>Ga0194048_10001704_pt1 | contig 10929 bp, 15 predicted proteins | sample JunL225m_MetaG_FD_161685 | JGI IMG/M metagenome (GOLD analysis project Ga0194048, IMG submission 161685) | Anoxic zone freshwater microbial communities from boreal shield lake in IISD Experimental Lakes Area, Ontario, Canada - Jun2016-L222-5m | ecosystem: Environmental > Aquatic > Freshwater >... | reverse complement strand
TATCACTTCTGGCACAACTTATACAATACCATCGGATTTTAATTCTTTAGTTTCCGTTGAATGTATTGGTGGTGGTGCTGGTTCAACTAGGGCTACGACATCGGGTGGTTCTGGTGGTGGTGCGTATGCTAAATCAACAGCAGTTACAGGTCTTACTGCGGGCGGAACAGCTTATGTATCTATTGGTGCTGGAGGTACGGCTGGTGCTACTGGCGGTTCTGGTGGTGATACTTGGTTTAACGCTGCATCAAATGCAGCCCCTACATTAACATCCCAAGGTGCTTTAGCAAAAGGAGGCTCTGGTGCTTCAAGCGGAACTGGAGGTGCTGGTGGTTTATCTGGAAGCAGTATAGGAACTACAGTATATGCTGGTGGCGGTGGTGGACCAGCTACTCAAGCTACTAATAAAGGTGGCGGTGGCGGTGCGGGTGGTCCTGGAGGCGCTGGCGGTCTTGGGGGTGCTGGCAGTGCTACTACAAACCAAGGTGGTGGAGGTGGCGGTTCTGGAGGAGTAATAGTTGCTGCTGGTGGTGCTGGAAATCAAGGACAAACAAGTGCTGGTGGTCCTGGTGGTTCAACGGTGGGTCAAATAAGTGCATCTCCTGCTACAAGTGCATTTCCTGCAAATTCACCAGTAGCACCAACCAATGGCGCTGGCGGTGGTGGTGGCTTTTTTACTACTAACAATACTGGTGGTGCAGGTTCCGCTGGAACCAGTACTTTCACCTCAAGTGCTGGCGGAACTGCAGGCCCTGGTGGCGGTGGTGGTGGCGCGGCTGGAAGTGGTACAACAATTACTGGAGGTGCAGGAGGCGCGTATGGTGGCGGTGCTGGTGGCTCTGGTGCTGCATCAACTACCGCAGCATCTGGCGGTGCTGGCCTTATTGTGTTTACTTACAATTATGCGGCCGGTAATTTCTTTTTATTAATGTAAATTGTAGTACAATTGGGGTTCGTACGAACTCAGAGGACTAAAATGAAATATAGCATTGTAATACCAACTTACAATAATTGTGAGAAGTATCTGAAACCATGTGTTGACTCTATTATCAAGCACACCAATATGAGCGACGTAGAGTTAATTATATCTGCAAATGGGTGCACAGACAACACGTATGACTACTTGCAAGAGCTACATACAAAAATACCGTATATGGTATCTATATTTAATGATGAGGTTTTAGGATTTGCTAGAGCAACTAACGAAGGCATTAAAGAAGCAAGAACCGACAAGATTGTATTGTTGAACAACGATACGGTTATACTTAACAACAACTGGATAGAACGCTTAGATGTTGGTGCTGATATTAGCGCGGTGTTAACACAATCCTCACGCATTACACGTAGTTATTTTGGTGTATTCTTTTGTGTAATGATTCAAAAGCGTGTATTTGACACCATTGGTTTACTAGATGAACAGTATGGCGTTGGTGGTTGTGAGGATATTGATTTTTGCCACCTAGCTGAGTTACATGGATTTAAGATTGTAGACGTGGGTTTTAGAGGTGATTTTCCAATTTATCATGCAGCAGAAGGCACCGTGCATGACGAAACTTTAGTGCAAAATTGGAAAGAAACCTTTTATAAAAATGAATTAAAGTTAGCTAGAAAGTATAATACGGATATTTACAAGTTCATGTTGTCAAACAACTACGAGCGGGCCGTATTCCTCAAGGGTGATGAAGTATTCCCGCGCGAGACACAGCGTTACGAATGGGCTAATAAAAATATTGTAGGCACTAGTGTATTTGAGATTGGGTGTTCTACTGGATACGGAAGACAGTTTTTTGATGACTACATCAATTACATTGGATTAGACTATGACCCAATTATTGTTGATGTTGCTAAACAGCAGAATTGGAATGGTAGAAATAACTTGTTTGTTAGTGGTGACATTAACCAGTTCATTTTAGGCTACTACGACACGATTATAGCCTTCGAGGTAGTAGAGCACCTAGACAACGGTTTAGAGGTTGTGGAGAGGCTTAAAAAGCACTGTAAACGCCTTTTAATTACAGTACCCCATAACGAGCCAAAGGGCTTTTGGGGTGAGCATCACAAGTTGCACGGATTAACAGAAAAAGATTTTCCTGGCTTTAAGTTTGCTTATATCAACTATCACGGTGGTATTTCAGACACAATGGTTCCAGTGGATAACCATAACCCAAGCAACCTAATGATTTGTAGGTGGGACAATGAGTAAGGTTCTTTGTTCTGTAGCAACCCGTGGTAGGTACTTTACAACTTTGCCGTTAGTGTTAAACGCTATTATTAATCAAACAAAACGACCAGATAAGTTGATTATTTTTGATGACAATGACGAACCGCAAGACATGCGAAAAGAGCTGATTTACTCATACTTTTTTCAGATGTTAGACATTAAAGGCATTGAATGGGAGTGGCGTTATGCCACCAGACGTGGTCAGCATTTTATCCACCAGTCTGCCAATACCGAAGGATTTGATTGGGTTTGGCGTGTTGATGATGACGCTATACCAGAACCCGACGTGCTGGAGCAATTATTTTATTATACGGACGATGGTGTTGGTGCGGTGGGTGGTTCAATATTGACACCTCCGTATATGCCAGACACAAGTAAGATTACTGGCAAGATTGACAACATTAACAGTGAGCCAAATATCCAGTGGGGTATGATTCATCAGGAGACTGAAGTTGAACATTTACACTGCTCTTTTCTTTACCGTGCTATGGTGCATGACTATAATCTTGGTCTGTCACGGGTAGCGCACAGAGAAGAAACGTTGTTTACGTATGGTTTACACCAAAAGGGCTACAAGATTTTAGCGGTGCCTGGCGCAATAACGTGGCACATGAAAGAGCCAACTGGTGGCATACGGATGGAAAAGAACAAAGATTTATATGGACATGATGAACAAATTTTTAGAAATATTCTCGATTATCGTTCTAAGACCATTGTGGTTCTTAATTGCGGGCTTGGCGACCACATTGTATTTAGTCGCATTCTTCCTTCAATCCCTAGCGCTGAAGTTTTTAGCTGCTACCCTGAAGTGGTTCCCGGCAAATCGATAGCCGAAGCACACAGTTTATTTGGTGACATTGAGCCTTGGAATATTTATAAAAAAATGGATCAGTGGAAGTGGAAAGACAGTTTAGAAAATGCATACAGGAAGATGTACTTATGATTATCATAGCCCCGTACGCGCAGAAGTTAAGAACAGATAAAGAAAACCCAAAAAACTATCCATATTGGGAAGAACTTGTATATGAATTGCAAAAAACTATGCACGTTGTCCAAGTTGGCGTTGAAGGTGAAAAACAATTAGTACCAGACTTTAGAAAGAATTTACCAATTGTTGAACTACGCAAACTAATTCAAGAGTGTCGCATTTGGATTGGAGTTGACAGCTTTTTTCAGCACTTAGGCTGGGATGAGGGCAAAAAAGGAATTGTAATATGGGGGCCATCTGATCCATTAATATTTGGACACCCAGAAAACATTAATCTACTAAAAGACCGATCATGTTTAGTAGACAATCAGTTTATATGGTGGGAAGCCACTGAACATAGCAATGATCGTTTTGTAAAACCAAAAGAAATATTAGAGCACCTAAAGGAATAAAAATGGCACAATCTGGCTACACACCCATAGAACTATACTACAGCCCAACGCCTAGCAACATACCCCTAGCCGCCGATTTAAACCTTGGCGAATTAGCGCTTAACATTGCCGATGGAACTTTATTTTATAAAGATACTTTAGGTGTAGTCCAAACCTTGGCGGGATTATCTGGCTACAGTGGTATCTCTGGTTACAGTGGTTACAGCGGCACGTCTGGCTATAGCGGGTTTAGTGGCACGTCTGGCTATAGCGGGTTTAGTGGCACGTCTGGCTATAGCGGGTTTAGTGGCACGTCTGGCTATAGTGGGTTTAGTGGCACGTCTGGCTATAGTGGGTTTAGTGGCACGTCTGGCTATAGCGGTATCTCTGGCTACAGTGGTACATCTGGCTATAGTGGTGCAACAGGTCCAACAGCATACCCTGGAGCTGGAATTGCAGTCTCCACTGGATCAGCTTGGGGAACATCATTAACCGCGCCAGCGGGCGCTATCGTTGGTACCACTGATACACAGACGCTAACAAACAAAAGAATTACTCAGCGCGTTGTTTCAATTAGTTCAGCGGCAACTATTACTCCAACATCCGATACTGCTGACCAGTATAATGTTACAGCACTTGCTGTGACAGCAGCTTTTGCGGCACCTAGTGGTACTCCAACGGATGGTCAAAAACTTTCTATTCGTATTAAGGATAGTGGGTCTGGTCAGACGATATCTTGGACAACTACTACTACAGGATATCGTGTCATTGGAACAACATTACCAACGTCTATTGCTGCTGGTAAAACAAACTACGTTGGCTGTGTATGGAACGCAGCGGATTCGTTTTGGGATGTTCTTGCCGTTGCGATACAGGCTTAATAGGAATAATTAAATGGCTAATAGATACTGGGTTGGTGGTTCTGGAACTTGGAATACCTCTTCAACCACCAACTGGTCAACAACTTCTGGTGGGGCTGGTGGTGCCTCTGTTCCTACAAGTGCCGATGCCGTAATTATTAACGGCAGTTCTGGCTCTCCAACGATTACACTTACTGGAGCATTAAACTGCGCTAGTTTAGATACAACGGGAGCAACTTGTACATTAACTAGCACAGGTACTTTGGCTTGTGCTGGCAATTTTACCTTGTCTACTACAACTACTGCCACTTTCTGGAGTGGTGCTTTAACAATAACTGGAACTTCTACTGTAACTCCAAATGGTAGAACACTTAATAATGATTTAATTATTAATGCAACAGGTTTTACGGTTACACTAGCAGGCAATTCTATATTTGGTCAAGGTGCAGCTAATAGTGTTACATTGACAAATGGAACCTTAAACTTAAATAATTTTTCATTAACTTGCAACAGTTTTTTATCAAATAATTCAAACACTAGGGCAATACAATTTGGTACATCTGGCTCAATAAATGTTAACCCTACTACTGTAGGGAATTTTTATATAAATTCCACAGGATTTTCTTACACTGGAACTTCTTTAATAACTGTAACAACCTCTTCTAGCGGTTTAAATCCTTCAATTAGTATAACTTCTTCAATTAGTGGTGGATTAAATTTTACACTTAATTCTTTTGGCGGAACTTATTCAGAAGCCAGTGGAAATGTTTATAATAATTTAATAGTTAGTAATGGAACATTAGGAAATTCTTCTAGAATAATTTATGGTAATTTTAATACTGGAACAGGATGTACACTAAGCAGTGGTAGTGCTTTAACAGTTTTTGCTGCAACCGCTGGAACGCAAACAATTACACCAAATGGAAAAATATATGATTTTCCTATAGTTTTTGGAACTGGATCAGGAACCGCAACTTATAGTGTGTCGGGAGCTTTTTCTTCTGGTGCTTCTAGAACGCTTACATTTAACAACGGTACCCTTCAATTTACAAGTAGTACAACTAATACTGTAGGTTCTTTTACTACAGGAACTTCAGTTTTAAAGTATTTAACTAGCAGTTCAAGTGGTACACAGTCAACCATATCACAGGCAAGTGGTATCGTAAACGCAACCTATTTATCTGTTAAAGATTCTAATGCAACAGGTGGTGCAACATGGAATGCACCAATAGCGTCTAGTAACGTTGACGCAGGCAATAACACAGGCTGGTCATTTGCTAATCCTACTAGCACCGGCAACTATTATTTAATTTTTTAAGAATACTTATGGACTTCCAATCACTAATGAATTTTGTCCTACCAACAGCTTGCGCGGTATTGGGCTGGTTTTGTAGGGAGTTATGGACCGCAGTTCAAGAACTTAAAGTTGACTTGGCAAAATTAAGGGAAGAATTACCAACCCACTATGTCTCCAAGGAAGATTTTAACGACCGTTGGAATGAGGTTCTCAAAGCCCTTCACCGTATAGAAGACAAACTAGACAGAAAGGCAGACAGATGAAACCCATGACGAAATCCAAAACCCTTTGGTTCTCTTTGGCGTTAGTTGTGTTTGGAGCTTTAATGGATAATTTACAGTACTTACAGTCTGTCATTGATCCTAAGTACTATGGTGGAATAATGATTTTTGTTGGTATTACTGTGGCAATACTACGATTTGTAACAACAGAAGGCTTAGAAAAATAATGTTTCCGCTAACAATAATTCAATATGTCAAACTGGCTGTGTGTTGTATTTTGTTGGCTTTTTCTTGGTACCTTGGGTTTAGCTTTGAGCATTCACGATTTTTAGCATATAAAGCAAACCAAGTTGCTCAAACAGCAGCAATTGAAAAAGACTACCAAGCCAAATCAGCCCAAATAGAAAGTGATAAAAATGCTCAAATCCGTAATATTAACAATCAGCTTGTCAATGCTATTGTCCAGTTGCGCAAGCGCCCCAGCCGTGCCGAAAGCCCCAGCATTGGACAGAGCGGAACTGGGGTGTCCCTTTCTGCCGAGGATGCAATCTTTCTTGAACGGGAAGCTGCCAGAGCCGACGTGCTCAGAACAAGCCTCGAAGCCTGCTACGAACAATACGACACGCTGAGTAAATGAATAAAAAAGTATTTTTAGTGGCATGGTTGTGCCTATTTATATTTTTATTTCCCAAAACTCCCATTATTATAGAGAATAAAATTATGGCTATTGCAGAATCAACCCTAAACCTTATTGTTAATTTAGAAGGTAAGCGCAACAAAGCCTACAAAGATTCGCGTGGCTTGTGGACAATTGGCGTTGGCCATCTTATAAAACCAGATGAGCCACACCTAATCACTGCCGAACTGACAGACAAAGAGGTACACGAGCTCCTTAGACACGATTTAAGCTGGTGTGACGAGGCTGTTACAAGTTCTGTGAGGGTACCCCTTACCCAGAACCAATACGACGCCCTGTACAGCCTCTGCTTCAATATTGGACCCAATGGTTTTAAGTCGTCTACCATTGTACGACTTTTAAACCAGGGGAACTATAAGGGCGCGGCGGAACACTTTATGGACTGGGTGCACCCACCCGAACTTACAAACCGCCGCAAGAAAGAAAAAGCACTGTTTTTAACAGATATTTAAGGGCAATTTTGCCTGTTTTAACGTATTAGTAGATATAAGGGCTGATCACCCTAACTTTATAACCTCGAGGAAACTATGGACGATTTCAAAAAACTACCCAAAATGCAACACTTTAAAGAAGGCGGACACGCTAAAGCCAAGGAAATGTGCTACGGCGGCAAGACCATGAAAAAAGGTGGCGAGGTCGACAATGACATGAAACAAGATAAAGCGCTCATCAAAAAAGCATTTAAGCAGCATGATGAGGCAGAGCATGACAAAGAGCCAACAGAGATTAAGCTGAAAAAAGGCGGACGCTCTAAAAAAGAAACCGGCACAGTTAAAAAATTTAAATCCGGTGGTTCTATAACCAACGTCTACGAAGCCAAGAAAAAATCTGGCGACATTGACGCTATTGAGTCAGTAAAAAATATTAAGCCAAAAATGATTGCTAAAGGTGGTGCAATAAAAAAGTATGCTGACGGCGGCAGTATTATGGATACCATTGGTAATGGTATCAGTGCCGCCGGTACAAGACTTAAAAATAATGTAATGGGAACGCCAGAACAAAATCGTATTGCACAAGCTCAAATGGATCGTATTGCTGCTCGTAAAGCCGCTGAAAAAGCCGCGTTATTAAGTGGTAGAGGCCCCGCGGACGCCGCAATGCAAGGCGGTTTAACTGGTGGGCGTATGAGCGCAGCAACTCAAAATATGGCAGCAGGCGCTAAAGGTATGGGACCAGAAACAGAAGATATGCCAACAATGACTATGAATCCACCACCGGCACCAATGAAAAAAGGTGGTAAGGCTAAAAAGATGAACACCGGCGGAACAGCCTGCTAATATGCCTATTAAGTCAAAAGCTCAACAAGGCGCTATGTACGCCGCAGCCGCTGGCAATTCAACCCTTGGCATCCCTAAAAAGGTTGCCAAGGAGTTTATTAAAGCTGGACCAGCATCAAACAAACTACCCAATAAAGTAAACAAGCGGGCTTCTGGCCGAGGACGATAACATGAAAGACTTTAAACAAACCACTAAAATGTCAGCTCAAGGAAAGCACTACAGTTCCGGTGGCGAAGTCAATTTAGACGACCTTTCAAAGGCAATGAGATCCGGCAAGATAAAAGATAATATGCCGAGCGTTGGTCCTGAGGATCGTGCTATAAACATTCCAGGTATGGGAAAAGCTAAGTCTGCCACAATGCCTGACGTTGGCCCTTCCCGCGAATCTGGAATTAATCTTCCTGGATACGGCAAAGTAAAGCCTGCCCCAATGCCTAACGTGGGTAGATTACAGCCATTAAAACGTGGTGGAACAGTAAAAAGGAACAAGTAAGCTATGGAAGATTTCAAACAAAACGCCAAAATGTCTTGCGAAGGAAACCATTATAAAGCTGGAGGTAAAGTTAAGCGTTTTGAAGGTGGTGGTGAAGTTGAAGCTGCTCCTAGTGCTTGGCATGTTTACGACAATCAAACACGTGAAAGAGTTAATAAAACAGAATATAAATCGCTTAAAACAGCGAATAGGGCTGTTGACCGTTTAGATGATGCTCACGGCGGTTATAGATACACCGCCAAAGCTGCTCCGGCTCAACCCGCAACTTTAGGTCCTGTTAACATGACAGGAAGTATGGGTAATACTGGCGGGGAACCCGAAACTGGTAATTATAGAAACACTAGGTCAAGTAGTACAGGTGGAGGTGCTGGTGGCGGTGGTGGTCCTTCATCTATTAAAGGTTTAACATCCAACCCAAATTTTAATAAAAAACGTGGTGGAACAGTAAAAAGGAACAAGTAAGCTATGGCTTATTCTAATACAACCGGTCAGACCACAGTTAACGTTGACCAGTTAATTTCATACGCATTTCGTGATTCCGGCAAGGCCGCGGAGGAGATGACGCCTGAGCTGGTGAATGCTGGTAAACAGGCACTCTTTTACAATTTACAAAATCTATCTAACCTTGGCGTTAATCTTTGGTTACTAGAGAATCAACTGTACGGTGCATTAAATGCACAACAACAAATAACTCTTCCAAAGACAACCATTGACGTTCGAGAAGCTAACTGGGTTTACATTATTAACAACACAGCAGTTGAGTATTTACCAACTAGTAACATAGACTCTCCTGCAGCCTTTAATTTAAACTTAGACACACACGCTACCTCAACCATTGGCGCAAACTATTTTGGTTTAGAGTACTCTCCTGCGCTGCCAGTGTACTATGTTGGTTGGAATGCTTACGCACCCAATGGTTCAGTTACATACAACTTTGTTTATGAAGTTAGTAATGATGGCATTACTTGGGAAATAAAGAAAACATTTCCAGAAGTTACAATGGTTGATAAACAATGGCAGTACTATAATATTCCAATTACCCCACCGTACCAATACTATCGTTTGCGTGAAACTGTTGCTTCAACATTCTCAGTTCGACAAATTGTATTTTCAACTAGCCAACAAGTTATACCGCTTGCACGACTAAACCGTGACGATTACTGGAACCTTCCAAACAAACAATTCCCAAGCCAGCGCTCTTTGCAGTATTGGTTTGATCGTCAAATTGAGCCGTCTATGTACTTGTGGCCTGTTCCCAATAATGACTTTCAGATGTTTCAGCTTCTTGTTGAAAAGCAAATGGAAGACGTTGGCTCTTTGACAAATGAAATTTACGTGCCAGATCGTTGGATTACCTCTGTGCAAGCTAGTTTGTCGCATAAACTATCTTTGCAAATTCCTGGTGTAGACATGGGCCGTGTTGCGTATTTAGAACAACAAGCCGACAAGTTATTTATGCATGCAAACAACGAAGAGCGTGACAAGTCACCTATCTACTTCCAACCTAATATAAGCTACTACACACGATGACCAGCGCATATGTAATGACCTACGACAACCTTGTAGCTGATGTTATCAACTACATGGAACGTAATGACCCACAATTTGTTGCTCAAATTCCAAACCTTATTGGGTTGGCTGAGTCTGCAATTGCCGCGGAATTAAAGACACTGCTACAGTTAACTGTAGTGGAAACAAACATTGCAACCAACCAATCTATATTAGCTAAACCTGCTCGTTGGCGTAAAACGGTTTCTATGAAGACCAACGGCATTCCAATGCTTATTAGAAGCCAAGATTACGTGTCACAATACCAGTCACAGTCAAGCCCAGGAGTTCCTACATACTACGCTGAGTATGATTACAACAACTGGAATTTTGCACCTTTACCGGATGCTACGTATCCCGTAGAAATCATTTATTACAGTGAAATTCAACCATTAGATTCTCAGAATCAACAAAACCTATTTACTCGTGAATGCCCTCAGGCTATGTTATTTGGCACACTGTTGCAAGCTCAAGGCTACTTAAAAGCCCTGGATAAATTGCCGGTCTGGAAACAATACTACACAGACTCATTAACAGCGCTTAAAAAAGAAGACAATTCACGCCGCGTTGACCGCAACACTTCAGTTCAGGAACCTTAATACATGACTTTTACATCACCATTTACTGGCACTGTTGTTCAACCAACAGACGTATCATATTATTTCCTATCGTTTGACACCAATCAAACGCTTTACTGGCCTCAAGTTGTTAACCCAACTCAAGTCCCAGCATCACGTATTATGGATTGTGTTGCCACAACCGTTAATCTTGAGATTGCTTTACCAGACGCTGAACAAGGCTCACTTGGCACTGACATTTTGTTTCGCAACCTTGGTGCTAATGATTTTGTTGTCACTGACGCAATTGGTGGTGCTTCTGTAACAATTGCTGTTGGTCAAGCAGTTTACTTTTATCTGACAGATAATGCCTCAACCGCTGGTACATGGGGTAATAT
>Ga0194048_10001702_pt1 | contig 10932 bp, 9 predicted proteins | sample JunL225m_MetaG_FD_161685 | JGI IMG/M metagenome (GOLD analysis project Ga0194048, IMG submission 161685) | Anoxic zone freshwater microbial communities from boreal shield lake in IISD Experimental Lakes Area, Ontario, Canada - Jun2016-L222-5m | ecosystem: Environmental > Aquatic > Freshwater >... | reverse complement strand
GCGTAATAGCATTATCCAATTAATAAATGAGGAGATAAAATTTGCCAAACAAGGCTATGCCGCTGAAATAACCGTTAAACTTAACTCACTAAGCGACCATATTTTATTGGACCATTTGTATAAGGCTTTGAAAACGGGCGTGAAAGTAAACTTAATTATAAGGGGTATACTTACGTTAAAAGAAGGTATGGAGAAATCAAAAAATCCTATCAATGCCATTAGTATTGTGGATCAATACCTAGAACATGCGCGTGTAATGATATTCCACAACAAGGGAAAAGAAAAAGTTTATATTTCCAGCGCCGATTGGATGGTAAGAAACTTAGACCACCGCATTGAAGTGGCTGTTCCTATTTTGGATCTTAAGATTAAAAAAGAATTAATTGATATTATTAACATTCAATTAAAGGATAATCAAAAAGCTAGAATTTTAGATTCAGAATTAAACAATAATTATGTACCTTCCCTTCGGACGAAAAAAGTGAAATCTCAGGTAGAAACCTACCATTATTTAATAGGAAAAAAATAGAACCAAATTGATACTCGCAGCTATAGATATTGGAAGTAACGCAGCTAGGTTACTTATTTGTGAAGTCATAAAAAAAGGGAAAGAAGTCACTTTTAATAAATTAAATCTTTTAAGAATTCCAGTAAGACTAGGTTTTGATGTTTTTGAAAAAGGTAGTATTGGCGGACAGAAAAAGAAAATGCTTATTAATACCATTAAGTCTTTCAACAATTTAATGAAGGTATACGAGGTAGAACATTATATGGCTTGTGCTACAAGTGCTATGCGCGATGCAGAAAATGCGAAAGAAATTATTAAAGAAATAAAAGCAGAAACCAGTATTGAAATTGAAGTCATTACGGGTGAGTTAGAAGCAGAAATTATTTACGAAAACCATATTGCAGAATTTCTAGATAATAATAAAAGCTATTTATATGTAGATGTAGGGGGCGGTAGTACCGAACTTACTTTATACCATAAAGGAAAAATTATAGTACAAAAGTCGTTTAATATTGGAACCGTTCGTTTACTCACTAATAAAGTAAAAGATAGTACTTGGGAGGAAATGAAAGAAGTATTGAAGGACTTGTCTAAAAAATATGACAATATTATAGGTATTGGTTCTGGTGGTAATATTAATAAGGTATATGCCATCACTGGCGCCAAGCCGGGTAAATCACTTAGTTATGATGAAATAAAGGACTTATATAAAGAAATGGACCCTTTAACTGTGGAAGAAAGAATGAAGCAGTATACCATTAAAGAAGATAGAGCAGAGGTAATTGTGCCTGCCTTAAAAATTTATAACGCTATATGTAAATGGGGAAATATCAACGAGATGCATGTGCCTAAGATAGGTTTAGCCGATGGACTCATTCATCATTTATATGATATGGTGGAAGATTAATTTTAGTATATTTAGTTAACCTAAATATACATTCCATGAAAAAATACTTTTTTCTATTAGCGTTTATTCCCGTTTTAGCCTTTGCACAAACTATCGACTCTGCTTGGGTAGTGAACAACTATACCAAAACAGAACTAATGGTACCTATGCGTGATGGTACTAAATTATTTACCACTATTTATGCGCCCAAGGATAATACGGAAAAGCATCCGATTCTTTTAGAGAGAACTCCCTACTCTTGCGCGCCCTATGGTGCTAATATTTATAAATCATATTGGAACTCTCCTAGAAAATACTTTTTAAAAGAAAACTACATTCTTATTATACAAGATGTACGCGGTCGTTGGATGAGTGAAGGAGTTTTCGAAGATATTCGACCTTATATCCCTAATAACAAAGCAGGAAAAGTAGATGAAGCCACTGATACTTATGATGCCATTGATTGGATGGTTAAAAATGTAAACAACAATAATGGTAATGTAGGTGTGTTTGGTATATCCTATCCAGGCTTCTATGCTACATTAGCAACACTTAGTAATCATCCTGCTTTAAAAGCAGTAAGCCCACAAGCACCCGTAACTGAATGGTTTATTGGAGATGATTTTCACCATAATGGCGCCTTTATGTTAGCCGATGGTTTTGCTTTTTATTCAGGATTTGGAAAACCAAGACCTAAACCAACCACTGTTGGACCCATAGGATTTAATTTTACCAACCCCGACAACTTCGATTTTTATTTACAAACAGGGGCTATTACCAATTTTACAAAAATAATGGGCGATAGTATTAAATTTTGGAATGATTTAATGGCTCATCCTAATTATGATGAATTTTGGCAAGTAAGAAATACTAGAAAACATGTTGAGGATATTAACCCGAACATTGCCACTTTAGTGGTAGGTGGTTTATATGATGCAGAAGATTGTTTTGGTGCATGGAATTTATATAAAGCCATTGAAACTAAAGCCAAGAATAATAATAAACTAGTAATGGGCCCTTGGTACCATGGACAATGGGCAAGCAATGATGGCACTCATTTAGGGAATGTTCAATTCGGATCAAATACCAGCGAATGGTTTGGTAAAAATATAGAACTTCCTTTCTTTAATTATTATTTAAAAAATAAAGGGAGCATTGATCAAATTAAAGAAGCCAATATATTTTTCTCAGGCTCTAATGAATGGAGACAATTACCCACTTGGCCAGCAGCTGATATGAAAATGCAATCATATTTATTAAGTGACCATGGCAATTTAAAAGCTGGGAACAAAGCCACTACAATTGCAGGTTATGAAGAATATATTAGCGACCCTGCTAAACCTGTTCCTTATATCTCTGATAACTATATGATGAAAAGCAAACCTGCAAGACATTATAGAGAATACATGGATGATGATCAAAAGTTTACTTCTAGAAGAACCGATGTGCTAGTGTATAAAACACCTATATTAACTGAAGACCTAACATTAGGTGGGCCTGTGGTAGCCGACTTAATGGTAGCCATGTCTGGAACCGATGCCGATTTTGTAGTAAAATTAATTGATGTATACCCTGACAATTTTGAATACGAGAACAATAAAAAAGATTATTTAATGAGTGGCTACCAACAACTGGTAAGAGGTGAAATAATGAGAGGAAAGTATAGAAATAGTTTTGAAAAACCAGAAGCCTTTGTACCTAATAAACCAACAGCCGTTAAGTTTACCCTACCCGATATTGCGCATACATTTAAGAAAGGTCATCGCATGATGATTCAAATTCAAAGTAGCTGGTTCCCACTTGCAGATAGAAACCCACAACAGTTCATGAATATTTACGAAGCAAAAGATAGCGACTTTAAAAAAGCGACTATTCGTATTTATCACGATGCTTCTGTAATTCAGTTACCAGTGTTAAAGAATTAAAGTAGTTCACAAAAAAAGCCTTCTTCTATTATAGAGGAAGGCTTTTTTAATTGAGTATAATTTTTTTAAGATCGGCTGTAAGGTTTTCAAATTCATCAGTAGCATTATTACAAAGTATAATAAGTGTGGCTCTATTTTCTAAAAAACGAATAATAATAGTTTTGTAGCCCGGGTTGTCTCCATTATGCCACACAATATTTTCTTGGGGTCTTAACTCCCATCCAAAACCATAATTAGATACTTTACCAGTACTTAATTGCATAGGTTTGAAAGCTTCAGCTAAAGTGCTAGCTTGAATTAACTTAGTGGTGTATAAAGCCTGATCCCATTTTAATAAATCTTCTACAGTGGAGCTAATTCTACCTGGCCCTTTTCTATTGCCTAACCAAATTGTATAATTAGAAGAAGGAAAAGAGTCGGCTCTTATATAAGCATTTCTTTCTGGTACAAATACATGGCCTAAAGCAAAATTAGCAATAGCTGCTTTCTCTTCCAAGGTTCTAATACCCGTGCTTTTCATTTTAAGTTTATGAAAAATTTCTGTATTACAAAATTCAATAAAATCTCTACCACTTAGTTTCTCCGTAATACTTGCTAGTAGTACAAAGCCCGTATTGCTATATAAATATTGAGCGCCTGGTTCAAATAATTTAGGTGGCGCATACTTATTTAAATAAGCAATTATATCATTATTGTTAGCCACTTTAGACTTATCCCAGTGCTCATCCATAATGGCTTGGTAATCGGGAAGGCCGCTAGTATGGGTGAGTAATTGTCTAATGGTAATATTCTTATAAGGTATGTCTATGTACTTCTCTACTAAATCATCATATTGTAATAAACCTTTTTCATGCAGCATCATAATAGTCATAGCAGTAAACTGTTTACTTACAGAAGCCAGTTCAAATATAGTGGAGCTTTGCAAAGGGGTTTGATTTACATATTCAATAAAGCCATTGGCCTTTTCATATTTTATTTTTCCTTTTTGGGCAATGAGCACTACCCCACTAAATTTATTCTTTGCTACTAAACTACTAATAGTGGCATCCACTTTAGCATAATCAATATTCTGACCGAATGCAGCAAACTGCAACAGGAATATGAATAGGAAAGCAAGACAAAATAAGGAGAGAAATTTTTTCATACAATAGGTATAATGTTTATAAATAAACTAGTTTCTTAATTACTAACAAATTAAGATTTTTCATTCAAAATATGCCCAATTATAGGTAATTTTAAAAATGACGATTACCTTGTTTCTTATATTATTAGTTATAGGTGCCATTGTTGGCTACTATTCAGGCTTAATTGGTACAGGAGGTAATATTATTCTTATTCCTGTTTTTGATATACTATTTCATTATTTAAAAATTCCAGAAACTGAAGTTGTAAAATTCATTATTGCGCATTCTTTTTTTATAACCGCCTTCACAGGACTAAGTGTTAGTTACAAACAATTCAAAGCAAAAAATTTGCATGTAAAAGAAGTGCTCTTTATAAGTATCGCTGGAATGATTACCGCTTTTTTTATGACTGAATTTATTAAAAATGGCAATTGGTATCATAAATCCGATTTCGACTTGGTGTTTTTTACTTTACTATTAATACTAGCTATAAGAATGTTGTTTTTTAAACAACCTCCCCCTCCTATCAATGAGAATCATTTAAACAAACCTTATTTCCCTATTATTGGAATAGTAGCAGGCCTTATTTCTTCTTTGTCTGGACTGGGTGGCGGTATTATTGTGATTCCTATTTTAACCGATATCTTAAAAACGCCTTTAAAAAAAGCAAGCTCTATTTCTATTGGCGTGGTGGCTATGTTAGCACTACCTATTAGTGCAAGCTATTTAAGTATTGATGCGAGGTCGGCTATGCAGCATGTCTTACCAGCACAACTGGGTTATATTTCTATGTTTATTGCAGCGCCTGTATTAATGGGTGTATTCTCTACTACTGGCTGGGGTGTGCGCACTGCACAAAAAACCGATCCCAATAAATTAAGACTTATACTAGGTATTGTGGTCATTATTCTTTGCGCCAAAATGGTGTATGGGTTTATTGGTAAACTATAATATCACCAATTGTTATAGCTCCTATAGCTGAAGGATTTAATAAACTAAGTTTTAATTGATGTTTCCCTTTTTGTAAATTATACTTTGCTAGTAATTCTGTTTTTCTTTTTTTAAAATTATAGGGAAGTAAAACAATTTCTTTTTCTCCATCTATATCTACTTCCACTTTAAATTCATAGTCTGCATTAGCGTTCCATTCATCTGAAATACTTGATGTAACAACTATAGCAGTGCCTTCAAAATCAAAGCTGTAACTATCTTTTAAAGCTATATTGTTCCAGCCTACCCATTTTCTTAAAACGGGCGCTAAACCCACAAAAGATTGTTCTAGCCTTACAGCAACTGGTTCTTGATAACGAATGGAAACTTCCTTCTCTGAAATACTCCCGCCATTTGCTTGTATAGACTGCAATGCATGTTTATAACCTAGTTGATACATTTTTTGTAAAGAAATATTTGTAAAAACAAAATCTCTGTTCTCAACATCTTTTAAATTTTTTTTCCAATAGTCGGGAATTTTATCATAGCCAAGTATAGCACCTAAAATTCCTGCAGCAGAGGATGGATTACAATCCGCATCTTGTCCAGAACGAATGGCAATTTCCATGGTTTGCCCAAAATCTCCGTTACCATATAATAAACCCATAATTACATAGGCTGAATTTATTCTGGCACTTATATCGAATGGTTTAAATACGCCATCACTACAGCCTATATCATTTGACCATTTTTTTTGTAATTCAAACCAAGTTCTTTTCCAATCGTTGGGGAATTGCTGATTCCAATTAATTACATCGTTGATACATTGATAATACGTACTTTGTTTAGGAATGGATTTCAAGGCTTCTCTAACAATAAATGATATGTCATTGGAAACAAAAGCCTGTGTATATAAATTAGCTACGTATACGCCTCCATACCAGCCATCTCCATAATTCATAATATGTCCAACTTTATCACAAAGTGCAGAAGCACTACTACTCATACCAGGGTTCATGAGTCCAGCAAAATCGGCCTCTATTTGAAAATCGATGTCATCTGCATGCGGATTATTTTTCCAATAACCAGAGGCAGGCGCCTTTATGCCATGTAATATATTATACCTGCCCGCCTGATTCGCATGCCATAAAGGATAACTAGCATTGGCAAAAGCATTGGCAAAAGAATCAATAGGTGCATTCACTCCATATTTTTCTATTACATCTACAAAACTTAAGTCCATATAAATATCATCATATAGTCCTGGCTCTTTATCAAAATAATGTAGAAAGGCATTATCAGGCCATTCCAATTTTTGATAATCATGAATCATAGTGCCCAGAAACTTAAACTCATAAGGACCGCCAAAAGTCACTCCAATAGTTTGTCCTGCCCAACCTCCTTTAATTTTATCTTGAAGTACTTGCTTACTTATAGTTATTATTTGTTTATTTTTTAATTTGACCTCTGTATTCTTTTGAGTAGATGTATTATTTTGAGAAAATGCATTCGAGCTTATTAATAAAAAAACGCTTAAGCAAAATGCATAAGTAAATAACTGAATAGACATAATTTTTTTCATAAAATAATTTTAAGCGTTTAGTTGTAGTAATCTAAAAAAATCGTTTTCATTGAATTCTATCACCTCCCCTGGTTGCATGGTGCCAATATGAATATCTTCAATACTTGTTCTAATAAGTCGAATGCATTTATGATTCACAGCAGCCACCATTTTGCGCACTTGATGAAACCTGCCCTCTGTTAAAGTTATCTCTAACCAAGAACTTTCTGCATTTTTATGCAAGGGTTTTTCTAGTTCCGCTAGGTTCAGGGGGCTTTCTATTTTTTTAACTAAGCAGGGTGTGGTTCTAAAACTTTGTCCGTGGGTGGCGCTTATCTCAATGCCCCCTGCTAATTTTTCTATGGTAGCGGGACTTACTATATTTTTTACTTGCACTAAATAAGTTCTATTATGTGGCACAGGACCTTGAAATAAAAGCTTGGTAATTTTTTTATTGGTAGTAAGTAATAATAGCCCTTCTGAATTTTGGTCAAGCCTGCCTATGGCATGGGTGCCTTCTGGAAATGTAAAGTCTAATTGATGCAATAAATTAACCTCATGTGTACTTACAAATTGAGACACCATATTCACGGGCTTGTACACTATAAAATATCGATGAGCTTGCATAGCAGCAAATTACTTAATATTGCATATGCAACAAGCTTCCAACGATCCTTTACATGGAAAAACACTAGAATATATAGTCACTGAACTAGTGAAGTATTTTGGCTGGGAGGACCTTGGTCAGCATATCCCCATTAATTGCTTTAATAGCAACCCCAGCATTCAATCTAGCTTAAAATTTTTGCGTAAAACGCCTTGGGCACGAACCAAGGTAGAGCAATTGTATATTAGAACACTTCGCCCAGGTTCATAAATATTCCCTTCGACCCTCCTTGACCCATACCATAATCAATAGCAATATTCGTATTGGAATGTTTACTCAATTTAACACGAATACCTGCGCCATAACCTGGCAAAATACTATTCAAAGGCTTGCCCTGTCTTTCAGCAATACTTTGCACATTGGCAAATACTACTCCGCCAATAAAACCATTTTCAGTAATACCAAAACGATATTCGGATTCTGCATATACTAATTTATCTCCTCTAAACCTGCCTTGTATATATCCCCTGCCTGTATTATTGTAAGTATCGGCAGCAGTATAAGGTAAATCTAAATAAGGCTGCTTGCCAGCTAACGTGAAAATATTATAAGACCAAAAAGCTAAAATATTTTTACTGCCCATTGGAAAAGGAAGGTACTTTCTATAATCTAGCATTAGCGTTTGCCAAGGCGCATCACTACCTAAAAATGTTAAATTGTCTCTGTAGACCAAATTAAAATAACTACTATTGGCTACTGGATACACCAATGATTTTCTCGTGTCGTATAAAAAGTTTAATAAAAGTCCTACCGAGCTGGAATGTTTTGTAAATCCATATTGATTAAATCCAACAAGAGGTTTGTTCAATGTTGTCGTATCTGTGATATTCCAGTGATAGTCTATGTTTAAGCCTGGTCCAAAATAGGTATTAGGCGCAATTCTTTTTAAAATGGATTGATGCAATTTTAAATAAGAGTAATCAAGATTGTCAAATAATTTTAAATCACTACCACTACCTAATCCAAAATCTTTTTGAGGATATTTTAAATAGGACCAGTTGGTAGTAATATTATATTCGTTATTCTTCAACCAAAGATTAGAAACTACTTGCGAAATGATTTGTTTATTTTGCGTGTATTTTAATTCAGAAGAAATAATAGATCGGTTATCAAGTGCATTTTTATAAGGAAGTATTACACTTGCACTCACTGATGTAGCAAATCCAGTTGCTAAACTGTATTCAACACCCGGCACAAAAGTATAATGTAACTTATCTGTTTTTTCAACCTGGCTTCTTTGTTTATTAATATTAAAAACGCGGTATAATCCATCTACAAAATCAACCATAGAATCTAATCCTGGCTGTTTATATAAGCCCAAAGTGAAAATATTTTTTTGATGGGTTGATTGATGACCTAGGGTGCTATCCTGCGCAGTTAAGTTTATGGAAATAAAGAAAGAAACTAAGAAGGATAATTTAATAAGACTCCATTTCATATGCTAATAAGTTGCTTGTAATGTGATTGCTTGTAATGACGCAAAGATAACTGTTTTCTTGGGCTATTACACCGCTTATGTAATGGGCAATAAAATTCCTTCCAAATTCAAAATATTATTAATAGATTTATGATGGAGATTTCATAAACACTTAAATCCATTCAATCATGAGTAATAATCGTAGGAATTTTATTAAAAACATAAGTGGCTCTATGGCTTTATTAGCTGTAGGCAGCAATGCTAGCGCAAGTACAAATACATCAAGCGCTTCTATACTAAATTCAAAAATTAAGGTAAGTGCCAACGATAAAATACGCATTGGCTTAATAGGTTCAGGTATTATTGGACATTTTGATGCCTCTACTGCATTAAAAGTACCAGGTGTAGAATTGGTAGCAGTTTGTGATTTATACAAAGGCCGTTTAGAAGGTGCTAAAGAAACCTGGGGCAATCATTTATTTACGACACAAGATTATAGAGAATTATTAGCTCGAAAAGATGTAGATGCTGTTTTAATATGCACACCGGATCATTGGCATCAAAAAATTTCTATCGATGCTATGCGCGCAGGCAAACATGTGTATTGCGAAAAGCCAATGGTTCAAAAAATTGAACAAGGTTGGGGTGTCATTAATGCACAGAAAGAAACGGGCAAAGTGTTTCAAGTAGGAAGTCAAATGGCAAGTTCAGTAGGTATATTAGAAGCGAAGCGATTATTAGCAGCAGGCACCATTGGAGAATTAACCATGGTAGAATCTTTTTGCGACCGATCCGATGCAAGAGGTGCATGGAATTATTCCATTCCGACCGACGCTTCCCCTGAAACCATTGACTTTGATACCTTCTTAGGCGCTGCTCCTAAAGTTCCTTTTGAAGCAAAGCGTTTTTTCAGATGGCGTAATTATGGTGCTTATGGCACAGGTGCTGCTGGAGATTTAATCGTGCATTTATTAACAGGTATACATACCGTAACAGGTGCAGTTGGGCCTGAAAAAATTATGAGTATTGCCGATTTAAAATTATGGAAAGATGGCAGAGACTCTTTTGATATTATAAATGCAGTCATGAATTATAAAACCACTGAGAAACATAATGCATTTCATGTGGTGACAAGAGTAAACTTAACCGATGGAGAAGGCAAGGGACCTTTTGGGATTAAATTAATTGGAACAGAGGGTGTGATAGAATCCTTTGGGAATGGCTTAGTAGTAAAAACACTGAAAAGACGCGCTGTACCTGGTTATGGCGGTTACGATTCTTTTGATAGTTTTTCTAATAAACAAAAAGAAGATTTTAAAAAATGGTATAAGTCTGAATATGGCAATGACACTGAAGGTGGTTATGACTTAGGGAAAGAAACTAAATTTGAAGCCCCTAATAATTACGATGATAGATTAGACCACATGATTGTATTTTTTAATGCTATAAGAACTGGCAGTAAAATATACGAAGACGCCTCATTTGGTTTAAGAGCCGCAGCACCTGCTATTGCCTGTAATTTAAGTGCTCAACAAAACAAACCTATTTTGTGGGATCCGATTGGAATGAAATTAATTTAATAAAAAAGAAGTTTAATTGAACAACTCAAACTAAACTTCTTTTTATAAAATTCTATATAACCTATTAAAATACTTAATAGGTTATTTTTTATCTTCTAATTCATATCTAACATAAGCGAATTTCTTTCCATCAGGCGACCAAGAAGGAACATTAATGGTTCCTTGACCTCCGAAGAAAGGCTCTGTTAAATCCTTGATCGTTTTATCTTCTAAATTCAATAATCTTAATTTCACTTGCATACCAAAGGGATGCTTCTGTGCTTGATCTTCCATATAACTTATAATAGTGGCTTGTTTGCTGTTAGGACTAATATGCGCAAACCAATTAGAATGA
>Ga0194048_10001701_pt1 | contig 10932 bp, 7 predicted proteins | sample JunL225m_MetaG_FD_161685 | JGI IMG/M metagenome (GOLD analysis project Ga0194048, IMG submission 161685) | Anoxic zone freshwater microbial communities from boreal shield lake in IISD Experimental Lakes Area, Ontario, Canada - Jun2016-L222-5m | ecosystem: Environmental > Aquatic > Freshwater >... | reverse complement strand
GAGACAAATCTGACCCCATTGATGAAGGCGCGCCGGACCCGCACAAGTTCAAGCCCTGCACAGGTTATTAACACTTAGCCTGTAGATAAGAAACTGAGGTTTTTGTTGCACAGCTGTCACACAATTACCGATGCCCTATGAATAGGGTGAATCCTTCATGCAATGGATGCAGAAAGATGCGCGTCCCGAAGGCGGCGTAAGTCGTCAAGCGTTAAACAGTGGCGAAGTTGATCCCGTAATTTACGCGAACCAGGCAGGCCATGCGTCAAAGGATGCAACCGATCGAGCATCCATCGCACATCACGTGAGCCGAGTCGCGATGAATGCACTTCGATGGTCAGTTCCGCCAAGCGGAGCATGCAATCCCAACGCTGCGTGGTCCCGATCAAGGGCAAATCGTCGGCCGAACCCGCGAGGGCGGCTTTGATCTGTCCGAAAATCCAGGGATTACCCAGAGCTGCCCGTCCAATCATCAAGCCGGAGACGCCTGCTTCGCGTTGGCGAAGAAGAGCAGATGCCCCGTCTTTGACGTCGCCATTGCCGATCACGGGGATTTTTACGGCCGCGGCGACCTGCGCGATCCACCCCCAATGGGCTACTCCGGAATACCCTTGCTCCTTGGTCCGGCCGTGGACGGCGATCGCCTCGACGCCCAGCTCCTCCAGCCGGCCAGCCACTTCGACGGCGACAATAGTCGAATAATCCCAACCAATCCGCATCTTAGCGGTAAGCGGTACATCCGGGATCGAGTCTTTGACCGCTTTTACCAAATCATAGAGCAACGGTGGGCAGCGCAAAAGACCTGAGCCAGCATTTTGCTCGATGACCTTATGAGCGGGACAGCCAAAGTTCAGGTCGAGAAAATCTGGCTTCATCCGATCGCAGACCATCCGGGCAGCCTTGGCCATGGAAGCCGGCGTCGCTCCGAAGATCTGCACACCCATCGGCCGTTGGGTTTCGGTAAAATCAACCATTTCCCAAGCTTTGGCATTATCTCGGATGAGCGCCTCCGATTGGACGAACTCCGTCACCATCACGTCGGCCCCTTGCTCCTTACAAACCTGACGGAAAGCCACATCAGTATGCCGCGCCATCGGGGCGAGATAGAGCGGGAATTTGCCTGGGCCAAACCAAGGCAGCCGGGCTGCGACCTTACTCACGACTGCCCTTCCCTCTGGCGTATCGAAGCCTTGAGGGCCCGCCAACGGACCAGACGTTCGGCGATCTGGGCTTCGGCTCCGGCTTCGCCGGGCTGATAAAGAGCCAACGGCTTAGAAAGATAATCCTGCCCGCTGATGCCCTCGGTATATTCGTGACTATAACGATACGTGCCACCCTGCCCTAGGCGCTGGGCGACTTGCGTGTGAGAATCCTTCAGATGCAAAGGGACCTCCTGGCGAGGTTGGGTACGAACGGCCTCTTTGGCGGCGGCGATGCCGGTCGTCGCACTATTGCTCTTAGGGGAAAGGGCTAAAAAAAGCGCCGCATGCGCCAAAGCGTATTCGCATTCGGGAGCACCCACCATCTCGCAAGCTTGGAAAGCGGCTACGGCCACGCCCAAAGCACGAGAATCCGCCAGACCGATATCTTCCGACGCGCAAATCACGAGACGTCGGGCGATAAAACGTGGCTCTTCGCCGCCCTCGAGCATCAACGCCAACCAATATAAGGCTGCATCGGGATCGCCCCCGCGAAGAGATTTTATGAAAGCCGAGGCCGTATCGTAATGGTCATCGCCACCGTCGTCATAACGGATGCGACGCTCCCGGGCGAACGAAGCGACCGCTTCATCCGTCACCGTGCCTAAGGCGGGAGCGGACAACACCAACGTCTCCAGACAGTTAAGCGCCCGCCGAAGGTCGCCCGAAGCCATTTCAGCCACTAACTGGAGTACCTTATCGGAGGCCTTGATACCCAAAGCGCCTAAGCCGTTTTCCTTCTCCGTCAAAGCACGCCCAAGGAAGGCCGCAATTTCAGGCACCGTCAGCGGATCGAGGCGAAAAAGATGGCTACGACTCAACAGTGCCGGAACGACATAGAGCCCAGGATTATGCGTGGTGCAACCGATGAGACGAACCACCCCGGATTCGACATCAGGCAAGAGAAGGTCCTGTTGGGCTTTGTTGAAGCGGTGAATCTCGTCGACCACCAAGACAGTCTTGCGCTCAGGATGCCGACGGGCGTCGGAAAGAACCTCGCGTAACTCCGCGGCACCGGAAAGAACCGCGTTCACCCTGACCACCTGCGATTGCGTCTCGGCGGCGATGACTTCAGCCAGCGTGGTCTTACCACAGCCAGGAGGACCGTAAAATATGAGCGAACCGAAATTATCGGCCTTGATCAGACGAGGCAGCAAAGCCTCGCTCCCGAGCAAGCCCTTATGCCCTACGACTTCGGCGAGGCAGGTCGGGCGCATGCGGGCAGCCAATGGTCGGCGACGCGGAGGCAACGACCCCTCGGCCTCCGGCTCAAAACCAGGAAGCGAACCCTTGGGACCTGATCGCCGTTCGGCCACGAAATTTACTTCTCCTCGGCGAAAGGCACGAGATGGCAATAGGGCCGAGTACCTCGCAACGCGTAATGCTTCTGATGGTAGGCCTCGGCTTTCCAGAAAATAGGAGCCTCTTCAATCTTGGTCGCGATCGGTTTGGCAAAAGTCTTGGCCGCTGTGAGGCGGGCTTTGATTTCGTCGGCGACTTTTTTCTGCTCCGGCGAATAGGTGAAAATCACGGAGCGGTATTGGTCGCCGACATCAGGCCCCTGGCGATTGACCTGCGTAGGGTCATGCATGATGAAGAAATATTCAACGAGCTTACGGTAACTGATCTTAGCAGGATCAAACGTGACCTGAATCACCTCGGCATGCCCGGAAGTATGACTGCAGACGTCTTCGTAGGTCGGATTTTCGACGGTGCCACCAGCGTAACCGCTAAAAGCCTCCAAGACGCCCGGAATCTTCGCATATTGATATTCGACCCCCCAGAAGCAACCGGCGCCGAACATGGCCTTTTCAAGTTTAGGGGGTGTGGGCATAGGTTTGGAATCAGCAGCGAAGAGTTGAGCGATCAATAGACCCAGGACGGCGAGGGCCTTAAGAGGGGTAAGCAGGGTACGCATGGGAAACATAACAAAGTTAAGCCACTTTCCCCGGAGATGCAAGGGACAGAAGACGTCATGACACCACTTCCCGCAACGCCCCGGCCAAGGCCTCGACCGCATGCGGGACGGTGGCCAGGCCACGCTCGGGGGTAAGGTAGAAAGTATCGATGGCAAAGCCCTGTTCGGTCGCGACATTGGCGAAAGTAATCGCGTAACCGGCCTCGCGGATGGTGCGCCCAACCCGGAAAAGCAGCCCTAAACGGTCGTTGCACTGCAACTCGATCACGGTGCGGTCGAGATCTTCCTCGAAATAGACTTCCACCTTAGCCGCCAAAGGCACGTAAGCCTTACGACGTGGCGCAGTCAGCAGCACATGGGCTTCTTCTTGGGCGACCTCGTCCAGTAAATCGGAACCTTCGACCAGTGATTTGGCCAGGGCTTTGGTGAAACGCTGCTGCGCCGCCAGCTCCTTGCCGGGGGGCAAGACGACCTTAAAGAAGTCGATGGCCACGTCGTCCGTCCGGGAAAACGCCCGGCATGAAATAATATTAATACCGGCCACCGCGAAAGCACCGGCCATACGACTGAACAGACCGGCGCGATCCCAAGTCACGACCGTCACCGAGGATTGGGATGATCCCACATCATCAAACCAATCGACGATCGGACGAAGTGAAATCTCACCGTCCGCCTCGGACACCGATGCGATCAGCTGATGAATCATCAACAAGTGGTGCGCAGCATCTTCGGGCGAGGCATGGAGGAAATACCCCTTGGGCATTTCAGTGAAATGAGCCTCAATTTCATCGATGGGCAATCGATCGCCTACAATCTTAGCGGTAGCCGCGCGGAGTTCGGCAGTAATGGCTGCGGCGCTCAGTTCGTCTTCGCCCGCCAACTTAGCTAAGGTGCGGCGATAGAGAGTCCAATGTTGGCCGTCTTTGAAATCAGTCCATAGGTCCGTCGAAGTCGCCCGGGCATCACAACGCGTATGCACATGGAGGCTTCGCAAAACCTGTTCATCGCCCATCAGTCGGGCGAAACGCTCAATATTGACGGGGTCATCGACGTCATGCCGTTGCCAGTAAAGCCCCATCACCAAGTGGTGCCGGATGACGCCGCTAGCGATATGACGTTCACGGGCATCAAAACCCAAACGCTCTAAGATGACATCGGCAATGGGCACGCCTCTTTGGGCGTGGCCTTCGATGCCGCCTGACTTCGCGATATCGTGCAGGAACAGAATCGCATAAAGCAGCGAAGGAGATTCGGAACCCAAGACAACTTCACGGTATTTTTGGTCGATCTCAGATTTGCCCGCGTAAATCTGATCAAGCTCCCAAAGACAGCGCAGCGTGTGAACATCGGCCGTCCAACGGTGATAAAATTCGAATTGAACGAGGCAGTGCAGACCGGCGAATTCGGGGACGATACGGTACAACAGATCATGTTCCCGCAAGGCATTGATCGTGGCATGGACATGTCCGCCGGCGGTAAGCATGGCACGAAAAGAACTGGCGGAGGCTTCAGAAAGCGCGATCTGGGACGTAAGCAAATGCGCACGTTCGCGAACCAAAAGAGACAAGGCCCGACCAGGGCGAGCTTCGTGGATTTGGCAAAGGCGGAACAACCTTACCAATCGGCCGGGATCCTCTTCGAAAACCAGCCGATGTTGCGCCGATGCCGTTCCGCCCGGAACGATAATAAAACCATCCAAAGTCAAAGGCTCGCCCCAGCCCACCGGCTCAGGTTCGCCCATCACCGTACCTTCGATGATTTCAACGCAACGACGGACATGATCAGCGGCGTCAAAGTATTCGCGCATCATGGAACCGATGCGCTCCGTCAGGCTTCCCTGATAGCCCAGAGCGGCGGATATGGTATCTTGGCGTTCAAGGGATAAGTGTTCCGTGGGACGGGTGACTTGGAAATGGAGTTCACAGCGCAGGCGGAGCAGGCAGGCACGTGCTTCGAGAAATTTCTGGAAATCACCAACGGGTAAAAAGCCCGTGGAGGCGAGACCGGCTGGACCAGAGACGCCACGAGCGATGCGGGCCAACCAAACGCAGCCTTGAACATCGCGAAGGGCCCCGACGCCTACTTTTAAATCTGGCTCCTGAAGATATGCGCTCCCACCCGTCTTTTCCCGACGACGACGCTGGGATTCGACAATCAATTTCGCGAACGGCTGCCAAGATTGTCCGCTCAGCATCAATGACAACTTAGCTTCCAATTCATCGAAGAGCTTCGGGTTACCGCACAGCAGACGCGTCTCCAGAAGAGCGACCCGCATATGCAGGTCGTCGAGCGCAAAACTTGTCGCCTCCGTCACCGTCCGGACGGATTGACCAACCTTAAGGCCCAAATCCCATAACGGGTACAAAATCGCTTCGACCAGAGTTTTGATTTCGGCCGAATGTGCCGGCACTAGGACCAATAGATCTATGTCGCTTAAGGGACAAAGCTCGGCCCGCCCATAGCCACCGGTGGCCACCAGAGAAATCTGAGACGCCGCTGGACCGGCCCGCAGGAAGAGCGCGTCAAAAATGATATCGATGGCATCTGAGCGTAATCGAGCGACTTCGCCCCCTGGTGCGCCTGCCCGATGGGCGGCCAATTGAATTTCGCGAGACTCCGCCAAGAAGGCTTTGGCGCGAGGCAGGAATCCATCAGCCAGAGAGGCCTCCCCCGCCAATCCGTGCTGTAACGCGGAGCGGCGGAGATTGATGGCGGCGGATTCAGATTCAGGCGACATGCGACGGCCCTACCCTGCAGATAATTCGGCCCATATTCAAGGTCATTGCCAATCTCGTCCTTCGGGACTCTAATGCCCCATGGACACCTGGTTCGCCGCACTCATGGAAGCCCTACGTTCGATGTCGGACGTCGAGGCGATGATCAAACTGGGTGGCATTGCCGTCATGACCTTGATCGTCTTCGCCGAGACCGGATTGCTCTTTGGCTTCTTCCTTCCCGGCGACTCCATGATCGTCGTAGCCGGCGTACTCACGACCGCGAACGGCGAGCGTCCTGCCCTTTTAAATCCGTGGTCTCTCTGCTTTTGGCTGATAGCAGCCGCGATCATTGGTAACCAGCTGGGGAGATGGCTTGGGCTGAAATTCGGTAAGCGAGTCGAAAAATGGTCGGATGGTTGGCTATACAAGAAGCGCTACCTTGAGATCGCGCGCGAATATTATGCCGAGAAAGGCGCGGCATCATTGGTCATGGCGCGCTTCATCCCGATCATTCGAACCTTTGTACCTTTCGTCGCCGGAATGGGACGTATGCCCGCCGCACGCTTTCTTTACTGGAACATCTTCGGAGCGATTCTCTGGATTATTTCTTTAGTCGGCCTTGGCCATATCATCGGCGGGACTAAATTAGCCAAAAATCTCGGGGTCGTGACCGGCACCGTCATCGCCGTTTCGTTCCTACCCGTATTATGGAAGGTCTTCCAGAATTGGCTTACTTCGCGGCGGGCATCCAAAGCTTGAATACCGTGCCGGCCGGACCGGTCGATTCAACGATGATATCACCTCGGTGATCGCGCATGATCCGTTTGACGATGGCGAGACCCAGACCGGTGCCATCTTCGCGTGACGTGAAGAAAGATTCGAAAATCTTCGGTAAAATCTCTGGAGCGATACCAGTACCCGTATCAGCGATGCGAATGACCACGACCTCCCCTTGCGGTCCAGGCTCAACGTCGACCTTGACGACCAAGTTTCCACCGGCGGGCATCGCTTGCACCGCATTCAGCATGAGATTGAGGAAAACTTGCTGGATCTGACCGGGATTGCCTTCGACCAACGGGATCATCAGTTCGCCTTCGACGGCGAACTTTACGCCGAGCTGTTGCAATTTAAGGCGCAGGAGGACCATCGCCTTATCCGCCGACTCACGCAGATTGATCGGCTTAAAGGCACCTGATTGCGCCTTGCTCATACCCAAGACACGGGAGACGACGCCTTCCATATGGGAGATTTTCTCGCGCATCACGCCGAGGTCTTCAAGTCGCGGATCGTTAGCATCCATGCCTTGCGCGAGGGTATCCGAGAGAAGTTTCATCACCGTAAGAGGATTACGGATCTCATGGGCGACTTCAGCCGAAAGCATGCCAAGGGCAGTTAATCGTTCGCTGCGACGTAATCCTTCTTCCACGGCAAAAACTTTAGCGTAAAGCCGGGCATTCTGAATCGAAGACGCGCCGAAGGAAGACAGGGCCGTGACGAGATGCTTGTCGTCATCGGAAAAGCGGTAAGCACCCATCGCCACACAGACCAGGACGCCAAAGGTGTCGTCCTCGTAGCGGACCGGCACGGCCAGAAGCGAAGAACTTGCGACTGGATCAATCAGTTTGGAAAAAAGGTTCTCTTCCGTCTTGCCCGCAATCGGCACCACCAATGTGCGACGACGCGTGGCAACCGTCCCCAGCGAAGTGACGTCCACCGACAACTTCGGAATGAAGATGCTGCCGGCGCAGTCGCCATCGAGACTGGTCAGGATCAGGTCCCGGCCTTCTAATTTAAAGTAAGCACAGGCCCGGGCACCCAGGAGCGCACGGGTGTGACGGGCCAGGTCCAAGGAGATACCCGGCTCGTCACGTTCGCGAGCTAGACCTTGCGCGGCACCCACCAGGGCCTCGAGCTGCGCGGCTTTCGAGCGCAACTGCCGGAGCAGCCAGATGCGGCCCACGGCCTTGGAGGCCTCGTTAGTTAATAAAGATAAGAATGCGACGTCTTGCTCCGTGAACGCATCGAGCCGGTCAGAATCGCAATTCACGACCCCGATCACATTTCCCATCAACTCCATCGGCACGGCGAGTTCGGAACGGATGCCTTGGCGAATTTCGACGTAACGCTGATCCTTTGAGACATCAGGGATACGTTGCGGCTTCGCATAAAGGGCGACCCAACCCGTGATCCCCTGCCCCTGATGGATAATCTGCTTGGCGGACTCGGCATCGAGGCCATTGCTCACCTCGATCCGCAACGAGCCCGTGGCCGGCTCCACCAGCGCGATGGAAGCGCTGGAAGCCGCCAAAGTCTGGACGATTTCGGCTAAGATGAAATCGAGCGCTTCCCGCGGATCTTCGGTCGCATTGACGAACGCCCCGACACGATAAAGACAGTCTAAGACGCGAGCGTCGCCCGGACGTTCTTGCGACTTAAAAGAATGCGGCATGGCTTAGAGCGAATGATCCATATCGAGCGCAGGGGCGTCGACATTAGTCCGACCGATCATCACCGCCGGCACGCCGGCGACGCTCGTGTGCGCCGCAACGTCCTTGAGCACCACGGAACCGGCGCCGATCTTGGCGCCTTCGCCGATAGTGATATTACCAAGAATCTTAGCGCCGGCGCCGACCAAGACGCCGGAACGAATCTTAGGGTGGCGGTCGCCCCGAGCTTTGCCCGTGCCGCCTAAGGTAACCTCGTGCAGGAAAGAAACGTTGTCATCGACCACCGTCGTCTCGCCGGCGACGAAGCCCGTGGCGTGGTCGAGCAAGATACCTACGCCAAAACGTGCGGCGGGGTGGATATCGACCGCGAGGTTCTCCGAGGATAAAGATTGCAGATACATTGCCACATCGCGACGTCCAGCCTTCCAGAGTACATGGGCTAAGCGATGTGCGGAGATGGCATGAAAGCCCTTATACCAGAGAAAAGGAATCAGCGCATGTTCGGTGGCTGGGTCGCGTTCTAAAGTCGCCCGAATGTCGGCGCGCATCTGAGCCAGCACTTCCGGATCGGCGGCCACGGCTTCCGACAACACCTGGACAATCAACGGCACATCGTGACCGGAGGGCGACAATCTTTCCGCCAATCGACGGACGATCCCTTCACCGAAGTTCCTCGGCTCAAATACGTAGCGCTTTAGCAAAGGAGCCAAAGCCGGTTCGGCCTTCGCCACGGCAAGCGCGCGTACGCCAAGCTCCTCCCAGAGAGAAACCTCTGTGGCGCAAACCAAAGCGATAGAGCGTGCATCGGCCATAATCAGGTCAGTTAATTCCCCCTTTTAATACATTTTGGCAATCCATGAGTCAAAATAGGGTTAAAAACGACCTAAAATCTGCCCTTAAGTAACTCCAACCAACCGTCGGTGTTGAAAGTACGTAACCCTGCCCTATAAATACCCTCCTACCCTAAACACCACCCACATGCGTATCGCCTCCACCCTCCTCGCCTGCTTCGCCGCTATCGCCGTTTTTGCCGCGGCTGAAATCGGCCAGCCAGCTCCTGCCTTCACCGCCAAGACCGCCGACGGCAAAACCGTCAGCCTCTCGGACTACAAAGGTAAGATTGTCGTCCTTGAATGGTATAACCCAGGCTGCCCAGTCGTCCGTAAATTTTACGATGCCGGCAAGATGCAGGAATTCCAAAAACAAGTCGTCGCCGACGGCGGTGTCTGGCTAGCAATCAATACGGGCGGCAAAGTGCCTGATCTCGGCAAGAATGTCTATTACCCTGCCACCGCCTTGATCGATGACGCCGACGGCGCCGTCGCTCGCGCGTATGAAGCCAAAGTCACCCCTCATTGCTACGTCATCGATGCCAAAGGTAACCTAGCATACAAGGGAGCCATCGACAGCGGAAGCGTCTCCACCAAGGTCGCCGACCTCGACAAATCGACCAACTACGTCCTCGCCGCGATCAAGGCCATCAAGGCCGGCAACGCCCCTGAAGTCACCAACACCAAGCCTTACGGCTGTGGCGTGAAGTACGACAAAAACTAAGCCGTCCTTTTGACTAAACAAAAAGGGCGTCCGATCGGACGCCCTTTTTTATTGGAGGCAGATGCGACCTTAAGCCGAGAGCCCCATGGCCTTGAGCAAGATTGCATGGACTTCATCGTTGCGGAGGTAAGGCGTAAAGAGCCCGGAGCCAGGGCCATAGGCACAGAACTCGACCATTTCGCTGGTGTGATGATGGCTCGTCCAGCTGATCCCGATATACTTAGGGAGAACGTCCTGCAGCGATTTCATGTCCTTGATCGAGCTCAGGTCGTCGGCCTTGAATTCCAGACCGGTCTTTTCCACGACCAGCGCGGCCAGCCCCTTGGGCCCGAATTCCTTCAGCCGATGCACCATGGCTTCCTGTGACATCGTAAACTTAGTGAGACGCATAAACGCGGGCGTGCTTTCACTGTAAGCAGACCCCTTGCCCACGAGATCTTCGGAGCCCATGCCGTTCAGCTGCAACCCGCCGGTGCCGTGGTCGGTCGTGATCACCAGCAAAGTGTCAGGATGTTTCTCGATGAAGCGCAGGACGGTGGTGATCGCCGCGTCAAAGGCGATCTGATCATGGATCGTGGCCGCTGCGTCATTTGCGTGAGCGGCATGGTCGACGCGACCGCCTTCCACTAAGAGGAAGAAACCGTCGGGCGAATCCTGCAGACAACGCAGGGCCGCTTCGGTCATCTCGGAGAGCGTCGGCGTATGGGCGGCGACCGCTGGATCATTCAGACGATCGATTTCAAAAGGAAGATGACTCTTATCAAAAAGCCCGAGCAAAGGCGTCCCCCCCTTATAGGCCAGCAATTCGGTACGATTAAGGGCGATGGCGTAACCCGCCTTACGGTAATCCCCCATCAGCGTCTCGCTGAAATACTGCGTCCCGCCGCCGAGAACGACGTCGACGCCGCGCTCGAGGTACTGCGGAGCGATTTCCGCCTGCTTGGCACGAGAGGGGACGGTCGCCACGAAGCCAGCCGGGGTGGCATGCGTCGCCGTGGCGGTAGTAACAAGCCCGGTGCGCTTTTTAGCTTTGCGCATCTTCTGCATCATCGTGACGGGCTTCCGGCCGTCGGGCGTAATATTGATCACCCCATTAC
>Ga0194048_10001699_pt1 | contig 10936 bp, 20 predicted proteins | sample JunL225m_MetaG_FD_161685 | JGI IMG/M metagenome (GOLD analysis project Ga0194048, IMG submission 161685) | Anoxic zone freshwater microbial communities from boreal shield lake in IISD Experimental Lakes Area, Ontario, Canada - Jun2016-L222-5m | ecosystem: Environmental > Aquatic > Freshwater >... | reverse complement strand
AAGTTTAAGGCCCAAACCATTTAGTACTGTGCATCCACTATACGATACTGTTAAAGCAATGGGCCTGGTTCCCGTTACTCGTCTCAACCTTTAGCTGCAGCGATCTGACTTTATTCTAGCCCCAATCCACCGTGCCCCACCGCTCTACCGGCCCCGTTACGGCTCTACTCCCGTGTGACTACTACGAATGCTACGACTACTACAATAGTCCATATGGCTATTACAGCGGCTGCTACTACTATAACAGGTGCGCCCGCTGTTATTACGGCTGTTGGATCGAACACTAATGGCATATTAACCCCCTATTTGTGCGTACATGCTGGCAACATATACAACTGTTACTATGTAAGCTGCTACTAATATCATTATACGCATTAGTTGGCCTCGTATGCAGCTTTTAACTTACGATTGAATTCTGCACGAATCTTACGGGCTTCTGCGGCAGTCATGGGTGCATCTTCTGCTGGACTATTAACAGCCTGTTTCGGAGCGGATTTCGACGCTGATTTAACACGGACAGTCCCGGACTTCTTTGGCTGTTTAAATGGGTTCTCGTCACGGACCTGGGCGGTATAGAACCGTTCCAATTCTACTACACCACGAGCATGATCCAAGCGGAGAAGTTCCTTGGCCGCTGCCGTCTTAGTCTGTACCGGGGCGATCTGGATCATGTACACTTCTTCCCCGAATTTTTCTAGCTGGCGTACACGGGCGATATTAGTAGCGGTACGGAACTTCATAGCACCTGTGGCTAGGCGGCTATAACCGGCGAAAACGATAGAGTCTTTCATTTATACTTGCTCCTTAAGTGGGAACTTATCTTGGATTACACGGAAGGCCTGCATGGTGCGCTCACTGTACAGCATACGACCATGGCGGGCAATGTCCAGGATGATGGCTGGACCTGACCAGCCTATGAATGCTGCTTCTTTATTGATCTGTTTAATGGCGGTTTCTAGTTTCATAACTGCTCCTTAATAGTAGCGATCACAGCGCGGATTCTTTGATTGTCCGACGCTGAGTCAGGGTCCCCAGGGTTCTGCTGTGTACGATCCCACAACAACTCACGCAGGCTTTCTAAGACTAACTCTGCCTGCCTGGGCGTAATATCTAGTAGGACTCTCTGTGCAATCATTATTGTCTGGGCCTTGTTAATTAATATACATACAGTATAACATCTAGCCCATTCAGGGTCAACCGAAAGGGCCTTAGGCCTAGCCTGCAACACCGCCTAACCCTACAGTATACGACAATTAGAATTCGTTGTCAACCGGGCCTAGACTTGCTCCGTAGTCTAAATACAACACCCCTGCATAGGGCTAGAGTATGTTGTGTATAGCTAGTATAATAGCTAGTTCTGCAAGCCCTAGTATAAGCAGGGCTAGAACCATGAGTATGTGTGTGCGATCCATGGTGTATATAGCCTGAGAGACCCCCGAGGTTGACTTTTAATCACGGTCTAGAGAGCGGTCAAAAAAGTGGTCGGGGGTCAGGGGTATCCTAGCTACAATACCCCCAGGGTTAAGCTAGAGGGCGACGGCCGATGATTTCCCGTAATCCATTTTTCCTACGGTTCTAAAACTGGCCTAGGGGGTTGATTTTTGTAAAAAAAAATTTTACGTAACAATTTTTTTTGGTTCTAGCTGTATAGTCCGGGCGGTAACCCTAGGCTTACTCTACTCTTGTTAACCCATACTTTAGGGCTATAATAGTAGTAGCATACTCATCCTCAGTTTCTACAGTAAAATCCATATCTGAACAACGCACTATAGCCCAGCTATCTCCGCCTATGGCTGTATGTAAGTAATAACGCCTAGGGCCTATTGTGCGCTCACAGTGGTCTATTATTTCATTTACTCTACTGTAGCCTACAGTGAGCCGTATACGGGTTCTATCACTATGCATTCGCATTCATCCTTTCTCAGAGCAAACAAGCTGTTTCCTATCATAACCACACGATTACTCATTTCAAATAAGCCTTGTATCTTTACTGTGATCAACTCACCAGCAACAATGCCTATATCATAGAAATAGTGTTCTTGCCCAGTGTACGCACAGTCTATACCCACTACACGATAAGTTTGCCCTATCCTAGCTTGATCCAGGTACAGTTTAACTGTGTGCATTTATGCTATGTAATATCCTAGGTATTCATCTTGATTGTAGTAGGCCACAGGGAACCCACGACTCTCATATACAACTATAGGAAGTTCACCCGAGTACTTCTTATCGTATTCAAACATGACTTCAAAGTCACGCTGAACGATACCTTCACAACGCACTCCAGCTGCAGGTGCTATTACAGTGACAAAGTTATCTATGCTGTACATACAAGTCGGTCCCAAAGACCCTGGTTGATTTGATCCATTTCATCTTGTTCAAGGTAGAAATCGGTTCTAGGATCGTAGTATGCACCTTCCTTAGGATCGTAGTATAGGACACGACCTGAAAAGTTAAAAGGACCTTCTAGACCAGATCTAGCGGTGTAGTTAGCAAGTACATCGGGTTGAGTATGCGAGGCCATATATAGTCCTTGTAAAAGTATATTATACTAGGATTAGGGTGCTAAGTCAACCTCTAAAACGTAGGCGCTTCGCGCTTGTTCTCTAGTGTATCTGGGCCGAACATCTTCTCTTTTATCTTGTCAAAATAGTGCTGATCGGGTTCGGCAAATCTCACTGTCAATACTACCCGTTCATGTCGACTGGCTCTATTATCAAAATCATGGAATATATCAGTGTTAAACAGTAGCACATCTCCGGGTTGGGTGATTAAACTGCATACGGGTGTATGTAGATTAGGCCTAAAATATCGGGCTTCTCTACTACGGTTGTCTTGGAATGGGTCCGTAATTGTATAGTGTGGCAGTACATCCGCATCTGCATACCAGCGAGTTGGGCAGGTGTTGTCCAGGATCTTCACAGCATAGTTTAGGCTGCATCTATGGTCAACACCGTCTTTGTGTGCTGGATAATACACACCTGGCGGGGTAATAAACAAGCTGACTCTTTCCAGCATTATGGGTATGTGTTGCCCTATGGGTATTAGGTCAGCTATGCGCTGTGCCGTCTGTGGATCTACCTTGTGATGAGTAAAGCGGTCAACGGGCTTGAGCCCAACGAGATATTCTTGGCAAATCCTCACAATTTCTTCTTGCCCTGGATGTTGATAGCATATGTAATAAGGTGAGTGGTCTTCGACTACTGTGTACATAGAGATATTTATAGATCCAGTATTGCTTGATGTTTTTATTATAAATAGTTGACACAAGGAACCGCAATGAACTACGACATTTATATCAGTGAAGAATATTGGCAGACTTTGGTCTATCCTGAAGCTGTATCATTAGGCATAGTGGGCACGGCGATAGAACAAGCTCGTCAAGACGGTCTAGCACCTCAGGGCATGATCAAGATAGTACCACAAACGCCGGCCTAATGCCACTGTAAGACAAAAAAGGTTAGGTCTTCTTCTCTACAGAAGGCCACAGTCAGCTCTTGTTGACTTCGACTTTCTGCCCAGGACCAGGATTGATGTTGTGGGCCTATGTTTGAATCAAGCCACTGTTCCATAGCGTCAACAGTCCTGAGCCAATCTAATTGGTCAGTAAACTCCGTTTGCACCCAAGGACAACGGGCTAGATGTATGAAACCCATACATCTATTTACTCTAATCTACTAAAGCAATAATCTCTTCTTCTTTGAGCACTAGGTAGTCTGCACCTTCTAGCTTGACTGGTAGGCCTGCACCCGGGGCAAACATAACACGATCGCCCACTGCCAAATCCATAGGGATTGCGGTGCCTTGCTTTGAAACTCTACCTGGCCCAACTGCTTGTATAGTGCCGCGGACAGCAGCTTCTTGTATGGCATCAGGAATAAAGAATCCTGACACTGTGCGCTCTTCGGCGGCATCGCGTAGAATCAACACACGATCTGCCATTGGTTTAAAATCCATATTAATCCCTTCTAGTAATAATCTTATCAGCTAGGCCATAGGCCACAGCTTCTTCTGCACTCATGAAAAAATCTCGTTCCATGTCGTTACTTAGTTCTTCAAAGGTCTTGCCCGCTGAATTATGTTTAACATAGATCTCAGTTAGATACTTCTTCATTTTAAGTATTTCTTGTGCTTGGATTTGAATATCCGTTGCTTGCCCTCTAGCACCACCCGAAGGTTGATGTATCATGTGCCGAGCATTGGGCAGAATCAAGCGTTTGCCCGCAGCTCCTGCTTGCCCTAGACAACTACCCATGCTACAGGCTTGACCCATGACAATAGTGCTGACATCGCACTTGATGAAATTCATAGTGTCGTAAATAGCCATGCCTGCTGTGACCACACCTCCAGGACTATTGATATAAAGCAGGATATCCTGCTCTGGGTCTTCTGCTTCTAAAAACAGCATCTGGGCCACTATTAAACTGGCCGTGTGTTCGCTGACTTCTGTATCCAGCATAACAATACGGTCTTTGAGTAAACGGCTGTAAATGTCGTAACTGCGCTCGCCTTTAGCGGTTTGCTCTACAACCATTGGGATTAAACTTGGCATACTATCTCCTTTAAGTCATAAGTATAACATATACCGGATGAAAGAGCAATGAGAGATTTAATCAATATGATCAATGAGCGTGGGTTAACTCCTGCAGAATTAGCCAAACACGGTGGTGCTTATAGAACCAAATTAGCCCAACTAGCGGCCAAAGGTCCTGTGCCAGTTGAGCCCAGCAAACAAGCACAATATGGCGCCCAGGTACAACTGGCACCAGAAACTGTTCGGGCCCTTGCTGGTACTGGATTATTACCTCCGGCTCCTATGTTTGTTCTAGATGACGGAACTGTGGCCAAAGGCAGTTGGGGCACTATTAACAAGGGTGCTGAATACACAGGCATCGAAGAAAAGAAAGCATACAACGCTGGGCACCTAGCTGAACTGTTTATGGGTCTAGCAGTCAGCGCCAAGTTCTTTAATCTAGGCAATCCTATTACAGTTGACCAAGTAGTTGATATGTTTACATTTAGTCAAATCACAGCACATACTAATCCTAAGACCAACAAGATTACCAGTAACATAGTATTCACTATCAGTAGAGATATTGCTTATCCTACAACAATAAAAGGTCGCCCTGATTATCTAACATTCAAAGGTGTTATTCCTGGTAAAAGTGCCGAAGCATTTATATCACAGGTTAAGACTCGTCAGTTTACCTCAGATGTTCAAGCTGTCCTAGCAAGTGCAGTCAAGTATGTTAACGAAGCTCCTAGTGTTGAGGCCAGTATAAAGAAGGTCCAGCAAGATCCTAACACTAACCAAATTAATGTGGTATCTGATGGTACTAGTGATGCTAAGATGACTAAGGCAGACTTAGTCTTAAGTATTGATGGTAAAAAGATTAACTTGTTTAGTTTAAAGACTTATAGTTCCGATACCCTGGGCCAAATATCCGGAGTTGGGTTTGACCAAGTTAGTAGTTGGTTTAAAACATCCTTTGGTATTGACTTATCTAAGTATAAGAAACAAATTGAACAGGCCGCAGCTAAATCGCCTGCAACTGGGTTTGAACTATTATTACATCTTTATGATTTGTTTTACCCTCAAATTGAAGCATTAGTAGATCGTCAGAGCCCTGGCCAAGAAGCCACTATGGTTCGCCAGTTTGCTGATGCCGCTAACTATCATGCTCGCGGTGCCGGTGCCGAAGATGTTGAAATAGTCAAATTAGATGATAAGATTAAATCAGGCAACTACAAGATTTTAAAGTTTAGTGATAACCTATATGATGCTATGAAGATGCTAGACTTAGAAACTAGATATCTCAAAGGCAATAATGGGCGTACTATCCAGATCTGGGCCAAGCCCCAAGAAGGTATTAAAGTAGACAAAGGCGCTAACAAGCTCTGTCAATTCCGTACACAAAAGATGGGCGATAGCTATCGTAACTACTTTGAATCTGGCCCTATGCTAGAAAAGTTAACGCAGGTAAATCAAGAGCCAGTTAAAGAAGAACTAGCGGAGCCTGAAGTTGTTGAACCACGAAAAGATAATGTTCGTATGTTTGGACGCAAGTTCCAACGTTAATAAGTTAAATGAGTAGTAGTTTTAAACGGGCGACCTATGGCCGCATATTGTAACTGCTTCATAACTTTTTGTTTCATTTGGCGAACTTTAGCGTGATTGTGATTCCAATCAAAAGTAGCTAAGAATTTTGTAAATGTACCTTTTTTTGTGCGCGAAGATAAAGTGTCCATATACATATGAATACTCGCAGGATCATAGCCAAACTTATCAAGTAATTCGCAAGCAATATTAAAACTAAATGCACCCATTTCATCACGGTGCCCGTAATACTCTTGGTCCATGCGTTGTTTATGATAGTAGGCTGTACTTTCGTAGCCAGGAATATCTTTGAAATTTCTACTGCGGTACTGACGCATATGAATGACTTCGTGCAGTATAGTATCAGCAAACAATGAGCATAATCTAGTCCAGCGATACTCAGATATCTTAACTTCTTTATCTGCTGGATGATAACTTAATACAATTTCAATAAAACGCTTTTTACCTGTGGTATCTTTTACACTATCATAGCTACCACCTATGTATGGAAAGCCGCGGTCTTGTTTTGGATCGTATTGCCATTTCTTTATACTAACTGGCAAGCAAGATTTGATGTGCGAACCTAAATGCTTGTGTAGTAATTTTACTGGTGTTTTTTTGCCAACAATATCACGCCCAGCACTGTATAGCATACTATACAGATTATCGCGATCTAGCTGACTCCAGTTAAAATCCTGCCGCATTTTACTCTCCGAGTGGTCTGAGTATTTAGCGTGTTTTTGGCTATTTTAACTAAACACTTAATTTCTGCACTGGGCTTTTGGCACTATTTTAAGCTCTACACGTTGGGCTAAATTAAGCTGTTCTGGGCCTGCCCCTAAGGGTATAGCAGTATCCATGTTAAAATTGCCGTTTATAGTTATAGCGCCTTCGCCACCTTCTACAAAATGCCCGGCCCGTACAGCGTATCCGTTCATGTGATCCAGCTCACTCCAGTAAAAACACTCGCGATGCATTACGCGATCTTGATGGGTTAAAACAGTTAATTCTACAGCGGGTTGGCTGGCAATCATGGTTTGATAAATTGCATTAGCTTTGCTTGTATCACTAAATCCAAAAGTACCTACATTACCACCCATAAATCCGCCAGTGCTCAATGCTACTTGGCTCATACCTTTGTTTGAGTTTTGTGATGTGGCTTTTAATGCTTCGTATAAGCTAGTCAAGTAATCTCTATTCCAACTAAGCCGAAACGGCACAATAATTAACGCCTGACGAGTATCGGTTAATTTAATTTGAGTAGGTTTTAATTCTATATCAAATGCCCTGCGATAAAAATCATTTAATACCAGTTGGATTAACCTATCCCCTTGCGTTCTTTCGTATTGTAGTGTTTTTAATTGAACCGCAACTTTAGCACCTTCTAAGTCACCTGCGGCTTTACTAGTGTTTAATAGTCTATTAGCCAGGGCGGATCTTTTAATCCAAACCTTCATATTTACTTGATACCCAGATCCTTGCGGTTCAGATTTAACTATTTCATACCGGTCAACATAACCCGATGCATACGATATAATCTCATCACGGGTTACCCGAGAATTATTTACTTCAGTTTCGCTGGCAATAACACTTCCTACAGCCTGTTCAACTGCAAGCCTAAATCCGTTTAGTCTAGCATCTTCAGGAGTGCGACCCTGCCCAGCAACTTCGATATAATAGGTTTTTTCAGTTCCGTTATATAACCATTGCCCAACTGTTATTATGATACCCAATGGATTGGGCATTATTAAAGTAGGAACCTGTGCTTGTGCTAGACCAAATAGACAAGCACAGGTTAGAACTGCAAAGAGCTTACGCACCTTACATTGCCATTAAACGACCGACTTCGATACGACCAGCATTGTTCTTTTTATCCCAACGCATGACTACTTTAACAGCCTTACCATCATCAATTACACTACCTTCTTTAAGATACAACCCACTTAAAATACCGCGGTTACTAGTAACAATAGTGGTACGCAATTTACTAGCAATCTTAAGGGCATTGTTGCGAATAGCTGTATTCTCTTTGCTATCAATGGTGCCATCGGCTACTTGTTTATTAACATCTTCGTCAACTGCTACTAAATCATCAGCAGTACCAGTATTACCGTTTTGGTTGCCTGCTTTGTTTGTGGCAAATTTGTTGTTAGTGTTATCTTGAGCATGCTCTAGATTTTCTGAGATCATAACAACAGATGTCTTAGAACTAATTGTTTCACGATGAATAAAATCATTAAGTGATTTTTTAGCTTCTAATTCAGCCGCACGAAATGCTTCACGAGCCGCATTATGGCTTCCGCCCCACGATGGAGCATAGCCAGTGACTTCAATTGCTTCGATATTACCAGTCAGAGAATAGATAATTTTAACACCATCTTTCTTAAACTCAGAGACCGCTAATCGCTGATCAGCAATAGGAGTTACTGCACTGGTGCCAGGATCAATACCTGCGCCATTACTCGAAACGGATGGCCCTGATGCTGTACCGCATCCAGTTAACTGAAATACGGTTGCTAATACTGCTGTTACTAAAATACTCTGTTTCATGATAAACCTCATGGTTGTTATACTATAAACAAGTATAGCACCACTTGGAATAAAGGTCAACTGTTTTGGAGCCAAAAAAAAGCTCACCAAAGTGAGCTTTTTGGTTAGGTTAAAAACCTAATTACTTGATAGCTTTGGTAAAAGACTTAGCCAAATCTTCGGCTTGGGTTTTAGCAATAGCTGTGATAGATTCAAATGCTGCTACTTGAGCACGAACAAAATCACTAGCATCAGATGTTAATGCAGCCAGGGTGTTGCTAAGTTCTTTTGGTTGTACATAAGCCAATACAGCCTGTGTATTCTTTTCAGCTTGGTCAATAAACTTGGCTGGGTTTAATGCTTCTTTGATTGTTTCAAAATTAAATTGTTGCATGGTAAATCTCCTAAATTAAGCGAGGTTTTTTGTTAGCCCGACCATCGGCACTAACTTCTTTTCTCTACTTTATTTATCTATTATATATTGCAATGCAACATTTTCCTAGTCTTTTTGGTGAATTATTTTCGTTCAATATCTTCTTCTATACAGTTAGGACCGTATTGTATTTCCACTATTTTACATGGTTGGTCAAATGGATTGTATAGTCGGTGCCATTCGCTTGTAGGAATTTGATAGCTGTCATGTGTTTCTAATGATGTTTGTCGCTTTCTGTCGCCCTCGACTATGCACCGGCCTTCAGAAACATGCCAATACTCTGCTCGACTAGTATGTTTTTGCATACTAAGTGTTTGCCCTGGCATAACTGTAAGTTCTTTAACTTTGGTTCCGGGTATTTCGTGTAGCACACGATAATAGCCCCAAGGGCGTTCTGTTTTAGGTGCTTTCCATTCATCGAGAATCCACGAGCTTGAATTAGCTTTGTTAGATCCCCCAACACCAAAAACAAATTTTAAGTTGGTATCTTTAACATCCATTTCTGGAATATTGTCATCTGTGCGGTCGCCGCCGTTGGCAAATATAATAGTATCACTAGGATAGTTTAATCTAACTTTACGAATAGCATCGTTAGCAGTGCCATCTATATCATTAAACTCTACAGTATGGTCTACACATTTTAAATTACGAACAATGTCCAATCGGTCATCCCAAGCCATAAAGCGCCGCCCTTTTTTGCGGGCAAGCCAAGCATCGCTGTTTAATCCAACTATTAGTTCATCGCCTAATTTTTTTGCGGCCTTAAGGTATGCGATGTGGCCAGAGTGCAGTGGATCAAACCCACCAGTTACTAAAACTATTTTTTTCATCAAAATACTTATTGACGAATTTGGGCCAGCTTTAATTTTTCAAGGATTTTAATATAGATCCAACCAATGTCAACTTCGTACCATTTTTGACTAAACTTTGCGTTGGCACCATCTGCATGATGGTTGTTATGTAGTTCTTCACCACCAATCCATATTGCTAACGGATACAAGTTTTTGCTAGTATCTTTAGTGTCGGTATTGCGATAACCCCACCAGTGACTAAGACCATTAATAACACCCGCGGCCCATACTGGAATCCAAATCATTTGAACGCCCCACACTAAAAGGCCCCACCATCCAAACACTAATAAGTCAATGGCCAACATAATCATTACTCCTAGTTTGCTATGTGGTCGATAAACATGTCGCTCTACCCAATCTTCGGGTGTGCCTGTACTTAGGTTAGCAATCATTATACGGTCTTTACTGGCTTCGTGATATAAAAAGGCACCGCCAAACAACACACGCCATATACCGTAAATTTGCGGACTGTGCGGATCGCCCGCCTGATCTGATTTTTGATGATGTTTGCGATGTACCGCTACCCATTCTTCGGTGACCATGCCGGTTGTAAGCCATAACCAAAAACGCATAACATGTTCTACAGCAGGATGGAACATAACTCCTCTATGGGCCTGGCTTCTGTGTAGATAAAGTGTTACACAGGCTATAGTGATTTGAACCATCACTAGGGTTGATATAATTATAAACATCTAGTACTTATCCGTAAATTTCTTGGTATAACATACTATTATTTTGCAAAAATGTATGGAACAGGTTACGCTGTTTAATGCAAATTTCTTTGTTAATAGTAATCCAGTTAGCTGGACTTAGTTTGAGCTCAACTTCGCTGTCACCGTACATATCATGTGTTTCTAATCCGTGTTTATGACACAAGTGTTGGATAGGTTTGTTCCATCCTAGACAATGCATAAACAGTTCTTTATATCCGCGATTGCGACTCCAAATAATAGCTTCATCAAGCAGGTCACCAGCAATACCACTACCGCGATAGTCTTGGTGTACAATAACTCCAAACTCTACTAC
>Ga0194048_10001695_pt1 | contig 10951 bp, 12 predicted proteins | sample JunL225m_MetaG_FD_161685 | JGI IMG/M metagenome (GOLD analysis project Ga0194048, IMG submission 161685) | Anoxic zone freshwater microbial communities from boreal shield lake in IISD Experimental Lakes Area, Ontario, Canada - Jun2016-L222-5m | ecosystem: Environmental > Aquatic > Freshwater >... | reverse complement strand
CAATAATTCAACTACCAGCACCAAAATGAGCGATGACACTAGAATCGCTTTCTGTAGAAGACTTACAGGCAAGAACAAAGCAATTGGTGTGAGGATGAGCAAAAGAGTTAACTCTTGCCTAAAAGCACTTTCTTCCCTAAAGGCATAAACCATTCCGCACCAAGAATTCTTAGCAGCATGCCAGGCACGAGTAAGCCCACGGTTGCCTTTGTGGGGGTTGTCATTAATGTTGTATGGTGTAGTCAAAATAGCGTGCCTATGCCAGTGCTGCTATATGTACTTCAGGGGATGGAACTGGCTTGAGATGATTTGCAAATTGTTCTGAAGCAGCGCGCCAGGAGAATTTTTCAGCATGAGCGCGGGCAACTTCGCGAGGGATTTTAAGAGCTTGTAAACAGGCCTCGCGTAGATCTTCATTCATAGCACCTGCGGGCGAGTTACCAAGCACATCGATTGGGCCGGTTACTGGAAATGCAGCAACTGGAGTGCCACAAGCCATTGCTTCTAAGAGGACTAGACCAAAAGTATCTGTTTTACTTGGAAAGACGAATACATCCGCAGCAGCATAGACTTTGGCTAGTTCTTGTTGCTGAAGTACGCCGAGATAATTCACTTCAGGGTGCTTCTCTTTAATGCCGGCCATAGCAGGACCATCACCCACTACCCACTTTGAGCCTGGTAAATCGATTTCTAAGAAAGCATTGATATTCTTTTCAATGGCAACACGACCAACATACAAAAAGATGGGGTGAGCTGTATTGAGTGTCTTTGATTCTTGCATTTTGAAGATATCTAAATCAACACCACGCGACCAGAGGACAACATTTTTCAGACCGAATTTCTCAAGGTCATCTTTCACAACAATGGTTGGTGCCATCACTGCCATCGATGGGCCATGGAACCAACGGATAAAAGCATACGTAATAGCCAAAGGCATACCAATTCTGGCTTTGACATATTCTGGGAAGCGCGTGTGATAAGCGGTAGAGAATGGCAATCTATTTTTAACGGCATATGAACGTGCAGAAAGTCCTAAAGGGCCTTCAGTGGCAATATGCATCGCATCTGGAGCAAATTCTTTGATACGCCTAGAAACTTCTTTACCGGGAAAAAGGGAAAGGGCAATATCAGGGTAGGTAGGACATGGAATTGATTTAAATCCTGCAGGTGTAATCATTTCTACTTCGTGACCCATTGCAATCAGTTCCGCGCTAGTTTGTTTCAAGGTTCTGACAACGCCGTTGACTTGCGGCTCCCATGCGTCGGTGATGATCATAATTTTCATAGCACAGCCTCTTTGATGAGTGATTCAATAGCGGGTTGGAAGGAAATTTCTGGGGTCACTACTGGATCACCTTTAATTTGGGTCCAGTGAATAATTTTGAGTTCACCTTGCATGGTTTCAACGAGAGCAGAAAGACTTTCAACCCAGTCACCATCATTGCAATAGAGCAGACCATCAATTTCACGTATTTCAGCTTTGTGGATATGACCGCAAACAACGCCATCACAACCTTTTAAACGCGCTTCTCTGGCCATGATGTGTTCAAAGTCGGCAATGTAACTCACAGCATTTTTCACTTGGTGCTTTAAATATTGCGATAAAGACCAGTACTGCAGCCCCATCTTCACGCGCACCCGGTTGAAGTGGCGGTTAATGTACAGAACGAAGGTATAGAGGGTATCGCCCACATAGGCCAACCACTTGGCATACTGCATAACCCCGTCAAATTGATCGCCATGGGTTACCCAGAGCTTCTTGCCAGCAAGCGTAGTGTGAATCACTTCCTCAACTACTTTGACGTCCCCAAAAGACATGCCAAAGAATTGCCTTGCGCTTTCATCATGGTTGCCAGGTACATAAATGACTTCTGTACCTTTACGCGCTTTACGTAAGAGTTTTTGTACTACGTCATTGTGAGATTGAGGCCAATAGAATGATTTTTTAAGTCTCCAACCATCTATGATGTCACCAACGAGATAAAACTGATCTGCCTCATTGTGTTTTAGGAAATCTAAAAGGTAGTTTGCCTGACACCCTGATGTTCCTAGGTGTACATCTGAAATCCAAATAGCTCTGTAATGCATCATGAGTAGACATTAAGCCAGCGGTCTATGTAATCCTCATGACAGTTTCGAGTCAGTTTTATGACTTGATTTATATTGATATAACTTTATGACTACTCAAGTAATTCAAATGGAACCCAAAACGCCTTGGCTAATTCGCTGTGGTGTGTGGCTACTGATTTTTCTTCATGTGCTGCGTGGCGTGCTGACCTTATGTTGTTTTTTTCCCTTTATCAAAGATCAGAAAAAACGAGAGTATATCCAGCAGTGGTCAATGAGATTACTCACCATTTTTAGAATTGAGTTAAAAGTCAGGGGTAGCGAACAGTTGCCTAATGCCTCCTATCTTTTGGCATCAAATCATATTTCTTGGTTAGATATTCATGTGATTAATGCGTTTCAACCAATTCGCTTTGTCGCTAAATCAGAAGTGGCTAGCTGGCCCGTGTTTGGATGGATGGCTCAGCAGTTACGAACCGTATTTATTCGCAGGGATAATCTACGTCATGCTAGGGAGGTTGTTGGGCAAGTCGCAGAGGTTCTCAAGACGGAATCGATTTGCATATTTCCTGAGGGGACTTCTACGTTAGGGGATGAGGTTCTTCCTTTTAAGCCAAATTTATTTGAGTCAGCTTCACTAGCGGGTGTCCCCACTTTCTCCTTGGCAATCCAGTACCGTTCAGTTGTAACGGGAAAAAGAAGTTATTCCCCTGCTTTCATTGGGGATATGGGTCTGCTTGAGTCTATGGCAAATATTATTCAAAACCGCTATTTAAGGGCAGAGCTCACCGTTTTGCCATCTATGGAATCCCTGGAAAATACCCCCCTTGACCGTAAGTTATTGGCTCTGCATAGTCAAGAGGCTATTGCTAAAATCCTCCAAGCCTATTAGATGTAATAAAAGTGTCATCATATTTTAGTAAAAATGGATAATATATTCGTGAATGCAAAGATGACAGCAAAACATAAAGAAATGGCCGAGTGGTATCGGCGTGCTCAAGAAGAGATTCTGGATAGCATGGATGAAGAGCTCGAAATGGAGCTTGATGATGATCGTCTTTCACCAGATGGCGAAAGTGGCTCTTCAATTCCGCGCCATCTCTACTTTAAAGAATTGTTTCGTCTTCAAGGTGAATTAGTCAAACTGCAAGACTGGGTTGTTGAGAACAAATTAAAAGTTGCTGTTTTATTTGAAGGTCGAGACTCTGCTGGTAAGGGTGGGGCAATCAAGCGAATTGCCCAGCGTCTCAATCCCCGAGTCTGTAAGGTGGTTGCACTCCCAGCCCCGAATGAACGTGAGAAGACCCAGTGGTATTTTCAAAGATATATTCAGCATTTGCCTGCTGGCGGTGAAATCGTTCTATTTGACCGCAGTTGGTATAACCGTGCCGGTGTAGAAAGAGTCATGGGTTTTTGTACTGACTATGAATATGAAGAGTTCTTAAGAACCGTACCAGATCTTGAGCGCATGATGATTAGTTCAGGCGTTATTTTGATCAAGTACTGGTTCTCAATCTCGGATGATGAGCAATACAACCGCTTTATGATGCGCATTCATGATCCACTCAAGCAGTGGAAACTCAGTCCAATGGACCTGGAGGCACGCCGCCTTTGGGAGGCCTATACCAAGGCTAAAGAGACCATGCTCGAGCGTACGCATATTCCTGAGGCTCCATGGTGGATTGTTGCTGCCAATGATAAGAAGAAGGCCCGCCTCAATTGCATCGCTCACTTATTGGATCAGATTCCCTATAAAGAAATTGATCATCCAATGATTACATTGCCAGCAAGGGTTCATAACCCAGATTATCTTCGGGATCCTGTACCTCCCGAGATGTATGTGCCCGAAGTGTATTAAGCCTAAGCTTAAAACGCACCCCTTAATCCCACCATCAAACTTCTGCCAGGTTGTGGCGCATAGAGCCTGACTGTTTCTGGGGTAGTGGCATAGCGGATGGTTTCATTCAGTAGATTGGTTAAGCGTAAGTAACTTGTCCAAGAAACTGCGCCTACTTTTTCGGTATACGACAGTCCAGCATTCAGTAGGTTGTAACTGGGTGTCGGTCCAATTTCAAAGCTAGCCAGTCTGGTTTGCGCAAATGCATGAATGAACGTGGCACCCATTTGCCATTGATTGATTTGATGGGCTAACTCAGCGCCGACTCTAGGGGCTGGTTGCAGGGGGAGGTTACCTCCGCTATTAAAAGTTCCCTGAGATGCATCGCCAAAGATGCGGCTACCAATGCCACTTTGTTTCCAGTTATAGGTGAGTTCAGCCTCGGCACCTTTAATCGTGGCATTGGCTTGTTGCGATACCACTACTGGATAGTTTGTATAGCCAGTACCACTTGCTACGCTACCAGTGTAATAGCCATAGATATAGTTACTAAATTGATTTTGGTAAAGGTTAGCCTTACCCTGAATTAAGCCCGATGTTTTTTGCAGATTGATTTCAAAGTTGTGAGAGGTTTCTGTGCTGAGTGCCGAGTTACCAATAATGTAGGTAGCCGTTGCATCATGCGGACCAAACGCGTATAGCTCGGGAGCACTTGGGGCTCTTTGAGATACTGTGTAAGAGGCTCCTAGTCCATAACCTTTCTGAAATTCCCAAATACTTCCTCCTGAATACGACAATAAATTAAATTGCCGATGGAGTAGTGAAGGCGGGGCATAGCCAGGAATGCTCTGACTAGCAAAGATGCTGTCTTGATTTGGGTTTTGGGTTAAGTTGTTAAATCGAATACCAACATTATTTTTAAAGTTGCCGAAGCTGCCATGCTCAACCCAAAATAAAGCATTAGAGTTGGTAACCGTTTGCGGAACGATATCTGAATTGCCACTAGCAATATCGGTTGCCGTCAGTTTTGCTGTGGCAGCCTGTAGTCCTACACTGCCTTTCCATCCTAGCCATTGCTGATGGTCTAAGACTGCCCGTAATTCAGTAGCATCATTTTTCCAGTTGGTTTGCGCAACCCCATTGTTGTCGAACTCATTGTGCATGTATTGACTATTAGAGACGCTCACCTTCAATGCCGTTATGCCTTCAAAGGGATCACGTGATTCATGTTGTAGATCGTAGCGATTTTGTGACTGCTGAATAAATCCACCAGCCGCTGTCGGCACTCCATAGTCATGGTTTAAGCGGTCGACCGACACACCCGTATATCCAGAACTGCCAATATAAGAAGCACCCACGCCTAAATTATTTTGATTATTAAAGCTGAAAGGGAGTTTGCCGGAGTATGGGACGTTTTGCGGGTACCCTGGACTGATAGCCCAATTTGCATTGGGGCCACCTTGTTCTGCGTATCCAGGAATTCGATAATCATTAGCATTGCTTACTGCCGCATCCACATGCATTGCAATAGAACCAAACGAGTGATCGATTTCTGTACTGACAGTTTTTCCTTGATTCACTGTTTCATAACTGGTATTGAATGAACCTGTGACCTCGCCAGATAAAGAAGTGGGGATACGATCATTGACCACATTAATGAGCCCACCACTGGAGCTCGAACCGTACATGAGTGCTGAGGCACCCCGTAAGATCTCAATTTGGCGTGTAGAGGATATTGCATTAGCGCTTGCGTGATCTGCGGAGATGCTGGAAATATCACTCACTGCCAAGCCATTCTCAAGAATTTGCACCCTTGAGCCTTCTAACCCTCTAATAACTGGTCTTGAGGCACCGGCCCCAAAACCTGTAGTGGAGATTCCCATTTCATTCGAGAGGGTCGCTCCTAAATTACTGCCCATCTTATTGAGCAACTCATCTCCTGAGAGAATTTTGCTAGGACCTAGTGCACCACCTTCTTGATTGGCATTGGATTGGGCTACAAAGCCACTTTCGGCATTGGATTGCCCATAGCAAATCCCAGCAGAAATGCTGATTACTAATATCCATAAATATCTAATGAAAACTTTCAAACTTCACTCCTTAACTTCTATTGAATGACCCCAATAGAAAAAATTCACTTGACTGGGTGCTCGCACACCCGAGGAATCAAAGAATGAAGTGAGGAGGCGCTTGAGATTGGTAGGGCGTTACTGTTGCTTGATGAACAGTGGTCTCAACTAGGGCAGAAGTTAATTCTGTGTAGACGAATTGCTTACTTAAGATCGGATTATCTGGCGAGACGAAGCTGGCTAAAGTGAGCGCATCAAATAGATGGCAACTAGCAGAGCTATGGGTGATCGTAGCGTTTTCATCACAGCTTAAATTTGCTGAACCCAAGCTTTGTGATGATGCGGCTAGACCGGTATGCGCAATTCCATGAGAGAAGCCAAGCCAGTGAGTACCTAGTAAAGAAAGCAACAGAAATCCCACTGCGAATAGGCTTCGTAGTTGGTGGCTTAGCTTACGGTGAAAAACGGCTCTCATTGGGCAAGATCTTACAGGATTTGCCTTAAAACACCATTGCAGTGTAGAATATCGATTCCGTCGGAGTGTAGCGCAGCCTGGTAGCGCACCTGCTTTGGGAGCAGGGGGTCCAAGGTTCGAATCCTTGTACTCCGACCACCAACTCTATTTAGTTCTAGATAGTAGCTTCAAATCCAGCATTTATCTGCCCATAGCTCAGCTGGATAGAGCAACGCCCTTCTAAGGCGTAGGTCGCACGTTCGAATCGTGCTGGGCAGACCAAAAAACTCAACTTGTATCCCTGTTGGCAGTATATCTGTTGCTCAGGTACCTATTTTTTAGCATAATTGCATATTATGAATACAGCCATGATTGACCCAGCGACTCAAAATGCAGCCCATGCATTTATGGAAAAAATCGTACGTCAATATGATGTTAGTAAGGTTTTTTTGTTTGGTAGTCGAGCTCGCAATACACACCAAAGCGAGAGTGATGCTGATATTGCTATTCTATTGCGAGGTAAGGTTGGTCGTTTTATGGCTACTAAGTTTGCCATGGATGATTTGGCCTATGACGTTCTTCTAGATTCTGACATTCGGATTCAACCGCTACCTATTTGGCAGGATGAGTGGGATCACCCAGAAAATTACTCCAATCCCAGTCTTTTGAGGAATATTCAAAATGAAGGCATTGTTCTTTGAAATCAAAAGAACTTTTTACTAAGGCTAAAACTGCAGCAACTTCCGCTCGAATTTTGTTAAATGCTGGGGATGTTGATGGTGCTTGTAACCGTGCTTATTATGCGATGTTTGATGCTGCTAGGTAGCCCTTGTGGCATCAGGGGTAGATGTTCAATAGTCAATACAAAAACCCACAGTGGCCTTATTTCAAAATTCAGTCTTGAGCTTGTTAAATCTGGTAGAGTTTCCGTGGAGCTTGGTAAGTCCCTGAACAAGGTTGAAGATCTTCGTTTGATGGCGGACTACAAAGGTGATGCCGTATTAGAAGAAGATGCCACTTGGGCGGTCAATCAGGCAGAAATATTTGTTGATGCTTTATTCACTACTTTTAGCTAAGGCGTAGGCCGCACGTTCGAATCGTGCTGGGCAGACCAAAGGCCCGACTGGCCGATGAGATCCAACCAACAAACCTGCTTCTAGGGTGGTCTGTTGATCAAGCTTGCTAGGTGCTGGCCTTTCCTCAATGACTCTTAATTGAAGTGGTATTCAATATTAAGGTAGTTCAACTTCAATCACTGGGAAAAAATGTGCACAATTATAAAAAATTAGGGTAACTCCTATATGCTAAAGGTGCTTATATAAAAAAAGTCTATAACATGAAGTTTGACAAAGTTAATACATTCACGTATTTAAAGGAGAGCTACCAATGAAATCATTTAAATTATTATTCGCTTTTATTTTTCTTTTTCCAGTTTTTGTATATGCTCAAGCACCAAACAATGCCCCTGTAAAAATGCCTAGCTTTAAATCTATCGATAAAGACAATAATGGCAAAATTACCAAAGAAGAGGCGAAAGCCGCTGGAGTATCCGATGCTAATTTTAAAAAAGCTGATAAAAATAACGATGGCACCATTGATGCAAAAGAGTGGGCTTTAGTTTTTCCAGGCGGAGCTTAATTAAGCTAAAAAATATTGTTGCTTAAAGACTCATATTCCTGATGAGTTAGAGAGACTCTATATAAAGGTTTATCGCAATGTAGTTTTTGTTGCAGAGTATGCTGTCCATTTAATTAAAGATGGACAGCATTTTTTCATTGATATGGCTTGCGAGAGCCCACAAACCTTAGTTCGCACCCTAGAAAATCTTCAAAGTTCCAACTTCAGTCATCATGGGGATGAAGTTACCCTTAGAAAAAATGCAGTTAGTACAGCGGTATTCGAGCAATAACGAATTTTTCTAAGGCGTAGGTCGTACGTTCGAATCGTACTGGGCAGACTAAATTTTCTTTCATAGAAACCTAGGCTGTTCTATTGTGCTCAATGTGAATTGATCATGCATGAGCTTGTCTTGCTTATTCATTACCTTTGTAGGGTATTAGGAATGTAGGCAAACGGTTGTTTATTTGACTTAATCTTCCGAAGAGCGCTCTATTTGATAGACGCCATTTTTTAATTCCGCTACTGTTTTTCCTAACTCATAAAGCATTCTTCTTTGCTTTTTCTCAATGACCAACTTCTTGGCTTTTAATTGTTCGTTACATTCCAACTCAGAGCTTGCTGGTTGATAATCTTTTGTCAATTTCATAGATGTAGAGCCTAAAAAAATCCCAGCCTTAGCTGGGATAAGTCGTCGTGACAAGGAGCATTTTTATGGAAAGCATATTCATCATGCAACTCAAATATGGCAATTTGATGAATTGCTTAAGTGGGCGCCTTGATATCATCTATTTCACCAAGTGAGATTATCATTTTTAATGAATGCTTTGACTCAAGACTGTAACTAATAAAGCTCAAAATTAGATTTGTCTATGGGGGTATCCGAGAGCGCTCATTGCTGGTTTTGTGGCCGCTGGGTTTACCTTCGTAGGCAACCATGTTCCAGATCCCAAAAGGACCTGGATCGCAAACAACCTTCTATTCAAAGGATAAGGAATGAAAAGTTTAAAGAAGCACTTACTCAATATTTGGCAAGCGTGGTATGAAGCTAGATTAGCTTACGCAAAACGATATTCACATCATTTAATGGGTAGCTAGGATATCAACCTCACTGAGCCTTAACATGAATATGGTTTAGTTCTTGCTTAAGGCTTAAGTGATCTAGCGTCTCAATAGGTAAGTCTAGTAGCAATTCAATGCGGTTGCGCAGCCCAACTTCCACTTGATGGAATGCATGATGAATTTGCTCACTATTGTCCTGATCGGATGCTGGGTCTGGAAATCCCCAGTGTGCAGTAGCAGGGTGTCCTGGCCAAACTGGGCATACTTCTCCAGCCGCATCATCGCAGACGGTAATAATAAAATCCATTTGTGGCGCATCGGTTTTTGAAAATTCATCCCAACTTTTACTGTGTAGCTTTTCGGGTGGGTAATTTAGTTGTTTTGCTAGCTCTAGTGCAATTGGATGCGGGTTAGGTCTTGGTTGTGAACCGGCAGAGTACCCAATAAATCTCCCATGGCTAAGCGATGTGGCTAGCATCTCACCAATAATAGATCGTGCTGAATTGCCAGTGCATAGAAAAAGAATATTATAGATTTTCATGATTTCCTTTTGGTTTATCCTTTTATTGTGAATTCTTAAAAGTTTAAAAAAAGTCCCAGCCGTAGCTCGGTAGAGTCGTCGTGAAAGAGTATTTTTTAAATTTCCTTCAATCTTCCAGCAATTAAATGACAAAGTGGTGAAGGTTTTATGAAGAATAGGTAACAAATATTTCAAACTGGTGTCTGAATTGATAAAGCCTATTTTCTAGCCGACTACACTTGTCCATTAATACTAATTGGTAGCTACATATTCTGTTTCTTCCAGACGAATTGCCCGTATACCAAGAGCATCAGCTTTTACTTTCCATCCTTGAAAGTAGAAATCAAACTTACTCAAATCAGAACTCACTACAGTAAAGGGGGCTTGTCCGTAGACTGATTTTGCATTCCCAGCAGCCAAGTCTAGTATGACTACTTTATTTTGGCTATCGATCACACATACAGATTGATGTTCGTTACTTAGGACATAAACCATTTCCCCTTTTTTACGTGGATTGCTTGTCTGGTAGTGGGCTAACTGGGATTCTTGAAATGAACAATTCTCTGGAAAGATCGACTTTAGGGGTATTTCAGAAACATTTTCTATGCTAGTTATATCTGTAGCAGGGATCAGCATATCAACTGCTGGCGCTTCTTGGTTAAAGGCGTGTAGTTGTGACATGGGCATCTTTAAACCAATGAGCTGCGCAAGATCTGACATTGATAATTCTCTCGAGTAAATTTGCATCCCGATACCTAATGCCACAACTCCTGCAACCAGGGTGGGGATCAATTGTTTTTTAGATTTGATGCTCAATTGATCTTTAGTTAAAGCAAAGAGATCTGATTTGTTTGGAAGATTGACCGATAGATCTAAGAAGGTATCCGGCTTAGGGATTTCGGCCTCCTCACTGATTTTTTTATAAATCAAATACTCGCTATTTTGCAGCCCTAAAGCGACTCCCACTTTTTTAGCAACCTGAACTTTATGGGCATGCGTAAAAAAGATAGCTAATTGATTGGCTTCTAATTGAGCAATATGTCGATGGGACAGGCATACCTTAGCTGCAAGTTCTTTTTGGCTTAAGCTAAGAGCTTCTCTCGCAAGTTTTAGTCTGTCTCCATCAACCTCTGCAAGGGTTGATTGTTTTCTGAATTCCACAAGACATCTTAAGGAGGCTATATTACGGAGCGATTACAAATTTGTGACAATGAATGCTTATTGAATAAAATATTTTGACTTTATGGTGAGTGTCTCTTCTGAGTAAAGATGAAAATCATTCTTGATCAAATGGAAGGCAAATCCATAGGTAAATATTTAGCAGT
>Ga0194048_10001694_pt1 | contig 10954 bp, 9 predicted proteins | sample JunL225m_MetaG_FD_161685 | JGI IMG/M metagenome (GOLD analysis project Ga0194048, IMG submission 161685) | Anoxic zone freshwater microbial communities from boreal shield lake in IISD Experimental Lakes Area, Ontario, Canada - Jun2016-L222-5m | ecosystem: Environmental > Aquatic > Freshwater >... | reverse complement strand
TTCTTTCCCATGTCTCAAACATCAGATCACCAGCATGATCACCAGCATGATCACCAGCATCTAGTAACCGGGGCTTGGCTTGAAGGCCAAGACCCTGGTGAACGACGCTTTCTAGATATTGGAGATTTAGAACTTGAATCGGGCGAAATTATTCCCAGTGCAAAAATTGCCTATCAAACTTGGGGAACGCTCAATGAAAGTAAATCCAATGCAATATTAGTTAATCATGCAATGACAGGTTGGTCAGATGTCCCCGGGTGGTGGCCATCGATGGTAGGCCCTGGCGCACCACTTGATTCAGATAATTATTTCATCATCTGCCCTAACGTCATTGGTGGATGTCAGGGAAGCACTGGTCCATCTACGATTGCGAAAGATGGAAAACCTTGGGGTTCAAGATTTCCTTCGGTGACAATCCGAGATTTGGTTGAGGCAGAAGTTCGCGTAGCAAATGCATTTGGAATTAAGAAATGGGTTCTCTCACTTGGGCCATCACTGGGCGGAATGCGTTCGCTAGAATGGGCAATTCAGTACCCGGAGCGAGTTGGCGCGATTTGCACGATTGGTTCCTCTGCGGTTGCGACAGGTGATCAAATAGGTGGCTTCTCAATCCAAATTCGCGCGATAAAAGCAGATCCTTTTTACAACAATGGCGATTACTACGCCCAAAGCAAAGGCCCAATTGAGGGCATGGGAATTGCTCGCCGAATCGCTCATCTCACGTATCGAACTGAGGGAGAGATGGACGTTCGATTCGGACGTGAATTACAAGGCGATGACACAGGCAGATATGCCGTTGAGTCCTACTTAGACCACCAGGCCCAGAAACTTGCTCATCGTTTTGATGCAAATACCTACATTGCGCTGACCGAAGCCATGGCCTCGCACGATGTTGGTCGCGGTCGCGGGGGAGTTGCGGCTGCGCTTGCAACGGTAAAAGTTCCCACTCTCGTGATCTCTATTGATACCGACCGACTTTTTCCTACTCGGTTACAGGAGGAAATTGTCGAATTAGTCCCCAGCTCCCAACCCCTTGCCACGATTTCTTCGCCTTTTGGGCATGATGGCTTCCTCATAGAGGTGGAAGAAGTGGGGAATTTGGTTCGAAAAGCTATTGAATTAGGAGTCTCGAGTCACCATTGAGGCTCGCCACTCGCTGAAAAGAAGAATCTCGATGTGCATTATGGCCTGTGGATAATTTATAATATAGCCAGTACTTAATCAGAAGAAAGTCGGCAAGATCGCGGTTCTGCAGTATCTAATACTGATGAACCAAATTAAAAAAAGGATGCTCTGTGCCTGTATCTCGTGCGCCCAAAAACGGTGCTGCTGTGAAAAAGACCGCAAAGAAAGCTACACCTGCGGTAAAGAAGGCTGTCGCTAAAAAAGCTGCTCCTGCATCAAAGAAAGTAAATCGTTTTCCTACTAAAGCCGAACTCGAAGCACTGCGCGTTGCTCGTGAAGCTGAAGAAAAAGCAAAACTTGAGAAGAAGAAGGCGCATCGCTTTCCAACCAAAGCTGAATTAGAAGCGCGCAAACGCGCAGAACAAGGCTTGCCACCAATGGAAGTGGCTGCGGATAAGACAACCCCGGCAGCGAAAGATGGCAAGAAACTCATTACGAAGATTGATGGAGAAGAAGTTGAACTTGAAGAAGTTGAACTTGAAGATCTTGAAACTTTAGTTGAGGAAGTTACTGAGATTGTTGAAACAGAAAAAGAAGAGATTAGAGTTGTAAACGTTGCCGAGGAATCGCAGAACGAAACAAATGCTTTTACAATCAAGGATTCAGAAGAAGATGATGCTCCTGCGCAGACAGTTCTTACTGCTGGCGCCACAGCCGATCCAGTTAAGGATTACCTCAAACTGATTGGTCGGGTACCTCTTCTTAATGCTGAAATGGAAGTTGAACTTTCACTCCAAGTTGAAGCAGGCTTGTTTGCCGAAGAGATGATTACCAAAGATAAGAAGATGGATAAGAAGCTTAAGCGCGAGCTCGAAACACTCGTTCTACAAGGCAAGCGTGCAAAGAACCATTTACTTGAAGCCAACCTTCGCTTAGTTGTTTCACTCGCAAAGCGATACACCGGACGTGGAATGCTTTTCCTAGATCTTATTCAAGAAGGAAACTTAGGTTTGATTCGTGCGGTTGAAAAATTCGATTACACCAAGGGCTATAAATTCTCGACTTATGCAACCTGGTGGATTCGCCAAGCAATTACTCGCGCGATGGCCGACCAAGCTAGAACAATTCGTATTCCCGTTCACATGGTTGAAGTCATTAACAAACTTGCTCGCGTACAACGTCAGATGCTTCAAGATCTGGGCCGCGAACCGACACCTGAAGAGTTGGCAAAAGAGTTGGATATGACTCCTGAAAAGGTTGTCGAGGTTCAAAAGTATGGCCGCGAACCAATCTCACTTCACACACCACTAGGTGAAGAAGGAGATTCAGAGTTCGGTGATCTTATTGAGGACTCAGAAGCGATTGTTCCTGCAGATGCAGTTTCATTCACTCTTCTCCAAGAGCAGCTTCATTCAGTATTAGACACGCTCAGCGAGCGCGAAGCAGGAGTTGTTGCAATGCGATTTGGTTTGACCGATGGTCAGCCTAAGACTTTGGATGAAATCGGAAAGGTTTACGGAGTTACTCGTGAACGTATTCGCCAAATTGAATCCAAGACAATGTCGAAGTTGCGTCACCCATCTCGTAGCCAAGTGCTACGCGATTACCTTGATTAATCCAGTAATTTTAAGGACTGAGGTTGAGGTGTGCGAATTTAACGTGCTGTGTCGTTATTTGAATCGACAAGCTTCTTAGTCTCATCCTGAATGCGCGCAGTTACCTTTTTAAGGCCTTCTGCGTATTCCTTCGCATGGTGAGCACAGAAGAGGAGCTCGCCACCATTAAGGAGCATTGCACGAACATATGCCTGGGCACCACAACGATCGCAACGGTCAATAGCGCTCAAAGGCGTTGGTTCGAGAATCAACTGCTCGCTCATGTGGACATCCTCTCATTGAACTGTTCTTAAGTAATTAGAGAACAGTAAAGCATGGGGGGTTTATTCCCGCTAGAAATAAAGCTTGATATGGAGACTTTTCTCGCAATTCGAGGGTGATTCTCAGTAATTGGACATTTTCCACTCGACTTTGGGCGCGTATCGCACCTGTATGTCCATTGCGAAGATAACCTTCCTCCCCGTGACCCCCGAAAATACAGAACAAGCAATCGAAGAAGTAAACAGTTATACCGCTAAAGATCTTGCGGTACTGGAAGGTCTCGACGCTGTTCGTAAACGTCCGGGAATGTATATCGGCACAACCGATTCGCGCGGTCTGATGCATTGTCTCTGGGAAATTATTGATAACTCTGTCGATGAAGCTCTTGGCGGCCATTGTAAGAAAATTGAAATTAATCTTGAATCTGATGGCTCTGTTGAAGTACATGATGATGGCCGTGGAATTCCAGTTGATAAGGAACCAAAGACTGGCCTCACCGGCGTTGAAGTAGTTCTCACAAAATTGCATGCAGGTGGAAAATTCGGAGGCGGATCCTACGCAGCTTCTGGTGGTCTGCACGGTGTTGGAGCTTCAGTCGTAAACGCACTTGCCTCACGTCTTGATGTTGAAGTTGATCGCGGCGGCAAAATACATTGGATGTCTTTCCAGCGTGGAAATGCTGGCATATTTGATGGCGATGGACCAAAAGCTAGCTTTAAAGAAAATAGCGGCCTACGCGTTATCGGCAAGATTTCTCCAAAGATAACTGGCACGCGCATTAAGTGGTGGTTTGATCGGCAGATCTTCTTGAAGGAAGCCGAGCTTTCTATTGAAGACATTTATGCACGCGCTCGCCAAACCTCTTATTTGGTGCCTGGCTTGACCTTGATTGTTAATGACAATCGCACAAAAGCAAAGACCACCGAGACGTTCTTCCACAAAGGTGGAATTTCCGAGTTTTGTACTTTCCTTCGTCCTGATGAGCCAATTGGTGAAGTCATTCGTTTGCAAGGCAACGGTGATTACACCGAGACAGTTCCAGTACTGGACGATAAAGGGCACATGATGCCTACAGAAGTCGCTCGTAACATGGGCGTGGATATTGCACTGCAGTGGGGCAATGGCTACGACACCACGTTGTCTTCATTTGTAAATATTATTTCTACGCCAAAGGGCGGAACGCACACGGCTGGCTTTGAACGCGCAATCACTAAAGCGTTTAATGATGCACTTCGCGCCAATAAGGTATTGAAGAATAATGAAGCTGACGTAATTAAAGATGACGTATTAGAAGGTTTGACTGCGGTAGTCACAGTCCGCATGTCTGAACCACAATTTGAAGGCCAGACAAAAGAAGTTCTGGGTACTGCTGCTGCTACCAAGATTGTTGCCACAGTTGTTGCCGATGAAATGAAAAATTTCTTTGCAACCACCAAGCGGATCGATAAGGCGACTGGCAAGGCCGTGATGGAAAAGATTGTTGGAGCATCACGCACACGTATCTCAGCCAGAGCACATAAAGATTTGCAGCGTAGAAAGAATGCGCTGGAGTCTTCATCTCTACCAACCAAACTCTCTGATTGTCGTTCCGATGACACCGCTCGCACCGAGCTTTTCATCGTAGAGGGAGATTCTGCGCTGGGTACCACCAAGGCTGCGCGCAATTCCGAATTCCAGGCAATTTTGCCAATTCGCGGAAAAATCTTGAACGTCCAGAAAGCTTCGCTTTCGCAGATGCTAGAGAACAGTGAGTGCGCATCGATTATCCAAGTTATCGGGGCGGGCTCAGGTAAGTCATTTACCCTCGATGATGCAAGATACGGCCGCATCATTTTGATGTCCGATGCTGATGTTGACGGCGCGCATATTCGTTGCCTGCTACTCACTTTGCTCTATCGATATATGAAGCCGCTGATTGATGATGGTCGTGTTTTCGCTGCAATCCCACCTCTACATCGCATCGATGTAGTTGGCGGAAAGCGCGGGGAAGTTATTTATACCTACTCAGATGATGAGATGAAGAAGATCACAGCCGGACTTACAAAAGAAGGCAAGCGTTGGAAAGAACCGATTCAACGCTACAAAGGTCTTGGCGAGATGGATGCTGACCAACTACGCGAAACTACGATGTTGCCTGAAGCCCGCACACTTCGCCGTATAACAATGAAAGACGCGGCTGCTGCTGAAAAGATGTTTGAATTGTTGATGGGTAATGATGTTGCACCCCGCAAAGAATTCATTTCAAATGCCGAGATCGATCGCGAGAGAATCGACGCTTAGTTGGCTGATTTTTCTTATATAGAAACAGATCGACTTTATATGCGCCCCTTCAAAGCGGGGGATGAACACTCGATGTTGGAATATCACAGCGACCCGGACGTTGTTCGCTATATACCTTGGGAAGTTCGGACACTCGAAGAAATCATTGCATCGAATCTGGAAAATCAGCACGCCTTTCGCCTCAATGAGGAAGGCGATTACTTAACTCTGGCACTCTGCCGTAAATCTGATGATCAATTAGTAGGGCAGATGAATGCGATGTATCGAAGTAAGGAGCATCAGCGAGCTGAATTTGGCTATGTCGTTAATCCAAGATTTGGTGGCCAGGGTTATGTGACTGAGGCGGCAGAGGCTCTGATTAGTGCGCTATTTTCTAGCGGGTTATTCCATACCGTGTTTGCAAATATGGATCCCCGAAATAGCCCCTCCGAGCACGTTGCTGTTCGTCTGGGTCTTCGCAAAGAAGCTCATCACATCCAGGATTACTGGTTTAAAGGCGAGTGGACGGACTCATTTATTTACGGCACCGTTAAAGATGAATGGCAGTCTCGCCACTAGATTGTAAATAACGAGAAGTGTGAATTAGCCAAGGCGGGTACGGCGAGGAGTTGCAAAGGCTTTAGATGTAGCAGTGAGCTCCTCAGATACTTGGGCTCTAATGGCCTCATCAGATGAAAGCAGCTTCTTCAAGAAGGCAATCGTCTCCTTAAGCTCTTTTTGCTCTGTATCCAGTTCAAGCTTGCTCATCTTGGTCAATCTACGTAGTGGCATATCAAGAATGTAGGTGGCTTGCTCATCGGAGAGTTTGAGTAACTTCATCAGCGATGCTTTTGCTTCAGCCGCGTCATCACTTCCGCGAATGATTTTGATGACCTTATCGATATCAACAATCGCTTTGAGAAGTCCATCAACTAAGTTCAAGCGCGATTCAGCCTTCGCTTTGCGGTATTCAGAGCGCCTGCGAACGACTTCAATGCGGTGGTCGATAAACACTTGTAATAGTTCTTTTAAACCAAGGGTCAGTGGCTTGCCATTGACGAGCGCAACGGCGTTAATTGAGAAGGCATCTTCCATGGGAGTTAGGGCATATAACTTCTCTAGAACGTCTTCGGCTTCATAAGCTGGCTTAATTTCAACGACAACTTTTGTACCTTGTTGGCCATCGGTCAGATCGATGATGTCGGAAATTCCTTGAATCTTCTTTGCTTTAACAAGTGCGGCAATCTTGTCCACAATCTTTTCAGGCCCGATGTTGTAAGGCAGTTCAGTAATCACAATGCCTTGCTTGCGGCTTGAAACTTTTTCAATAGCAACTGTTGCGCGAACTTTGAATGATCCGCGGCCTGTTGCGTAGGCTTCTTCGATACCTTCTAGACCAATAATCTGCCCACCTGTTGGAAAGTCAGGGCCGGGAACATGTTTCATGAGTTGCTTTAGCGTTGCCTTTGGATTTTCAATCAAATGCTTGGTTGCAGCAATTACTTCGCCGAGGTTATGTGGCGCCATATTTGTCGCCATACCAACTGCAATACCCGTCGCTCCATTTACCAGCAGGTTTGGAAAAGCAGCAGGCAAAACCAGTGGCTCAAGAAGTTGGCCATCATAATTTGGTCCAAAGTTAACGGTGTCTTCATCACTCTCATTCACGAGTGCAAGCGCAGCGGGCGCTAGGCGAGCTTCTGTGTAACGCATGGCGGCAGGGCCAGCATCTAGTGATCCGAAATTTCCATGGCCATCTACTAGTGGCAGGCGTTGGGAGAAAGGTTGCGCCATCCGAACCATCGCGTCATAAATCGCGCCATCTCCGTGTGGATGCAATTTACCCATCACTTCACCGGCAACACGGGCACACTTCACATGTCCTTTATCTGGGCGAAGTCCCATTTCAGACATCTGGTGCAAGATTCGCCGCTGAACAGGTTTCATGCCATCGCGAGCATCAGGTAGAGCGCGAGAGTAAATAACTGAGTAGGCATACTCCAAGAAGGATTCCGACATCTCTGTTGAGACATCGACATCGACGATACGTCCTGGGTTTTCCCCTGGCTTTGGAAGTGCAACTTTCACGGCCTTACCTGATTTTGCAGGGGCGCTCTTCTTTGCTGGGGTTTTTGCCACGCGCGTATCTTGCCAACACATCGGCCTTAAATAGGTGACCGACACCTTCTCACGCCCACATGGCTTGAACCACATGGCTTGAGCCACATTGCATGAGTTAGAGGTAGTTAGCCTAAAGTTACGTCGTGCCAGCCGGATTAGATGATCTCTCCCAATCGATATTTGCCTCACTAGGTGGCGCTGGTCTCACCAATTCTTTGGCTCTGCCTGACTCGGATAGAACGTGCCTACTTTTGGTAGATGGCATGGGAAATGACACGATTGAGAAGTACGGTAAAGAATTTCCAGCACTAGCAGCACTGACGAAGAGCGCAGCACTGAATTCAACTTTCCCGTCAACAACTGCAACAGCGCTAGCAACCCTTGGTACCGGTGTACTTCCTGGAATTCACGGAATGCTTGGCTACACCATTCGCGTACCTCGCAGTGGAGAGCCGGGCCGATTGCTCAATGCACTCAAATGGGATGAACGAGTAGACCCTGCTGTCTGGCAGTCACAACCCACGATGTTTGAACGCACAATTACAGATGGCATCACAAGTTCATATATCGCAGCAAAGCGATATGAAGGCACAGGTTTTAGTAGAGCCACCTTGCGCGGTAGCAACTACCTAGGTGCTAATCACACATCCGAGATGATCGGATTTGCAAAAAGTGCATTAGCCAAGCCTCGTTCATTTGCTTATGTTTATATCAACAACCTTGACCATGCTGGCCATAATGATGGCGTCGGCTCAGATAAATGGCTTGATGCGCTCGCTTACACAAATGACATTGTTGAGAAATTAACCCTGGCCCTACCGACTGGCACGCAGCTCATTGTCACTGCCGATCACGGCATGGTGAATGTCGAGGAGAAGCTAGTCCTTGGAAAAGAAAATGACTTGATGCAAGATGTGACGTTACTAGGCGGTGAACCCCGAGCACGACATATCTATGTTCGAGAAGGTGCGCTAGCTGATGTGCACAATCGCTGGAGTGAAACTCTGGCTGGCAAGGCTGATAAGGCTGACATCTATACGAAGCAGAGCATCGCCCAACTCATCGGGGGAGAAGTCACTATCGATGCTAACGAGCGGCTTGGCGATTTGATTGTTGTTCCCAAAGGCGGACTCATCCTGATCGACCCCACCCGTGAAGTCCAAGAGGGAAAGATGATTGGACACCATGGTGGAACGAGCGCGATTGAGGTTGAGATTCCATTGCTAACGGCTGAGATTTAATCCAATGAGTACTTCCGGTCTGCTTCTCATAATCATTGAAAGCGGAAGTCCCTATCTTCGAAATATTTTAATGAGCAAGCCAACAATGGCTAGAGATAGCCCAAATGGAATTGTGACAATGAGCAGCCATAAGTAAGCACCAGTACCTGAGCCCTCATCAAACATTGAGCCACCTTGGAAAAGTGAAGCGATAAAAGCGATCAGGATGGGAAATATAGCGATTACTAGCCCTATGCGAATGAGCGGAATTCTTTTCATTTAACTACTCGTTATCGGTCGGTTCATCTTTCTTGCCACCGAACATGATGTCATCCCAAGACGGGATTCGAATTCGCTTGGTAACGCCATCTTTCTTGGCATCTGATGGAATATCAATGGGCAAAGTTTCTGGATCGTGATCTTCTATTTCAACTTCATCAACTAGATCAAGTTCAGTGTCAACTGCATCTGGAACAACGGAAAGTGAAACGTTTTCGATAATTGTGACCGACTCGGAGAAGGCGGTGAGTCTGGGTGCTGGAGTATTTTGAGGTTGTTCGCCACCAAAGACCATTCCATGTGTTGGAGTTGCTGGGCGTGTTGGTTTCTCATCACCTGTAATCCAGCGAGCTCCATCATCTTCTGCCACGAGCGTGCGGTTATCCAGATCGAAAGTCCAGTTTGCTTCACCCATTCCATCTCGGTTGGGATATTGCAGAATAATGTTCCACGTTGAATCATCGTTGCGGTGAGTGTTCCAGTCGATTTCTGTCATATCAACGCCACGTGGTTGCAGTTGAGCAATGGTTGCAGTTGCAAGTGTTAACGCAGATTTATCTCTTCGTAATTGTGTCTCAAGTGCCAAACCGATGACGTATGCGCGCTCTTGCATGATGGGACCTGAGAAGCGATCAATTTTGTCGATAGACCAGCCGGTAAGTGATGAGATCGAAGCAAAACTTTCACCTGCTCGTAGGCGCGCTTGAATCTCTTTTACTGAAAAACTTGTTTGTTCATCTATCGCGGTCACAGATACCAAGCGAGGTTGATTTACCAGGGCGCGTAAGTTGTCGCTAATTCGGATTAGGTAAGTCTTTCCGGTTCCGTCAGTAAGTTCCAGATGAGTTCCATCCTCAGTACGCCCAACAACTTTCAGGTCGGTAGGCATACCAAATGAAGAGTCAGTCATGAGGAAAGAGTGCCACATGGGTGGGAGCAAGCGTGGGAGGTAGGATTCATGTCATGAGCGATGCGGGGCATTTCAACAAAGAGTTGAATACTGAACTGCTCAATCTGGCCCTAATCGTGGCTCGAGCGGCGGGGGATCTGCTCATGACCCGCCCCCCGAGTTTTGATCTCAATCAGAAATCTAGCGCGAGGGATTTTGCAACGCAGATGGATCACGCCAGCGAGAAGTTGATTGTGGATTCGATACTAATGGCCAGGCCCGGTGACGGAATCATTGGCGAAGAGGGAAGCTCCCGTCCGTCAAAGAGCGGCATCACCTGGGTAATTGATCCCATCGATGGCACGGTTAATTATTTTTACGGATTGCCCGGTTGGAATGTGAGCATTGCGGCGAAAGATGCAGATGGCGTCGTCGTTGGTGTTGTGAACGCCCCAACGCTCAATTCAATCTGGCACGGCGCTAGAGGCGAAGGTGCATTTCGCAATGGTGAACAGATTCATTGCAACACACGTGTTGAAATGAAAGAAGCTCTTATAGCAACTGGATTCTCCTACGATGAAAACGAGAGTGTGGCGCAGGCGCAATTCATAGTTGATCTGATGCCAGATATCCGTGATATTCGCCGATTTGGCGCTGCCGCTGTCGATCTCTGCGCAGTCGCAACTGGCTGGGTGGATGGGTATTTTGAGTCGAGTTTAAATGAGTGGGATTTGGCTGCCGGAGGGCTGATTGCTCAGGAAGCAGGTGCACTCGTTACGGGGCGCTTAGGAGCTCCCGCTGGGCGCGAGATGACAATTTGTGCGGGCCCAAGCCTGCATGCAGCCCTTTCTACTCGAATTGGCTAGCCGCGCACTGGATTGGCTAGTGGCGCTCGCGTGTGGCAAAATACCCTTTCTGGCCGGGGAACTTCCATCGGTCCTCACTAGCAAATTAGTTTGCAGATAGTTTCAAGTTAGGAAAAGCCATGAACGTCTTAGACGCAGTTGATGCTGCTTCACTTCGCTCCGATGTACCCTCTTTCCGTTCCGGAGATGAACTAAAGATTCACGTTCGTGTTATAGAAGGTAGCAAGAGCCGTATCCAGATTTTCCAAGGTGTCGTAATTCGCCGCCAGGGTTCAGGCGCTCGCGAGACTTTCACTATTCGCAAGATTGCATATGGAG
>Ga0194048_10001693_pt1 | contig 10956 bp, 18 predicted proteins | sample JunL225m_MetaG_FD_161685 | JGI IMG/M metagenome (GOLD analysis project Ga0194048, IMG submission 161685) | Anoxic zone freshwater microbial communities from boreal shield lake in IISD Experimental Lakes Area, Ontario, Canada - Jun2016-L222-5m | ecosystem: Environmental > Aquatic > Freshwater >... | reverse complement strand
CCCCGTAATATCTCGTCGAAAACGAGAGAGGGTTGGGAACCTGTTAGTATTGAAGAACAACCTCAGTTCCAAATGATGGTAGACCCAGACAGTCGCTTCAAAGACAACATCGAAGTCGCAGGATTGCTGTTGTGTAAGATGCCTTCTGAGTTCGTTAAACAGCGCAAGGAACACTTTGCCGCTCAAAACCGTGCCCAGATTGACTCTGTAGACAACAACTTCATGCGAGATAACGACCCGAGGATGCCGCTCTTTAGGGAGCGTAATTCCAAGACGTCGTTCGGCAATGGTAGATAACTTAGGAGTTTAGAAAATGGCATATCCTTCTGTGTCAGGCCCATATGGTCTGATTCCGATCAATTTGATCGGTGGGCAGGTCTTTGCTAGCGCCACTCGACTGATCCCAATTGCAACCAACTCTTCGACCTCCATCTTCTTTGGTGACGTCGTGAAGCTGGCTAGCACTGGGACTCTGGCGAAGGACGTCGGTACCGACACTGCTACTCCTGTTGGCGTTTTCCTTGGTTGTTCCTATACGGACCCAACCTATGGTAAGACTTTCCGGCAGTACTACGCAGCTACTACGAACATCACCGACATCGTTGCCTACGTGCAGGATGACCCGGATGCGCTGTTCAAGGTCGCTGTTGTTTCAGCTACTACCACCATTGGCTATGTCACCCGTGCAAACGTCGGTGAAAATGCGGTGTTGGTTCAGAATACGGGTTCGACCATTACGGGTAACTCCAAGGTCGCCATTGATGACGGTACTGGCACTACGGCTACGTTCCCCATCCGTATTATTGATGTCATCGCTGAAACCCAGTCAGCGGCGGGTTCCTATACGGAAGTCGTCGTTAAGTGGAACGCGCCAACCAGCAACTCTGTTGGCGGGCATCAGTATCTGCAGCCCACCGGCATCTGAGGAGTAATTTAAAATGGCAATTTCACGCGCACAGCTCCTCAAAGAACTGCTCCCCGGTCTGAACGCCTTGTTTGGTCTGGAATACAGCCGTTACGGTGAAGAGCATAAAGAAATCTTCGAGACTGAAACCTCGGAGCGTTCTTTCGAAGAAGAAACCAAGCTGTCGGGCTTCTCGGCTGCTCCGGTTAAGAACGAAGGTTCGGCTATCGCTTATGATAACGGACAAGAAGTCTTCACTGCTCGCTACAACCATGAAACGATTGCCCTCGGGTTCTCGCTCACGGAAGAAGCAATTGAAGACAACCTGTATGACAGCCTCTCGGCTCGTTATACTAAGGCTCTTGCTCGTGCGATGTCGTACACCAAGCAGACTAAGGGTGCTGCGGTCTTGAACAATGGCTTCGACACTGCCTATGCTGGTGGTGACGGTCAGCCGCTGTTCTCGGCTTCACATCCGCTCGTCTCTGGTGGCGTTAACTCGAACATCCCTACGACTGCGGCTGATCTTAACGAGACTTCGCTTGAAGCCTCCGTTATTCAGATTGCAGCGTGGGCCGATGAACGAGGCCTGCTGATCGCGGCGAAGCCGCGCAAGCTGGTTATTGCGCCCTCGAATATGTTTGTTGCAACCCGCTTGCTTGAGACGGAACTCCGTGTCGGTACGTCGGACAACGACATCAACGCGCTCAAGAACAACGGCTCGATTCCGGAGGGTTACACTGTTAACCACTTCCTGACCGATCCGGATGCTTGGTTCCTGACGACCGACGTTCCTAACGGTATGAAGCACTTTATCCGTACCCCGTTGTCTAACGGAATGGATGGAGACTTCGATACAGGTAACGTACGTTATAAGTCTCGCGAACGTTACAGCTTCGGCTGGAGCGACCCGCTGGGCATGTACGGTTCGGCTGGTGCCTAACGCTTCCTAGGTCCGCTTAGGAAACAGGGGGAGGGAAGGGCGTTAAACCCCTTCCCTTTTTCTTTGGGATATGTACATTAAGGTATGACTAGAGCCGAAGCTATCACTGCCGGTAAAACTCGGTATCATGGAAAACCGTGTGGGTCGTGTGGGGGTACTGAGCGCGTCACCTCCAACGGGGAATGCTGCGTGTGTAAGCGTGCGCGGGTAGCCGTGGATTACCAAACGCATATCGTGAAGCGCCGTGCTACTCGCGCCGTGTATAGGGCAGAGCACCGCGAAGAGGCTCGTGTAATAACTGCTAAATGGTACGAAAAAAACAGCGATAAAGCGCGAGAGCGGGCAGCACAGTGGCATCGGAATAACCGCGATAAAAGCTGCGCTAAGTGCGCGAGGCGACGAGCGTCCTTGATTAATCGTACTCCGGTATGGGCGGATTTACAGGCTATTGGGGAGATATACCGGGAGGCGCGGCGGCTAACCGAGGTTACCGGTGTGGTACACCACGTAGACCATATTGTACCCCTACTAGGGAAGACTGCCTCGGGGCTGCATGTAGCGAAAAATTTACAGATACTTACTGCGCAAGAAAACTTGCGTAAGGGCAATAAACTGGTATAGCTGCTACACCGAAATTTATAACCTATGCAGACTGGTTCGGCAGACTTGGTAGAGACGGCATAGGTAGTGCTACTACACGGAGATATATTATGGGTCAGTCCACTTTTCAGGGTCCCGTTCGCTCGTTGAACGGCCTCTACACGCAGGGTCCGGGTACTGTTGTACCCCTCACCGCCGCTACGCTGACGGTTGATCCCGCCACCCACGGTGGTCGTCTCATCTTCGTCAACGTGGCCACCACCACGATCACGCTTCCTGCGGTCAATGTCACTGCCGACCCAAATAGCTCGGGTCCGGGTTCTGATCCGAACACGCTGAACAACCAAGGTACCGTGTACACGTTCTTCATCGCTACGACTGCTACCGCGATCAAGATTCGTACGACCAGCAGCACTCCGGGCGATCTCTTTGTTGGCAGCGTCATTACCGGTAAGGACAACACCCTTACTGCTGGCGGCACCGCTACTTGGGTCCCGAACGGTTCTTCGAACGACGTTATCAGCCTGACTGGCACAACTGCTGGTGGTATTGCGGGTTCGTACCTCACCGTTGTGGCTGTAGCGGCGAACAAGTATCTTGTTCAGGGTGTCCTGATTGGTTCGGGTACGCTGGTTACTCCGTTCGCTGACTCCTAAGTAGGGTTTAACCTCTTTAAGGAGATAGCTAATGGCTATGCAAACTGATGTTAAAGCAGCCCACCTCAATGCAAGCGGTATCCTTGTCGTGGGTCGTACCCGGCTTAAAGGTATCACTGGAGTAGCTAGTGCTACTGCTGGTACGGTAAATATTTGGGACTCGGTTACGGCCCCTACGGCGGCTACTTATGCCCGCTCGACTACCACTATTACGGTAACGCTTGCTTCCCACGGCTTTGCTATTGGGCAGACTGTTGGGCTTGTATTCAGTGCTGCGAGCGGGGTTTCGGCTACCAATGGTAACTACGTTATCCAGTCTGCTGGTTTCACCTCTGGTGCCTTCACTGTTACCGATATTAACTCGGGCACAATAGCGGCATCTACCGTCTGTGCGGTATCGGGTGTTGGTTTCTGGCTTACCTCTTACGACACGGGGGCTACATCCACAGAAGTAATTAGTACTTTGCTTCCCGGTGAAGGTATGCTTGCCCAAACTGGTCTTTATGCGCAAATGACAAACCAGACTGGCCTTACAGTTTACTATGGGTGAATTATGCGGGACGAGAAAAAATATGATCTAGCAGGCAGGAGCTTATTTATTGCCCTGCCTGCTTATGACTTCAAGGTATCGTTGAAGTTAGCAGTGTCTCTGGCGCAGTTCTGCCAGCAAGCCCCTCAGCATGGTATCGACGTTCAAATTGGCAGTGTTTGTGGGTGCTCGGTTGTATCCCGTGCCCGTAACCTCCTTGCACAGGACATGCTGGAGTCGGAGTGTACTGACCTGATCTTCATCGACTCGGACATTAACTTTGATCCTGCTGATATCTTTCGGCTGATGGCTTGGAGTTCGGACCCCAAGAGGGGCATCGTCGCTGGCGTACCCCGCATCCGGGACAGCAACACAGTATACATCGCTGATATGGACTACGACGAGAACGGCGAGCTAACGATGGACCGTATGGGTCTCGTCCGTGCTACCCGCGTGGCTACTGCCTTTATGATGGTTCGCCGGGATGTCTTTGAGAAGATGGTAGAAGCCCACCCCGAGTGGTCCTACTACGATAAGCGCAGCGAACGCGAGCTTAACGCTATGTTCGACTTCAAGGTAACTGACGAGGGCTACATGGGCGAGGACTTCCTGTTCTGCGACCGCACTCGCGAACTTGGGTTTGAAGTCTGGATCGACCCGACGATCACTCTTGGTCACATGGGCGTGCAGGAGTACGTAGGTAACTTTGGCAAGGACATCCTATATCCGATGATCGTGCCTTCAAAGAAGGATGCTGCGTGATGGCCAAGACGCCTGCTTGGACGCGCAAGGAAGGCAAGGACCCTACGGGTGGCTTGAACGCCAAAGGCCGCGCGTCGTTAAAAGCGCAAGGGCAGAATATTAAGCCCCCCGTCAGCGCCAAGCAAGCCGCGAAGTCACCCAAGTCAGCAGCGCGCCGTAAAAGCTTTTGCGCCCGTATGTCAGGTATGCCCGGTCCTATGAAAGACGAGAAGGGTCGTCCAACACGTAAAGCGCTTTCTCTCCGTAAGTGGGACTGCTGACATGAATGAGCATCCTGAAACAGCTAAGTATGCTATAGACGCCCTTTCAGTTGCTACGGTGTTGGGGACTATTATGAATTGGCTACCTGCTGTTGCGGCAGTATTTACCATTATATGGACAGCTATTCGTATCTACGAGACTAAGACGGTCCAAGGCTGGTTAGGAAAAAGAAATGGCACGTAAACCCATGAAGAAGTTCGGCACCGGCAAGCGTTACGCTGACGCGGGTACTGTGACCAAGGCTCCGGAGATGTCTCTTAATGATATCCGGTTACGCCGTAAGACGGATGATATCCAGTCGGACTATATGAAGGCACAGGCTCGCAACGCAGGTAACACCGCTAAGCTGAATGTAGCTAAGGCCAAGTTCGAGCAGCGTATGGCCGACGCCAAGGACGATATGGCTAAGTGGAGCGGCTCTGACCGCACTGCAACCCGCAAGGGCGAAGCTGATGCAGAAGCCGCCCTGACGCAAGCGCGGCGCACACGGGGCCAGAGCATTGCAGATCGCGATACTGCCGCTGCTAAGCCCACCGCTGCTACCGCTGCTACCGCTGCTACCGCTTCTAAGCCCGACTACGATAAGATGTCGTTTGGTGCGGCTTTTAAAGCTGCCCGAGGAGTAGAAGGTAAACCCAACTTTACGTGGAAAGGCAAAAGCTACAACACTAACCTAGCTAGCAATAATCCTGCTACGCCTGCTGCTAATACTGCTACACCTGCTGCTAAGCCTGCTGCTGCTAAGCCTGCTGCTGCTAAGCCTGTTGCGCCTGCTGTTAAGCCTGCTGTTAAGCCTGCTGGTAATAATACTGCTGCTGACGCTGCTAAGTCTCCGCCCCCTGCAGCGAAGAGTAACCTAGAGGAAACTAGAAATAAAGGGGCTGCGTTCCGTGCAGAGCTGGCTCGCCCTCCTGCGGCGAATAAGCCCGTACCTGACGATAAACCGACTGGACCGCGCAAGATTTACGGCGAAGGCGCATTCAGGCGGTACGACAACAAACCGTTAGGAGGTATACCTGATTACGTAGATACATCTACTGCAGCAAGTCGGGCTAGGGCCTCTGCTCCATTCAGGGCGGTGGGTCGGGGAGTGGGAAATACGGCAAAGTTTGCCGCAAATTACCTGAATCCCCTTGGTTTGGCTGCCAATATGCTGTTTCCATCAGAAGGCGGCGATGATGAAGGCAAACGGAGGGGCGGCACCGTCAAAAAGAAGCCCACTGCCAAGAAGCCAGTCAAAAAGCCAGCTAAGAAGCCCGTGATGAAGTACGCCAAGGGCGGCTCCATCGACGGCTGTGCTATTCGTGGTAAAACCCGCGCCGGAAGGACTAAGTAATGGATAAGGACGACATCAAGCAGGACAAGGCTATGGTTGCTTCAGCTATCCATGCCCATGAAAAGCATGACCATCCGGGTAAGCCGCTCACCAAACTTAAGTCTGGCGGCTCTGTTTCATCTCGTGCCGATGGTTGCTGCGAACGCGGTAAGACCAAAGGACGAGTTTGCTGATATGCGGATTACGCACGCCTTTACCTCACCTAAGGCAGATGGGTCAGACACTTCTCTGGTGCGCCCGTCTAACTGGAATGCGGATCATATAATTACCGGCTCTACCGCCAGCGTGTACGTCGATGTCAGAGATTACGGAGCTATTGGTAACAACATACACGATGACTACGCAGCAATTCAGGCCGCAATTGACGCCGCCGCTGCCATCGGTAGCGCGACGATTTATTTCCCTAAGGGGACGTACAAGGTTAGCGCTTCGCCGACCATCACCCACGGCAAGGGTATAAACCTGCTGGGCGAAGGGGACGACAACACCGTTATCAACGCGGGCGCTTTCCCCGCTATGAAAACCGTAGGTTACTGGCGGTCTCTTGTACAGGGCATCCAGTTTAGCTGCAACGCCAACACAACAGGCGGGGCCTTTCAACTCGACGGCGAGACAAACGGTAGCTTTGGTTCTCAGCAAATCACGTTCCTCCAGTGTGCGTTCTACGGCAATTCCAATTCCAAATACGTGTTCACCAACTGCCTGATCGCAGGCAGCAACGGCCAAGGGTCAGAATGCACATGGATTAGCTGCGCTTTTGGCAATGGGCGGACAAATTCAGGCGATGCACTGTTCTACAACGGCGGGGCCAATGCCCTGCAGAACACCCTGATTGGCTGCAATTTCCAGAACTACAATACCGGCGTCTACATCGCCTCGGGCAACGTGGATATTCTGCACTGTGGGTTCCAGTCCACGATTGGCTACACGCAAATCCTCAACGGTGGGTATGACGTTGACGGATCGAGCTTCAGCGCGGGCGACTGCGTAACGATGACGGGATGCAGGACTGAGAGCCTGCAAATCTACAAAGGCGGCGGCAGCTACGCCCATATCAGCAATTTCTGTCAGCAACAGGCGGCGGCAGGATCGTGGAGTTCCGGGGCCAAGACGCTCAATGCGCTGGTCAGGGGCCGCACGACTGCCGGAAATGACAAGCTCTATCGTTGCACCACGGCGGGAACCACAGCGGGCGTTGCACCAACATGGCCGGAAAGCGGGACGGTTACTGACGGTAGCGTTGTCTGGACGCAACTCGACTTCAACGTGTTCTCTAACTTCCAAGGCAGGTTGATCCGTGGGCAGATGCAACTTGGGAAGATCTACGCCGGTAGCACTGACGCCGTTATCGAGGATGTCCAGGTCACCCGCGACGATGTGTTCGGGACGACGCAATATCTGGCGAGCGACACTCCAACTATCCGCAGTGTCACTCTGGGTGGGGCACCTCCCCCGGGCAGCACAAGCCGTGCGATTTACATCGGCAACAACACCAAGACCGACGCGCGAAACTCGAACAACAAGTATCTCAACCTTGGCACTGGCGCGCTTCTGTTCATGGAAGGCCGGGGCGGTGGCAGTTGCTACGATATCGGCTTCCAGCGCGGCGGCGGAAGTTATAATTACAAAGCCGGTAATTGGGTTTCTATGCTTGGCGGGTTTGCTCCGGGGCAGATCGCTTTTGCTGATATTGCCGGGGCCACTATCTCCGACGGGGTAGAGTTCTTTGTCACTGATGGAACGCCGGGCAGTAATCCGCTGACAGGTGGCGGGACTGGTTGCTTTGCCACTAAACAAAATGGCGTTTGGCAGGGCTTGGGTGCGGGCACCAAGGTCGGTTATACTACCGGCGCGGGCGGTGCAGTCACGCAAGCGACTTCGCGCACAACCGGGGTAACGCTCAATAAGCCAACGGGAGCCATAACGCTAGTCTCCGCTGCTGGTTCGGCCTCATGGCAGAGCTTCACCGTTACCAACAGCACGGTTGCAGCAACCGATACCATTATTGTCAGCCAAAAATCAGGCACCGACAAGAACATGATCTTCGTGACCGCTGTAGCGGCTGGTTCATTCCAGATCACTTTCGCAACGACGGGGGGCACCACAACCGAGCAACCGGTATTCAATTTTGCCGTCGTTGGCGCGGTAGCAAGCTAATGAGGACCTAGCGATGCATATGGAAGACATCAAGCAGGATAAGGCTATGATCGCTGGTGCGGTCCATAAGCACGAGGCCAACATGCACAAAGGTAAGCCCAAGACAAAGCTCGCCACGGGCGGTTCTGTTTCATCTCGTGCTGATGGTATTTGCTCCAAGGGCAAGACCAAAGGAAAGATGGTATAATGCCATCGACTAGCGCCAAGCAAGCGAAGTTCATGCAGGCTATTGCCCATAGTCCTAGCTTCGCTAAGAAAGTGGGCGTAAAGCAATCCGTAGGTAAGGATTTTAACATGGCTGATAAAAAGACTCGGAAGTTTGGCAATGGCGGCACTACAGTCGTTAAGCCTAAGCCTAAGCCCCCGGCAACCGGCACGAATGGTCCGGATATCCCCAAGGAAGGGTACAACGATCCGTATGAGCGTATGCCGCCTAGGTTGAAACCAACACCGCCTAGGCCTCTCGGGCCAGCGGGTAAGAAGGGTTACGCAGCAGGCGGCGTCACTAAGGTTATGCCGACTTCTAAACAGATGGGGGACCTCAATATGGCTAAGGGTGGTGTTGCTAAGGTTAAGGCTAAGGTTAAGGCCAAGGGTAAGGGCATGGGCATGATGAAAGACCTTATGGGTCGTGCTATGGCTGCTCGCGGCAACAAAGACCTTATGGGTCGCGCTATGGCTACTCGCGGCGCTGAAGCTCCTATGGCTACTATGGCTCCTGCTGGCCCTTCGATGGGTATGGGTATGAAGAAGGGCGGCGCAGCAAAGAAGATGGCTAAGGGCGGCGGTATCGAGAGCCGGGGTAAGACTAAAGCTAAAATGGTGAAGATGTAATGGGTGGCAAAGCTAACTTCATCCAGAAGGCAATCAAGAAGCCCGGTGCACTGCGCTCGGCCCTTGGTGCTACGAAGGGTAAGCCGATCCCAGCTAAGAAGCTAGATAAGGCTGCTAAGGCCCCCGGTAAGCTAGGGCAACGTGCGCGTTTTGCAGAAATGCTTAAGGGCTTTAAGAAGGGTAAGTAAGATGGGCGCAGGTGCTCCTAGACCACAAGGTCAAAGCCAGAGCCATAGTATGGCTCCTCAGAGTGCCCCCGGTAAAGGCGGTATGCCCGGTGGTGCGCCCACTGCTAGTCCGCAGGCTCAAGCTCAGTACCAGCAGGGTATGCCCCAGCAACCTCAAGGGCTCGGCGCACTCCAGAATGCCTATTCGCAGTTTCAGAATAGCGCCCCGCCGCAGCCTAATCCTATGTTTGGCCAGCAGCCTAACCCTGCCGCGCAGGCGTCACAGGTAAGTAATGTGCTGGATGCCTATATGGATAACGGTCAACAAGCGCCCCAAGCTCAGCCTGCTCCTATGGCTCCGCCGATGATGGCTCCGCCGATGATGCCGCAGGCTCCTAACTTTAGCCAGATGCGCCAAGAAGACCCGCGTATGCAGGCCATGCGTAATATGCAGCGGTATAGAGGGGGAATGTAATGCGTCCGTCTCGCGGTATGGGGGCTATAGAAAAGTCCAAAATGCCCAAAGGCATGGCTGTGCGCAATAAGATGGGTTACGCTAAGAAGGGCGGAAGCATTGCTAGCAAGAAGATGAAGAAGTAATGACTACAACCGGCACCACATCCTTTAATCTGGACCTCAACAACCTCGTAGAAGAGGCATTTGAGCGGTGCGGTGCTGAGCTTCGCACGGGTTACGACTTACGTACTGCGCGGCGCAGCCTCAACTTGCTTACTATTGAGTGGGCTAACCGAGGCATTAATCTCTGGACTATTGAGTCGGGCTCCATTGCTATGGTGCAGGGTACGATTGCGTACAACCTGCCAGTAGACACGATTGACCTACTCGAACAGGTTATCCGTACGAACGCTGGTACATCTTCAAACCAGCTCGATATTAACATCAACCGTATCAGCGCTGACACGTACATCACGATCCCGAACAAGAATGCTCAAGGGCGTCCTATTCAGGTGTGGATCAACCGCCAGTCAGGTGCGACAGAGCCGACGTCAGGTGTAGCCTACCCACAGATCAACGTGTGGCCCGCCCCGGACCAGAGTAACTATTACACCTTCTTCTACTACCGGCTGCGCCGCCTTCAGGACGCTGGTAACGGTGTTAACACGCAGGACATCCCGTTCCGCTTTCTGCCGTGCATGGTTGCTGGGCTGGCGTACTACTTGTCGCTCAAGGTACCCGGCGCTATGGAACGTACGCCGATGCTCAAAGCTATGTATGATGAAGCCTGGCAGCAGGCTGCCGATGAAGACCGCGAGAAGGCTCCGTTGCGGATCGCTCCGCGAATGTCGTTTACCTAGGAGGATACGATGCCTAATCCGTATGCCTCAGGTAAGCGGGCCATTGCGGAGTGCGACCGCTGCGGCTTCCGGTACAAACTTAAAGAGCTACGTAAGCTCACTATTAAGACTAAAAGCACCAATATTCTTGTGTGCCCTACATGCTGGGAGCCAGATCAGCCCCAGCTTCAGTTGGGTATGTATCCGGTCGATGACCCGCAGGCACTCCGTAACCCGCGCCCCGACGTCAGTTATTGGCAAGCGGGCCTTACCGGGTTGAAGATAAAGACGCAGGGTGAGGTTCCTAGTTCTAACGTGCTGGCCTTTGGTACGCCGAGTGATGGTAGTCGTATTATTCAATGGGGTTGGGGGCCTGTAGGGTTAAATAATCCTTTAGCTTTGCCTGACCTCGTAAGTACGCTAGTAGGCAATGGTGCAGTAGGTAACGTCACGGTACAAACGTAGGAGTAGGTTATGGCTAAGGGTGGTAAGACTAACGAGCAGATGCGGAA
>Ga0194048_10001692_pt1 | contig 10958 bp, 13 predicted proteins | sample JunL225m_MetaG_FD_161685 | JGI IMG/M metagenome (GOLD analysis project Ga0194048, IMG submission 161685) | Anoxic zone freshwater microbial communities from boreal shield lake in IISD Experimental Lakes Area, Ontario, Canada - Jun2016-L222-5m | ecosystem: Environmental > Aquatic > Freshwater >... | reverse complement strand
CTTCAAACTCGATACGACCCGAGATGATGTCATAATCATTCTCAAAATGGGTTTCCAGTTCTGCCCATACTTCTGCAAAGCTGGGCAATGTTTGATAGCTGTCATGAAAGTCGATCAGAGTGCGGTAGAGCAGCTGATAGCTCTCTTCCGCAAAGGAATCAACCGTCAGTGTGCCTTTGAAGCGTTTGAAAACTGTTTCGTTCTGCAACAGAATCGCTACGAACAACCGCAAGTGGGCACCTGACAGTCGATTTGACTGCCGGTTGGTTTGCATTAGCATCCTTTCGCGTGAAATACACCCTTACTGCTCGTTTGCAGTCTCGAGCAAGGAAGACGCCGCTACACGAAATCCGGACGGAATCATTGCTCCCCATATCGAATCGTAGAGATCCGGGAACAGGGTATAGTCCATCGCCGCCATGAATTCAAACTGCTTCGCCAATACTTCCAGTTTTTCGCAGTGTGAATCCTTTTCGCCAAGCTGTCGTATCTGCCGACTGGTCATCGTTGCCAAGCAATACTTGAACAAGGCTGAGAGTTCCAACCGACTATCTACGATCGCGTAATATACCGCCAAAGACAGCGGATGGCCAACCCCTTTTTGACTAATTGTGATAGATGATTTTGCTCTCTGGCTTTCTGCTACGAATTCTTCTCGCAGAGAATACTTCAACCTAGTTATATAGTTGGCAACCAATTCCAACATCGACGGAGAAGCCAGCTGAAGCAGCGTTGGTATAGCTAACGCAGAACCTCGCAGCACTTTAAACAAGATCCGAACAAACTGCGTCGGCGTGTTGTCCTGTGCTTTAACCAGCTTGTCGTAAGTTGCTTCCCATTGGTTTTCTCCGTCTTTTTCCTCGGGCGTGTTAAATCGTGATTTACCGTCCAAGCTGCTGGCTGGTCGGTAAGGTTGAGTGGTAGGTCCTGTCCGGAATCGTTCTAGAAGTCGGCGTTCTTGTACGTACGTATTTTTAAACGTCTGCACCTCCGCCGATAGTTCTCCTACTCTCTTTCGGTTAGCTGGCCGTGCGTTTGCACCGATTCGCAGCTGTTGTCCAAATTTCCGCCGCTCAGTCATTAGCTCAGTATCTCCTTCAACATGTCTGGTCTTGGAAATATCTGCTCCCAGCCGTTAGCGGCATACGACTTTGTTCGACTTGCCGCTCTCATACGGAAACCGACGTTGAACTGATCAAGGTAGTCGTGAACCACCCCATACTCCTTGTTGCTGGCAACCCGGCTTACACGTCCTGGAATTTGAATATCGTTGATAGCACTACCTCCACCGTCTGCCCGTATCAACACCGCTAACGAGTTGAACGACACGCCAACATTCCAAACCGTCGTGCATATGACTTTCTTCAACTTGCCTTTCTCAAAATCCTTTGTCAGTTTTTGTCGTCGTTCCAGATCCATCAAAGGTTCGTCCGACGGACAAAAACCTTCGCGAGCATAATGTGCCCGGACTTTTGGTGACAAACCATTTTCCATGTAAACCAAAGTGTATTCTGGTAAATACCGCTTTAGATTCATGGCATGTTCCAGCGTCTCTACCGTGATCAACACCTGAGTGTCGTCGTCATACTGTCTGGCGTCGTCTGCAATCGCAAGATTACGAACGTCGTTAGTCCAGATCCCGTGTCGTTTTTTCTCAACATCCTTGTGGTTACCACAGGGATCGTAATTCATGACAATCGATTTCCAGTTTACCTTAATGGGAACTACCATGTTTGCCTGCTGGGCCTTCTGGTAATCCACACTGAAGATGATAGGGCCAAAGATTCCGTGAACCCGAAGGTCTTTACCGTCAAACCGCATGTCATGACTGGCAGACATGCCATAGTTTCGACTATCTTGCCAACGAGCCAGCTGCTCTGCCGAAACATCAGCTGCAAGCTCATGCACTTCATCGCCGATCAGTATGTCTGCTGTAGCCGGGCTGTGGTTCATTGAACCTACCGTGTAACACATGACACGCTTGTTGCGAACATTTTTACCACCGCCTACGATTCCAACATCGCCAACCATCTGACATAGTTCCGGATAGATACGATCACGTAACACTGAAACTCGTCTTGTGACAACGTCGATCTTGGCTTTGGGCAGCAACGCTGCCACTAGCCCGATCATGAATGACTTACCGAATCCAGGCGGGCAGTCAAATCGTCCGCAACGATGAGTCAGTATCTTCTGGAGAAACTCCGGTTGATTCTCTCTCAGTGCGTACTGCTCAATGTTCTGCCACCTGGGTTCAAACTTCTTTGGATCACGAGGGCTCAGGTCTTTGAGTATGACTTCATAACCATCCTGTCGCAGCGTGTCTCGAACCAGCTTCCAAAATCCAAATCCTGTCACTAGCCGTTCTTTGTGATCCAGCTCAAGCAGCGTGTGATGGACGATGTCCATACTGCTCCGGCCTGAAGAGCTTCTGCGTTTTGCCTCAATCCCTCGCAGCATCTGTTTTTCCACAAAGCTCAACACGGGCTTTATGAGTTGAAATATTCGATCTGTTGTTGGATCAAGGTAGAGCATGTTGCCCGATTTGTACATTGTCACGGTAATTTTCTTACGCATTACCGGATTTCTCCTCATTGCTTTTGTTGTAGAGTGTGCTTAAAATGTGCAACAGGGTCGCGTGAAGTACACGACATCCCGCTACACGATACACCGTCCAGGCTTCGCCACTTGGACGGTGTGTTTTTTTATAGTTAGGCTTCAGGCATCTGGCGTCGCTCTCGAATGCTCACTACCTCATACTGACCATACTTACCTGGCTGCCACGGCGATAACCCGCGGTACTTACCAGCAATTTGCATCAAAGACCAGAAGTCTTGATCGTCAATGTCTTGAGGCACTACACAGTTGATGCAGATCGTCTGCCCCTGCATAAGTGATTCGTGCAGTGACCATCGCTCGCGACCGCCGGGTGCCTTGGTATAGAAACAGCGTGTTAAACATTTCTCACGAAGTTCTGCATCAATGCCTATATCCCAGCAAATCTTATTGACTGCCGACTGATGCCGCCCAAGCATCTCAGCCGCAAGTTTCATGTTAGAATGATGCCATGTGGCTAAAAAGAGGATTTTGCCTTCACGCCCCGGACTACGCTGAAACTTGAAGCGTCCTGTTTTTTGATCCTTTTCGTTTCCCAAGCTGGGGTTGGTAAAACGAATTCGTACCGATAGTTCTCGCATGGTTAGTCTCGAAATTGACTTATATAGCTATCTCGAGCCTCTGCTCGCTGGAAGAACTTGTAAGGATCAAAGTAACCTGAGTGAGTTACTTCGGCCAACCAGTTTCTGGCCACAAAACCGAGCAGTAGACGACAAGCTCGTCTTTTACGGTCGAACGCCGTACCGCCTTGCGGCAGCTCACGTTCAATGTAATTGTTTTCCGGTAACGTATTCAATACCTTCCAGAGAAACAAAGTACGTTTGGTTCTACTATCAACCGATATGCTTGTGAGTAGGTTCCAGGCTGTTCTGAATTGGCTGGGTTTTAGCCCAAAATAGCTTTCAAGCCGATCCAGCCGATAAGGACACTGCGGATTGATATACCAACGCGGGTCACCTATTAGTGCTGTCAACTGAGTTGCCAGCTCAACTTGGTGCAGTCCTAGAAACTGAAACACTGGACGAAGAAAGTGATGGGTGTATATCAAGTTCAGTTCGTCTACGGTCTCTTGTTCGTGCTGTGCTCTTAGCAACAAAAAGTTGTTATAGCTGTGACTATTCATAGCGTGCCAAGTGTTGCACAAACTGTTATGCACATCCAGTACGGATATACCGCTCAAGATTTGTTCAACGTCATGACCACGTCCCTGACATACAGGTGGTGAGCCGACAAGCAACGTAGCGTTCGTGTCCTTACTGATCAAAACAGAATACAGCTCAGTTATGAGCCTGTAGTTATCAGGAACTCCTACAACCCTGTAGATCCCTGCCCTCAACGGTATTGGAGGCAGGGATCCTGGCAATGGGCAGACGATGCCGTGAGAAGTCACGCACCATAAGGTTCCGTCTTGATCCGTGTGGAGACAAGTCAACTCCTGTCGTTTCACGATCAGTCCTTGCGTATCTCAATCAACTGGTCAAACACACCGCTCAACTCTTGAACGTGTGTAATCACAACCAGCTGTCGATCGTTGCCGACCTTGCTGGCTAACTGCTGCAAAGCATCGTGAAAATAATTCACGTTGTCTGCATCCAGTCCAGACGTGGGCTCGTCCAGAAACATCATACCAACATCGTGACCAAACACACGATCCAGTGCCGCCCGAAAGGCAACTGCCAGGATCACTTTTTGCCCGCCACTGAGTTGTTTAGCTTTAACGGGAAGTTTACCGGGTAGATAAACCTGAAACGTAAGGTCTTCGTCAGCATCAACGTAGAATGGATTGTTGAACAATTCCAAATTTTCGTTGATGTCTGCAACCAGCAGTTCCAAATTTGCCTGAGACACACTCTTGGGCATGTTGTTCCAGTGAAAAACATCTGCAACTTTTTCAACTACGCTCAACAGCTTTCGCGTCTTTGCGTGCCTACTCAAGATTTCTTTAAGATTAGCCAGCATAGTCCTGGTTCGCTGTAAATTTCGAGTTGCCTCGCGTTGAGACCCCAAAATTTCTTGATACGCATCCTTAGCAGATATATGAGCATCCAATTTTTGTATGGCTGTCTCATACTTTTCTAAGTCAGGCTTGTTTGCTAAAGTCTCTTGCAGTTGTTTACGCAAAGCTAGTAGCCCCTTGAGCAAACCTTCTTTCCTGGCTATTTGTTCTGCCAAGTGATTTTTACGGTTTAACGCTGCAAGCTGCCGTTGCACAGCTTTGTCCCTGAATTCCAGCAACTTTACAGCGTCTTCGTATGCTGACTCTCCTTGAAAGTCTGAGCCAAATTCTGCTAGCTGTTCATCGCAGCTAGCTTTCCGTTCCGTTGCTTTTTGCATTCGACCGTCTAAATCATCCCGTCTCTCGTTATAGACTTTTAGAAGTCTGTCATGTTCTACTGAATAGCTCAGGTTAGCTTTCAGTGTTGATAGTGCTAATGCGTTCTCGTCACAGAAAGTATGCAGACTGAATATGTGCTCAACCTGAACAACCTGCCCGCAATGTGAACATTTCTGGTCTTTGGAAGCAATTACTTGCTTTGCCTGCTTGATTTCTTCTCGCAGTATGCCGACACTCTCCATCAGCTTCTGCCTTTTGTTTAACGCTACATACCGGTTTTTGTCTTTGGGTGCGTAGGTTGCCTCAATTTCTGCAAGTTTACTTGCCTCGTCGTTAAGCAGGTCTAACTGCTTCTGCACCTGCGTTTGTACATTTTTGATCTTCTTCCAGCGTTCGTGGTTTTTGATCAAATTAGTTGCAGACACTATCCTCAAACTTGCTTTTGATAACCAAGCAGAGTACTTGTCATACTTTTTCAAGTATTCTTCGTAAACTGCTTTGTATGTCTCAAGCGTGGTTTTACGCTTAGCAATTGTGGCTTCGGTTTCGCTCAAAATCTTGGTGGCCTGCTCCGCCGCATCTTGTTGCTTGAGAATTTCTCTAAAATCTGCGATCTCGTCGTCAGTCAACACATCGACCGCATATTCCTCCAACTGAGTTTGATAACCAGCTATGGTCTCTTCCAGCTCAGTGCATTCGGTTTTAAGCTCAAGACTGTTGTCTACAATCTCGGTGTTCTTCTTTTTAGCCAAATAGTCGTTACAGACTTTATGGATTAACGTGGCAGACTCAGTACCGCAAAGATACTGAAACGTCTTGGCACGCTCACTACCGGTTTGATTCAAGAACCCAAACATCTCCCACTGATCTACAAAGACATATTTGTCGATCACCAGTTTTGAGATGTTTAACTGGGTAGCAACTGCTTCGTTGACTTCGTTTGCTTTGGCGTAACTGACACCGCCGATAGTGAACTCAGTCTTGTTTGGACGTAGCCAACGGGTCAGCTCAAACTCCTGATTTCGGTGATCGCCAGTCAGCCGAATATAGCTTGATTCTTTACCTGAACCATTTGTGATGATGTCAGATTTGACGTTAGAAAAACGGCTGAAGTCATTTGTCAACGCGGCGTAAATAGAATTTACCAGCGTAGACTTACCGGCACCGTTTGGTCCTGTCAAACCAATAAGCCCGCGACCAAGTTCAACAGTCAGTTGACGGTGCGGGCCAATGTTTTTGAGCTCAACTTGTTTGATTCTCATCGTGTCCCTATTTCTTGAATTTGACCATGACTTCCCACGCAGCCACGATCGGGGTTTTAAGTTTACGGTTCTTTGGTTTTGGTCCAAACGCAACCCGATATTGAGTAGCGTCAGCAGGTGCGTCAATCGGTACGACTCTGAGGTCGCGTAGTGAATGAATGTGACTTGCCGGTTTGACAATACATTCAAATTCCCGGTTAGGTTGTTGTGTCTTCCATAGGTTGATTGCTTTAAGACAGTCTTCAACCAACCATGCAGTTGGATGCCCTGTCCAAGTTGTCCATGTAAATCTCAAACCAATATCTCGCAAAACACCTTCGCCGTTCTTGGCATCAGGCTGAAAACTAGGTAACCGAAACCAGGCAAGTTCGGTAGTGCGAGATAACATGCTGATCACGACTTTTTGAGCCCAGATCTTGTCGGGCAAATGTTCTAGAAAATCCCAAGCCAGGTACACCCGGCTAAGTGGCAGCTTCTCCAAAGACGAATCGTTTGCCAGGTTTGCTAGTCGAAACTGGAATCCTTTGTCTTGTACGATCTTGGCATAGTCTCGACACTGTTCACGCTCATACCCGACACAGCGTTCAGGTTTGAATTCAGCGATAGTTTCTGGAGACAGGACTTTTGCTCCTGCTCGATTCAGAAAGGCTTCGATTGCGTTTCCGTGCTTAGTCCCAAGATCAACAACGTCAAATTCATCCGTCATTTACTTGCTCCTGGATCCATCGGTGCAATGCTTGTTCCGGATCAGGGCTTTGAAGCAGGGCCAAGGCTAAACTGTAGTTTTGCGGCTCTGCTTGCCGATCCACGTATTTGTCCAAGCAATTCAGCATACCTACTCGATCTGCGGCATCAAGATGTTTTAATATCTCTAAACCTTCATTGACCGTTTCGGCTGTGCGGTATTGCTTATAAAACAAGTGACCAGTTGCTGTAAAGGTTTTCTGAAATTCGTTGACGATGTCTGTCTGTTCACTCTCGTGAGTCAGTCGAATTAGCGTCATGTGAAGCGATGTTGGCAACTTGTGCTCGTCTGCGTATTCGACTGCCTCGTCTATCAACCGCTGAGTTTGTTCTTTAAGCTCTTTAAAGCTCGGATACAGTTTAGTTGATACGTCGATAACCCGTCGCGTGTACAACGGTAGCGACTGTATTTTTGGTGTTTCGTCTCTGTCTCCCAGTTCCATCAGGAATACGAACTTGTCCTGGGGTTCGGCAATACTTCGCAGGTGTGTGCTACCCGGGCTAAGTACAACCAACTCTCCAAATTTTTGACAGATGTGATCGTGGTAATCACCTGTAATCAAATACTGGACGTTGGCAGGTATGTCCGTAAACGCACCCTGTGGTTTACCCATCTCACCCATGAACTCCAGCCACACCTGATGACAAACCAGGATGTCGGTTTCTTCAAGACTTGGGTGCTTTAGAAAAGCCTGCAGCTTCTCTTCGTTTTGGTAGTCGCAGCCGGATATCTTCCAGCCTTCGCGTGTCTGGATATGGTTTTCGTGTAGCCAAACTGCTGTTGAACTTAACGAAACCCAGGGTTGTGCCTGATATTCGTGTTGTCCTTGGTTGTAGAATACTTTTATGCCTTGTTCGTTCAACCGGGATAAACCTTGAGCAAGTTGCTGCACTGGCGTTGCCAGATTAGCCTGCTTGTCCAGAATATCCCCTGCTAGAATGACAGCATCCACGTTATGATCAATCGCCAGGTCAACTACTTGTTGCCAAGAGTGATAGCTATCACCCTCAATCGGTCGGTGCTTCCAAATACGATCACTCAAGTGCAGATCGCTGGATATCAGTAGCCTCATTACGCTCTCCTTCAAGGAAGATAAGATGTCTCAGATTCAACCCGTTACTATGCCCATCTGTGAATTGTGCGATCGTTTGACGATTGCTTATTTAAAGATGGAACGACTGTCCGCCCAAGAGCTGGACAAAGACGGTTTAGCTCGTCAGATTGCTTACTATGAAACGGGAGTTGATTCTTCCATACCGAGGTTGTCCTGCCTGATTGATGATCTAAAGTTGATCAACGGTCAGATTTGGGATGCCGAATACGACATTCGCAAAGGTCTGGACAACGAACTCGGTTTGGAAGAAATTGGACGTAGAGCTTTAAAAATCCGGAATTTAAACCGGATTCGTGTTGGTATCAAAAACGCAATCACCGAGCTGGCAAACCAGCCGGAGTTTGCGGATTGCAAGATGAACCATGTCAGCAGCTGAGCTTACAGTGGTATTCCTGTTTCTACAGACTCAATATGCTCAGCAGGCATCATGATGACGTTACCCACACCAGGATCATACATATCAGTATGATATATCGGTGCAGCCGCAGGTGCCGTAAACGCTTGATATTGCGAGTCAGACACAGGGTTATGGTGAGAAGCCAGCGTAACAAACCAGTCCAAAGGACCGGGCGTCATGGCTCCAAAATCGATAGTCCTACCGTCAATCAGTGTTGCACGATAGTAACCTGGCAGTAGTGTTGATACGACCATAGCAGCTACCTCAGCTTCCGTTTCCAGCACCTTCAATGAATCCAATACGGCCCGGCGGGTAAGTAACACCGCCATCACCTAGCGGATCAACTGAAATTGCGTTACAGATTGGTACAATTGGAGACCTGACTCGTTCAAACGTACTCACCGCAGATGGGTGCATAGTTAAATTGGCAGGATCTACTGGTGTAGCTGGCAAGATTTCCGGCAGAGGCCAATACGCTCCAAACCCAATGAAGTAGTAAGGATTGTACGTAAGCCCTGCTGGAGGTGCCTGCCTTGCAAAAAACGTGACGTTACCCGACACCGGATCTTGAGTCATAGACCCAAAATCTAGCGTAGCTCCGTCGCCAAGCACAGCACGATACTTACCCTCAGGCAATATCTCAAGTGGTGTAGCGTTTGCAGGCACTAAGAGACTCCTTCAAGAAGTTGTTTCTGGGGGTTTGACTTTAGCCGCAACAAGCCCACCCTCACGCGACATACGAGCGTTGAGGACCGGCGGTAAGAACTTTTTCTTGCGGGTGTTTAGCATGAATCGTTTTACCCCCGCATTTGAAGTATCTTTAAGCCTGTAGCCCATATCCCCCATCAGCTTCACTATGAGAGCAGAGTCCGCGTCTGTGTAGTAATCAGCACAGTACCCGCGATACAACGATATGTAGATATGCACAGCCGTAGCTGCGTACTCTTTACGTCCGAGGACGCCATTAGGCGTCCACGTGTGTAAATATTCGTCGTTTTTCTCATATTTGCACGTCTGGTAAAGAACCAGGTCTTGCTTCTTGGGTTTTGCTTTCGCCATCACAGCACCTCCACGTCATAGCCTAGAGTTTCCAACTTGTCCTTCAGTGCAAGATTCGTATGCTCATCGCAGTCGGAAGACTCGACAAGCTGCACGGAATACGCATCAGGCGATAGGCCGTGCAGCCTACTGACAATTTGCTCAATGATCTCGCTATCTCCGGTAGCCCAGACATCCCGGTCACCGGAATGCTCAAAATGCTTTACAGGTACTTCAATACCACTGCCGCAGGTAGGACAAGGACAAAGAGTCTCTGTCTCTTCCTCAATACGGCAGTAATAATTTTCACCGTTAGCCCATTTTGTGTAATCTCGCATGGCCTGCTCTGCACACTCTTGAAGATTCAAGTAGAGTGTTGGATCGCCTTTGAAATGTAAAACACCCGCAGTGTGCGTGGTGTCCCACTTGCAGTAAACACCGTCAAAGCTGCCTTGCAAAAACCAGACAGAGTTACCGTGTTCAAACTTGCTCACCCACCAGAAAGATTTCTTCTCTTCTGCTTCAACAAGCCATTCAGGCTGTTTGTCGCGAAAGTTAGTGTGGCGATCAAACTTTATCAGTTCAAAGTCAGTACTATCAATTGGGTTTTCCGCTTGATCGTCCACGACTACCGTGAGTTTGATACGCATCTTGTTTTCAACCGTATTCATCGTCTGTCCTGCTTTCCTGTGTTAGTTGTTGTCGCCGTTGAAAAACTTGTCAAAGTCCAACGGTTCTTCGTTGGCTTTATTTTTATCCAGATGCTCTTCGAGCAACTTGAGGATACTGTTGATGCTGCTCTGCGTTTGAGCCATGAAATCCATCTCTTTGGCCTCCCGACGTTCATGCGGAAGGTAAGCGATGGCAAGCAAAAAGGCTCCTGCTTTAATGATGGCCAGTCTCTGAAAACTGCACGTGTCAGAACTCCAGTCGTCTTCGTAGTTGCGAATAACTTCGTCGTAGCTTTCGCGAATCTGACGCAAGACTGTCCAGGAAGAGAACATGTCCGTAACAGAGAGTGTTATGAACCTGTCAAAGTTTTGTGTGACCTCCTTTGAAATGATTGGGGGTAAATACGGACGCTCCGGGGCGTGCAGTTTGACTGCAATTTCTTCCGCCCACGTTCGCTGATCTTCAACCCACTGATAGAGTTCCCCCAGAGCTTGGCAAAGCTCACGAGGGTTGACACTTTTTCGAGGGTACGGTGGACTGCTGATTTCCATGTTAGATTCCTTTGGCTTTGTACTGGTTTATCCGAATCAGTCGAGATTTTCCAGTAGGTGCCAGCAATGATTGAAAGTTTGGAAGTTGATCTGGCGTGAACAGGTTTAGCCAAGGCAAACGTGTAACTTCGCCGATGCACTCAATGATGTTGTCTGAGGTTGCTGCAGGGTAGCCTTTGAAACGAAACAACAATCCTGTTGTTCGTTTACGAAGTTGCTGCCAAGCAA
>Ga0194048_10001691_pt1 | contig 10960 bp, 8 predicted proteins | sample JunL225m_MetaG_FD_161685 | JGI IMG/M metagenome (GOLD analysis project Ga0194048, IMG submission 161685) | Anoxic zone freshwater microbial communities from boreal shield lake in IISD Experimental Lakes Area, Ontario, Canada - Jun2016-L222-5m | ecosystem: Environmental > Aquatic > Freshwater >... | reverse complement strand
TGGAAGCCGGAACCGGCTACGAGTTCGCCGGCGATCCCGACGCTGTCGTCTGCTCCTGTGTCGTCACCCGTGCCGCCCTGTCCGAGGCGACAACCGAGGGCGAAGAGGGTGCCGAGGGCGAGGTTCCGCTCGTCGGCGAGTCCGACGACGCGTCCGCTGGAGAGGCGTCTGGCGACGACTCTTCTGGCGACGACTCCAGCGAGTAGCGCTAGTGGGCTACGTCGACGCCCTGATCGTTGGGCTCGGCAACCCGGGTTCGAAGTACGCCCGCACACGCCACAACATTGGTTGGATGGCCGTCGATGCGTTGCTCTCAGAGCATGGCGCCACGACCAAGAACAAGTACAACGGTCGCTACGCCGAGGTTCGTCTCGGCGAGGTAGCGGTCGGCGTGCTCGCACCCGAGACGTTTATGAACGACTCGGGCCGCTCGGTCGGCGCCTGCATCCATGACCTCAAATTGCCGCTCGACGAGATCATCGTGATCTACGACGACATCGAGCTCGAGCCGGGCATCGTCCGCGCCCGTGACGGCGGCGGCCTCAAGGGTCACAACGGTTTGCGGTCGCTGGCCGACGCGCTCGGCTCGCCCGCCTTCTTCCGCGTTCGCTGTGGTGTGGGCCGTCCCGGCAAGGGCGATCAGCGCGACGTTGCCGCCTACGTCCTGTCGCCGTTCGAGGCCGATGAGGACCCCGCAGCCCTCGCTGCCGAGGCCGCACGCTGTGCCACCACGATCATCGTCGAGGGTATGGCGCCAGCACTCGAGCGCTGGCCGTAACGCACCGACTCGCACTCGCCGCCCCGCGCCAGTAGGATGTAGCGAATTCGGTTCGCACAGTGAGGGAGGGCCTCCATGGCCGTTGTCGAGAGCAGGACGTTTAAGCGCCAGGATGGCAAGGACAAGGTGACCGGTCTCGGTCGCTACACGGCAGACATGCAGCTCGCTGGCATGACGCACTGCAAGTTCCTCTATGCCGGTATCGCCAATGGTCGCATCACGCGTCTCGACACCAGCAAGGCCGAGGCTCTCGCCGGCGTGTTCGCTGTCGTCACGCATGCGGACGTCCCGGACCTCCAGCACGGTCCGTACATCCAGGACCGTCGCCTGTTCGCCCGTGAGTGGGTGCGCTTCGAGGGCGAGATCATCGCTGCTGTCGCCGCCACCACCCCCGCCGTCGCGCAGGCCGCGCTCGACCTGATCGAAGTCGACATCGAGCCGCTACCGGTGATGAACGACATCGAAGAGTCGGCCGCCCCGGGCGCCGCGCTCGTGCACCCCGATTGGGAGTCGTACGGCGACTCGTACGACATCGTGCGCGACCGCAACGATGCTGGTCGCTCCACGCTCGTCTTTGGCGATATCGAAAAGGGTATGGCCGAGGCCGACACCATTATCAGTGGCCGCTACGTGGCCGACATGCAGCACGCCGCCCCGATCGAGCCGCGCGCGATTATCGCTGAGTGGCATGGCGATCAGGTCACGATCTGGTCCTCGACGCAGGTGCCGTTTAACGCCCGCGCTGGTGTCGCCCACACGCTCGAGATGCCCGAGAACGCCGTGCGCGTGATCGTCCCCCATCTCGGCGGTGGCTTTGGTGGCAAGTGCGAGTTTCATTTCGAGGCGCACGTCGCCGCCGTGGCCCGCAAGGCTAAGCGCCCGACCAAGCTGGTCTTCTCGCGCCGCGAGGAGTTCATCGCACCCGACCATCGTCGCGAGGGCATGATCATCTCGCTCGAGACGGGCGTTAAGCGCGACGGTACGATCACGGGCCGCCGCGGCACGCTTCTGATCGACAACGGTGCCTACACCGCTGACGGTGGCTTCTTTCCTCAGCTTGCTGCGATGCACGCTGCCGGGCCGTACCGGATCCCGAGCTGCGACATCGAGGCACGCATCGTCTACACGAACCATCAGCCTTCCGGTTCGGTGCGCGCTCCTACGGCGCCACAGGTCAACTGGGCGCTTGAGCAGCACATGGACGTGATTGCCAAGGCGCTCGATATGGACCCGCTTGAGCTGCGCCGCAAGAACGTGGTGCAGGACGGCGACGCCACGGTCTCCGGCCAGATTCTCGACCCCCATGGTGCCCCGCAGTGCCTCGACGCTGCCGCCGAGATGCTTGGCTACGGCAAGGATCTGCCCGAGGACGAGGCAATCGGCATGGCCATCGGTTGGTGGCCGTCCTTCGGCTCCTCGTCGGGTGCGTACATCAAGTTCAACGGTGACGGCTCGGCGACGATCGTGACCGGCGCACAGGAATGCGGTTCCGGTGCCGTGATGGCGCTGCCGCGCCTCGCTGCCGACGTGCTCGGCATGCAGCCCGAGGACTTCTCGATCGTCTATCAGGACACCGAGGCTGGCCCGTACGACATGGGCTCCTCGGGTTCGCAGACGACCTTCAACAACGGTCGTGCCGTCGTTGCCGCTGCCAACGTGATCAAGGAGCGCCTGTTCGAGATGGCATCCGAGCGCCTCGAGGCTGCCGTTGGCGACCTCGAAGTTGCGGATGGTCTCGTGCGCGTCAAGGGCTCGCCCGACAAGAACGTCAGCATCGTCGATCTGGCTGGCGAGGCCACGGGCGGCGATCAGTTGCTCGCGACCGGCTCTGGCGATCCTCCGTCGGCCCCTGAGGTCGAAGGCTCGGCCTGCGTTGGCCGCATGGGCATGGAGTCGTGGGTTGCCCCCACCTTCTTCTGCCATGCCGCGCACGTGAAGGTCGATCGCGAGACCGGTGTGGTGCGCGTGCTGGGTATTGCTGCAGCGCACGACTCGGGCACGATCATTAACCCGCTCGGCGCTGAGGGTCAGATCGAGGGCGGTGTCGTGATGGGCATCGGCCAGGCACTCCTCGAGGGGTCGAAGATCTCCGAGGACGGTCTCATCCTCAACGCGGGTCTGCTGGAGTACAAGCTGCAGACGGCTGCGGATGTCCCGCCAATCCAGATCGCCTTCGTCGGCCCAGCGGCCACCGATGGTGGTCCGAGTGGCGTCAAGGGTATCGCTGAGCCACCGAGCGTCCCGACGCTCGCCGCGATCGGCAATGCCATCGCCAAGGTGATCGGCACGCACGTGCACGAACTTCCCATGACGCCGAATCGCGTCTGGGACACCATGAACCGCTAGGCAACCGCTAGCGGTCCCAGGCCAAACAACCGAAGCGCGATCAAGTTAGGTACGGCGATCCGGGGAGGACATCACATCCGCGCGGTTGTCATGTCCTCCCTGGATCCAGGGTCGTAGTTGATCAAAGGAGGACATGACAACCGCGCGGATGTGATGTCCTCCCTCGACGCGCTCTACTCCTCGCCCGTGACCTTCTTGATCCGCTCGCGGTTGCGCTTGGCCTTCGCGCGGCGGCGCTTGATGATTTCCTTGCGTCGCTCGTTCTCTTTCGGCGAGTCGTTGATCACGAGCCGTCCCGTGATATCGCCGTAGAGGTTGCGGAAGACGAGGGCCGACACAGGCCAGACGATGATCGTGGTGATGGCGAACGTGACCTGCTGCTGCAAGACCGACCCGAGCGGCGTCAGCAAGATGCCAAAGCCGACAGCGACAGCGGCGATCACAATCACCAGGCCGAGTACACAGGCGTAGGTGCGCTTGAACCAACGTACGGTCGTGCGCATGCCCTGCCAGAGCGACCCGAACCCTGTCGCGTCGCCCGAGGCCGCGATAATCGGCGGGAAGGCGAGCAGCGGGTAGAACACGATCGCGACGAAGACAAGTTGCCAGATCAGCAGCGTGCCGACCGCGACGGTGACGACTCCCGCAATCAAGAGCGAGCCAAGCCGTCCACGGAGGCTTCCCACCACGAGCATCGTGGCAAGCGACAGCACCATGAAGTTGCCGAGCGCGAAGGCGGCCGCATAGAACAGCCCTGCCCATAATCCTGGGATCGACGTGCCAGAGACAATCAGTTTGACGCCGAGCAGCGGCAGGCCACTGACAGCGGCAATCAGCAGATAGCCACCGAAGTTGACGCCAAAGCGCCGAAAGGCCGCCTCGAAGTAGGCGCCGACGGGATGCAGTGGACGCCCAGTTGGACCGAGTGGTCCCTGCTCTTCCTCGACAACGGGCTCGTCGAGATCGAGCTCGTCATCGAGCTCGGTAGCGTCGTCGGACGATTTCGATCCGCGGCGGAACAAGCCCATGGTCAGACGGCCGCCTGTGCGGTCTCGACCGTGAAGACGATGGCGTCATCTGTGTCGTTGGTCCCGGCAATCACACGGGCACCATCGCCGATATCGCCCTCGAGCAGGCGCAGCGCCAGCGGATTTTCAAGCAGACGCTGGATTGCGCGCTTGAGCGGTCGCGCCCCATACGTGGGATCGTAGCCCTCGCGTGCCAACAGATCCTTGGCAGCATCTGTCACCTCAAAGGCCACACGACGACCCTCCACGCGGCGCACGAGACGCTGGACCTGCAGGTCGACGATCTTGCGGATCTCGAGCTCGGTCAGCCGATGGAAGATCACTGTCTCGTCAATGCGATTGAGAAACTCGGGCCGGAACGTCTGCCGCAGCACACCATCGACCCGATCACGGATCTCGTCGTGAGAGAGCTCGCCGAGCACAAACTCAGACCCCGCATTCGACGTCATGATCAGCACCGTGTTCGTAAAGTCGACGGTGCGTCCCTGGCCGTCGGTCAGACGACCGTCATCGAGCACCTGGAGCAAGACGTTGAAGACGTCGCCGTGTGCCTTCTCGATCTCGTCGAGGAGGACGACGGAATACGGGCGTCGCCGAATCGCCTCGGTCAGCTGGCCACCCTCGTCGTATCCGACGTAGCCGGGTGGAGCACCAACCAGACGCGAGACGGAGTGGCGTTCCATGTACTCCGACATGTCGATGCGGATCATCGACTTTTCGTCGTCGAAGAGCAGCTCGGCGAGGGTCTTGGCCAGTTCGGTCTTGCCGACACCGGTCGGACCGAGGAACAGGAACGAACCAATCGGTCGATCCGGGTCGCCAAGTCCGGCGCGGGAACGGCGGATCGCGTCGGAGACAGCAGAGATTGCCTCCTCCTGCCCAACGAGGCGCTCGTGCAGACGCTCCTCGAGCTGGACGAGTTTCTGCATCTCGCCCTCCATCAGACGCGAGACAGGAATCCCCGTCCAGGCGCCAACGACTGCGGCGATGTCTTCCTCGTCGACCTCTTCTTTGAGCACCGAGCCATCTTTCTGCGCCTCGTCAAGCGCCGCCGTCTCGGCCACCAGTTCGGCTTCGTAGGCAGGCAGGTCGCCGTACGTCAATTTCGCAGCGCGCTGCAGATCGGCCTCACGCTCAGCGCGCTCGGCCTCGTTCTTGACGTCCTCGATCATGCTCTTGAGGCGACGGATCGAATCGATGTGGCGCTTCTCGAGCTCCCACCGCCCGCGCATCTCGTCGGCGATTTCCTGGAGTCCACCGAGCTCACTGGCGAGTGCCTCGCGGCGCTCGGCCGAGATGACGTCGGTCTCCTTGGCGAGGGCTGCATCCTCGATTTCGATCCGCACGATGCGTCGCTCGATCTCGTCGAGCTCGGTCGGACGCGAATCGATTTCGATGCGCAGACGACTGGCGGCCTCATCGATCAGGTCGATGGCCTTATCGGGGAGGAAGCGATCGGCGATGTAGCGATCCGACAACATCGCGGCAGCCACGATTGCGCTGTCCTGAATGCGCACACCGTGATGGACCTCGTAGCGCTCCTTGAGCCCACGAAGGATGCCAATCGCATCCTCCACGTTTGGCTCGCCCACGAGCACTGGTTGGAACCGGCGAGCCAGGGCCGCGTCCTTCTCGACGTGCTTGCGGTACTCATCGAGCGTTGTCGCACCGATTGCGCGCAGCTCGCCGCGCGCCAGCATTGGCTTGAGCAGGTTGGCCGCGTCGACGGCGCCCTCGGCCGCTCCGGCACCGACGACGGTGTGGAGCTCGTCGATAAAGAGCACGATCTGGCCCTCAGCCGCCGTGACCTCGCCGAGCACAGCCTTCAGCCGCTCCTCGAACTCGCCACGGAACTTCGCCCCCGCCAGCAGTGCACCCATATCGAGTGCCCAAATCTTGCGGCCGCGCAGACTCTCCGGCACGTCACCCGCGACGATACGCATGGCGAGGCCTTCGGCGATGGCCGTCTTGCCAACGCCCGGCTCGCCGATCAGCACCGGATTGTTCTTTGTTCGTCGCGAGAGGACCTGGACGACACGACGGATCTCGTCGTCGCGGCCGATCACGGGATCGACCTTGCCCGCTTCGGCGGCCGCGGTGAGATCGCGCGCGTACTTCTGCAGTGCGTCGTAGAGATCCTCGGCGTTAGGGTCGGTCACACGCTTGCCGCCTCGGATGTTCTTGAGCCCGTCCAAGAGCGCGTTCTTGGTGACGTTCTGACGGCGCAGAATGTCTTTCGCTGCACCCGAATGCTCGGCGAGTGCGATCAGGACATGCTCGGAGGCGACGTAGTCGTCGCCCATTTCCTGTGATTCCTTCGTGGCGCGATCGAGCGTCTCGCGCAGTGCCAGTGAGGCCTGTGGCGAGGTGGCGGCACCCTGCATGCTCGGCAGCTTTTCGAGGAGGTCGTCGGTTTCGCGACGCAGCGTTTCCACGTCAGCACCGGCGCCGCGCAAGAGCGACTCGGCAACGGAGCCCTGCTCGGCCAGCAGGCCAGCCAAGAGGTGCAGAGGGGTCAATTCGGGATTACCGGCGACGCGGGCGCGTTCGGCTGCTGTGCCGAGCGCCTCCTGCGCCTTAACGGTCAATTTGGTGGGATCCATGATGGAAGTTCCTCAGGTAGGTATCAGATACGGGAAGTGGTTCAACGCATGCGCCGGCGGCGGATTACAAGCTCCGCGCCAGGCGGTGGGATATACGGCACGATCTCGTGTCGGTAGGAGCGATGCACGCTCTCTACCTCACTCTGCATCACTCGGGCGGCCTCATCGAGCGCGGCTCCGAGGTCGGCGACCTGCTGCTCTAGTTGGTGCACGCGATCTTCAAGCGCGAGGACATGCTCAACACCTTGGAGGGACAGACCGAGGCCCGAGGCGAGCTCGGTGATCCGCCGCAGGCGCATCAGTTCGGCATCCGAGTAGAGACGCGTGCCGCCAGCCGTGCGACGCGGACGGACGAGGCCCCGGGTTTCGTAAAGCCGTAGCGTCTGTGGGTGCATGCCGACGAGCTCGGCCGCCACACCAATCATGTACTTGGGGGTGTCTTCGTTCACGAGAACAGCTCCGCCCGCGGATCCGTGCCGCCATCGAGCGCAGCAAACTTCTCGAGTGCCTCAGTCTGCTGGGTCGAGAGCCCGGTCGGCACGATCAACTTGAGACGGACCAGGAGCGAACCATCGTCACCACTCGTCGACGGTGCGCCGAGACCGCGGACGCGCAGCATCTTGCCGTCGACCGAGCCCGCTGGGACCTTGACGCGCACCTTCTCGCCAAGCGGCGTTGGCACGTCGATCTCGGCGCCGAGCGCCGCCTCGGGAAACGTGACGGGAACCTCCACGATGATGTCTTTTCCGCGTCGCACAAAACGCTCCGACGGCAGCACCTGCACGACGACCCAGAGATCGCCGGGCGACCCGCCACTCTCACCATCAAGGCCTTTCCCTCGCACACGAATGCGCGCACCGTCGGCGATGCCGGCGGGAATCTTGACGGTGTAGCGCTTAGTCCGGCGCTGACGACCAGAGCCCTTGCAGGTTGCGCAGGGCTTCTCGACAATCGAGCCCTGCCCACCGCAGCGCATGCAAGCCTCAGCGATCGCAAAGAACCCCTGATTGACTTGCCGTTCGCCCGAGCCACCACAGTCGGGACACGTGGTACGCGACGTGCCAGCGGCTGCGCCCGTGCCCGAGCAATCCACGCAGGTGACGTCCTTGTCGACCGGCACCGTCACACGGGCGCCCCGCAATGCGTCGTCAAACGACAGCGTGACGCGGGTCTCGAGGTCGACGCCACGACGGGCAGGTCGTCGACCTCTCCCGGCGCTCGGACCACCACCACGACGGCGCCCAAAGAGATCGCCAAAGAGGTCAGAAATGTCGAAGCCACGATCTTGGGCGAAGTCACGAAAATCGTTAGGGTCAAACCCCTGCGCGCCCGTGCCACCCGAGGCGCCGAATTGGTCGTAGGCCTTGCGCTTATCGGGGTCGGACAACGTGTCGTGCGCTGCCGAGATCTCCTTGAAGCGCTCTTCTGCCTTGGGGTCATCCGGGTTGGCATCGGGGTGATGCTTACGGGCCAACTTGCGATAGGCCTTCTTGATCTCGTCCGCCGACGCCGTGCGCGAAACCTCAAGCACCTCGTAGAGATCACGCATTACGCACGACCTCGACAAGACCGGCAGGATCGACCGGAGACAACACGATGCGTCGGCCACCGACGTTGATCAGCACCGTCCGCCGCACGTCCGTCACGAACGCCCGTGTCCAGCCGCCGCCAGCGACACGAAAGCGACCGCGATAGCCATACAGGCCACCCGAACCAAGACGAAGCCCGAGCCGTGCCTTCTCGGTATGCGGCTCGATCCGGCCGGTGACTCGCGATGAACCGCGGCGGCGCTCGATGACCAGAGCATCGCGCTCAAGGCGATACGCCACTGGTTGCGTCGCGCGCAGCCAGAGGCCGATCGCACCAAGAGCGAGTGCCGTTGCCAACATCGCGACGGCGTGGAGCCCGTTTCCACTCGAGACGCCTACACCCGTGCCAACCCATGCGAGCAGGACGACGCACCAGAAGATGCCGGTGATGACCTTCTCGGCGCCACCCAGAGGGGCGGCATCGATCGTGACGGGGGCAACGCTCAGGATGCGCCTCCGGCAACCACGACGCGGGCGGGCCGCAACACGCGATCACCAAGCAGGAAGCCCTTCTGGAGCACCTGCAGGACGGTGCCATCAGGGGCATCCGCCGGCTGAGACAGCAAGGCCTCGTGACGGTGTGGATCGAACATCTCGCCCGTTGGGTCGAGTTCGGCTACACCTTCGCGCTCGAGCAGTGTCCAGAGTGCACGATGGACCAAGGCCACACCGTTGGCGATGGCATCGTTCTCGGCGGTCTCAAACGCCTCGAGCGCACGCTCGAGATCGTCGAAGACGGGCAAGAGGTCACGCAAGAGACGCTCGGCTGCGCGTTCGCGCAACTCCTCGTGCTCGCGCGCCATGCGCTTCTTGTAGTTGTCGAATTCGGCGGCGAGTCGTCGCAGCTGATCGAGGTAGTCGTCTCTGTCGCGTTCGGCCAGAGCCAGTGGATCGAGCTCTTCTGCGACAAGCTCGGCCTCAACCTCCGAGACGATCGGCTCCTCCCCGCTCTCGGCGGGGAGGTCCGAATCTACCGGGTCATGCGCGCTCATTTTTCTGCCGTGGCGGTGTCGGGATCGACAACCTCAGCGTCTTCAATGATTTCCTCGTCGGACTCATCGTCGGCAGCGGAGGCACCATCACCCGCGGGTGCGGACTGCTGGGCATCCTTGTAGACCTGCTCAGCCAGGGCGTACGACGCCTCTTGCAGCGCGTCAGCCTTCTGTCGAATCGCCACAGGATCCGAGCCTTCGAGCGCGGTGCGGAGCTCGGCCGCGGCCGCCTCGATCTTGCCCTTGACCTCGTCGTCGACCTTGTCGCCATGCTCGGAGACGGTCTTCTCGGTCTGGTAGAGCAACTGCTCAGCCGTGTTCTTGGCCTCGACAAGATCGCGTGCGCTCTTGTCTTCGTCGGCATGTGCCTCGGCGTCCTTGACCATCTGCTGAATCTCGGACTCGTCGAGCCCCGAGCCGCCTTCAATGCGAACCTGCTGCATCTGGCCGGTGCCCTTGTCGGTTGCGGAGACGTTGAGGATGCCGTTGGCATCGATGTCGAACGTCACCTCGACCTGAGGCATACCGCGCGGTGCGGCCGGAATGCCAACGAGCTGGAACTTGCCGAGTGTCTTGTTGTAGCCGGCGATCTCGCGCTCACCCTGGAGCACGTGGATCTCGACGGACGTCTGTCCGTCTTCCGCGGTCGAGAAGACCTCAGACTTGCGGGTTGGGATCGTCGTGTTGCGCTCGATCAGCTTCGTCATCACGCCACCCTTGGTCTCGATACCGAGCGAGAGCGGTGTGACGTCGAGCAGAAGAACATCCTTGACGTCGCCGCGCAGCACGCCAGCCTGGATTGCGGCGCCGATCGCAACGACCTCGTCCGGGTTGACACCGCGATGCGGATCTTTGTTGGTGATCTCTTTGACCTTGTCCTGGATCGCGGGCATACGACTCATGCCACCGACGAGGATCACGTCATCAATATCGGCTGCGGTCAGACCTGCATCCGCAAGTGCCTGCTTGGTCGGGCCAACGGTGCGCTCAACGAGATCGCCAACGAGTTCCGTCAACTTCGAGCGCGACAGTGCCATGTCGAGGTGCTTCGGACCCGAGGCGTCGGCCGTGACGAAGGGCAGGTTGATCTGCGTCGACTGAGTCGACGACAGCTCGATCTTGGCCTTCTCGGCTGCCTCGTAGAGGCGCTGCAGCGCAAGACGGTCGGCCGCGAGGTCGATGCCCTGGTCCTTCTTAAACTCGGCAACCATCCAGTCCACGATGGCCTTGTCGAAGTTGTCGCCCCCGAGGTGGTTGTCGCCTGCGGTTGCCTTGACTTCGAAGACGCCGTCGGCAAGCTCGAGGACGGACACGTCGAAGGTGCCGCCACCGAGGTCGAAGACGAGCACTTTCTGCTCGCCCTCCTTGTCGACGCCGTAGGCGAGGGCAGCAGCCGTCGGCTCGTTGATGATGCGCAGGACGTTGAGGCCCGCAATGCGGCCGGCATCCTTCGTGGCCTGGCGCTGAGCGTCGTTGAAGTAGGCCGGCACGGTGATAACGGCATCCGTGACCTGTTCACCGAGCTTGGCCTCGGCATCGGCCTTCAGCTTCTGGAGAATCATCGCCGAGATTTCCTCGGGCGAGAACTCGCTGTCGTCGGCCGAGACCTTGGCGTCGCCATTGG
>Ga0194048_10001690_pt1 | contig 10966 bp, 14 predicted proteins | sample JunL225m_MetaG_FD_161685 | JGI IMG/M metagenome (GOLD analysis project Ga0194048, IMG submission 161685) | Anoxic zone freshwater microbial communities from boreal shield lake in IISD Experimental Lakes Area, Ontario, Canada - Jun2016-L222-5m | ecosystem: Environmental > Aquatic > Freshwater >... | reverse complement strand
ATCCAGCTGACTGGATTAATTTAAAAAATCCAACTCTGACATTACAAGAACGAGTTCGTAGACGTATTATTATGCAAGAATTTTGTGATCAGATGGGAATTCCGGTAGCATTTTCGAGAGAGGATCTTATAGTATTAGACGGATTCTATAATAATAATCTAAAAGGGTTGGATTACAATGATCATTGATAACATACCGGATATTCAGGATATTATAAAAGAATCTGACTCTTATAATTTTGATATTGAACTGATTGGCACCCCTGTGCATGAAAGATATCCAGAAATAAAAATATCCATCGATAGTCAGACTGTTTGGTCGGGTCAGATTAGAAGCGACACTTTTTTAAAATTTAATTCGGTTATTATTGATGGCCCAGTGGTTAATTTAGAAATAGATTATTATAATAAACTGGATAACGATACTATAGTAGATAAAACTGGACTAATTATTGCTAATCAATCAGTTAAACTTAATTCACTTAAAATTAATGACTTACTAATCTCTGGCACCTGGCTGTCGGAATATAGTAATACCACTTATAGATTGACAGAAGAACAAAAATCAGCTTATAATAGCAATAGCTTTCCTTGGAAAAATGTTAAAACGGATGTACTTTGGAACAACGGAAGTTGGACATTAACATTACAGAAACCAATCATAGCTGGTTTTCTAAAGCAAAAAAGCATTTCCCGGCAAGCATTTGAGTTATCTCATTTAGATATATTAAGTAAATTACAAAACTATTTTAGAGAATAATTATGTGGTATAATCGAGTAGTATCTAGTTTGACTGAAATCCCTGATTTTATAGCTCATTATGAAAACGAACTCGCGGATGCCAAGCGTGATGTTCGAATTAGCGGATATGTTGAAATCAATATTAAAGAACTTCCTGGCATCACCGAGCATCGTTTTAATCAGCTACAAGAAATTGAAGCGGTGCTCAACTTCCTTAACATACAACTAAGAAAAATTCGACGCAGACATTTCCAGAAGTATTTAGAAGGGTATGCACGAGCATTGACCAGCAGAGATGCCGAGAAGTATGTTGATGGTGAAGACGAAGTCATTGATTTTGAAACTATCATTAATGAAGTAGCATTGCTACGCAACAAATGGCTAGGCATTATGAAAGGTCTTGAATCCAAACAATGGATGAGCGGTCACATAGTACGTTTACGTACAGCCGGAATGGAGGATGTACAGGTATAACTATGTCGACGTATCAATAAGCCTTGACAATGGATACCCGGTAGCAATTTCATCCACAGTCCATTCACTATGCGAAATCTCAACAAGCCATTGGGTTCGATTGGGCTTGTTGGGGTTTTCTATTTGTGATAAATCCAAATTTGCCACAGGTGCAGCAATACTATCTGGCCCTACAAATGCAGGGACTCCTGACATAATAGCCTGACTTCCTGGTCCACTATTCCAATTTACCACAGCCCATGCATGTCTTAGGGTTCTATCAAAGTCATAATCGTCGTATGTGTTGGATATGTGCATGGGACGATCAACTAAACATCCGGGTAATACCACTACTTCTTGTCTGGGATGACTACGTATCACTATTGAACGATCGGTGTGTTGTCTTAGTGTACCAACTGTTTGTTTTAACCAGACCTCTGTTGATGGTTGACCAACCCACTGCTCGCTATCGTACCTTTGTACAGCTATCACAACATCATCGCCGGTGTCGCGCCAAGAATCTACTTTTAGATTCAACTGTTGAGGTCTTGCTGGATCAAGATCCTGTTTACTAAAAGATTGATTACCAGTTCCATTGAGCCCTACTTTCCAAGTGTGACCTCTTTGCAACATACCTACTTCTAATACAATAACTGGTTTGCCTGCTGCTCTAAACGCTTGCCAAACTGCTTGATTTTGCTTCATACGGCCAGCCCATACCACACTCCATATTACAGCAACATCAGCAGTCATGTCATGTGTAGTTGATTTTAGTCCTAGTTTTTGTAAACCACGCCGAACAGCATCAAATACAGGTGCGCTATTCATCGCACCAAACTTATTAAACAAGCTAAATCTCATTGATTAAATACTCCATCAAGTAATTATAAGGAAAATCATGAGTCGTAAATTCTCTGTGGTCACTACGTTTAATCAGGCTGGCTACGACAAGTATGGCAGTAGAATGATTGATACATTCTTGTTAAATTGGCCTAAAGAAGTGCATTTATATGTGTATGCAGAGGATTGTGAGGTTAAGCAAACTGCTGCTAATTTAACCGTTTATGATTTTCATGATAAGGTACCATCATTGGTTAGATTTAAAGAAAAATACAAAAACGACTTACGTGCAAACGGCAAACTGGCAACGGGTCCGGCAGATAAAAAAGGTAAACAACCTGGCATTGGATTCCGGTGGGACGCTATAAGATTTAGTCATAAAGTATATGCTGTCTGTGATATTGGGCAAAGTACCACAGATATACTATTATGGATGGACGCTGATATGATATGCCATACACCTGTGCCTATAGAGTTTTTAGATAAGATGTTTCCGGAAGGATTTGGGATTGCATTCTTAGGTCGTAAAAAGAAATTTACTGAATGCGGGTTATATGCAATGAACTGTGCTAACTCCGGGACTATGCTATTCCTGCAATGGCTTAAAGAAGCATATGATGATGCCGAAAATGGAATCTTTACTATGGAAGAGTGGAATGACTGTTGGGTATTTGATCGAATAAGAGAACGTGTGCAATCAACGGTTAGATCTTGGAGACAGTTAGATTGGAATGAGAGTTCCTTGCAGGGAGAAGGCCATCCACTTATCAACACAGAGTGGGGAAAATATTTAGATCATCTTAAAGGCAATCGTAAAGATACCGGAAAGAGTTTAGCTAAAGATCTCGTTCGTCCTCGGTCTGAGAGTTATTGGGTTCAGTAGATTCTTCGTATGCCGGAAAGTCCGTTCGATTACTATATGCATCTTTGCTATGCTTGGCTTTATGATGGAATAAGTGAGGCCCTAGAACAGTATGACGCAATGGAGTCCTGTACCCTTTTACAAATTTTGCACATAAATCAGTCACTTTAGTATCCGGGAATAATCTTAATGCCGCACCAAATACATCATTATCATAGAATCGTCTGAGATCTTCGTAATCTCTTTCTTTATACCTACGAAAATATTCTTCACGAAACGCTTTAAAGTCAGGGTGTTGTGTGTTAACTGCGAATACTCCGGTTTCTGGAACTAACCAATCACCTACTCTACCGTCTTTATCTGTTTGATAGCATACACCCATATACATAGCAAGATGATACGGATTTAATATTCCACCCATAACCGACCAGTCCACCTTATCAGTTGTTATCACATCGGCATCTAACCAAATTATCCAATTTGATTTACTATGATACATGGCGTGTATAAATGAATAAGCCTTCTTAGCAAAGCGTTTAATACTACTGTGCAAGTTATCTGCTTGTAATGCAGTATAGTCGGGGTCAAGTTGCTCAAAGTCAATCTCAGTTATTCGATCACTAGTAAACGGTAGTTTGAATTCTTCAACATAACATGTCAGTCTGAATTCTTCGCTCCAATTATTGAGCCAAGACTCGACTGAATCCTTGCCGATTAGATTGTAATAATATTCGTCGAAACTAGTTATAACCTCTATCATTTTTTTGCCCATTTCTTCATATGTTCCCAGCATAATCCAGACTTTAATTCTTCGTGACTCCAGTGGAATTGTGCTATCCTTTCTATCCACTGTTGTCTGTCCGGAGTAACTGGATTTTCAATTCTAAAAATTTCGCTACTTGCTACATCTTTTGCCTGACTGCGATCCGGGTCAGTAACAAATACCGGAACGCCTTCTATTGCTGCTGCTACACTTGGACTAGAGTTATAACAAACTACAGCCCAACAATTTTTAAAATTACGAGTAAGACTACTATCCTTGTCACTTAGATGTACATTTAACAATCTTCTGCCAATACAAAGTTTCAACAATCGCTCGCAGTATTTTACAGCTCTTTTATCACCCGGGTGCGGTCTAATTCTAATGGGTCTGTCTGAATATTTTCTTATTTCTGTAATAGTTTTAACAGCCCAATCTAATACGTCCCATCCGGCCATGCTCCACCCGCCGTCACGTTGTAAGCACAACAAAATGTGATCACCGTTAGTTCTCCAGTCGACTAGTCTAACTCCAAAATAGCGTTGTATTTCTATCCACCTGGCCGGGTCAGGATTTTGGTTGCAGTATTCGCCGGTATTTGGGAATATTCCGTCATAGCTGTAGCGTAACCAATACCCAGGATTGTTTGTATTTTTATACAGAAACAAGTTTGAGTCTGCTATGATGGTACGATTGTTTGATTTTTGTTGACCGTTAAGTATGTCTTGTCTTAGTTGCAAATGTGACGAAGTTTTTCCTTGTTCGTGTACCCAACCTAAGATTACAGCCACTGGACTTGGCTGATACACAGCAGAATCTTCTACTATACCTTCGTCACCAAACTTAGAAACACCTTGAACAAAGTATCTAAGTGTGTTACTTTTATCTTGTGCTTTTTGCAAAGACTCCGGAGTATATATTTCTTTTTTAGGTAAAGTAGCAGTATAACTTACAACTTTCATTCTTGCATCATCCTAAATGCTGTGCCATTTTTAAGTTCACTTACATGATATTGTCCGTAGGCCATACTATGACACCATGCATCTATCAAGGCACGGTCTGGCCAAAATGGCTCGTTTATTTTATCAAGTGTAGTATTAGCAACGGGTATGGCTACATGGGAAGGTGCTAAAACAAATGCAGGTACTCCTGCAAGTATAGACTCTACTGCTGCAACACTATTAAACGTCACTAATGCATGTACATCTCGTGCCAGCACTTGACTCAATGGCGATGTTGTAATCCTATCTACTCTTTTGGGTGCCCGTTCTCTTACCTCAACAGGTCGATCTGTAAGTTGTTTAAGTTGGGCAACAGTTTCTTCTACCCACTTGGCCTGATCGATACCGTAAAATCTACAAGGCTTTTCGTCTGGTGCTGCTACTATAATTTTTGATCCTGTGTGTCGAGGCAGTGCGGTAATGCCTAAGGCTTTCCATCTGTCTGCAGGACGTTCTCTTATTTCACTGTGCTGCAGATCATTCTTTACTATTCTATGATAAAGCTTTGAACCATTGCGATTTGTATTACTAACATTATTGCCTACATAGCCCGAATCAACATACCAGAAATCGTGATTACCTGCTAGACACTTATGCATAAGTTTATATTTGAGTATTCCGCGTAGAACAACTTTTCTGCGATCTACTTCAACATCGTAATGAAAGTCAAAGTAATCACTGTCAGTTGGTTCTGTACCAGCACTACGAGCTAGCATATTGACATATTCGTCTTGATTATTTTTACTTAGGAATACCCAATCTTCGTTCATTTAATGTCTCTCTGTAAACAATACTCCGAAAGCATTCTCTCGCGATGCCATTCATCTGCCATCGGTGTAGTAGCAAACTCGTGGAAGCAAGGAGTTCCTAATGTGTAATGTAATAACTTAGCATCTGGGTTAGGGCCATATTCATCAGGAAGCCAATTCCACTCTGGGGGCAATTCACCAATGCGTTCGTCTTTGATCCAAGTAAAACGATGTAGTTCTGCACCGGTGGATTTTTGTATGAACTCAGGAGTAAGCCGATGATTAACAGGATTCCTGCAGTTCCAAAGTATTACACTACTCCAGTTTTTGCGAGGATAGTTTTCATTCTTTGCACCTAAATATTTCTCTGTCATTGTTGTTTCGTAGTCATGTTTGACTACTTGTACATCCATATCGTGTTGCCGCAGATTCCAGAGCTCTACAATATCGCCGCGAACAATCATATCACCGTCAATAAAGATAGCATGCCCTGTATAACTCATTAGGTGTGGTACTAAAAAACGGCTGTAGATAAACTGATTGCTACCGTCGGTGTGAGTTTCGTTGTAATCGTCGAACAAGTTTAATGCCAGGGGAATAATAGCAACGGGTTGACTGGCATTTCGGATAATGCTATTTGCACAAGTATGATAAGCAATGGCTTCTCTGGGATCATAGCCGATAAAGATTGGGATAGGTTTCATAAGGATATTTATATAGGTGTTTAATAGCAATAAATATTACCATGCACAAAATAACAAAGATTGGAAATTGGTGGTTTTCAGACGATGATGTTACACGATTCAAAGACCATGCCAATACAGCCTGGGGAGAGGTAGTTACTAACAAATCAATGGCTGATACTATAGACTGTTGGTTTGCTGGACGCACACAACAGCATGCAATTGACATTGGAGCCAATGTAGGGTTCATGACAGCATATTTTGCCCAACGTTGGCAGTATGTTACTGCATTTGAACCCACTCCGATGATATTTGCTTGCCTTGAAAAAAACTGTACAAGAAACAACGTTGATTTGAAGCCAATAGCACTCAGCGATAAAACGGACACGGTAATTTTTGCTGTTAACGGAAAATCAGAAATTAATCAGATTGTTTCCTCCGCAGATATCTTAACAAAACATTGGTCCTCTATTGAAGTGCCAGCCGTAACATTAGATAGTTTAAATTTAACTAACGTTGATATGATTAAGATTGATGTCGAAGGACATGAACTATCGGTATTGCACGGAGCAGAACAAACTATCTGCGGTCAACGCCCGCTCATTGCAATTGAAATTAGTTTTGAAAATAAAGTATTAGACAAAGAACTTAATAAGAATCACACAACTGCATTAGATTTATTGTGTAGTTGGGGATATAAACAGATCTGGAATCATCGTTACGATTATATAATGGAACCTGCATGAGAGTAATAGATGCATTTACATTCCTTAACGAAGTAGATTTAGTTAAAGCCAGATTTGAATATCTCAATGACATAGTGACAGACTTCATTGTTGTCGAAAGTAATCAAACATGGCGGCACCAACCTAACCGACCTTTCTTTGCAGAAATAATTCCCACACTGCCTGCAGATATACAAGCAAAGATACACTATGTTATTGCTGACTGGCCAGACGAATGGTTAAACGATACAGATGGTGTACAAGAGAAGTGGGTAGAAAACGGAACACGCGAACTGGCACTAACTGAGATGCAAAAGTGGGCAGATTCCGAAGACTGGGTTATCATGAATGACTTAGATGAATTCTGGGAAGTAGAACTATGGGAAGAAGCTTGCCAAGCGTATCATGAACATGGGCAAGTAGTGTGGAACCATGAAAATCGCACTTGCTTTGTAGACTGGATCACTCCGGGAATTCCTCGATGGCCTGGCAGCAAGATGGCTAAGTTTAAAGACATTACAACAATGGCAGAATTCTATTGCAGTAAAAATAAAGCATTACGCTTTGTAGAAGGCAAAACAGAAAAAACATTATTCCATCCAGTGACCGGAGGCTGGCACTTTACCAAAATGGGCGACGCTGAAACTAAAGCAAAGTCAATGGGCAGTATACGTGAATGGCGTACCTGGGAACCTAAGATTGGTAAAACACCTGAGCAAGCTGCTGCTGATATTATGTCAGGCTCTGGGTGGAACACAGTGGCAAAGAAAGGAAAAATGCGAGCAGAAGCCGACGGTGGTGCTGGTCTCACACCACGGATACTCGGTATACTAAAACGCATAAACATATTCTGGAGTAACGGAATTAACCCATGGGGCAACAAGTGAAAACATTTAAACTACCGAGCAATAAAATAATTGATCCTGCAAACGAATACTTTACAAACAAAGCTGGCATCGGCTGGAACAGAAACGGGCGTGATAGAATTATCGAGCTTGTTAAAAACAAACAAAATGTCATTGACGTTGGCGCACATGTAGGTATTACCACTGTACATTGGCTAATGGCAGGATTTAAACGAGTTGATTGTTTTGAAATCAATCCTAGCCATTATGAATGCCTGCTGGAGAATACAGCAGAATACAAAGATCAAATCACTTATCATTCTGTTGGATGTAGCTATGAAACAAAAACAGTAGAGGCAGCATATCGTAGTGCTAATAACTCTGGTAGCTTTCAAATGTTAGACGAACATGTGGCTGCAACTATTCCAGACAAAAATAAGTTTTTAGTACATGTTGTGCCTCTTGACAATTTTAAATTTGAATCTGTTAGTCTTATTAAAATTGATGTTGAAGGTTGGGAATACGAAGTGATTTGCGGAGCCATGTCAACTATACGTGAACACCAGCCTATACTATTTGTTGAATACGGTCACGGCGTTGGCCGTAAGAGTATGCACAAATATGATGATTCTAAGTTTCAAGAAATGTTAACACAATTAAACTATCGCGAACTTGAAGTCACAGGCGATGCCATATTTGTACCTAACAGCTTTGTAGAATGACCATACGGGATTGCGCCTGTGTAATACACGGTAATTTATACGACTGGATTTATGTCGAGCGTTTGTATAATATGCTTAAAGCCAATAGTACGCATGATATTCGTTTACATGTTTTTACAGAATCTAGCAGGATAGTTCCAGCACCATATATTAAGCATGCATTAACAGAATGGCCAGGTATTGCAGGACCTAAGAAGTCGTGGTGGTATAAGATGCAAATATTTGATCCAAAGAATAATTTAGGTCGTGTATTATATTTAGATCTAGATACTGTGATTACCAAAAATATAGATTGGATATGGGATCTGAGTAATCAGTATTTCTGGACTATTAAAGATTTTAAACACCTTTGGCGCCCTACGTGGAACGGTATGAACTCTAGTGTTATGATTTGGGATACACAGGTATTTAAATGGATATGGAATGATTTTTGCAATAAAAATATCAATACTACAGTAAAATTATTTCACGGTGATCAGGACTATTTAGATAGTGTATTATTCGACAAAAATCGTAGGTTTTTTGATGCAGAATTAGTTAAAAGTTGGCGCTGGCAATGTAAAGATGGTGGGCTGAATATGAAAACTAGACTATATAATAAACCCGGCACTGGGACGGTTGTAGATCCAAGTACGACAATTATGATTTTTCACGGAAAGCCAAAACCGCATGAAATAATAGATCCTATTATAGATCGATATTGGACAGTAAATGCTAAATAATGCTAATCGGAGATTTACATGACGGTCAGAACTTTTAAACAGCAAGGCGTTGTATTTGCGACACCAGATAGTAATATTAATCTTAAAGCAAAGATTGATGGACAAGAAGTATTTAATGGATCTGTTGCTGCAATTGATCAACCTTGGGGTTGGACTGACAGTGTAATCGATTTATTTTCTTGGGAAGATGACCTTACATTTACCGGAACAAAACAGCTAGAAATTACAATTACTGGCGGCAGTTTAATGTTGCGCGATACTGTTGCAAACTATCAAGTTTTGCCAGAGTCGACTTCCGAAAAGATGGTTTCTTCAGGGCCGGACCAATTTGTGTACATATATAGTGAAAAGTATAATGGTACTAGTGAAACATATACTGATCCTTTAATTAATATTGAAATTGATGGAATTTCACAAGAATCTAGACCACAAGACGGCCCAATGGGCCAATGGACTTGGCGTGTAAATTCTGGATCAACATTTACCGCTACTGTTAGAGTCCAGGGCTGGACCAAAAATACTTAATTTGTTGCAAAAAAACAACACAAATTTGCCCCAGATTTTGGGGCTTTTTTGTGGCTAAAATACCACAAAATAGTGGTAGACCAGTAATGGCATTTCGGCTATAATGTTTATACAGTAACAAAACGGAACAAAAGATGAATTTAGCAATTGGCAATCAAGTACGTTGGGAAAGCGCAGCCGGCGTCAGACGCGGCACTATTAAAAACATCGTTCTTAGCCCTGCTGCTAATGACAAAATTACACCCTGGATTGATGTTGAATTCCTAGTACAGATTTCGGACATGTATCACCTTAGAAGTGTGCGTCTTTGTGCAAGTGACAGCAACCTTAAAGGCATGCGTGTCGCAATTGTTGCGTAAAAACAACGGTTAAAAAGTGGTAGACCGGTAATACAATATCGGCTATAATAGCTATACACTAACAAAACAGGAGCAGTAAATGACCCAAGTCCTAATCCGCAACGGCGTTTATCGCAATAAACCCGTACACAACGAAGTGTTTGAATTAGTCAAAGACTTCACAGCCGGCGCAAAAGGCGGCTTTGTGACTGTTGACAGCAAGGGCTTCTTTGGCCCCGAATATGGCATTGCTCGTGTCAAAGTTGACAGCATTGACCAAATTGAAATTATGGGTGCAGATGCCACTGCCCCTGCTGCTAAAGCAGCCCCTGCTGTTGAAGCAACAGATGAAGAAGTTATGGCCCGTATCCGCGGCCGTTTTGAAATCCTTGACGAAATGACCAAGGCTGCTGTAGCTGGCGATGTCCGTGCAATGATTGTATCGGGTCCTCCGGGCGTGGGCAAAAGCTACGGCGTTGAGAAGATTGTCGAAGCTGCTTGCTTGTTTGACAAGATCTCCGGCAAGCGTCTCCGTGCAGAAGTTGTCAAAGGTGCAGCTACTCCAATTGGCCTGTACCAGACCTTGTACAAGTACAGCGACAAGAATTGCGTCTTAGTGTTTGATGACTGCGACAGCATCCTGCTTGATGACGTCAGCTTGAACTTGCTTAAAGGTGCCTTGGACTCAGGCAAGAAGCGTAAGATTAGCTGGTTGTCAGAATCCAGCACTCTGCGCCGTGAAGGCATTCCAGACCAGTTCAACTTCAACGGTACTGTGATCTTTATTACCAACTTGAAGTTTGATAAGATGAAGAGCCAGAAGTTGCGTGACCACTTGGATGCACTCCAGTCACGTTGTCACTACTTGGACCTGACACTTGACACCATGCGTGACAAGATCTTGCGTATCCGTCAGATTGCAGATGACGGTGTATTGTTCGAAGAATACGAGTTTGATGATGAAACGCAAGAAGAGATCATTGACTTCATGACTACCAATG
>Ga0194048_10001689_pt1 | contig 10967 bp, 10 predicted proteins | sample JunL225m_MetaG_FD_161685 | JGI IMG/M metagenome (GOLD analysis project Ga0194048, IMG submission 161685) | Anoxic zone freshwater microbial communities from boreal shield lake in IISD Experimental Lakes Area, Ontario, Canada - Jun2016-L222-5m | ecosystem: Environmental > Aquatic > Freshwater >... | reverse complement strand
GCAAGAGGCCCATCCCGCCGCCGACGTTAACGTATGTGGCGTCGATGAGAATCATGCGGTGGGAAAAATGCAAGCGGCGGGCTTACCGCGAAACGTACGAGTATCAGCCCAAGCCCCCAAAGCACTCCCGTCCGCAATCTTTTGCGCGGCGGAAAGCAGGCGGGCCCAAGGCGAGAGGCGATACCCAAGGCGGGCATAGAGGGCGGTAACCTCGGCCTGGATTTCCTTGGCGCGGGGATTGACGTAGGCCGAGAACTGGTCCGCTGTCTTCGACTGCTCGTGCATCCGGAAGGCCCAGCAATAGTGACGAAACCGACGGGGGTAATGCCCGCGCGCCATGAACTTAAGCCAGAGATCAAGGTCCATGGCGTAACGCAGGTCGACCGCGAAACCTCCAACCTCCCGATACAATTCAGCGGAAAAGAAGCTGCTGGGCCCGCAGACGGTGATGGGGGCGTCCGCGCGGCGTAACCAGGCCGGCTGCTTTCTGGGGCCTCGGAAACAGGAAATGACATTCAGGGCAGCGTCCGTACGGACAAAGTCGCCCGACGCCCAAGGATACTGGTCATCTGCGAGGGAAGCCTTCGCCGCTGCCAGCGTCCCGGGTAACAGGATGTCATCGGCATTCAGCCAGACGAAATAGCGACCTCGGCCGCGCGCGAAGCCTTTGTTGAACGCATCACTTTGGCCGCGATCCGGCTCGCTCACCCACCAGGCTAAACGCGGTGCGTATTCCTGAAGTAGCTCGACCGTACCATCGGTACTCGCCCCATCGACGACGATGAGCTCGAAGTCCTGGCATGACTGCGCTAAGACTGAATCTAACGCCGCCCGGAGGAAGCGGCCGTAATTATAGGTGGCGATGACGACGGTGAAGTAAGGGGCGTCCATCGGGTGGGGTGGGCTGGGCGGTCGGTACCGCGGTTTCGGCAAAAGCGCGGAAGTTAAAAAGGAGGCAAAGTGCGAATCCCAAAATGAGATAGGTCGAGGCCAACCAGCCTCCGGAGATTGAGTAGACAATCACGTAATTGAACGGCACGAGAATGACGGCCTTCTGGTCGACCTCACCTGAGCCGAATAACACCCGCGTCGCGGCGTACATTATTACCAGCCAGATAATAATTGTCAGCACGGCGCCCACCTTCAACACGGGAGTCAAAGTACTATAATGCAGACCCGTGTTGAGAACCTTCATGGCCAAGCCGGTTTCTGGGTCGTAGCCATCCATCTGAAAGCCGGTACCGAGGCCATTGCCAGCGACCCAACCGAGGGGCGTCATTTGCTCCACAAAAGCTTCAAATTCAAGGCTCCGGCCGGTCGAATCGCCGATGGTGTCCAACCCCCGGTCCTCGGTGATAGAGTTTAGCATATAATAACCCCCTAAACCCATCAGCGGTAAAATGAGAAACAGCCAAACCGTGAAGCCCGTGGCGAACGCTCCCATCGCACGGCGCAATAAGAGGAGCAGCAATTGCGCAAATAAAAGAAGGAAGGCAATCGCGATGGAGCGCGTGAGCGTGAAATAGGCAACGAGCCCGACCATGGCCACTGATAGACTGGGTAGCCCGAGCCCTAAGCGAAAAACCACCTGCAAGGGCACTAAGAACAACAGCGGCCCAATGACGTAGAATAGGCTGATGCTGACGACACGGTTACTGGCGTCGGCGTCGATTTGCACATAGCCGAAGCGCATCAGGAGGATATTCGCCGCACCCATCAGGATACAGACCCAAGAGATACGGGAAACTAAGGTGCGGAGGGATTCAAAGGAGGCTTCCGCCAACTTCATGCCGAAGGCGACCGACAAGAATAGTAATATATCCAAAATAAACTCACGCTGACCAAAGGCCCAGGTGTTCTCTGATCCGCGCGTAAAATAGGTAACAATCATGCCGTAGACCATCAAGCCCACGGCCCACGTGGAGATGCCACGCCCAAAACTACGCATGAAGAGGTAGGGAATCGCAACCAGCAGCATGATGACTCCGAAGACCACGTCGCCATAGTAAGGTAGGACCGCCTTCACCCACTGCGTCGGCAAGGTCAAAATAAAGTAGGCCGAAAGGAGTATCCACGTCGTAAACACCCCCACGGGCATGAGCTGACGGGAGGCGAACGGCGCGGGCATGGGCGGAGCGGGCTGCATGAATCAGAAAGTCATTCCGATGACGGTCACCGGAGGCGCGGAGGCGAGGCGGGCCAAGATGAAAGTAAGGTCGCGGCAATAGAGCGTATTATGCGGACCAGGGGCCGCCAAAGGACGCAGCTGACGGGTAAACGGATCGTAAGCGAAGGGCCGAAAACCCGCAGCGAGTAGTTCCGCATGCAAAGCCTGCTCGTCGTAGCCATAGCGCTGGCCTAGGCCATTGAGCTCCACAATCAGGGCGCGTAACGCCGGGTTCGCCAAATGCCGCCGAGCGCCGCGGAAGACCTCTGTCTCAAAGCCCTCGACGTCCACCTTTATCAACAGCGGCGTGGCGAAAAGGTCTTGGTCTAAGGTGACCACGGGCACCGCTAGCGCAGCAGCCTCATCGGGCCTCGCCACATGGTTCATGGCATCTTGGCCTTCGCTCATCCGGAGCGTTCCCGAGGCTGAGCCGACCGCGGCATTCACCAAGCGCGATTGTTCATCGAGGGCGTTATTCAGCTCTAAGTTATCCTGCAGTCGACGAAAGGTCACCGGCACTGGCTCATAGCTGACGGTACAAGCCTGGCAAACCGCACGAGCTAAAACCGTGTAGCTACCCATGTTCGCGCCTACGTCGACAAAGCGGTCATCCGGACGGAGTAAATGCAGGAGGAAAGCCATGTCTTCAAACTCATGCAAACCGGCGTAGTAATTACCCGTTAGCCCCCCCCAGCCGCGTTGTAACCAAAGCTTGGATTCGCCAATCCAGTCGTAGCGGTGCCGCCCTAGACGAAGCCGCGAGATACCCTGCCACCACAGGAACCGGCCGAAGCCCACCCAGGGACGGCCGTGCAACAATGGGTGCTGCGAAAGAAAGCGGATGGTGGGGTGCATGCTTAGCGGATCTTTTTGAGTCGCTCACCGCTAACCGCGGCGACGAAACGGACGCGCGTCGGGACCTTATGCGCCGCCAACGCGCGCCGACAAGCGCTGCGAATAGCCGCCCGGAGTTGCTCGAGGTCCGCCGCGGGCGCCGCCACGACGTCCGCGACGACCGCCTGGCCAACCAAGGCACTGGCCTCACCGCGCACCCGGCAATCAAGGACTAATGGTAAATTTAGGATCACGGACTCAACCTCGGCGGGCATGAGTTTCTCTCCACCGACGTTGATGACTTCGCCCAAGCGGCCGAGGATGCGCACCGTGCCCTCGGGGCCGAGCTCAACTTTGTCGCCGGTCCGGAACCAACCATCGCTGGTGAACTTCCCTGCCCCATCGCGCGTGTCTAGATAGCCACCCACCTGCGTCCGACTCCGTAGCCAGAGTTCATCGTCCACCACTTTCCATTCGGTGGACGGGTCCACAAACCGGATGAAGGTCGAATCGGCATCCGGGCTTTCCGTCCGGATAATGCCCGTCTCACTCGTGCCAAAAGTCTGGATGAAGCGTACCTGCGGGAAAGCTGCCCGCAGGCGCGGCAGTAAGCCCGGTGGCATAGGCTCCGTGCCGTAGGTGATGACACGTAAGGAACCAAGGTCGTGGGCATGGTGTTCACCGGAAACCAAGAGTAAGTTTAAAAATGTCGGCGAGGCTGGCAAAACGGCGACCCGATATTGGGCTATCGCCGCCGCAACGACGGCAGCGGAGCGATCAGCCGGGACCACTAAAGTTGATCCTGTTGCCAATGCGCCGAGCAACGTGTTCAACCCCCCGATATGGTCGAAGCCCAGCAGCGCGAGTACCGGCAGGCGATTCCGGCGGCGGTCTTGGAAGGTGGAAAGTAAGACGGTGAAGTCTTGCACCATCACTTTCGGCCGGCCGCTGGTCCCGCTGGAAAAAAGCACGAGGCCCGCATGGCCCTGCGTCCGCAACTGACCGAAGGCCGCATGCGTAGAGGGTTCGGACATCCGCGGCAAAAGCGTCCAGCCTAAGCCCGTGCTCGTGATAATCCACTGCGCACCGATCTCGCCGAGTTTGCCTGGGTGCTCAGCCAGATTACCGGCGAGCGGCGCCACGCTATGGCCAGCTTCGGCCAAGGCGAACAGCCAGGCAACCGCCGCCGGCTCGTGTTCTCCAACAATGGCGAAGACCGCCGGGCCGTCCAAGGCTATGGCCTGCAGGTCAATCCGGACGGCCGCCTGCAAGCGGGCAAGGTCCGCATAGGTGCAGTCGCCCCACGGCCCTCGCATCGCGAGGGCTGGACCGCAGTCCTGCAAACGTTGTTCAAACCAAACGGACATCAGTTGAGTTGACCGAGATAGCGAATAGAGCCGGTGGTGTTCGAGGGCGTCCGCCACTCTTGGGCGATAAAGGCAACCGCCTCCGCGAGCGTCGTCCCATGTGGCCGGCCAATGCGCTGATTGAGGGTGTGGAGTTTGTCCGCCCCGACGGCCCGGGTGAGGTCGGTATCGACAGGACCAAGCCCCACAGCGTTCACGCGGATACCTTGGGATTGCAGTTCGGTGGCGGCGACCTTGGTCAAGGCTTCCACGGCGGCCTTGCTCGCCACATACGCGGCTTCGCCCGCCAACGACAGCGGCACCGCCACGGTCGTGAGGTTGACCACTAAGCCCGCCCGCTGCCGAACCATCGCCTTACCGACCGCCTGTAAGCAATGCAGCGTGCCGAGGTAATTCACACGCATGAGGGCTTCGGCCGTAGCCGCAGGCGTTAGGAGTAAGGCATTCATGGAGGCGGCGCCAGCGTTGTTGATCAGTAGGTCAATCCGGCCCGCGGCCACTACGGTAGCGACGGCGGCCTGCACCGAAGCCTCGGTACCGACATCCACGGCATGCGCTTGAAAGTGCGGATGCACCAAGGCCTGCGGGCTGCGCGCGAAGCCGTGCACGGTCCAGCCATCCGCCAGCAAACTTTCGGCGAGGGCACGGCCAAGGCCGCGCGACGATCCCGTTATGATAGCGATAGGCATGAGTTTATGCTCGGGTAACGGCCACAAGTTCGACGATATGGTCAGCCAATAAGCCGACGCGACGGAAGGGAGAAGTCAGGCGACTCATCGCCTTCTCGTCGGCAATGGTCACCCAAACCCCACAGGCTTTATGAATATCGTCCTCAAGGTCGGACATTAACGTCACGAGGCCGATGCTATCGAGGGGGGAAGCCTCGCCAAAAAGACGTGTCTGTTCATCGGCTTGCGCCAAGGTGGGCTGGCCCAACTCCTGGCCCAAGCGGGCGAGTCGGGCTAAGATGAGCCGCACGGCGGCGTCCCGGGTAATGATTGGAGTGTTCATGAAAGTTTTTGGGCGACGCCCTGCAGCACATCGACGAATTGGGCGGAGAGATCGCCACGCGCAAAGCGCTGCTCGGCCAAGGTCCGGGCGGCAACCCCAGCGCGACGGCACCGTTCCGGGTCAGCGGCCAAGGCCTGCAAAGCATCGGCGAAAGCGGCGGGTTCACCTGGCGGCACCACGACGCCGGCGCCAGCTTGCTTAATCATCGCCGCTAGCCAACCAGGGTAGTTATTGACGATGGGAATCCCCGCGGCGGCGTAATCAAAGAATTTATTAGGCGAGGTGCCGTCGTAGAAGGCCGGCACATTCTTGAGCACCATCAAGCCGCAATCGAGAGACGCCGTGATAGCCCCTAACTGCTGCTTCGGGACAGGATCAAAGAAGAGGCAATTGGTCAGACCATCCGCCGTGGCCAACGCTTTTAGGCGGTCTTTTTCCTTACCGTCGCCGATGAAGGCGAGCTTCACGCGGGTATCACCGCGTCGACGCAGCTCGCGGGCGACATCCAATAAGGCATCGAGCCCGTTAGCAGGGCCATGGGCGCCCGTAAAGCCAGCCACAAAATCCCCCGTGGTGATGCCGGGTAATGCGAGCGGCGCCCGCCGGCGGGGGTGAAACAAATCCAAATCACACCCATTAGGGATCAACGTAACCTGTCGGCCGGGTGGCGAGCGGCGTTGAATCCCCACTACGATACCAGGGGAAAGTCCAATACACGCATCGGCACCGCGATAAGCCGCCCACTCAAGGAAAGACATGGCACCCAGGAGTAAAGGGTTCCGCACCCCCAAGGCGCGCGGGAGCTCCGGCCAAAGGTCACGCACCTCAAAGACGAAAGGCTTCCCGCGGAGCCAGCGCGCGGCGAGCCCAGGAAGGGCGGCCGTCAGCGGCGTGGAAGTGGCGAAGGCAACGTCGTAGCTTTCGGTTAAGGCCAAACGGAGCGAGCGAAGGGCAAACCAGGCGAACGTCCAACCGCGCCGCAGCAAGCCGTCGCGGTTAGAGTAAGGGAGCGGCAGGGAAATCACATCGATGCCGTCGACGTCGCCGCGCGACCAACCTGCTGGTTGATTCCAGGGTAGGTTCAAGCCCGACTGAGCATGGGCACCGCAAACCATCGTGACCGAATGCCCACGAGCGACGCAGGCACGCGCGAACTCATAGGAACGCGTCCCACCCGACCCAAGCGGGGTAGCAAAATGCTGATGGAAGTAGAGCAGCCGCATGCCGGCGCCGGGTTAGCCCAGATCCTGTTCAAGGACCGCGCGGATTTTACGGGCGGCGGTACCATCGCCGTAGGGATTCTGCAATTTGGAGCGTCGCAGGTACTCAACAGGGTCGTCGAGTAGGCGCGTGGTTTCCTGGCAAATGCGCACGGGGTCCGTACCGACCAAAATACAAGTCCCGGCGGCGACAGCTTCGACGCGTTCGGTGGTATTACGTAAAACCAAGACGGGCTTCCCCAAGGAGGGAGCCTCTTCCTGCACGCCGCCCGAGTCGGTGAGAATCACCGTGGCACGGTCCATGAGCCAGACGAAGTCTTCATAGCGCGCCGGCGAAATCAGGGCGATCCGCGGGTTCTTGCCGAGGAGGCGATGGACTGGTTCCTGGACTAAGGGATTGAGGTGCACCGGATACAGCACGCCGAGGTCTGGATGACGCTCCGTCAATTGCTGCAGCGCGCGACAAATCTGCTCGAAGCCTAAGCCGAAGGATTCGCGGCGGTGGCCCGTAACCAGCAGCCACCGGGCCTTCGGGTCAGTCAGGAACCGCTGAGCGAACGCCGGCGGGACGCCTAAGCGCGCGATGACCTCCGCGTCTTGCCCGAGACCCTGTAAGCGGGCCCGCGTCCAGAGTAAGGCATCGACCACGGTGTTGCCGGTTACGGTGCAGGATTTATCGTCAATGGCTTCACTGAGGAGGTTCTCGCGGGCCTGCTCGGTCGGACAGAAATTCCAACGGACTAAGGGCGCGGTCAGCCGGCGGTTCATCTCTTCCGGAAACGGTGAGCGCATGTCATCCGTGCGGAGGCCGGCCTCCACGTGCCCCACTGGGACGTTCGCATAGAAAGCGGCCAAGGCCGAACCGAGGACGGTCGTGGTATCACCCTGCACAAGGACCGCATCGGGGCGGGCCATGGTAATCCAAGCGTGGACGGACGTGAGGACCCGCGCGGTGAGATCAGACAAGCCCTGACCCGGTTGCATGAGGTTTAGGTCGACATCTGGGCGGAGCCCAAAGACGGCCAGCGTCTGGTCGAGCATCTGCCGATGCTGGGCGGTCACGACGAGCACGGGGCGAATTTTCTTCGATTGCAGCAGCTCAAAATAGAGCGGAGCCATCTTAATGCATTCGGGACGGGTGCCGACAATTAGGGCGACGGTACGCATGATAGTTAAAGGGGGTAAGGGATACCGTCGACCAACATGGTCTCCGGATGTAAATCGATGCTACAACCGAGGGCAGTGACGAACGTAACGGACCGACCCGCGGCTGTCAGGCGACGCGTCCAGGATGGTTCACGGCGACCATACCGAGCCGCAAAGAAACCTTCGCCCGTCTGCACATCCGCTGAAATCCAATTTTCTTCAGAGGGCTCCGAGCAAACCACCGCTAACCGCTCCAACCCGGCACGGGTGCGGCCATGCCAACGAAGTTCGCAGCGACCAGACGCGGCGGAGGCCTGAACTTGATCGACGACGACGAAGCCTTGCGGCAAGCATAGAACCCGGCGGGTCCACGTGGCTCCCGCCAGATCCCGCAGGCTGGCACAAAAGCCCGAGGGCGCGGACTGGCGGATACAAGGCACCCACGGTAACCACAGGAAACGGCCTGCCTTACGCATCGGCCCGCGACCTGCCTGGGTAACGACATTGTGGTGGACGGCTGATCCAAAATCTTCGGCTGGGCCGCCACGATAGGAAAAGGTCCCGACATCTTCGGTAAGCCAGGCACCATCCCAGTAAAGGGAGACGTGCAACTGGTCAGCTTGGCTGGGGCGATGCCGCCAAGCGGACGGCATCCGCAAGAATGCCGCGCCGCGGTAATTACGTAACACGCCGACGCCGGCGGCCGGGCAGTCCACCGGTCCGCCACCGGCCACAGTGCGCGCGGTGATCGGCATGGGCCCAACCAATAACAGTGCAGCCTCAGCCCAAGGACCAACGACTGGCCGACTGCCTAGGAACAACGCCTGCGCAGCACCGACGGCCGGACGGAAATCGTGGGCGGACACTCCGCTAAGAGGGAACAGATTCGCACTGTCATCGGCACCGTAACGGGGCACAGTGCCATCCGCCTCCATTAAGTTTAGCAGGAACTCGGTGGCTTGGCTGACCTGATCGCGCGTGTGCGGCGGCAGTCGTTCGCCCTCTGCAATAAGGACAATTTCCGCCCAAGTCATGAGCTGCAAGAACAGGCGATGATAATTCGTCGAGTGCTGGCTGAAGCCGCCATCCGTATCAACGAGCGCATCCACTTGGGGGAAAAGCGTCTCGAGCCCTTGGTCGCGCCAGCGAGACGAGCTGGCGAGGTGCGGCCACAACGCGCCAGCGGTGAAGAGCCCTAATGACTCGCTGATGCCGTGGTTATTCTGCTGCGACAGGGCGTACGACAGGTGCGCCTGGATACGCGCCGCCGTTGCCGTCGCCAGCCGGGCGGTCAGCAGCACGCGCGTATCCGTCGTCGCGGGGTGACTCCGGAAGGCCTGCAACGCATAGGCCACGGCGATGAGCCGGAACGATGCTTCCTGTCCGCACATCCATTGCGGCCCACGGTTGGGCGGGTTAACCTGCATCCAGTCTTCGAGCAAAGCCCAGAACCGTTCGACGTGGCGAGTCTCTCCATCGAGGACCCAAGCGCGCACTAACGGGTAGACCCAGGCGAAGCGCGAGAGTTCCCAAACCCCTTTGATATCGGTAGTGCCCGCGTCCGAGATTTTCGTCCAATGCACGGAAGCATCCACGCTGGCCCCACTAAGCACGCTCGTCTGCCAACGCGGTTGCACGCCGGCATCGAATAAGTCCTGATTAAAGATCCGAAAACGCCCGAGCGCTAAGAGGTCGGCTTCGGCAACGGGCGAATGTCCATTCTCAACTGCCCACGCTTCCACATGCGGTGCTAAGTAGGCCCGGTCGATTTTAGCAATAGGGAGATACGGCGCGGAGCGACGCCAGCGAGCCGCATAATCGTCTGGTACCTCAATCTGGTCCCAAGTCTGGACCGGGCAGCGACGCTCCAGCCAGCCGAACGAACGTTCGGCCTTAAACCAAAGCCGCCGTAGAAACCATGCGGGGCCAAGATGCTGGAGGGCGGAGAGATACAAAAGAATCAGCGAATCTGGCCGCGCGTATCGATGAGTGCCTTACCAGCGAGAGCGGCTAAGCTGAGAGACCCAAAGGCACGATGGTCGACGAGTAGAACGATCACATTCGCCGACGCTACGGCCTCTTCAAGGCTCACGAGCTTAACCTTTCCCATCAAGCTGGGGGGCAAGGCGCGCACATGCGGCTCGACGGCCAGGACGGGGAGGCCGGCGGCGGCGAGCGCCGCGGTGATTTCAACCGCCGGAGATTCGCGCAAGTCGTCGACGTTGGCCTTGAAGGCTAGCCCGAGGCAGGCCACGACCGGTAGCGCTTGCTGGGCGGCGGCGGCCCGGACCTGTGCGACGACGTGCTGCGGCTTGTGATCATTCACTTCACGGGCCGTGCGCAGGAGGCGAGCCTCCTCGGGCGCTGCGGCCACGATAAACCAAGGGTCCACGGCGATACAGTGACCGCCCACGCCTGGCCCGGGCTGTAAAATCTTCACGCGGGGATGGCGATTCGCTAAGCGGATGAGCTCCCAGACATCGACCTTCAGGCGATCGCAAATCAGCGAAAGCTCATTAGCGAAAGCGATATTCACGTCGCGGAAGGCGTTCTCCGTCAACTTCGCCAGCTCGGCCGTACGGGCGTCGGTCAGGAAAATCTGGGCGGTGCAAAAGGTTTCGTACAAGGCCTTAGCGCGAACGGACGCGGCAGGCGTGAGGCCGCCCGCGATGCGGTCATTTGAAACCAGTTCCTTAAGCATCTGACCAGGCAAGATTCGCTCGGGGCAATGCGCGTAGAGAATATCCGGCGGGAGCACGTGGCCGCAGCGAGCCAGCTCAGCCTCTAACCAAGCTTTTACTTTTTCCGTCGTGCCGACCGGAGAGGTGGATTCAAGGATAACCAGATTGCCGGCGCGGACGTGCGGTGCTAGCGAACGGGTAGCGGCCTCGACATACGAGAGGTCGGGCAAGCGACTCCCGTCAGGCTGAACGTCAAAAGGCGTGGGGACGGCGAGAATGAAGACCGCCGCCGGCGCGGGGACGGCGGCCGCACGTAAGTTACCCGATTGCACGGCGGCGCGGACGAGCACATCTAGGTCGGGCTCCTGGATATGGATTTTACCACTATTGATGGTCTCGACCACGGTAGGGCTGACGTCGACGCCGAGGACGCGCTTACCCTTGGTCGCAAAGATGGAAGCCGTCGGTAAACCAATGTAACCGAGGCCGAGGACGCACAGGTCGTTCATGGAGAGGAAGAGATGGGCATGCTTTGCATACG
>Ga0194048_10001686_pt1 | contig 10975 bp, 8 predicted proteins | sample JunL225m_MetaG_FD_161685 | JGI IMG/M metagenome (GOLD analysis project Ga0194048, IMG submission 161685) | Anoxic zone freshwater microbial communities from boreal shield lake in IISD Experimental Lakes Area, Ontario, Canada - Jun2016-L222-5m | ecosystem: Environmental > Aquatic > Freshwater >... | reverse complement strand
AGCCTGGAAATGTCGGCAAGAGAGCGGGGTGGATATTGATGAGGCGACCTTCAAAATGGCGAATAAATGCCGGAGTCAAGATCCTCATAAAGCCTGCTAGAACTACTAAATCAGCCCCTAAGGCATCAATTTGATCCATTAAGGCCGCATCAAAGGATTCGCGCGTTGCGTGCTCCTTGTGCTCTATAACAAATGTTGGAATACCCTGAGAGCGAGCAAAATCAAGGCCCTTAGCGGCTTCATGGTTGGCTATGACCCCTGTAAATTTGACGTGCCACCGCTCATTTTGAGCCGTTTTGACGATTGCCTCGAAATTAGATCCGCGGCCTGAGATTAAGGTGACGATTGAGAGCATGCCCACAATATAATTGATGGCTACCCTGAAAGCGATTTTGTGAACGTATTCCGTGGCCCGACCCAGTTTTCTGCAGGACCTGCTTGTGCCCTAACCATCGGGAATTTCGATGGCGTGCACAGGGGTCATCGCGCCCTACTTAAGCTGCTTGTCGCGGGTGCCCAGCAGCGGGGTCTTGCCAGTTGCGTCATGACTTTTGAGCCTCACCCAAAAGAATTCTTTTCTCCCGACCAGGCGCCCCCACGAATTCTGAATCTGCGCGACAAATTAGCAGCCTTGGCTGTGCTCGGTATTGATCAAGTAGTGGTGGAACATTTCAACTCCGCTTTCGCTCGCCTAAGCCCTGAAGAATTTGTTGCAGAAATTATTATCAAGCGCTTAAACGCCAAATGGATTTTGATTGGTGATGACTTTTGCTATGGCGCAAAACGCGCTGGTAATTTTGCAAGCCTTAAAGCAGCCGGTGAAAAATATGGTTTTGAAGTGTCTAGCATCCAAACCATTTTGGAAGATGGTGAACGTATTTCCAGTTCTGCTTTACGAACTGCACTCGCAAATGGCGATATGATTCAAGCAGAAAAATTATTGGGTCGTCCTTATGGAATTTCAGGCCATGTGATTCATGGCCAACAATTAGGCCGTCAATTGGGTTTCCCTACTCTCAACCTAGCGGTTGCCAATCATTTGCATCATCGCAAACCGGCAACAACTGGTATCTTCACCGCCCAAGTCTTGGGCCTTACAGATAATCCTTTGCCAGCAGTAGCTAGCCTTGGCGTGAGGCCAACTGTAGAAGATGAAGGTCGCGTATTGCTCGAGACGCACATCTTTGATTACAAGCAAGATGTTTACGGAAAAATTATTACCGTAGAACTCTTAGAAAAAATTCGTGATGAGGCCAAGTATGACGACCTTGACACACTAACAAAAGCAATTGCAGCTGATGCAAAGCAAGCCAGAAATTATTTCCAGAAAAAAGCCCATGTCTGAAAAAGAAAACTTATATCCCGTAAATCTACTAGATACCCCATTTCCAATGCGAGGAGATCTAGCCAAGCGTGAACCACAATGGGTGGCTGGATGGCAAAAAAATAAGCTTTACGAAAAGATTCGTGCTGCTCATGCCAATCAACCCAAATTCATTTTGCATGATGGGCCTCCGTATGCAAATGGAGATATTCATATTGGTCATGCGGTAAACAAGATTCTCAAAGATATGATCGTCAAGTCTCGCTGGTTAATGGGCTTTGATTCTGTTTATATTCCTGGCTGGGATTGCCATGGTATGCCAATTGAGATCCAGATTGAAAAAGAGTTTGGTAAAAACTTACCTACAGCTGAAGTACAAGCTAAAGCGCGTGCCTATGCTCAAGTGCAGATAGACAAGCAGAAAAAAGATTTTGAGCGTTTAGGTGTTTTAGGCGACTGGAACAATCCTTACCTCACCATGAACTTCCGCAATGAGGCTGATGAAATCCGTGCGCTCGGCAAAATTTGGGAAAAGGGTTACGTCTTCCGTGGCTTAAAACCAGTGAACTGGTGCTTTGATTGTGGCTCCGCGCTTGCAGAAGCTGAAGTGGAATACCAAGATAAAACCGATCCAACGGTTGACGTTGGTTTTGCTTTTGATGATGCTCAGCGTCCGCAGCTAGCAAAAGCATTCGGCTTGTCAGAACTTCCCAATAAGCCAGGCCAGATTGTGATCTGGACAACTACTCCTTGGACTATTCCAGCTAACCAGGCAATGAATGTTCACCCCGAACTCACCTATGCCTTGGTTGATGTGGGCGACAAGTTGCTCATTCTGGCAAAAGATCGCGTAGAGACTTGCCTGCAGGATTACGGTCTCGAAGGCAAGATCATTGCGACCTGTCTAGGTAATCAATTAGCCAACCTCTCTTTCTGGCATCCCTTAGCGCCATTGCATGAAGGATATAAACGCCTTGCACCGATCTACCCAGCCGAGTATGTGACTCTGGATACTGGTACTGGCATTGTTCACTCTGCACCCGCTTATGGCGAGGAAGACTTTAAGTCTTGTAAAGCTAATAAATTGGCTGACAAAGATATTTTGAATCCAGTGATGGGCAATGGTGTCTATGCGTCCTGGTTACCCCTCTTTGCTAACGAGTACATCTGGAAAGCGAATCCAAAAATTGTAGAGGCTATGCGTGAAGCAGGTAGCCTACTCAGAGATAAAACTTATACCCACTCATACATGCATTGCTGGCGCCATAAGTCACCGATTATTTATCGCGCCACCTCCCAATGGTTTGCAAGCATGGATAAAAAGCCTACTGATAGCAAAACCAGTCTGCGTGAGACTGCCTTGGCTGGCATTGAAAATACTGAGTTCTTCCCTGCCTGGGGTAAGCAGCGTTTGCACAGCATGATTGCCAATCGTCCTGATTGGACCTTGTCACGCCAACGCCAATGGGGTGTGCCAATGGCTTTCTTTGTTCATAAAGAAAGTGGTGAGGCGCACCCGCGCACAGTTGAACTGCTGGAAGAAATTGCGAAACGGGTAGATAAAAATGGCATAGAGGCTTGGCAAAAATTAGAGGTGGCTGAATTGCTCGGTGATGAGGCTTCTCAATATGAAAAGAACCGCGATACCTTGGATGTGTGGTTTGATTCTGGGACAACCCATTGGCACGTTATCCGCGGATCCCACCGAGATGAGCTTTTAACTGCTGAGGCTGAAACACCAAATGGCCGATTCGCTGATTTGTATTTAGAGGGCTCGGACCAACATCGTGGTTGGTTCCACTCTTCTTTACTAACGGGCGCCATGCTAGATGGTAAGCCTCCATATAAAGCACTCCTGACGCACGGCTTTACCGTTGATGGTCAAGGTCGCAAGATGAGTAAGTCCGTAGGTAATGTCATCGCACCACAACAGGTAGCTGACAAACTCGGTGCTGAAATCATTCGCCTGTGGGTTGCCTCTACTGATTACTCCGGTGAGATGACGATCTCGGATGAGATCCTAAAGCGCGTTACCGAAAGCTATCGCCGCATTCGTAATACCTTGCGCTTCTTGTTAGCCAACCTTTCTGACTTTGATCCGAGCAAACATTCGATGCCTGCCGATCAGTGGTTAGAAATCGACCGTTATGCAGTTGCACTTGCCAATCAACTTCAAAATGATGTTGAAGCCCACTACAAGGCATATGAATTCCAGCCTGCCGTTGCCCGTATGCTCACTTTTTGCTCAGAAGATTTAGGTGGCTTCTATTTAGATATTCTAAAAGACCGTCTCTATACAAGCGCTCCCGACTCAGCTGATCGTCGTGCCGCACAAAACGCCCTATTTCACATTACCCGCAACCTCTTAAAATGGTTATCACCATTCCTCTCCTTTACCGCAGAGGAAGCCTGGAAATCCTTCCCACATGGCTCAGCAGCCAATCCGCCCGAATCTATCTTCATGGAAGAATTTGCTAGCTTCCCTGAAATTGCTAAAGCCGATGAATTACTTGCCAAGTGGAACCGCATTCGTGAAATTCGTTCGGAAGTAACTAAGGCAATTGAGATCGAGCGTGAAGCTGGCAATGTAGGCTCATCATTACAAGCCGAGCTCACCATCAAAGTGGGTGATGTTGACTTTGCCATCCTCCATTCTTTGGAAGACGATTTGCGTTTTGTCACGATCACTTCAAGCGCCAATATTGAGCTCAGCAATGCGGGTTTAGAGGTTTTAGTCCGTGGCAGTCAATATAAGAAATGTGGCCGCTGCTGGCATCACACCAATGATGTCGGTAGTAATACCGATCATCCTGAAATGTGTAGCCGCTGCCTTAGCAATCTTTTTGGCGATGGTGATCATCGCTTGTTTGCTTAAGGGCAAAGCTTGATGAACCTCTCACTACTTCGCTATTTCGCAATTGCTACGATCACCCTGCTCTTAGATCAACTAAGTAAGTGGTCGGCTTTAAGTAATTTGCAAATGGGCGTTCCTGAGCCTGTGCTCCCCTTTTTAAATTGGCTCCTGCTATTTAATCCAGGGGCAGCATTTTCTTTTCTAGCCCAGAGTTCTGGCTGGCAGCGCTGGTTCTTTACCATTCTTGGTCTGGTTGCCTGCGTCTATATTGTTTGGCTGCTTCGCAAAAGCCAGAATGACAAACAGTTGTGTGTAGCCCTCAGTCTGATACTAGGGGGAGCCTTAGGCAATGTTTTAGACCGGATAATGTATGGCGCAGTGGTTGACTTTATCGACCTGCACTACGCAAACTGGCATTGGCCAGCATTTAATATTGCCGATAGCGCGATCTGTATTGGCGCCGCCCTCATTATTTGGGGTGAATTACGCAAGTCATTTGGCAAATCCGCCCAATCCCATTAAGCTGGCGCCATGCAATCACTTTTAAATAAGAAAATCGTTCTCGGAATCTCCGGTGGCATCGCAGCCTATAAAGCACCCGAGCTTGCACGCCAGTTAATACAAGAGGGTGCGTCTGTTCAAGTCGTAATGACCGAAGCGGCACAACAATTTGTAACACCAGTCACAATGCAGGCCCTGACTGGAAATCCGGTGTACACCAGCCAATGGGATAACAGTATTGCTAACAATATGGCGCATATTGAACTGTCCCGCTCTGCTGATGCAATCCTCATTGCCCCTGCTAGCGCTGATCTAATGGCAAAGCTTTCTCTAGGTTTGGCAGATGATTTATTGACTACGCTCTGTCTTGCAAGAGACTGTCCGCTCCTGCTTTCGCCGGCAATGAATAAACAGATGTGGGATCACGCTGCTACCCAAAGAAGCGTACAGCGCCTAACTGATGATGGCGTTGCAGTACTGGGTCCTGCTAGCGGCTTTCAGGCTTGCGGTGAAGTTGGGATGGGCAGAATGCTTGAACCCACAGAAATTACTGAGCAAGTCATTGCCTTCTTTCAGAAAAAAACCTTAGTCGGCAAAAAGGTGCTTATTACTGCTGGACCCACTTTTGAAGCGATTGATCCTGTGCGTGGCATTACCAACCATAGCTCAGGAAAGATGGGCTTTGCTATCGCCCGCGCAGCAATAGAAGCGGGTGCTGAAGTGCACCTTATTGCAGGTCCATGTAATTTAGAGACTCCACTTGAAGCGACAGGGAAAGTTACGCGCATAAACGTTGTGAGCGCAAATGAAATGCATAAAGCTACTCTGGAGGCGACTGATTATGATGTTTTCTTTGCGGTTGCTGCAGTTGCTGACTGGGGAATTGCAAAGCCTTCCAAAGAAAAAATTAAGCGCCAGGGGAAAGAAGCACCAAGTATTGAATTTCTTGCCAACCCCGATATTCTTCTCGATGTTATTAAAGCAGTAAAGACTAAGGGTGGCAAACCCTACCCATACTGCGTAGGTTTTGCAGCTGAATCAACTGATCTTGAGGTACATGCAAGTGAAAAACGTCAGCGTAAAGGCATCCCAATGGTTGTTGGCAATATTGGCCCCGACACTTTTGGGAGCGACCTGAATCAATTAATAGTTATAGATGAGGCTGGCAGCAAGAAAATTGCCAAGGCTGAAAAGCTACAGCTGGCACGTCAACTGATTCAGCTGGTTGCTAAGAAAATTTAAACCACATTCTCATTATTTACTTACATTCCCTGCTTTAGGAAATTTCATGCAATCCCTTCAAGTCAAAATTCTCGATGAACGTATGCGCGACCAACTGCCAAGCTATGGTACGCCAGGCAGCGCGGGATTAGATTTGCGCGCCTGTATTGATGACCCTATTGAGATTGCTCCTGGCCAAACCGTTCTCGTCCCTACTGGCCTCGCTATTTATGTTGAAGATCCCCGTTATGCCGCATTTATTTTGCCGCGCTCTGGCCTAGGTCATAAGCATGGCATTGTTCTGGGGAACTTGGTTGGTCTAATCGATTCAGATTACCAAGGCCAACTGATGGTGAGCACATGGAACCGTAGCTCCACCCCATTTAAGCTTGAACCTATGGAGCGTTTAGCCCAATTGGTAGTGATGCCTGTTCTGCAAGTTGAGCTAAAAGTGGTTGAGGAGTTCACCGAGAGTAGTCGTGGTGCCGGAGGTTTTGGTAGTACTGGAAGAGCGTAATTACTCTAAAGAGATTTACGAAATGATTTTTTGCGATTAAACGCTAGAGGCAAGAAGCCAAGAAGTAATCCGCCCACCCCCATCATGATGGTGAACGAATCAAAGGTGGGAATGCTGTAAATAGCAACAAACACCATAAATGCGCCTGAGAATGCAGGCCATATGACATATCCTAGAGCGGCGCCCACGCTTACCTTCATTTGACCTCGGTAATGCCATGCACAAGCAAAACCAGTCAAACTCATGTAGAAGCAAATCTGAAATCCAATAGCCAAAATAGAACTCGTCAGAATGACTTTGACAGAGGGCATAAAGGAAGAAGAAAACAACAAAAAAATTCCTAAAAACCAAATAACAAAGGTAGCTACCCATGGCGTCTTCCAGCGTTCATGGACTTTTGCATAGACCGGATGCAACATGCCATCGCGCGCCATTGCAAACATGCTGCGACTGAACTGGAGTATCTGAGTTTCTATGGTTCCCACTGTGCTAAATATGGTGCAAAAGACCGCCAGGTAGCTCCAGGGAGCAGGGAATAATTTATTGGCAATGGCAAAAAGCACATTCGTCCCCGAGTCGGCAATTTCTTGGTCCGTTAGGACCATTAACACTACAACCATCATGAGGACAAAGAAAAGCATCATATTGATCACTGACCAAAATGCACCTTTCCCTGCGGCTCCATCAGAATTATTGCTACCGCCTTTACTCTCCTCACTGAGATTCATCGTCACATCCCATCCCCAAAAAAAGAAGATGGCTGTAAGTGCCCCAGTTGCAAATACTTGCGGGGAGAAAGAGAGCGGGGAAACCCAAACAAATGAAGGTGGATGCGCTGGATGATTCCAATAGCTCATTAAGCCGGCCACAATGAGCACACCCAAAATCACTGACTCAAAAAGAGTCAGGGCAATTTGCATGAAGCTCGAGTGCTTGATTCCACGTCCAACAATCAGCGAAACAACCGTCAGCCAAACAGCTGCAATGGCTGTAATGAATCGGGTATCTTGAGCTTGCTCGGGGGCGAGTAGTAATAAGGTAGAGCTGGCTGCAGGAATCGTCGCAGAAACCATAAAAAAGATGGAGGCAATTAATAAACCCCATCCAGCAAAAAACCCCCAATTAGGTCCAAACACATGACCAACCCATGCATATGATGCCCCAGCATTTGGCTGAATTTTGCTCAGATGAATAAAGGCCAAAGTGATACCAAACATGATGAGGCCACAATACAAAATGCTGCCAACAGACAATACTCCGACTGATGCCACTATTGCTGCGCTAGTAACAGCTACGCTGAAGGCGGGCGCCGTTCCAGCAATCCCCATAATGATGGACTCAAATACACCAAGAGAATTTTTGGCCAATCCACCTGATGAATTCATTTTTGAAAATAGACTAAGGGTTGAATATTAAAAAGATTGAGGAGATAAATAAGATAAAGAGAATCGAGCCTTGCATGATGTTGGACTTGCCAGTTGAAATCGAAACATGCGCAACCCAAAGCGATGCTAAGAGCATCACAATTTCTCTTGGATGTAATCCTAATTCAATATGCAAGCCGTTATAGGCAACCCAAAAGAGCATTACCGGCACACTGAGAGATAAGGTAGCCAACCCACTACCCAAAGCAATATTCAGAGAGCGTTGTAAATGGTTGGCCTTTGCTGCATACAATGCAGCCAGCCACTCTGGGGCTAAAACCAGAATAGCTACCGTCGTACCATTCAGTGTTTTTGGGAATCCAAGCCTAGCGTATCCAATATTGATCAAAATAGCCAATTTTTCGATCAGTAGAATAACGACAATCAAAGTAAGAACTAGCCAGAAAGCTGAATGGATAACCTTTTTCCATTCTAATTTCTCCATCTCATGATGCATCACCGAGGGATGCGCGGCATCAGAACTTGCGCCTCTTGAAGCGCCAAAAGGATAGGGGTCATCAAAGAAATTTCGATAGCGCTTAGTTTGGGCAAAGATAAATACACCATAAAGCGCAAGAGAGATGACTCCAATAAATACCTCTTGATCCCAAGCTAGGGTAGGACCAACAGTACTCGTTGTGAAATTAGGGAGAACTAAAGTCAGTAATGCCAATGGAATTAGTAAACCTAGGTACATATGCGCACCATTGGTATTGATACTTTGATCTAGGTGATATGAGCCCCCAATAATCATGGATAAGCCCATCATGCCGCCTAATACAATAAATAATGTGGCAGTAATCGTGTCCCTAACAAAGGTAGGGTTGCCATCGCCATGAGTTAAAGCGGTAATCATGACTGCAACCTCAATCAATGTTGCACAAACGGTTAGCAGCAATGTCCCATAAGGCTCACCTAACATCTCCGCCAATACATCAGCAAAGTGAGCTACTCTGAAAATGCAAAGCAGAATAATGATGAATAAAATACCAGCAACAACTAATTGATACTTTATATCCTCCATGGGAGGAGCAAATACATATAGATAGATTGCTGCAATCACCGCCATAAAAAAAGCCGGTTCGCGTTTTAAGGTATTCATCATGATCTCTATTACAAAACAAGTATTTGTCGAACTACTTGGAACAGTGTAAATCATAAAAAAAGCCACCCGAAGGTGGCTTTTCTTCAAATACTCAATTTATTTCCGAATATGTGCATGACGTGCCGCATCTTGGGACATACCAGCACCAGCGCCTTCACGAGATTCTTTCTCAGCAGTAATTTCCTTGCGGCGCTCTTTACAAGATCCAGCTATTTCTTGTAAGGCCTTGCGTGCACGAGCAGCCGATGCCTTAATCCCTTTACCTTGAAACTTTTCATTTTCAGCTTTATATGTTTCAAAAGCATCTAGCAATTTATCGTGATGGGACATATTTTCCTTTTGTAGTTATACGACTGTGAGTTCTTAAATTTCTTCTGCAGGCGCAACATCAATCTTAGCAGCTTTACCAGGTAGCTTTGGAGCATCAAAGTTTAGCTGCACTTTGCCATCAGCATCGATATCCACACCTACATGACCACCCTGCGCCAATTTTCCGAAAAGCAATTCATCTGCCAAGGCTTTACGCACGGTATCTTGAATAATCCGCTGCATTGGGCGAGCCCCCATTAATGGATCGAAGCCATGTTTAGCCAAATGCGCACGCAATGCAGGACTAAATGTTGCGTCAACTTTCTTCTCATGCAATTGTTCTTCCAATTGCATTAAGAACTTATCAACAACCCTCATGATGATAGTTTCATCAAGCGCCTTAAAGGCCACAATAGCATCCAGGCGATTACGAAATTCTGGTGTGAAGAACTTCTTAATATCCACCATTTCATCGCCAGACTCACGTGCATTAGTAAAGCCGATGGTCGATTTCTGCATCGCCTCTGCGCCAGCATTAGTGGTCATGATCATGATGACGTTACGGAAGTCAGTCTTACGGCCATTGTTGTCTGTCAATGTGCCGTGATCCATCACTTGCAAAAGGATGTTAAAAATATCTGGGTGGGCTTTTTCAATTTCATCGAGCAAGAGCACACAGTGCGGCTTCTTATTCACCGCCTCAGTGAGCAAACCACCTTGATCAAACCCTACATAGCCTGGAGGTGCACCAATCAAACGACTAACAGCATGACGCTCCATATACTCCGACATATCAAAACGTAAGAGTTCGATCCCCAAAATATAAGCAAGTTGCTTAGCAACCTCAGTTTTTCCAACCCCTGTTGGTCCAGAGAATAAGAATGAACCAATTGGACGATCAATCTTGCCAAGACCAGCGCGAGTCATTTTAATGGCGCTAGCCAATGCCTCAATAGCTGGATCTTGACCAAAGACTACGCTCTTAATATCGCGATCTAAAGTTTGCAACTTACTGCGGTCATCTACAGTGACAGACTGAGGTGGTATACGTGCAATCTTGGCAACGATCTCTTCAATTTCCGGACGACCAATCGTTTTCTTCTGCTTTGATTTGGGTAGGATGCGTTGTGCAGCACCAGCCTCATCAATCACGTCAATTGCCTTATCAGGCAAATGGCGGTCATTAATATAACGAGCGGAGAGTTCTGCAGCAGCCACCAAAGCACCAGCTGCATACTTCACACCATGGTGCTCCTCGAAGCGAGATTTAAGGCCGCGCAGAATTTGCACAGTTTGATCGACCGTTGGTTCTACTACATCAACCTTCTGGAAGCGACGAGACAAAGCAGCATCTTTTTCAAAAATTCCACGATATTCAGTAAAGGTGGTAGCGCCGATACATTTCAGTTGACCATTTGATAAAGCCGGCTTCAGAAGATTACTTGCATCCAAAGTTCCGCCCGATGCAGCGCCAGCACCAATCAAAGTATGAATTTCATCGATAAATAAAACGCCATGGGCATGGTCTTTCAAAGACTTCAGCACACTCTTTAAGCGTTGTTCAAAGTCACCCCGATATTTGGTGCCGGCAAGTAAGGCACCCATATCTAATGAATAAACAGTGGCATCGGCCAAAATATCTGGTACATCGCCCTTAACAATACGCCAAGCCAGACCCTCTGCAATAGCGGTTTTACCTACTCCGGCCTCACCTACCAAT
>Ga0194048_10001685_pt1 | contig 10978 bp, 10 predicted proteins | sample JunL225m_MetaG_FD_161685 | JGI IMG/M metagenome (GOLD analysis project Ga0194048, IMG submission 161685) | Anoxic zone freshwater microbial communities from boreal shield lake in IISD Experimental Lakes Area, Ontario, Canada - Jun2016-L222-5m | ecosystem: Environmental > Aquatic > Freshwater >... | reverse complement strand
GGGTAAGATCAGTCTGGATGCGCCGGCTTCCCTTTATTTGCCGGCACTGGCCCAAGCCCAGGTCTACACTTCATTCAATCCGGCAAATGGCAAGTTTGTGGCCGGACCCGCCAGGCACGATTACACGATCCGTCAATTACTGACGCATACCTCGGGCCTTGGTTACACATTTACCAGCTCTGTACTGGTGAAAGCGATGAATGGGAATCCTGCTGCCCGCGCCACCCAGTTGCCACTGTTGTTTGAGCCGGGCACGCAGTGGCATTACGGTGAAAGTACACGCGTGCTGGGAGAAATCATTGAAGCGGTGAGTGGCCAGGAACTGTCGGCTTTTCTTGATGCAAAAATTCTCAAGCCGCTGCATATGGATGACACCAGCTACGATATACCTGCGAGCAAGAATGCCCGGGTTGCCACCCAACACCGCAGCGATGGCAAGCAGTTAGTGGAAACTCCCAATCCGCAAGGAGTTATTGCCGCGGCGCATCAGGGCGATGGCGGCTTGTCAGGAACAGCAAGTGATTACGCCCGCTTCATCCGCCTGTATTTGAATGGCGGCAGCTTGGACAATAGCGGGCAGTTGATCATGCCGCAAACACTGACGCTGATGGGTAAAAGTGGCACCGGTAAAGTCAAAGTGCAAATGATGCAAACCACTAACCCGCTGCTCAGTGAAAACTTTCCTCTGGGTGCAGGAGTTGATACTTATGCTCTCGGCTTTCAGCGCACCGAAGCCCAGGCTGCACCCAACATGCGTTCCGTTGGCAGCCTCGCCTGGGCAGGCATCTTCAATACCGAGTTCTGGATCGACCCTGACAAAAACTTCGGCGCCGTACTGCTCATGCAATATTTGCCGTTCTATGATCAACAGGCGGTAGAAGTGTTGCAAGGCTTCGAACAGCGCATTTACAGTAATTTGCAGAAGTAACAGCAAGGATTTTAGCGGTGACAGTGCAGGAGAAAATTCCTCTCATCGTTACCTTTGTGGAGTCGATTGCGGCAGGCTGGTAGTTGATTGGACGCGACTGTCTTGTCCGGGCGATCTGCTGCGCTGGATCAGGGAGTAGGTCAGCATGCGGTCAGAAGCTGTGTACATATAGCACCGATACCGCATTTTGCAGCACATTGGGGACATTGCCTGCGTGCGAGTAGAGATAACGCGCCTGGAACTCGAATTCCATTTTGTCCTTGTTGGACAGCGTGTGCTGCAGGGTGCCGATCAGGCGGTTCTGGGCGATTCCTTGCGGGCTGGTTTTGGAGAGGTAGTCAATATCATAGAACCATTCATAACCCAGGCGCAGCACATCATTGGACGACAGCGGCAGGTTCCAGCGGGTTTGCCAGCGCAAGCGGGTGCCATAGGTGTAAGTGGAATCGAAATATCGTTCTTCCAGACGCAAGGCACTATCGAAAGAATTGTTGTTCACTGTAAATTGGTGGCGGATTTGTTCCATCAAGCGGTGTTCGTTGCCGAGCAGGCCGGTGCGATCAAACTCGACGTGATAGCCCATCATGAAGTCGTTATCGCCGAAACGTTTGAAATAGCGTCCTTCGAGCATTTCACGGTCATGCTTCTCAAAGCCTTCGTAGTCACGTTCGGTCACGGTGAAATCAACCGTATTGATGCTATCGATGGTTTTGGTGCCGCGGAAGATCAGTGATGACAAGGTTTGGGTTTCAATCGCCAACGCGGGCGTGGTCGTACACAGGAACAATGCCGGCAGCAGTGCCGACAGGCGATGAAATAGAGAAGACATTAATTCAAACCTTGTGATTGGTAAGATTTTGCAAGTGGACATCAAGCCGATCCAGCCGCAGCACCAGTGCCTGTACTTCGCTGTAAAATTTTTCCAGTTCTCCAGCAGCAGGCAACAGAGCGCTTTCATCATGAAGGAAAGTTTCCACATCCTGTCGTATCCGCTGTGCGGTAAGCTGCAGATAGGCTTGCGATTTGTGAGCGCCATCTGCGAGCAGCTGCACCGGCACATCGCCCAGTACCCTGCTCAAGTGGAATTCCCAATCGATGTGCAAATCTAGCAGCAGATTTTGCAAGGATTGGGCAAAACCGGTATCGCCACGCAATTCAAGGGTTGTGCCTTGCAGATTGGTAAGCGCAGCGCGCTTGACCAGCACGCCAGCCAGTGCGCTGGCAGAGCCCAGCAGGGTAGTGGTGACCGGACCTTCATAGTGCGAAGTCAGGCGCAGCTTGCTGGCATCCACGCACAGATAGAACGTGAATTCCGGTTGTCGCACCCGGACGGCCAGGGTATTGCCAGCCAGTTTGGCCAGGCTTTGCCGGCTGCCGGCATCCAGCGCCAACATGCTGTTGATGGCCAGCTCCAGCGGTAACAACATGGCACTTTGCAGTAGCGCGAATGACATGTTCAGCTCTTGTGACCAATGTGGATGGCGCAGATGCCGCCCATTACATCGTGATATTCGCAGCGGGCAAAGCCGGCATCCAGCATCATCTGTTTGAGGGTTTCCTGGTCGGGATGCATGCGGATGCTTTCTACCAGATATTGGTAGCTGGCACTGTCATTGAGCACCAGTTTGCCGGCACGGGGCCATAGTTTTGAATAAAGATCGTAAGCTTTCCCCACCAGCTGATTGCGCGGCTTCGAAAATTCCAGCACCAATACGCGACCGCCCGGTTTGCAAGTACGGTGCATGGAACGTAGCGCGGCTTCCTTGTTGGTAACGTTGCGCAAGCCATAGGCAATGCAGATGCAGTCGAAACTGTTATCGGCAAACGGCAGGCATTCAGCATTGGCCAGGCTGAACGCAATAGGGCCGGGCACGCCGGCGTCGATGATGCGGTCGCGCCCGACCCGCACCATTGATTCGTTGATGTCGGCCAGCACCACTTGGCCTTCGTTGCCTACCAGCGGTGCAAACAACAAGCTGAAATCACCAGTGCCGCCAGCCAGATCCAGCACGTAATGACCGCTGCGTACGGCGCTGAGTTCTACTGTGAAACGTTTGATCAAACGATGGGTGCCCAGAGACATCAAGTCATTCATCAAATCGTATTTGCCGGCCACTGAATGAAAGACCTGGCCGACCAGCGAAACTTTTTCGGCCACCGGCACCTCTCGGTAGCCGAAATGGGTAGTGTCCTGCTTGTTGTCGTTCATCGTTAAGGCTCAGTGTTTCAGCGGCATTATATTGACGATCTGCAGCGCGGGGTCGCGGGGCGGCTCGCGACTCGCGCCAGCGGCAAGCATACGCTTCATGTAGTCAGTCCACATGGTTGACTGGTTATCACCCAGCTCACGCAAATAATCCCAGGTGTAGATGCCGGTGCTGTGGCCATCATCAAAATGCAGACGGATTGCGTAATTGCCCACCATATCAATCGAAGTTATTTTCACCAGCAATTTTCCGGTTTGCAGCACTTCCTGGCCTTGGCCATGACCACGTACTTCTGCCGAAGGCGAATACACGCGCAGCAACTCAGCGGGTAAAGAGTGGTTGATGGCGTCGGCGTAGACAAGTTCAAGCACGCCGGATTTTTTGTGTAGTTTGATGTCAGTAGGAGTCATGAGTGACCTAAAGGATGAAACGGCGGTGACATTCATCGCATCAGCAGGGGAATCGAATCGATGTTGCTGGCAGACAAATGTTTGCGAGCGTCTTCTGCTGCATTGCGACCGTTAAACGGGCCGACCTGTACACGATACCAGGTGCGGCCGGCCACTACGCCGGGCACAATTTCGGCTGACATGTTCAAAAGCGTGATCTTGGCGCGTCTTTCATCGGCTTCCAGCTTGTCCTGGAAGGAGCCGGCTTGCAGCAGGAAATTCACTGCAGCAGGTTCAGCACCGGCAGGAGTTTCGGCGCTGGCAGTGTGGGTCGTAGCTGCGGCTTTGACGGTTGGTGGGTTTGTCGCAGGTGTAGTGGGTGAAGAGTCCGGCGTTTTCACCGGCACTTCAGCTTTGGACAAATCATGATAGAAGCCAAACTGGAAAGCCGGAAGTTTGGCTGGCGCTGTCTTGCTGGCGCTGGCTTCCAGCGTCTCGGCATGCTTGTTCTGGTACTGCAGCAACGCGATATAACCACCCGCGAGACAGAGTACGCCGAACAGGAAGCCGGAAATGAACCAGTTCAAACGGGAAACTCTGGCAGGAGGTCGCAGGCCTCGTGCCGGTTTGCGAGAAGCTTGCTGCTGGGGTGGGTGTTGCTTAGCAAAATCTTGTGCCATCGTTGGAAGGCGCTCAGGGTGTGAATCTTGGGTGCGACATTATCCAGTAATCGTGCGAGTCCTCAAAACACCATTACACAATTCCGGGTGTTTTAACTGAAATCAATGGGGTCAACATCCACTAACGCCCGCACTTTGCGGTTCAGGCTGTTGGTCTCCAGCAGGTTTTGCAGTGTAGAGCCAAGCTTTTGCAGGGTGGAGCGTTTGGGAGCTTGCAGTACCAGCTGGGCCCTGAATACGCCCGCTTTTTTGAGAAAAGGGCTTGGCATCGGGCCGAACAGTTTCAGCTCCCTGGGCGCATTCTGCAGCAACTGCACGGCCAGTTCGCGCAGAAAATCCAGCGGTAAGTGGGGCTGGTTGGCTTCGGCTCGCACCAGCATGAAATGCACATAGGGGGGCAAGTGACCCTGCTGGCGTTCTTGCAGCAATTGCCGCGCGAAACTGCCATAACCGTGTGCAATCAGCTGCTGTAGCGCCGGATGGTTGGGGTGATAGGTTTGTACCAGCACTTGACCGTGAATATCACTGCGGCCGGCGCGGCCGGCCACCTGGGTAAGCAATTGGCCAAGGTTTTCCTGGGCGCGGAAATCAGCACTGAACAGCCCGCTGTCGGCGTCTAGCACTGCCACCAGGCTGACGCGCGGGAAGTGATGACCTTTCGCCAACATCTGCGTTCCCACCAGGATGCAGGGGATGCCGCTGTGTATGGTTGCCATCATGTTGTCGAGTTTGCCGGCAGCGCGCGTGCTGTCGCGATCGATGCGCAAGACCGGAAAATCCGGGAACTGTTCGGCCAGATAACCGGAGCTGCGTTCAGTGCCCAGACCCATCGCTTCCAGCGCGGGGCTGCGACAAGCGGGACACTGGCGTGGCACTGGTCTTTGTGCATCACAATGATGACAGCGCAACTGTGACGGATGCTGGTGCAACGTGTAACTACGCTCACAGCGGTCGCAGTGGGCAATCCAGCCGCAGTCGCGGCACAGCAACACCGGGGCGAAACCGCGGCGGTTGAGAAATATCAGCACCTGTTCTCGTTTTGACAAGGTAGCAGTGATCTCTGCCAGCAACAGTTCGGAGATGCCCGCCTGCGTTTTTTGCATTTTCAGATCCAGCATGCGAATGGTCGGCACGTTGGCATTGCCTGCCCGCTGAGTCAGGGACAACAACTGGAAGCGACCCGAAAGTGCGCTGTGCAGACTTTCCAGCGAAGGCGTGGCTGAGCCAAGCAGGACCGGAATTTTCAGCATATTGGCGCGATAGATGGCGACATCGCGCGCTGAATAACGAAAGCCGTCTTGCTGTTTGTAGGAATCGTCATGCTCCTCATCAATCACAATCAGGCCAAGTTTGGCCAGTGGTGTGAATACGGCAGAACGGGTACCAATCACGATATGAGCGCTGCCGTCGCGCGCTTCCAGCCAGCCTTGCAAGCGCTGCTTGTCGGTCAAGCCAGAATGAAAGGCGACTATTCTGGCGTTAAAGCGCCGGGAGAACCGGTCAATGGTCTGGGGCGTGAGATTGATTTCGGGCACCAGCACCAGCACTTGTTTGCCCTGCGTCAGCATGTCGTGGATCAACTGCAAATAAATTTCGGTTTTGCCGCTGCCGGTGATGCCCTCCAACAGAAAACAGTGAAAACCTGGTTTGGTTGTGCGCAGCACTGACAATGCGACGGCCTGTTCTGCATCAGGAATCAGGGGTGGTTCAGCCAGCTGAGCGGTAGTGACAGCTGCAGCCGACAGCGCCACGGCTTCCACCCATCCTTTTTTCTGTAGCGTGCGCAATGCAGTGCTGACAGGCTTGCTGAGAAGCGCGCTGAGTTCTTTAGTGGTCAGCGCTTGGTAACTCGCCAATAAAGCCAGAATTTGTTGGTGAGTGTCGCTGCGAACCTTGTGGGGGACCCCGTCATTGCCGGTTTTGGCCAGCTGCCACGCCATGGGTGCAGCCAGAGTGCAGGTAAGGCCTTCCCGCAACTGCTTGGGCAATGCAGTCTGCAAGGCCAGTCCCAGCGGAAACAGGTAATAGTTGCTGGCCCACCTGTACAAGGCGAGCAGGTGTTCATCCAGCAGCGGCTCCTCGTCCAGGATAGCAACCAGCGGCCGCAGTTTTTCGGCAGGGACGTCGGATTCGCTGCACAGACCAGTGACCAGCCCGGTAAGTTGCTGTCTCCCAAAGCTGACTTTTACCCTGCAGCCGGGCTGGGGTAGCGGGTGTTCAGGTGACGGCAGATAATCAAAGGTGCGCCTTAACGGGGAGGGCACTGCTACTTGCACGACAAATTGGGGAGAAACGCGCTTCACCAAGGGAAGGGTAGCCGGTGAATGTTGAGGGAAAGGTCTATGCGCAATAGTATAGTGAACCTGATCTTTGTGCCATGTAACTCCTGTGGAGCCAGTCCTTTCAATGCAAGCCGATGTAAAGCCCGCTGTACCTGCCGAATTAGCTGATTTGCGAAAACAGATCGACCAGATTGATGCCCAAATCATGGAAGCGCTGGCCCGCCGCTTTGCCGTGACCGGCAAAGTCGGCCAGCTCAAGGCGCAATTCCACCTCAATTCAGTAGATCCGGCCAGGGAACAGGAAAAATTGCAAAGTTTGCGCAATTTGGCCACTGAAAATGGCCTGAACGCCGAATTCATTGATAGCTTGTTCCAGCATGTTTTCAATGAAGTGGTGAAAAATCACCGCAGCTATCTGGAAAAATAGCGACTGTGCTCACTGCCTGGGCACGGCCTGAGCTTGCCTAGTGAAGGGCTTCTGTTAGAATGCGCCCTCTTTTTTAACTGGGCCATGGTACTGGCGGTTAGATGAGGTTTGAGCCTGATTGTCTTAAATCAGATCAGATCACTCTGCCAGCGGCGATGGCCAGCATGAGGTCTCCTATGCGAGCTGATATTCATCCGAAATATTCCGAAGTGACCGTAAATTGCAGTTGCGGCAATTCTTTCAAGACGCGTTCAACCTTGTCTGAAGACCTGCGTCTTGACGTATGTTCCAACTGTCACCCGTTCTACACCGGCAAGCACAAGATCCTAGATACCGGCGGCCGCGTTGACAAGTTCAACAAGCGCTTTGTTGGTACCCGCAAAGTATAATCCCCAAGAGCCGCTCAAAAGAGCGGTTCTTCTTTTGTGCTCCTGGTGGCGGCTTCTCCTGAGGCCGCCTCAGTGCCATCTCCATAGGGCGGCAGTTCTTCCGCTTTAAAAACTTCATATATGGCGTCCGGCTCTCCCGGCTTGGCCCGTAATCCGGTTTTACTATTGATGCGCACAGTGGCAATGCCGTCGGGTTGCAGCATGCTGTTCTCGGGCTTGCCGGCCAGCACAGCTTTCATGTAATCAATCCAGATCGGCAATGGCACATTGGATGCCTGCTCATTACTGCCCAGAGTCTGCGGTTGGTCAAAGCCGACATAAACGGTTGCCTCCACATCTCCGTTAAAACCCGAAAACCACAAATCTGTGGAATCGTTGGTGGTGCCGGTTTTGCCGGCCAGATCGGTGCGTTCAAAGGCGCGATCCACTGCGCGAGCACTGCCTTCTGTGGTAACTCCCTTCAGGATGCTGTTCATGATGTAGGCAGTCCTTTCATCCAAAACCCGCGGGGCTACCGGATTGGGGGAGGTTTCAGATGGTGTTGCACTGGCTTGAGCTGCCGGCGCGGATGCTATTTTGGAGGGTGGAGAAGCGGTGGTATCGCAGGCATGGCAAACGGTGACGGGGTGGGCATGGAACACCTCGCCGTCATTGAAATTGACTATTCGTTCGATCAGGTACGACTTCACCTTGTAGCCGCCGTTAGCGAAGGTGGTATAGGCCGTGGCAATTTCAAGCGGCAAAACCGCATGTGAACCAATCGCTATTGTCACATCATCGCGGGGAAATTCTTTTGGTTTGAAACCGAATCTTTCAATCGAGGGCAGTACTATGTCTTGCCCCAGTGCTTCATAAAGTCGAAGGGAGACAAGGTTTCTCGACTGTGTAAGTGCATACTTCAGTCGAATGGGGCCCAGAAACTCACCCCCAAAATTTTCCGGCCGGTAATCTGATCTGGCCAAGGGGGCATCATTGATGAGGGTGGCGGCGGTATAGCCATGTTCCAGGGCTGCCGTATACAGGAAGGGCTTGAAATTGGAACCGGGCTGACGCTTGGCCTGGGTTATGCGGTTAAAGGCGCTGATATTGAAATCATAACCGCCTACCAGAGCCATGATCGCGCCGTTATGAGGGTTCAGGGATACCATGCTGCCATTGACCGCAGGCACTTGCCCTAACTGCCACTGGCCTGCGCCATTACGGGTGACCCTAATCAAATCACCGACCGTCGTGACTTCTTTTGCCGAATGCGGGGTAGCGCCCCAGGCACTGGCATTGATGTAGGACTTGGCCCATTTGATGCCATCCCATTCCAGGCGGACTTCATGCCCGTCACCCATCAACGCTGTGATTGATTGTTCGCCCACGTTGGTTACGAACGCAGGATATTGATCAGCTACCGTCGGGGTTTTAGCCAGAATGTCGAGCCAGGTGGTGCGGGATTTGTCAGCAGCCTGATTAAAATGGTTTTCGCGGCCGCGATAGCCATGGTTATGGTCATAGCGTTCCAGCCCTTCCTTAAAGGCCTTGTTGGCGGCAGCCTGCATCTTGCTGTCGACAGTGGTGTAAACCTCATAGCCATCGGTCAGTGCCAGCTCGCCATAGAGGCTGACCATTTCAAGACGGGCCATTTCCGCAATGTAGGGCGCTGCAATCTCAGGCAGGCGTCCATAACGGCGGGCTGTCTCCGGGCTGGCCTGGGCTTCCTTGTATTCCGCTGCCGTGATCATGTTTTGATCCAGCATCCGGTTGAGTACCCGATTTCTTTCCTGTAGCGCGCGCTCAGGAGAGCGGAGCGGGTTATAGGAATTCGGCAACGGCAGAATGCCAACCATGGTTGCGATCTCGGCCAGCGTTAACTGGCTGATTTCCTTGTCGTAATATTGCTTGGCTGCAGCCGCAATTCCGTAGGCCGATACCCCGAAAAATGAGCGATTCAGATACAGTTCGAGGATTTCCTGCTTGGATAGTTCTTTCTCCATCTTGATGGCGAGCAGGATCTCCTTGGGCCAGCGAGTGGGGGCTGGTTCACCTTCAAAGAAGAAGTTTTTGGTGACCTGCATGGTGATTGAGCTCCCCCCGCCCCAGTCTCTGCCGGTGACAATGCCGGCGATGGCACGCAGCAAGCCAACGGTATCAACGCCCCTGTGTTCAAAGAAGCGCTTGTCTTCACTGGAGATCAGAGCATTGACGATCTGGGGCGGAATGGCGCTAAACGGCACTGGATTGCTGCGTCTGCTGCCGAATTCTGCCAGCAGTTTATTGTCAGACGAGAAAATTCGCAGTGGATTCTGCAATCTGATATTGGTGTAGGAATGCTTGTCTGGCAACTTGGGTGAAAGGTAGAGGAAGCCGCTCGCTGTCAGCATGAGCACGCCACATAACACGGCCAAGAGCCATAACGACAATATTCTGATTATTTTGCTGAGGCGGATAGCGCTCATGACGACTCAAAAGGTAAGCATGTGATGGGGCGGATGGCGATTGTACCTGCTCGGCTTTTAGCATTGCCATGTCAGCCTTGAATTAGCGCTGAGCGGCAAAGTGGTCGGGACACTGTAACTACAGCTTGGATATGCCAGCCATGTCGGTGGGCTGCAACATCATGTTGTGGGCAAGCCCGGTGTTTACCGCTAAATGCAGTGAAGGCTTGGTGGCATGATGTGGATTGGTTGGCAAAAATTAAAGTAGTTTGTAGAGAGAGTAGCTTAATTGCTTGAAATCAGTAAGTAAATTGGATACCGTGATCTTGGGCGTTTGTCTTTAAAACTTGTGCGCCGAGGCTGAATATCGCCTATCCTGCCAGTGGTTTCAGACGATTAACCAATGGCAGATTGCAGGAAATTGCACTGACCCGGATGCGGGAGGAGTGGGGGATTGCTCAGCATATTTAACAAGAGATCAAGAAATCTGTTGGGTATTGACATCAGCTCAAGCTCAATTGTGGGAAATCTCTTCAAAAAGAGAGAGGAAAACAAATCAAAAACGGAACTCCTCATTTTCATCACACCTTCCGTTATCAACGAGTTGAAATAAGGATCAATTAGAATAATGGCGAGGGTCGATTGATCCTCGCCGCTTATTTTAGTTAAGAAAATGACATCGAAGTTAAATAATATATTTTTAGTAGGCCCAATGGGTGCTGGCAAAACCACGATTGGCAGGTTGCTGGCGGAAGAGTTGCACAAGGAATTCTATGACTCCGATCAGGTAATTGAAGAAAGGGCGGGAGCCAACATCTCCTGGATTTTCGATGTGGAAGGCGAGCCCGGCTTTCGTCAGCGCGAACGCAATGTGATCCAGGAATTGTGTACCCTGGACAACATTGTGCTGGCAACTGGTGGCGGTGCAGTGATGGCCGAACAAAACCGGAAAAACCTGCGCAAGGGTGGGGTTGTCGTGTATTTGATGGCAACTATCGGGCAGCAAGTGGAAAGGACGCGTCGCGACCAGAAGCGACCTTTGCTGCAGGACGTAGATGATCCGCGCGCCAAGCTGCTTTCGTTGATGGAATCCAGAGAGCCCCAATACCGGGAAGTGGCCGATTACATGGTGATGACCAGCCGCCGCAGCCCCAAAGCGGTTTGCAATGAAATTTTGCAAATGCTCAAGCAGTCGGAAAGCGTGGGGGCCAATTGGAGTCGCTGACAGTCGAGCTGGGGGTGCGAAGCTACCC
>Ga0194048_10001684_pt1 | contig 10980 bp, 6 predicted proteins | sample JunL225m_MetaG_FD_161685 | JGI IMG/M metagenome (GOLD analysis project Ga0194048, IMG submission 161685) | Anoxic zone freshwater microbial communities from boreal shield lake in IISD Experimental Lakes Area, Ontario, Canada - Jun2016-L222-5m | ecosystem: Environmental > Aquatic > Freshwater >... | reverse complement strand
GAAAAGTTGTAACTGAAACTACAACAGTACCTGCAGCATGTGCAGGTGGAATTACATTAATTCCATGATTTAATCCTGTTGATGTAACAGATGAAACCGTTCCATTGGTACCACCAAAGCTTACAGAAGTAGCAGGTGTTCTTGATGTAAATCTAGTTCCTAATAGAGTTATTGTGCCAGAAGGATTATAAACAGGAACAGTATTAGTAAGCGGAGTTGCTATGAATCCTCCGCCGAGAGGTCCTTTAGTGCCATCTATTGAAGTAATAGCTGGTATTATGTTGGCAAAGGTAATAGAAGAAGTGACAAATCCACCGTAAGTGTTAACCTTAAAGGTTGCAGTTTCTGGACCGGGCCAGACTGGCGCTGTAAAAGTAAATAATTGCTGAGCCGCAGAATTTAACGCAGTTATAACTTGCACATTTGTATTAGTTGAGATAATAAGATTTATGAAGTTATCTAGAAAAGTACCCGCTACTTGACTTTGACCATTATTATCTAAACCAAAACTATTTGGCGTAATAGATGATATTGTTGGAGGTGGAACGTATGTATATAATGAATTAGCTGAACTTGTTTGATATGATGGGCCAATAGAAATTTGTACATCAACTCCAGTAACTGTTGTAATACCAGGGTTTGGGGGAGGTACAGCACTTATTTGAGTAGAACTTACTACAGTAAACGAAGCAGAACTAACTCCACCAAATTTTACAGCTCTTACATCAGAGAATCCAGTGCCAGTAATTGTAACAACTCCAGCTGCATCATATATTGCCGCCGATGAAATTGTTCCACCTGTTTTTGGACCTTTAGTTGGCGAGACACTAACAACATATGGTGGATTAAGTGATGTATCGTTAATTGTGACATACGGAGATTTAGCTACTAGAATTCCTCCAGATGTTACATAATTTCCAGTACAACCAGACATCCAAAGAAGTTCAGTTCCCTCAGTTAACTGATCAGCAACGATATTTTTTGTAACTGTTTGCGGCGAGCCAGGTGATATAGTTACTGTGCCAGACAATCCCGCTGCATCGCTAAAATCTCCTGTTGTAATTCCTCCAGAACTTCCAGCAAATGACCAATATATTACTCCACTATATGCAGCACTTGAAATTGTAAATGTAACAGTTCCAGGTTCGTTAACAGAAGTTGTGTTGACTGTTATTATAACATTTTCAAGTACACTAACACTGGTGCTAGTTAATGATGTTACATAATCAGGAGTATATACTGTGAATACTAAACTTCTAGGTCCTTCAGTTACTGCATTGTTTTGTGTATTAATAATGACACTAGCTGTTCCACCGCTGATTACTACAGTAGATCTCATTACACCATTAATTACAGTACTATCAACTCCTGTAATAACCCAAGCTAATAAACCATCATTAAAGTTAGTAGTTGTAATTGTAAAAGTTATACTGTCGCCTTCAAAAACAGATGGGACACTAGCTGTTACACCAAATGTTGCTGCACCATATAAAATATTTGATAAAAATCCACTATTTAAAAATGTGTGAATTATAAGATTTGTAGTACCATATGCATTGGTAATTGTAACAATGCCGCCTGAATATTTAGGAGAGTCAGCAAAATAAGCTATTTTTACAATACCACTTCCGCCATTTCCGGCTGAAATGCTAACAGTACCACCAGCTCCGCCACCACCTGTATTTGCAACACCATTAGTAGGCTGGCCATTATTGTAAAGACCGCCACCACCTGAGACTACAGTGTCAACTGATTGAAAAGCATTCCAACCATCACCGCCGCCACTGTATATTTCATTGGTATATATTGAAATATTATTTTCTACTGAAGGTAGAAGAGTATTTTGTTTCACAAAACTAGTTGCATCTACAATAAGAGAATTGTTATAAATTGAATTATCTATTAAACCTGAATTTAATAATAATCTAACTTGATTTGGGTCTGCACCTTGACTTGATGTAGTTAATGGTCCTTCTGGAGTAAAGGGACCTGTATAAATTGCACTGCCAACTACCAATCTCAGATTTGAAATATTTCCATCATACCCAAGAATACTTTGGTTAGTGATATTAGCTCCAATGTTGGTAAGTTTTGCTGCAGGATAGATAGTAGTATAAGTTAAATTTAATGATTGTGAAAGTACAGTAGGTGTATTTTCTAATTTACCATTAATATATATACTGACATAATTACTCGAATCTCTTACTACAGCTACATGTGTCCAAACATTAATTAACACTAACCCAGCCCTAGAAGTTGTTACGTCTCCAAGTGAATTATATTCTCCTAAGCTATATCTTAAAGATACTGATCCATCAAAGTTAAGTGTTAAAAACCAACCCCCATTGGCTCCTTGATACAAAAAACCATTTTGAATAATAGTTACTTTATTATCTCTATTAGGCACACTAAGATTTCTTGGGTATACCCAAGCTTCAATGGTAAATGGTTCTGTTGTAATAACTCCAACACTTAGATCGGCTGACAGAATGCTGGGACGAAGAGATGAATTAATAATAAACTTAAGATAAGATGTCCCATTTGGTATGCCTGGCATTGCAGGTGGCACTGGAATTAAATAACCTGCTCCGCCTCTGCCAAATGAATTAGCAGCATTACCTGCAATGCCAGCACCACCTGCGCCGCCACCACCACCTGCATTATAAGCAGTTATACCGGTGCCACCGCCTGCATTGCCTTTACCTGGACTAGTTTGTGTAGCTGCACCGCCAGTGGTTGCAGTACTAAAAGTACCAGTAGCTCTGTTAACTGGACTTGAGCCGCCGCCGCCACTGCCGCCTGCTGCACCGTTACGATATGTTGTACCTGATATGTTAACGAAGTTATTACCACCACCACCACCGCCGTTAGCTGTAACTGTTACTGATTTACCAACTAGCTGTGACGAACCGCCTGAATTGTTTTCGTTAAGTGCTATTCCACCACTTCCTACGATAACATAGTATGTAGAGGTTACAGGTAACTGAACAGATGTTACCAGCACACCTCCACCACCACCTCCACCACCGCCTGCGTTAGCCGGATAAGAAACATTGGTAACAGGATAAAAATTGCCACCACCGCCGCCACCGCCTACTAATAGAATTGATGCTGGGGAAATTGATGTATCAAGAACATTAACCACTGGAGAAACTGCTAAAACAGTTCCCGAACTAGAATATGTTGTTAGTATTAATTGAAGTGTTTCTGTGCCTTCAAACGTGGCATCATTTGATAAAATTTTAGCAACTGAATAATCAGTACCATATTGCTTGAATATACTTCCACTTAAACCTAATGCATCGCTGAAATCTGCAGAATTTACTGTACCGATAATTGACCAATATAATATACCACTACCGTAATTAGGAGAAGAAATGGTGAAGGTAACAGTATCCCCTTCGTTAACATTTGTTGTTGATGCAGTAATTGAAAAGGTTGATCGAACAGGAAAGGAATCAAAATTAGGTATAAAATTAGCCACTTAGACATTTCTCCTAAAGTATATAGTTACTTTAAGTCCGATGACACCAGTACCTGGACTTGTAACGTCAAATGTAAATTCAGTGTCGTTACTTATGGTAGTAGTTTGCAAAGTAACAGTACTACCTGGGTACGATGTTTTGTTAGCTGTTCCCGACGGAATAGTTAGTTTTCCCCCTGCAGCACCAAAAATTGTAGTTCCATTATTTTTAACATCTATTACAATTGCACCCGCAGATGATCCAGCAGTTACATGCGCTCTGGGTATGTCAGTTAACGTAACATCGTATGGAATTCTAACTGTCATTTTACCAGTACCAGCAGTTAATGTATCTATTTCATTTGATAACGCAACGATTAAAGTATCATCTTGTCCATATGGAGCGCCATTTGGATATAATATACCATTGGCTTTGATATAACCAGCAACATTCATATTTCCGCCAACACCAACGCCACCATTTAGTACTAATGCACCTGTTGTTGATGAAGTTGATTGAGTTGGGCTACTACTATATAAGTTTCCACTAGTTTTGTTGTATGTAACATAAGCAGCACCAGCAGTAGATCCACCATTGTTATACAATACTTGAGTATCAGAACCAGATGGGCTGATATATGATGCATTGTTTCCGGCCCAGAAAATACCAGTGGTTGTGTATATTGCACTAGTAGTTTTTAGATTACCTGCTTGAATATTTCCAGTATATACTGGCAAATATGCACTTACATTTGTGTTAGAATAAATTGATTCACTTCCAAACAAACTGCCATTTGACCAGTAAAAGCCGCCAGTGGCAGAATCTACAGTGACCTTTTTAGCTGTGATATCACCTGTATGTGTTGGCAAGTATGATGCAACATTTGTGTTACCATAATTACTAAATGGATTTCCGTTTGCTGCCCATAGTAGTCCAGTTGTAATAAGAACATTACCTGCTTTTACATTACCAGTATGTGTTGGCAGATATGATGCAACATCTGTATTACTATAATTGCTAAATGGATTTCCATTACCTGCCCACAATAGCCCAGTTGTAATAAGAACATTACCTGCTTTTACATTACCAGTATGTGTTGGTAGATATGATGCAACATTAGTATTGGTGTATATTGAATCGCTACCATATGCAAGACCGTTAGCCCAGAATATACCACTTGTTGTATATAATCCTGAAACTGCGGTATTAGCAAGTCCAGTTTGTCCGCTTGATGTTAGTGTAGTAAATGCGCCACTATTAGCAACATTAGCACCAATTGCACCTGTGTGATATCCAACAAATTGACCAGCATATAAATTACCGCCAACATTTGCCCAACTTGAGACTGATAGTGTTGTAAACGATCCAGTATTAGCAACATTAGCACCAATTGCACCAGTGAAATATCCTCTGAATTGCCCAGCACTGGTTGCTATGTAAGTAGCTGCTTTAACAGTTCCAACTGAACCACTGAGTAAGTAATTTGCTACATTGCCATCATTATATGTTGAACCTTGTAATGAGGCAATTAAGTCAGCTTGTATTCCTGCATTTGACCATAAATTAGTTACATTTGAAGTCAATGAAGCAAGTGTATTTGATTGGAGCCATGCATTAGAAAATAGTGTTGATACATTAGATGTTAATGTTGTAACAACATTTGATTGATACCATGCATTTGTCCAAAGTAGAGATACATTGTCCGTTAGATATACAATGGAATTATTTTGAGCAGCACTACTAGTAACTAATGTTCCAATAGTTCCTGCTAGTACTGAGGTGTTTGCCTGTAGGTTTCCAATGTTACCTGCTAGTAATGCTGTATTTGCCTGTAGATTTCCAATATTGCCTACTAGTAGTGAAGTATTTGCCTGTAGGTTTCCAATATTGCCTACTAGTAATGCTGTGTTTGCCTGTAGGTTTCCAATGTTACCAGCTAGTACTTTTAAATTTGCTTGTATTATACCAATGTTACCAGCTATTATTCCTGCATTCGCAACTAGATTTCCAATGGCAGTGCTATTTCCTAAATGAAGTTCAACTTGAGAATTTCCGTATGGAATATAAGGAGCTCCGTTTCCTACCCAGAAGATTCCAGTGCCTATGTAAACTGCTCCATTACCTAATGTAATAACATTACCTGCTTGCAGATTGCCAGTATAAGTTGGCAAATATGTTGCAACATTTGAATTACTGTAAGGATTTGTAATACTTAAGATTCCAGTATCAGCAGTTATACTAAGACCGCTGCCAATTCTAACAACACCTAATATGTCAGTGGTGGCAATTGTAAAATCACCAGCTGCTGCGTCAGCAACATTTCCCCAACGCAGTTGACCTGTCCCGTTATCAATTAATACCTGACCTCTTGTACCATGTGTTGCAGGAAAAGTAAATTCTGGAAATCTAGTTGTCCCATCATTATTAAAATCCCACATTGTACAATCAGCATCATTAATTTGAATATGCGCTCCTTTATTATCAGCATAAATCCAACTGTAACGATGATTTACAGTATTATTAATATTTTGAACCCATTGGATTTGTGCAAAACTATCACTACTGATAGTAACATCAGCACTGGTAAATCCTTTGATCATTATTCCTTCTGTTGTTGTGCCACTGATAACTGAACCTACGATATTCAGTGTACCAGTGCTACCACCAGTAGCCCCTGTCATTGACATAACACCAGTGACTGGATCAACTGAAATTCCAGCACCTGGCTTAATACCACCTAAGGTTCCTGCTGATGCCACTGGCAGTGTATATGTTGCTCCAGAGCCTGCAGGTCCTGCGGGTCCAGGAGGTCCAGCATCACCAGCTGATCCTGCGTATCCAACATAACCTCGTGATCCGGTGAACCCTGATCCGGTAAATCCAATTACAGTGCTTGCTGATCCTGCATATCCTCTTGGACCAACATCACCAACTGACCCAGCATATCCAGCACCAACAGATCCGGTATAACCACCTGGAGGACCTGCTGATCCAACAGCACCGATTGATCCAGTATAACCCAACGCTGCATATTCACCAGCAATACCTTGACTTCCAGTATATCCAGGAGTTTTACTACCTGTATACCCAGGAACAGTACTGGCAGAACCAGTATACCCAGCACCAACAGAACCTGCATAACCTTTTGATCCAGTGTATCCTGAATCGCCATAACTTCCAGTATAACCTGCAGGATCACCTTTACTACCTGCATATCCAACTGGCCCACCATAACCCTGTGAACCAACAAAGCCAGCTGATCCAGTATATCCGCCAGGAGGTCCTTGGATACCCGAACTACCGGTATATCCTTTAGCTCCGTTACCGACGTTTAGTACACCATTACCATCAATTGACAATGTACTACCAATTTTAACACCACCTAGTAATCCAGTAGTTGCAACTGGTAAATTATAACCGCCTGCGCCTGCTCCAGTAACACTTAATGTACCAGTAGTTGAATCAATTCTTAATCCATCACCAACTTTAATAGAACCTAATACTGTTGTTGATGCAATAGAAGAACTTCCACCACCACCGCTAAGGTATGGATTACCATTTGAATACAAGATTTTATCAACATATAAATTCTCAGAGATTCGAACGTCACCCTTAACGTCTAGTTCTGCTTGAGGATTAAATTTGTTAATACCAACGCCTGAAGAAGTTGTGAATGTAATACTATCTTGGCCAACACCAAATGATTCATTTCCAACACCGATCTCAAGTACGGTATTATCGCCGCCTAGTGTATCTGTCCCTGTGATATTATAATACTTTATCCAAGCACTATCTCCTGGGCTAAGGAAAGGAAATTGTATTCCATTGGTATAAGCAGCACCTGTGCTAGGAATAATAGAGCCAGCTTTTAATGTTCCTGTATATGATGCAAGGAAATTACTGACATTAACATTACCATAGTTACTTGATGCAGCATTAAGAGTGCCAGTTGCATCAACTGTTAAATTAAGACCAACTTTAATACCACCTAGAACTGTGGATGATGCTGTTGGAAGTACATAATTTCCCAAGGGAACAGCATTGGCACTTAATAAACCTTCTGCGGTAACTGTTAATCCAGAACCAATCTTAACACCACCTAATACAGTGGCATTGGCAACAGGTAAGTTTGCATTTGATGAAGGTGCGCTACTAAAGCTGACACTTAAAGTTCCACTGCCATCAATAATTAATCCAGTTCCAACTTTAATACCACCTAATACAGATCCTGTTGCTTGTGGAAGTGAATAATTACCGCCACTGGCTAATGTAGACACTGTTCCATTTAATGGATCAATTGTAAGACCTGCACCAATTCTAATACCACCTAGTACTGTGCCTGAAGCTATTGGAAGTGCATTTGCACTCAATACACTTGTAGATTGATTTATAGTTAAGCCTGTGCCAACTTTAATACCACCTAATACAGTAGCATTTGCTGTTGGTAAAGTGTAACCGCCAGTGGATGATAATATACCATCACCGTCAATAATTAGTCCATTGCCAACTCTTACACCACCCAATATTGTTGCGTTTGCCTTAGGTAATGCATCTGCGTTTAGTACACCAGTATTATCAATACTTAGGCCACTGCCAACTTTAATAACACCAGGAATTGAAGTAGTTGCATATGGTGTTGCTCCACGTAATACACCAGTGGAAGGATCAATTGCAAGATTTGAACCAATCTTTACACCACCTAGTATTGTGGCATTGGCTGTTGGGAGGCTATAATTTAATACACCTGCGCCTGTTATTGTTAAGTTTGCACCAACTTTAATACCACCTATATCAGCTGACGATGCAGCATTTAAGCTTAATACACCAGCGCCATCAGCAGTTAGACCATCTCCAGTTTTAACTCCACCTAATCTAACATTAGATGCAGTAGGAAGAGTATAACCTGTTAATACACCATTTCCATAAGCTTCGCCATTGCCTGCCCAGAAGATACCAGTGGTCATATGAATATCACCAACTGTTAGTGCAGATATTGTTCCTAAGCTTGTTATATTAGGTTGAGAAGTGGTAGTTAATGTTCCAGTAAGCAACGCTCCCAAATTACCAATTTGAGGTCCACTTATAGTTGCAGCAGATAATGAAGTGAACTTGCCAATTGAAGGTATATTAACTCCAATTTGTGTACTATCTATATTTGTAAAGTAAGCGTCATGCCCATGTATCTCATCGCCGAGATATAATTTTCCAGAAATTCCAACACCACCTGATACAAGAAATGCACCGGTTGTTGAACTTGTACTTGCAGCAGTATTTGAAACTATTAGTTGACTATCTAACCCAATAAAAACTTGGCCGTCTGTCGGTCCAATCGTAATATTACCTGACGTAGTTGTTATTGTATTACCTGATAGTCTAATAACACCACTTGCAACATTAGCGTAAAGCTCAGAAAAATTGTTGTTAATTTTCTGGAAAGCTAATCTAATTGGATCTCCGGTAGAATCGTTAGGGCTAACCCCGACGTTAATAAGTTGCTGCGTCATCAATATCTCCTGCTTAATATTTATTTCAACAGGAGATATGTGCTAATCGATTATTTGTATCTGTAAATAATTCGACCTTTAGTTAGATCATAGACGCTCATTTCTACTTCCACACGATCCCTTTCGAGGATCCTAATCCTGTTTTTACGCATATTACCACTTATATATGCCAGGATAAGGTTACCATTTATTGATACTTTAAACATACCATTGGGTAAAACTTCGTGTACTTGTCCTTCTATTTTTAATAGATCTTCTTTTGCCATGTTTTACTTATTCGTCTTCGGAGTAGGCAATATTTCTTCTTTCTTATTAGTTACTTCAATACTTAATTTAGAAAGTTGAGATTTAACCTTCTCTATATCTCCCATTGACAACGCAGTCATTGTTGGAAAATTAGATGAAGTAAAATCTCCCTTACTTCCCGTTGCCCACCCTGGATTAGATGGCCACGTACTTTGAGGATATGTAGATCCAATTCCTCCAGTACTTATTGAGTTTGTATCCATACTAACATGTCCCCAACGATTTTGTTGGTTAATGTAATTGTCCATCTTTTTACTAAGTTCGTTCATGCGATATGACATTTGTTGCCATTCAAAATGCATACGCTGAAGAGGACCATAAACAACTTTATCATCTGGTCTGGGATCAATCATCCTTGCCACATTTAATGTTTGATCTAAAAGATCAGCTATAGTTTCGTTTTCTCTCGCTGCCATGAGCAAACGATCAAACATTATCATTGCTTGATGTTCTTCGTTAGTAAGCATCTACGTTCTTTCTATTAATTAACACAGTCATCCCTGGATCTACATCGTCGTGTTCCAGAATAAACCAATCATCATTATTCATAATAAAGTGATTGATCCCAAACACAATACCAATTTTCTTTTCAAGTGGTACACTGATGTTTTCTTCAGGATTGTGTGCGTATTTTACAGTTTTTGGAATGAGTATGTACTTACTTGCCCTGTTTCCATAGTTAGTAAGTTCCATTGCCTTAATATTACCCTCAGATATCGAATCAATGTATAATAGTTCAGTTTTTTCAAATGAACTATATCCATTGGCAACAGTCATTGTTAATTCCAATGTTGATAAGATTGGATCTAACTTTTCAAAATTGAGTGGAACATCACCACAATTGAAAATATCTATATTTTTATTCCTTGCAGCAAGAAAAACAATTGCAGCTTCTGTATTTTTTACAAAAGCTGCAACGTGGTCACATTTACATGCAAATCGCAATAGTGTGTACAATTGCTTGTTTTCTTCTGCTTGCTTTTGAAACAATTCATATGCGGTATTCATATTACTTCCAATGTTGTTTATAATATACTATCTAATTAGATTAAAATCAAATTATTCTTCATCATCTTCGCCAGACCAGTCTACTTGTGGAACGTACTCACAATGTAGATCTTCGTCGCCATCATGTCCCCAAACATTAACAACTTCATTTGCTTCCAGGAAGACATTATGAAAAATAATGTCACTGACTGACTTCATATTCTTTAAATTCTTTGCACAATCAGCAAGTACAATCTGATTGATATTTTCAATTGTTGGTGGCTCATCATGCCACACAATATTAATATTATTCCAGTTCATGTGTTAACCTTACTATTTTTTAGAATATACATTGTAATATCTTCTTGATTATCAACTATCATCATTTCAGTGGGATACTTGTTAGCAGTATAAGGCTTACCCCATTTATTAATTGAAATGGACCTAACCCTAAGCATTTTAGGATTAACCTTATCTATGACACACAATTCAAAACTGCGATACTTGTTCAGTTCTGCAACAACAAAAGACCCATTGACAATCTCCTTGCCCATAAGATCAAAATGTTTAGTCTGTTCCTTTGCCATCAGTCCCATCTCTGGTGATAAACTTACCGCATGTTGTGCAGATTGCACCAGCATAAGTTTCAGTTTCAACTAGTAGTTCTGCAAAAGCTAAAGGTAATTCCCATGCTAAATCAACATGACGTTTGAGAGCCT
>Ga0194048_10001683_pt1 | contig 10987 bp, 9 predicted proteins | sample JunL225m_MetaG_FD_161685 | JGI IMG/M metagenome (GOLD analysis project Ga0194048, IMG submission 161685) | Anoxic zone freshwater microbial communities from boreal shield lake in IISD Experimental Lakes Area, Ontario, Canada - Jun2016-L222-5m | ecosystem: Environmental > Aquatic > Freshwater >... | reverse complement strand
ATGCCTACCTCCGCTTCATTCCGCGCACGGAAATGGACATCGCGGTCGTCGGCTGCGGAATCAGCGTCACGCTCGACGCCAATGGCGTTTGCACCGCCGCCCGTTGCTCGCTGGGCGCCGTGGCGCCGACCGTGCTGCTGGTGAAGGAAATGGCCGACGTGCTGGTTGGGCATAAGCTCGACGCCGACACGCTGGCGAAGCTGGACGCTGCGGCGCAGGCCGCCGCCAAGCCGATCAGCGACAAGCGCGGCACCGCCGAGTACCGCAAGAAAATCTCCGGCGTTCTGGCCCGCCGCGTGGCACAGATCGCTTTCGACCGCGCCTCTGGCAAAGCGACAGGGAAGACCCACTAATGAGCAAGTCACACGTTACCACCACGATCAACGGCGAGGCCGCCGAGTTCCTGTGCGAAACCCAGCAGACCATGCTGGACGTGCTGCGCGACGTCGTCGGTCTGACCGGTGCTAAGGAAGGCTGCGCGTCCGGCGACTGCGGCGCTTGCTCGATCCTAGTCGACGGCACCCTGGTGTGCTCGTGCCTGATGCTGGGCGTCGAAGCCGAGGGCAAGTCGATCACCACGATCGAAGGAATCGCCCAGGGCGACCAACTGCACCCGATCCAGCAGAAGTTCTTGGAGCACGCCGCGCTGCAATGCGGTTTCTGCACCCCGGGCCTGATCGTCGCCACGAAGGCGCTGTTGGACGAAAATCCCAATCCGACCGAGACCGAAGCCCGCTATTGGCTCGCCGGTAACCTGTGTCGCTGCACCGGTTACGACAAGGTTATCCGGGCCGTTATGGACGCCGCCGCCGTCATGCGAGGGGAGACCGTCTAAATGAATTACATCAACAGCGACCTCAAGGTCGTTGGCACCCGCCCCATCCGTCCGGATGGGGTGGATAAGGTAACCGGTCGGGCGTTGTTCTCGGCCGATACGCGCGCGTCCGGCATGCTGTGGGGCAAAATCCTGCGCTCCCCGCATGCGCATGCACGCATTCTGTCGATCGACACTTCCAAGGCAGAAGCCTTGAAAGGCGTTCAGGCTGTCATCACCTCGGCCGACTTCCCGAACATCGCGTCGGAAGAAGCGTTCGTGGGCGAAGGCCCGATGAATTTCCGCGATCTTTCGCTGAATATCATGGCGCGCGGCAAAGTCCTCTACGAAGGTCACGCACTGGCCGCCGTCGCGGCGACCAGCCCGGCGATCGCCGAGGCAGCGCTCGCGCTGATCGACGTCACGTACGAAGTGTTGCCGCATGTCATCGACGTCGACGACGCGATGAAGGACGGTGCGCCGGTTCTGCACGACGACATGTTCACTGCGGGCGTTAACCCGAAGCCGACGACGCCGTCCAATATCGCGAAGGTCGTGACCTTCAAGAAGGGCGATATCGATGCGGGCTTCGCCGAAGCCGAAGTGATCTTCGAGGACAGCTACACCACCAAGCCGGTGCATCAGGCCTATATCGAGCCGCATGCTTGCTTGGCGAGCTACAACCCCGACGGTCAGGTCACGATCCACGCCTCTAGCCAGGGTCATTTCATGATCCGTGCTTACACGGCGAAGCTGCTGGGTCTGGATATGGCGAATATCCGGGTCAATCCGGCGGAAATCGGCGGCGGTTTCGGCGGTAAGACGCTGATTTACTTGGAGCCCGTTGCCGTCGCGCTGTCGCGCAAATCCGGCAAGCCGGTGAAGATGCAGATGTCGCGCGAAGACGTGTTCCGCGGTTCCGGCCCCACGTCCGGCGCGTCGGTCACCGTCAAGCTCGGCGCCAAAAAGGACGGCACCATCGTCGCTGCGCAGCAGGTGCTGAAATTCCAGGCCGGTGCGTTCGCCGGGTCGCCGATCGGGCCGGGCTGCATGTGCGGTTTCGCGATGTACGACATCCCGAACGTCGACGTGCTGGGTTACGACGTGGTGTCAAACCGCCCGAAGGTCGCAGCCTATCGCGCCCCGGGCGCCCCGATCAGCTCTTTCGCGGTGGAATGCGCCGTGGACGATCTGGCTCGGAAATTGGGCATGGACCCGCTGGTGCTGCGCGAGAAGAACGCGGTCGTCAACGGCAGCAAGACCCATTACGGCGTCAGCCACACCAATATCGGCTACAAGCAGGTGCTGGATGCAACGCGCGCGCATCCGCATTGGAAAGCGCCGTTGGCCGAAGGGCACGGGCGCGGTCTGGCCGTGGGCTTCTGGTTCAACATCGGCGGTGAATCGTCCGCGACGGTGCATATCAACGAAGATGGCACTGTCATGGTCGCAACCGGTAGCCCGGACATCGGTGGTTCCCGTGCGTCTATGGGCATGATGACGGCGGAAGTGCTGGGCATCCCCGTGTCCAAGGTTCGCACCATCGTCGCCGACACGGCATCGATCGGCTTCACCTTCCTGACCGGCGGATCGCGCGTGACGTTCGCCACCGGCATGGCGGTGACGCAGGCGGCCGAAAAGGTCGTGGAGCAGTTGAAAGCCCGTGCCGCGCAGACTTGGGATATCCCGGTCGATGCGGTCGAGTGGCAAGACGGCAAGGCCGTTCCTGCCGGCACGAACGCCGGCGCGTTCGAGCCGTTGGACCTAGCCGCCATCGCTGCGAAGCAGGGCCGCACCGGCGGTCCGATCAACGCGGAAGTGTCGGTGAACGCTCAGGGCGCCGGTGCGGGCTTCGGCGCGCACATCTGCGACGTCGCGGTGGACAAGGAGACCGGCAAGGTCGAAATCGTCCGCTACACGGCGATCCAGGATGTCGGCAAGGCGATCCATCCCAGCTACGTCGAAGGCCAGATCCAAGGCGGCGCCGTGCAAGGCATCGGCTGGGCGCTGAGCGAAGAGTATATCTACAACGACAAAGGCCAGATGGATAACCCCGGGTTCCTCGACTACCGTTGCCCGGTCGCATCCGATCTGCCGATGATCGAAGCTGTGCTGGTCGAAGTGCCGAACCCCCGTCATCCCTTCGGGGCGCGCGGCGTGGGTGAGGTTCCTATCATTCCGCCGATGGCCGCGATTTCCAACGCGATCAAGGGTGCCACCGGCCTTCGTATGCCGGACCTGCCCATGTCGCCGCCGAAGGTTCGTGCGGCGATCGACGCCGCCGGCTAATACGTGCCTAAAGTCGTCCTCTCCTCGGGTTCCGCATGCCGCGCACTGACTGGCGGCATGACGGAATTCGAGGTTGAGGCGACCACCTTTCGCCGCCTGATCCTAGAGCTGGACAATCGCTTTCCAGGTCTGGGAACCCAGGTGGAAGAAAGCATGGCCGTCGCGATCGACGGTGAGATTTACCAGGATGCCTACGGGGCGAAATTATTGCCCGGCAGCGAGATCGTGCTCATTCCGAAAATCGGCGGCGGTTAGCGACCGGTATCGGTTCGACGATCGACAAATCGTGCTTCTGTATCGAAGCGCCACGATAGCTTTGTCGGTATAATCCTATCCGATATTGTCTGGGGATAATGTCAGGCAATTATTTGTTTTATCGCAAATCGGAGGTATGACACTCTTGTCGGATCAGGCTGGCGAAACCCAACGAGATGTCGTCCTCGCAGTCGCGCGTCGCAGGCGCCCTATGCCGCGAACGACCCGCGAACTGTTCGAACTGTTGGAGTATCTTACGCCCGGTCGCGAGCTGGACGATGTGCTGGACATGGTCGATTTTACGGGGGTGATGCCGAGCGATGTCTATCTAACGGTTCTCGGGCGTACCGCCGGCAACCTTGATGCTGCGCTGCAATCCGGTGGCTTCGATCCACGGAGATTTTTTAAGACCCTGCTGTTAGGCTCGGAGTTTCGAGAGACAATTACTGTCGGATTCCTAAAAGCGTTTCCCGAGAAAATTCGCGATATTTTCATTCACGTGCCCAAATGTGCTGGCACGGATTTGATTATGAATCTGGCCAGCCGGCAGTTGCCCATGCCGAAATTGCTGGAAGTCGATGGCTGGTTCACGGAGGGCGAGTTCCTACTAACGCTCGGTGGCATCGCGCGCTTAGTGCGGCACTACGATCGTGTGTTCATCTATGGGCATATGGAATTGGGCGGCTATACCTATCATGCGGGCGTAAGGTCTTCCGATTGCTTTTTCACCGTTATCCGCGAACCGCTCGACCAGATGCTCTCCCAGGCGAATTATGCGATCGGACGGTTGCGTCAGGACCCCGAGGGAAAAACCCCCGATACCGCGCAGATTCTGCGCTGCCTTGGAATCGAACGCTTGCCCGCCAACATCGGGGCTCGCGAGCTCAAAGACCTGACGACCCGCGCGCTGTTGCATCCGGAAATCGCGCAACCCAATCGTGCCTGTACATTTCTTGGGCGCGGTATGGCAGGCACATATGCCGTGGCGATCGACCGCATCGCGGTCCATAATGTCGAGATCACGACAACCGAGCAATACGATCGCTGGCTGCACGAGCGTTGGGGCATTGCGGCCAGCAAGCATCATAATCGATCGGAGCCGATCTTATCTCGAAACGAGGTGCAATGGCTGTATGCCGATGCCCTACAACCTGCGATCGCCGAAGACCGGAAATTGTTCGATGTCGTTACATGGGCGTTGGAACAGACCGGCAAGGCGTCGGTGACGGGGATGGAAATTGCCCGCCTTGCAGGGGATCGGTTGTTGGATGGGTTGCCGGCCGAACGTGCTGCTTCCAGCGCGAGGTCGGCCGGGCGGACGGGCAAGGTGAATCTTCTCGCCGCCGAGGAGCCTTGGGCGGTGGACTTGCACCTGCAAACTGCGCGCGCCGCCACTCCCGATGGGCCGAGCGCTCGGGTTCTGGCGACAATCGAATTCGGTGAGACTGGAACAGGTCGGGACTATCAATTGGATGGTTGGTCGGTGACCGAGCGAACGTTCACCTGGACGAATGCCGCGGTCAGCCGGTTGGAGCTTCCTCCAGTGCCGTCGGACGAATTGTGCGTGTTGCAAATCGTCGGCAATCCTTATGTCGTGGCAGACAAAATTCCTTTTCAGGAAATCGGGCTGTCCGTGAACGGCACGATCGTCGGCGAAGCACGGGTGCGCGATATCTCGGTCCTCGAGTGCGAACTGCCCAAGCATTTGTTGCGCGATGGCCAGGCGCTCGAGATTGCGCTGCATCTTCCCACCGCTGCCTGCCCAAAGGTACTGAGTGGGATCGACGACGATCGATTGCTGGCCTTTGCTCTGCATCGAGTGGTGCTGACGGCCGTGCGGCGTCGAACGGATGGGCGATAAGCTAGCGATCCATGTGCGATTGAATCCCACCTGTCGAGTAAAATGGCGAATCGACTGGTAACCCTTGGATACAAAGAATAAATTGCGGGTGCTGCGGCATTTTTGAGTGTCTCATTCGTTTGTGAGGTACGGACGACATAAGTTTACGTCGGTGGGGGTTGCTTTTTTGCTACCTGCGGACGAAACATAAACATATTGGGGCGGTCCCAATGTGTAACGGGCGTTGAAACGATGCTTGGGGAATGGCGGTAGTACTCGAACTTGCAATCGATTTTGGGGCTACGGGCAACAGTCAGACCTATCTGGCCGGTGGTTGGGCACAGCCCGAACCCACGTTTACCTGGGCAACCGGCGCGGAAAGCTCTCTGCGTATCCCGACCTTGCCGGACACCGGCGCCGACGAATATATCCTGACGTTGGATATTGTTCCCTTCGTTAGTCTGCCCGAATTGACCGCGCAGCGGGTGATCGTCTCGGTCAACGACACTGTGGTCGGCTCTTCGTCGCTCGCACGACCGACTTTGGTCGGATACCGCATTCCCGCTGAGTTGGTGCGCGGATCCGAAGTTCTCACCGTTGTGTTGCAGCATCCCGACGCCGCCCGTCCGATGGATTTCGCCACGACCGAGGACGACCGTCCGCTCGCGTTTTCGATGGCGGAGGCCAGATTGTATCGGCTGTCGGCCACGACCGGCGATTGGGTATGGCGTTTACCGCCCGGCACCATGATGGACTGGAACGGGGAGCAATTCGGTCTGCCGCGCCGGGGCGATTTGACGCAGCAGGTGGTCGAACGCACGGGTCTCGATTTTGCGCAGTTGGCGCCGCATTTCGAAAGCATGGGCGAAAACTGCGAATTCGGGCTGGTGCAGCGCCGGTGCGGCGCCGAACCGTTGGGGCTGTTGCGGTTCTCCAGCACATTCATGCGTGCCCTTATTCGCGGCCTCGACACGGGCTTCGACGGGCTGGGCGAACTGGAAGATATCGAGCCGTATCTCTCCGGCGCATCGCCGCGCGAGTATATGATCCACGAGAAGAAATACGGGCTGGATTATCACAGCTTCATCTACGAAGGTCAGCGCAGCATATGGCTGATGCGCGAGCAGGAAGCCGCGCGTCTGAAATACCTCCGCCGCGAGTTCGTGGAGGAGTTGGCCGAGGGTGAGAAAATTTTTGTTTATAAGCGCAATTCGGCGGTCACCGACGCGGAAGTGCTGCCTTTGCTGATGGCCCTGCGTCGGCTTGGCGACAACACCTTGCTCTGGGTCGTTCCGGCAGAACGCAACCGCCCACCCGGCTCGGTCGAAGTGCTGATGCCCGGGTTGCTAAAGGGCTACATCGATCGCTTCGCCCCCGAGCACGACGCCTACGATTTCTCGTTCGAGAATTGGATGAAGATATGCGCCAATGCGTTGGCTCTGACACGGGCGGCGAAGGCGTAATCGTGACATCGGGGCAGGCCAGACCGTCCTTGCTGCTCTACGATTGGGATAACACGCTGGTGGATGGCTGGGCCGGCATCGCCGGGGCGCTGAACGCGGCGTTCGCGGCGTTCGATAAGCCGCTTTGGACCGTGCAGGAGACCAAAGGCCGGGTCCGTGTCGCCTTGAAAGAAAGCTTTCCGCCGATGTTCGGCGATCGATGGGAAGAAGCGCGCGACATTTTCTATGCCGCTTTCCGTGAAAAGCACCTCGATTTTGTTCAACCGATGCCCGGCGCGGCCGACGCGCTTGTGGCCGGCGCCGCTTGGCCGCAGGGCGTGGTTTCCAACAAAGCCGGCCAATATTTGCGGGCCGAAGTTGCGCATCTCGACTGGGGCGGGCATTTCGGGACCGTGATCGGCGCGGGCGATGCCGCCGCCGATAAGCCGAGCCCGGCGCCGATTCTGATGGCGCTGGAACAATTGGGGCGGACCGCCGATGCTGCGGTTTGGTACCTGGGGGACACTGCCTTGGACATGGTCGCCGCGCGGGCTGCCGGCGTGACGGCGGTTCTGGTCGGCGATGCATCTCACGACGGGGGTGTTGAACATGCCGCCCCGGATATCCACTTCCCTAGCGCATACCACCTGGCCGCCGAACTACGCTTGCTTGCCTGAGGGTGTGTGACGCTAAAGTAAGCAATGCGGTGGCCGAGCCACGAGTCACCGTGCGACCGCCACCCATGGCAAACAAGAAGGATGTGCGAAGTGGCCAACGAAAAGGCGCAAAATGTTCAGGACGTGTTCCTGAATCATGTGCGGAAAAGCAAAACACCGGTAACGGTGTTCCTGGTGAACGGTGTCAAACTTCAGGGGATTATCACCTGGTTCGACAATTTTTCCGTTCTTCTTCGGCGCGATGGGCATACCCAGCTCGTCTACAAACACGCCATCAGCACGGTGATGCCGGGCGCACCGATCATGTTGTTCGACCCGACCAGCGTTCCGGCCGCAGCCGGTGCGACACGGGAGATGGCCTCTGCCGCCAGTGACGGTTGAGCCTTCGGACGGTTCGGAGGACGGCGAGAGCGCACGCGACCGACGGTGGGTAGCCGACGACTCGGGTCCGACCCGAGCCGCCGTGGTTTTGCCGTGGAGTCGGTTCGGGCATGAAGCCACGAGCCAGCCGTTGGGTACCCGCGATTCCGGCGGTCCCGAACGGCCGCGTGCCGCCGAAGCGCGGCTGGCCGAGGCCGTTGGGCTGTGCGCCTCGATCGCTTTGGTGGTCGTGCATGAGGCGATCCTGCCGTTGCGCGTGCGCCGACCCTCGACTCTTCTGGGGGAGGGGCAGGTGTCCGCCCAGGGCCGTGAGTTACAGCGCAACCGCGTCGGGGTCGTGGTGGTCGACGCGATGCTCACCCCGGTGCAGCAGCGCAATCTTGAGCGCGCCTGGGGCTGCAAGGTTATCGATCGAACTGGCCTGATCCTGGATATCTTCGGGGAGCGCGCGGCGACAAAAGAAGGCTCGCTCCAGGTCGAGTTGGCGCATCTCGAATATCAGCGATCTCGCCTCGTGCGGTCCTGGACCCATTTGGAACGCCAGCGCGGCGGTTTCGGCTTTCTGGGCGGTCCCGGCGAAACGCAGATCGAAGCCGATAGGCGGTTGATCGACGAACGGCTTGTGCGGCTGAAGAAGGACCTGGAACAAGTGCGCCGCACGCGCGGCCTGCACCGTTCCGCCCGTCGGAAGGTGCCGTTCCCTGTCGTGGCGCTGGTCGGTTACACCAATGCTGGAAAATCCACTTTGTTCAACGCCCTGACCGGGGCCGAGGTCGCCGCCAAGGACCAGTTGTTTGCGACGCTGGACCCAACTATGCGCGGATTGCGCCTGCCGTCCGGCCGCCGGGTGATTCTGTCCGACACTGTGGGCTTCATCAGCGAACTGCCGCACGAATTGGTGGAAGCGTTTCGTGCGACTCTGGAAGAGGTCGCGATGGCGGATGTTATCTTGCACATTCGCGACGCAGCGCATCCAGATACCGCCGCCCAGCGCACCGACGTGATGAAGGTGCTGGACGAGATGGTGTCCGACGGTGCGCTGGATGAATCCTGGCCGTCGCGCACGATCGAGGTGCTGAACAAGGCCGATCTTCTGGGTGGCATAGAAGGCGTGCCGGTGCGTGCCGGGTCGGTCGCGGTCTCGGCGATTACCGGCGATGGCCTGAATGCCGTTTTGGCGGCGATCGACACCCGCATCGCTGCCGGCATGGAACTCCTGGAATACGACATCCCACCCGAAGACGGCGCTCGGTTGGCTTGGCTGTATCAGCACGGCGAAATCGTCGACCGGGAAGATACCGACACCAACGTGCATGTGACGGTGCGGATGCTCAAGGCCGACGTCGCCCGATTCGAGCGGCGGGAGTAGGGGGCTACACGACCCCCCGTTCCCGCAACCCCGCGATCGCCGCCGCGTCGTAACCGATTTCCCCAAGGACAGCGTCGGTATGGGCGCCGAGTTGCGGCCCGACGGTGTCCAGTTTTCCGCCGCCATGCGCCATTTGGAAACCGGAACCCATCAGGCGTAGCGGCCCGTAGGGGCTGTCCACGGTCTGCATGACGCCGCGCGCGGCGATCTGCGGGTGGTCGATGACTTCCTCGATTTTCCAGATGCTGGCGCAGGGTGCCCCGGCGTCGTTCAGGCGCGGCTCCCAGGTTTTGGCATCTTCTTTCGCGAGCGCGGCCTCGATGATTGCTCGCAATGCGGCCTCGTTATCCTTGCGCAGGAACCAGTCGGCGAAACGCGGGTCGTCGAAGACCTGGGTGCAGCCGATGGCGGTCATCAGGTTGCGATATTGCTTCTCGTCGTTCACGGCCAGCAGCAACCAACTGTCCTTGGCTTGGAACAGATTGGCTGTGACCTTGCGGCTGATGGCCTGGTTGCCGGCCTGATGCTGGTGGTGGTCGGCGACGGTGTAGTCGGCCACCTGCGTGGACAGAAACGCGAGGCTTGCTTCTAGCATCGAAACGTCGATGAACTGCCCGGTGCCGGTATGGGTGCGCTGATAAAGCGCCGAGGACACCGCAAACGCCGCCGTTGCCCCCGACAGCACATCGCACACCGCAAACCCCGCTCGGGTTGGGCCCATCTCGGCATGGCCTGTGATCGCCATGATGCCGGACAGCGCCTGGATTTTGCCGTCGTAGCCGGCTTCGTGCGAATAGGGGCCGGTCTGGCCGAAGCCGGAAATGGCACAGTAGATCAGCCGGGGATTGATCTCCGAAAGGGCTTTGTAGCCCAAACCGAGCCGATCCATGACGCCGCCGCGAAAATTCTCCATCACCACGTCGGCTTTGGCCGCGAGCTTGCGGACAATCTCCTTGGCATCGGGATGTTGCAAATCGAGCGTGAGGCTTTTCTTGTTACCGTTGATGGCGAGCCAGGACGGTGCCATGCCTCGGTCGGCCCATTCGCGCGACAAGGGCGTGCGGCGCATGTCTTCCCCGCCGCGCCGTTCGACCTTGATGACGTCGGCGCCGAGCAGCGCGAGTTGGTATGTGCCGTAGGGGCCGGCGAGGACTTGGGTGAAGTCCAGAATACGGACGCCCTGGAAGGGACGGGCGGTGTTCATGCTGCTTTCACCGCGCGGTTCGGACGGGCCAATTCCTTCTGCCGATCGAACTCGGCGCGGCGTGCGGCGAGGTCCTCGGGCGTGAGTTGGTCGATGTTGGAGTAATCCAGCTTCCACTTGCCCGATTCCGACCAGCGGATCGGGTTCTGCATGGTGGTTTGCGGTCCGATGGCGCTTTCCAGCACGCGCAACGCATATTCGAGGGTTTGGTCCTGCGACGCGACATCGTGCGGTTTGCCGGCACTGTTGCCCAAAGGGAAATCGCTGAACAGGAAGCGGGGGGCGGCGGCGTGCTCGACGATATCTTTGGCACAGCCCATGACGACGGTGGGGATGCCGTTGGCCTCTAGGTAACGCGCAGTCAGGGTCGATGTTTGGTGGCAGACCGGGCAGTTCGGAACGACGATGGCGACGTCGGTTTTGTCTTCCCGCAGGCGGGCCAGCATTTCCGGGGCGTCGGTTTCGATGGTGACGCGATGGCTGCGGTTGGTGGGGGCGCCATGGAAGCGGGGACCGACTTCGCCGATGCGACCGGCGGCGGCGGCGCGGCGTAGGGCCGCCAGCGGGAACCAGGTATTGCTGTCGGTTGCGGTGGTGTGGATACGATCGTAGCCGATATGGGAAATGCGCAAGTCGTGCTCGATCGACGTGTCCCCCGAGTAGACCGAGTAGAACTTGGCGCTGCCGTTATATTTCGCTCCCGGTCCCTGATCGCC
>Ga0194048_10001676_pt1 | contig 11011 bp, 22 predicted proteins | sample JunL225m_MetaG_FD_161685 | JGI IMG/M metagenome (GOLD analysis project Ga0194048, IMG submission 161685) | Anoxic zone freshwater microbial communities from boreal shield lake in IISD Experimental Lakes Area, Ontario, Canada - Jun2016-L222-5m | ecosystem: Environmental > Aquatic > Freshwater >... | reverse complement strand
GCAGCGGACTGGGTCAGACGCTGGGGCGTAGTACCGCAAGACGTATACGGTGACAACGATCTGACCAGTTACGACCCAGCCAGAGCTAGACGCTGGGGCAATAGTGGATGCCCTGAGTCTCTTGAGTCTGTGGCAAAAATCAATCCTATTGGCGCCACTACTCTAGTTACCTCGTTTGACGATGCGTGTCTGGCTCTGGCTAGTGGCTACGGCATCAACGTCTGCAGCAGTCAGGGATTTGGCATGACTCGAGACAGCGAGGGATACTGCCGCACATCAGGATCATGGGCGCATAGCATGGCGTTTATTGGCTACCGCAAAAGTGGCAAAAGACCTGCGCTTTTTGTGGTCAATTCCTGGGGCGGCAACAGCACCACAGGACCAACGCCAGACGACGCACCAGCTAGCGGCTGGTGGGTGGATGCGAGTGTGGCAGACTCGATGCTACGCGGAAAAGACTCGTTTTGCTATAGTAAATTTACAGGATTTCCCAGCCGGAAAATCGACTGGAGAATATAACCTGGGCACAGTGTCCAGGTTTACTGGTGGTGGCGCAGGAGAGTAGAAATGGCTGATCCGATTGAGCTCCCAAGTGAGATACCTTTTAACTCTGTGAGAGTGCTGATGTCGTTTGTGCGCGGGAAAACCCCGTGGGATCGTGATACGCTTGCATGCGCGGTGACGCTCGTCGCATACGGTGCGGCGCTGGCAGTGCCGACTGGGCCGCGCCCAGTGGGTGAGCTGCACGATCCGGCGCCAATCGAGACCAAGGTCTGCGAGTCGTTGCAGGCGCTGCTTGACGGCGAGGGTGCGGCGCCTGGCGTCGTCGGATTTGGCGCGGTGCTGTGGCCGGTGTTGATCGAGTTCCTGATCAGCCAGATCCTGAAGCGGCTGGCAAGTTAGTGCTCGGCGGGTGGTTCGACTGGACGCGGTCACGCACCGTTCTGGCGGCGATCGAGACCCAGCGGTCTGGTCGCTGGCCTGCCGTGCGTGATGCGTTTGCGCGCGGCAAATCCTGCGCGGCGTGTGGCACACGGTCGTCGATCGAGGTGCACCACGTCCAGCCGTTCCACTTGGTGCCGGCGCTGGAGCTGGATCCGTCAAATCTAGTTGTGCTGTGCCGAGGATGCCACTTGGTATTTGGTCATTTGCATTCCTGGGAGAGTCACAATCCTAGCTGCCTAAACGACGCTGCCGCGCACCTAGAGAAGGTGCGCGGCAGACCGTGAAAAACTGCGATTAGGCGAGCGGTGGGCGACCATTGGGACGATCAGTCACCTTGACCAGATCGGCGACCAGGATCATGTGTGCTGGGCCAATTTTGACCGAAGGCAACCTGCCGGATTTAACCAACGCCAACACCCGGCGCGGCGTAATGCCGAGCCGGGTGGCTGCGTCTCGTGTCGAGAGGTAGGTCATACTGCCTCCGCCTGTATCCACGCCAGGGACTGGCGGTCGGCAGGCAAGTAGGTGGTGGTCTCTGCATCCTCACCCGGATTGCGCTGGGATCCGGCGTAATGCACATCACGATACATTCCGCAGCACGAGCACACGTCACGCGTGTCGAGCGCTGTACCGCCGCCGCTCCAAACACCTGGATTACTGTCGAGCCCACCCACAACAGCGTGAGGACGGCACCAGTCGTGCTCGTCGGCGGCGTCGCATGATGGCTCGGACTCGACCTCACCGACCTCAACATAGATCGTCTGGCTCACGCCGAGTTCACGAGTCTCGGTCTCCTCGCCATCCGCGTCAATCGTGGTGGTGGTGATTACCTCGTGCACCACCACATCGATCTCGCAGTGCTTGTCCCAGGATCCTGACTGCCACGACCTCTCGGCCTCGATCAGCGCATCAGCCATCGATGTGCTGGTGAGGCGCTCGGTGACCTGGTCGTCCTGGGCTTCGTAGGTCGTGATGATGGTGGTGCTCATGGTCTGTTCTCCGCTCGCTGCCAAAACCAGCTGAGTGCTGGTCCGATGGATTAACTATGCCGCACCCGGAATAGTTTGTCAAGGGTAACACAAAAAATTATCCAAACCGCTCGACAACATCACACACCTGCCGCTCATCCGGCGATGCGTACCGACCAGTTATTCCGACCGCGCGCGAGCTGTGACCGAGGATCGAACCGATCAGGTGGATCGGCACACCACGACGCAGGAGCTCGGATGCGGTCGTGTGGCGGATCTGGCGGGGCGTAATGCGATCCACATTAAGTTTTGCACATGCAAGCTTTAGTGCCAGATGGTATCCGCTGTAGTCTCGTTTTTGGATAGCCTGAAACTTCTTCAAGACGCCCTGTGTACCTCTTGGAAACACATACCCACTGGGGTGAACGTCAACCAGATACGGCGCTAGTGCTGCCCGAGCTTTAGGTCCGACACGAATCACTAGTGATCGCCCACGCCAGACGGATTTCTGCTGGGTCGGCGTGTAACGCCACGGGATTTTCGTCTTATCAAGCTCGTCATGTCGAATCGTAATTGCGTTTTCGGCACGGCATCCTGTGTGGCAGTGAAACGCTAGCATGGCCTGCCAATGGGGAGACAACGAGCGATACAGGTTTAACAGTCGGCGAGGAGTAACACCAGTAACAACCTTTTCCAATTTTCCTTCATTCAGCCGCAAAGCAGGCATTGCAGACAGTCGTACCACTTGCTCAATCGACACCATTTCTCTTGATTCGGCAAACTTAAAAATCCTAACGATCCTGGCCATAGTGTTAAAAATATATCTGCGAGTTACGTTGTCCTTTATCATCTGGTCTCGAATTGCAAACAGCTCTTGCCTCCCAAAAGATCCGACCAACAGGCAACCAAACTTCATTGCCAAAAGTCTCCGGATTAAGCCGTCTACATGCACCATCTCACTAGACGGTCTACCGTCTACTCGCTTGTACATCCTGCGTGCCTCTGTTTGATAGAGCTCGAGCAGGTCAGCCACGAACTTAACCGCACCTACCCGAGCAGGAGGCACCGACGTCGGCGAAACGGGTGGAGATGTGTTCGCCAAATATTCCCGTCGCCATCGGGCGTACGCATCACCGCATTCTGGCGAATCCCAGACGCCCAAATAGATTTCGCGCCCAATTCGAGGGTCAGTCACATACCCTCGCGCCTGACCTGATCGGGACTGGTGGCGACACAGTTTTGGGATGCGGCGACTTCCCCTAAATGTTTTTCCGTGCGACATGTTGTTTTCCGTATAAAAAAAATTGTTCAAAAAACACTGTAAAACAGCAGAAAAAATGGCAAAAAATATTTTTCCTCACCTGTCATGGGCAGCGATGCAGACATTAGGTGGGTTTTTCTATCAAACACCTATGTTTCAAGGCATTCTAGGCATAAGGCACGGATAGGTCAACGGGCCCAACAGACCCAACAGACCCATTTGTTTCCGTGCGTGTGGCTGTTGACACGGAGTTTGTTCCGTCACATATTAGGCGTGTCGAGGAGGTGAAAGATTCGCTTCTTCCGGGCTACGAGTGAGGTGATCTATCATGCTATCAACCCGACAAGTGGCTGACACATTTTGCGTCAGGCCAAAAACGGTATCGAGGTGGATTACCCAGGGAGTGCTTCACGGCGGAAAAAGGTATCAACTGGCGGCCCAGCGAGCCGGAAAGTGCTGGAGGGTTCAAGATGGCGATTTGAAATGCTTTATAACTGCAATATCGTCTGCGCTAAAAGCGAGCAGCGTTACGCTATCGGCTTCCGCCGAGAAATTGGCTGGCGAACGGGCGGAGGCTCGGCTGGCAAAGAAGATGGCTCCTCGTAGGCGAAAACCTTGACCAGCTGATCTGGGTGGTTATCAGATAACCATTGCTCAACTAACTCCTCCACCATGTCGCTGACCTCAAGCCCATGGCGCAGTGCTGCTACACGCATGGCGTCGTAGTAGTACCGACCGATCTTCACGCTTTTTCCTAAATTTCTTGCCATTTAAAAATGCTATAGCCACTCAATATCGAGTGTCAATGCTGTATTTTTGTACACTTCCTGCGAAAAAACGCGGGGTAGGAGACCTTATGCTCGCATTAAAACGTTGTCCTGGAGATACCTTGGTTCTGCTCGACCTGCAAGGAAATCGCATCGCAGTTATCCACATCAACGATACCGACCGCCAGTGCGTTCGCCTCGGTATCGACGCTGGACCGGAGGTCCGCATCCTGCGTGGCGAGTTGTTGGCCGACCTGGAGGCCGCAGCATGAGCGAGCCAGAGGCGGAAAAACGCCGACACCGAGACGCGGCTCGTGCGTTTGAGGAGATGTTTGATCAGGGCAGCGAGGCCCAGCAAACCTACTGGATCGTCGAGTTAGCCCAGCCGCAACCAGTCACCGCATGTCCTCGGTGCGGCGGCATGACGCCTGGTCGAGCCGACCAGGGTGAGTGCCTGGCCTGCTACAGGAGTGATCAAGATGATTAACCTCCTGGTGTTCGGTGTCGTCGTGATCTGCGGAGTGGTGATCGTTGAAAATTTGCGGAGGTCATCTCGATGGTAACCGAGGATCGGCGGTGGATCCTGGGCGAACGGTGGCGAGCCCGGCTGATTGACGCCCAGGCGACCATCGCAAAATGGCAGCGACTGCCACCAGAAAAACTACCTACCAGCACAGAGGTGATGCGTCTGCTCACCGATTTGCACCATGCGATATCCATATTAGAGCACGTCAACGAAAACTACTACGGAGAGCAGACCGATGGCGAATGAGCTGGTGGTGATGGAGCCGCGCGAGGCGATGGCTCGCGGTGATGCGATTGCAATGGCGTGCCGTGCTGCGATCCTAAAAAACAGCATACAACTAAGAGGCAAAAAATACATCACCATCGAGGGATGGCAGACTCTCGCTCGTGGTGGTGATCTGTCGCCGCGCATCGATGAAGTACAGGAGATGGACAACGGGGATATGCGAGCGGTGTGCTCGCTGATCAGGCTATCTGACGGTGCAATGATTTCGAGAGCAGAGGGTTACGTCGGCGTTGACGAGCCGACCTGGGCGAGCAGGCCACGACACGCACGGCGAGCAATGGCACAGACTCGTGCGATCAGCCGAGCGTGCCGGTCTGGGCTGGGCTGGGTGGTGCCGTTGATGGATGGCAGTCTGTCTACCACGCCTGCAGAGGAGATGGACCACATCATCCCTACACCAACTACGTACACACCGACCGCAGCACCAGCGACACGACCAGCGCCGTCGGTGACTGATCCGGCGACGCCAATCCAGTTGCTCAAAATCCGCGCGCTGCTGGTGGATCTGCCGGCCGTAATGGTGCAGGAAATCCGCACGCGGTGGGGCACATCGTCATCACTGTCGGCGCTGGCAGCAGATGAGGTCATTGCACATCTGCAGGCCGCTCTTGACGCCGAGGTCGTAGATCCGCCGACTGACGAAGACGAGGAAACAGAATGACCAAGCCGATCGCCGAGAAAATCGGCTGGGAATACTGGCAGGATAATCGCGGTGTAGAGATCAGTCTCCCAGGCTGGCTCAAATTGCGGGTTTGTGCGTACTGCGACCGTGGCACCGTGCACCGCAAATACCGGATATCTGATGTGGTAGATACGCTCGTCGCACGCGGTGACATCACTGAACTGGGGCCGATTCTTGGTGGTCGTCCTGTGTGCGTGGGGTGCTGGGATTTGGTGGCTGGCGGACAGCGACACTAACGAAATTCCCCTTGCATGAGGGGGGAGTGATGGCGACTCGTGGTAGAGAGGCTGAAAACTCAACCAGCCTGTGGGTTCGATTCCCGCTAGCCTGATGGTTTTTTTGGTTAGCTATAAAGGAGTGGTGTTGTGCATATAGACATGAGTTTGACGAACGAAACGCTGTGGGCTGGGTGCAAAATTATTGAGGTTGGCGGCAGGGAAAACCTTGTCACGCCACATGGAGAGGCAATCAAAATAATTGGCGCAAATGTGCGACGGATGTTAGCGCAGGTCACCGAGCACGAGGAGGTGACGCTGACTGGGCCGATGGCGATCTGGTCCTACCTGGTGGTTTTCCACGCAGTGGTCCACAAGTTTGTGCGCGTCTACTACGACGACGGCAGGGGCAGCAAAATTCTAATCGCTCAGCACGGAGCGTAGTCATGCGGCTGAACATGCATCCGGAAAACGATGACCTGTGGGGCGGATGTAGGCGGGCGAGTTACGCAGGAAAACTCGATCTAGTCGAGCACCCGATTGACGCCAGTAAAATTTTGCGCCGCAACCTTCAAACGATATTCGCCGAGGTGCATGATCGCCGAGAAATAATTCTCCAGGGTCAGATGGCAGCCTGGGCGTATCTGATTGTGTTTGAATTTGCCAGCAAGTTTTTTACCAATGTTTACTACGCAGACAAAAGTGGTGGCATGCTGCTGCTGATTACTCATCGTGAATCATGATATTTGCCCACTGGCAAGTCCCTTGAAATCTGGCGACTTTCAAGGGTTTTTTATAGCCACAGAGGCGGTAGCTCATACCGGGAATGGAGACACAAATAACTAGGGGCACGGGAAATAATTAGCCACCCGGCTGGGTTCTGATGCTTAACTGGCCGGGTGGTTTTTTACTGGAGAAAAGACATGGAATACTTCTGGCGGATAATTGCTGCGATTCCTGAAATCGTGGATCTGGCGAGGTGGTGGTGGTATGGGGCATGATGGACTACAAGACACTCAACAAGCTGCGTCTACGTGTGGTCGCAGCAGCAGCTCTGGCTGATGATGCGGCAGATGTTGCTGACCAGGCAGAGAAGGAGCACGAGCTGGTGCTTCTGCGATATCGCAGGGCGCTGGACCAGATGGCGAAGATCCGCAAAAAGAAACTAAAGGAGGCCAAAATTGAGCCAACAGTTGCAACAGATCATGATAGACGTGCAAGGGAAAAACCCGGTCAGCAACGAGCAGCAGATGATGCTGGTTGACGAGATCGACCGCCTGCGTGCGGGTGTTGTGGTCAGCACGCGCGTGTTGGTGCAGGGGAAATGGCACTACCCAGAGTGGGTGATGCGATTGATCGACGATCTACCGAGGAGTGTTTGAGATGGAGTTTAACCAAGAATTTGATGTGCGGACTGATGCACCGGCAAAAAAGATTTATCCTACTATTTTGCCGGGAAATTATGTCGCTGAAATTGTAAGCGAGACTACCAAGCCAACTAAGAGCGGCACTGGCGAATATCTGGAGCTGACGCTCGAGATCGCTCAGGGTCAGTTTGCCGGGCAGAAGATATTCGACAGGCTCAACCTGCGCAATCCTAGCGCCCAGGCTACTGCGATTGCGCGAGAGACGCTGCAGGCTATTTGCGATGCGGTGGGTGTGGCCAGGCCTAAAAGCAGCGCGGATCTGCTGGATCGTATGGTTGGTGTGACGCTGGTTAACGAGTCGTATAACGGCAAGGTATATGCGAGAATTAAGAGCTACCACCCGGTGGCCGCAAAGAAACCTGCGACTGGTGATGTGTTGGATGACATGCCATTTTGATTGTATTTTTTTGTGTGGTTGTGCGCAAATTGGAGGCAGAAAATATGGCTAGAGCAATGTGCGACGACGTTAGGTGCAAATGCTGCATGCCGGACCTGCTGCATGTTGGGCCGCTGGAGGCTGTGTTTAGCAGATTCTGGGTGGGACAAGATGACGACCCAATGGACGATTACTTTACATGGATGGCTAACCACAGAAATATCGACAGATGCCTGGAAACGGAAGTACAAAAAGGAGAGCGCGTTCGTACCTGGAACAGGATCGAACAAAAAGTTTTTGATTACCTTGAGGAAATTTTGGGTTGTGGCGGACTGGCTGATTTAAAGCAGCGGATAACGGGTAAGGCTTAAAACGTTTTTTTTGATTAACACACCGGCTGGCGTTTCTCGGATCGTGCCCGAGGCGGTGTGATGCTGTTCTCCGTGGTGGTGAGCAGCAGTTGGTTTTTTTTAACGGAGCAGATATGTACGAGAGCTACAGGAATCACGAGTTTGAGCGCATTCTTTTGGACAAGAAAATTAAAGCGGAGTTTGGCGCTATTGATCCGTCTAGGGTGGGCGGACATGGCGAATACCAGGCAAGGCAAATTGATCCCAACCAACAGTCTGCAGATGGCTACACTGATGAGGTGCATCTAGCAAAAATGCGCGATGGCATCCTGCACGATAATATATTTCCCGCAATCGTCGTGGCAGTTAAGCCAGATCAATATGTAATTGTTGATGGGCGGCACAGGTTCCAAGCGTGGAAAGAGGCGGGGCTTAAGGTTATTGCCTATGTTTTGCCGCAGAATACCCCCGAGCCGTTGCTGCGTTTGTTTGCGTGCATTTTGAACGACAAGCATGGCAAACCAAACTCGTCTACTGCCGCTGGCGACAAACACCTGAGCATCGAAAATGCACTAAGACAGGTAATGATTAGGGCAAAGGAACTGCCACTTGGCGGAACGCCTAATGACATCAATGACCTAATTCGCAATGTTGCAAAGGATCATGAAATAAAGCCGGATTTACTTAGGGGTAGATACCAGCAGACGAGAGTTAATCACCTGCTAAGCATGGCGCAGGTAGACCTTAAATGTGGCTCTGTCTTGTCTACATCTATTATGCCTGTACTTGAGCAAGGACAAAGTGTCAAGGATATTGGCGACGCTATTCTATTAGCCAAAAACAAAGGAGTATCTGAGGTTCACATTGCTGAGGCACTAAAAAACGCCCAACGCCAGAATTTAAGTGTTGCTGGAGAAATTGCACTGCTAGGGATTAAGATGTCGGCGCAGCGGTTAACGCAGGTTGGCGAGGCGAAGATCTCAAGCGATGCTCAGAGGGTGCTTGCTGCGTTCACCGAGGTGGCCGGTGTGCTTTCGCGCAAGCCATCGACCTACGCGCTTGATGCGGCTCAGCGCAAAGAGTTGCAGTATTACGGGCAAAAAATCGTTAATACTGTGGCGATATTCTTGCACGAGATTGGATCGTGAGAATGGGCGATGGGCTTGATGCTCAGATAAGGGCTCACCTGCAGGAGCATGGCAGGATCAGTTGGCAAACCGCACTTGGTATCGCCGAGTGGGTTATTTACCCGGCACTTGCGGTCCGCTTGACGTCTGGCAACTGCAAGGAATTTATGGTTGAAAGAGGCCGATGGCGCGAGACTCACAACGCGATTTGCAGGATTTTAACACGCAATTACGCAAAAGAAAATGGTGCTATCTCTGATGGTAATAGAGGTATAATTTATGCGAATTGGCAAAAGCCAGAAGGCGCTGGCGCTGCTGCGGAGCAGCTACCGGTGTCAGGAGGTGACCCAGGGCAAGAGGTGCCAAACCAGATCATTCCTGCAAGTGCACCATCTGAGCTACTCCAGGCTGGGCAACGAAAGCGAGGGCGACCTTGTGGTCTTGTGCGAATACCACCACCGAATGAGACACCGGATTAGCTAGTTATAAGGGGTCCTTCATGTCCTCCTGGATTAAGGTCCGCACTAACCTCGGCACCGATCCGCATGTCGTACGCATTGCGTACGCATGCCGTACGCATGCCGTACGCATCGTCGGTGCGTGTGTCACGCTGTGGAGTGTCGCCGACGCGCATGCAGACGGCGACATGCTCCGAAACATGTCGGCGCAGGCTCTCGACAGCATGGTTGACGTGCCTGGATTCACTGCCGAGATGGTGTCGGTGGGCTGGATCAAGGAACACGCTGACTCTCTAGAAATCGTCAATTTCTCCGAGAATAATGGGCCAAACAGCAAGCGGAGATTCCTTGAATCGACACGGCAGCAGAAGAGCCGCGCAGACCGTACGCATGCCGTACGCATGCCGTACGCATCAACCGTGACCAAGATAAGAGAAGATAAGATAAGAAGTAATACAGAACCCCCCTTACCCCCCTCAGGGGGAACGGATCGCACAACACCGACACCGACACCGTCGACGACACCGACAGCACCATACGATCCGTCGTCGGCGACACTGCCGATGCCCATCGACACGCCAGAGTTCCGAGCCGCCTGGTGCCGCTGGTGGAAATATCGCCGCGAGCGCAAGCAGCGACCATACGCGGCATCGACGATCGACCTGCGACTGGCCGAGTTTGTTTCGGTCGGATCTGCTGTTTCTGTACAAATGATCACTGAGAGCATTTCTCAAGGCTGGCTGGGTGTTTTCCAGCCCAAGAGCGCAGGGTCGCCAAATGGTGGCAAAAGCCCCCCTAGAAAAGTGTCTGAGATCATGGCCGAGGAAGCGGCGGTGGATCTACTGGAGATGATGCCGCGTCCTACGTTGTTTGGACCGCTGGTACTGGGGGTGAGTCATGGCCGATGAATACGGTCTGGCAGAGAGGTCACCAGACGCCATTCCGCAGGGTGTCGAGATGACTCCCTGGGTAGATCTATTCCAGTCGCTGTGGTCGGCAAACTCTCCTGCTTGGGTGTGCACATTACGGACGTGGGCGCATCTGTTTCACGCCGAGGGCAGGTCAAACATCGAGCTAGTGCATGCGATATTTGCGGTGAGCAAACGCACCAAACTCCCACAATTTCCAGTAGATCACTTACAGGCTCTGCGCGAGGAGATCCGCATCCAGGACGAACAGATAAGCCGCGAGCGTGAGTCTGTCCGTGTGGCCCGGGAGGTCGTCCGCTGCACGCTGTGTGGTGATTGCGGCATGGTGTGCGGTTTGCCGCATCCTGCGTGCGTCGATGGCCCGCAGTGGCTACCACCGCGTAACACAGTCGCAGTCACCTGCACCTGCCATGCTGGCAGTCAGTCGGCAGCACGGTGGCGAGAGCGAGGCAAGCCCAGCCTGAGCTATCACGATTATCAATGCCAGAATCCCAACTATGCGGAGCAGCTGGCTACCCGGGCAGCAGAGGTGGCAGCGCAGATGGCGACCTACAGGCAGCAGCACGGAGATGGCTCCTGGGACCGCTCAATTGCTGCGATTTTGGCCCGTGCTGACAAGGGCAGGCATTCCCCAGGCTCGCAAAAAAACACCTAACAATTGCCCTGCTCTATGCCAATATGGCATGATATCACCC
>Ga0194048_10001675_pt1 | contig 11012 bp, 9 predicted proteins | sample JunL225m_MetaG_FD_161685 | JGI IMG/M metagenome (GOLD analysis project Ga0194048, IMG submission 161685) | Anoxic zone freshwater microbial communities from boreal shield lake in IISD Experimental Lakes Area, Ontario, Canada - Jun2016-L222-5m | ecosystem: Environmental > Aquatic > Freshwater >... | reverse complement strand
GCGATACCATTCGCGGTCCTGCCCACCGCCACGACCGGTCGGTACCGCACTGGCACCGCCACGACCACCGCCGGGGAAGCCAGCGCCAGGGGCCGGAGCCGGAGCACCAGCGACGGTCGCGCCAACGGGAGCCGCCGCGGCGGCAGCACCACCACGTCCACCGCCGCCGCCACGACCACCACGCCCACCGCCTGGGGCTGCTACGGGTACAGGAGCCGTTGCCGCAGCGTTCGCGACCGTTGGGCCAACGGCGGGAGCGGCCGCAGCGGGCGCAGCAGCCGCTTCGACATCACGTCCGGACTGCGTCTCGTACATCTTCATCAAGCCGTTGTGGTTGTACGCCACGGAGCCGAGGTAGCCCGGCGACCAGCCGTCCATGAAGGCGTGCGTGTAGACACCCGGCATTCCCCACTTCGTCATCTGCGAGAGCTCATAGTTCGCAAAGAACGGAAGCTCGGCGAACAGGATCGGATCAAGATTCGGGTTCTGTGGCGGACCACCGCTGTAGGTGTAGAGCAGCGACTGCGCTTCATGTAGATCGTGCATGATCGGCGGATGCGCCGTGAAGTACCAGTCGATGATCGCGCGCATCTGCATCAGGTCGACGTTGATGTCGCGATTGTTGTCGTGGTACACGTACTTCCCCCAGTACGGCAGGGCGCCAATGCCACCAGCGCCGCCGCGTCCGCCACCGCCGCCGCCGCCGAACGGAGCAGCCGCCGCAACTGGAGCACCAGGCGCTGCTGCCGGCGTTGGATTCGCGGCGGCAAACTCGAGCCCCTTATAGAACCAGTCCACATTGCGGTCGCGGCCGTCGGCATCGGCGACCGGGGTGACCGACACGTACACGTTGTTGCGGATCTGCGTGATGATCGGCGACGTCTCGGTCGCCAAGCGATACACGAGCTCCATCAGCATCTCCGACGGGCCGGTCTCACCGCTGTGCAAGCCGCCCATCAGATGGTAGTGCGGCTTGGTCTTGGTGATCAGCTCGCGAATCGCGTCCTCGCTTGTGCCGCGTGGATCCGCAATCTTGGCGAGGTTCGCGCGATTCTGCGCGATGTTCTTCATGTTCGCGTCGCTCGACACCCACACGACCACGAGTTCACGTCCTTCATCGGACTTGCCAATGGTCTCGACACGCACGCGCGGTGTCGCCTTGGCGAGCGCGCGATAGTACTTCAGCTGGTCGGCGTAGTACGTGAGCTTCTTGGGCGCACCGGCATGGTAGCCGATAATGTCCTTGGGCGTGGGGATCCCGGCCACGAGCGGCAGGTGATCCACCAACGGGCTCCCGTGCTTCGGATTCGCGAGCCACGCCTTGTAGTCCTTGGCGAACCCCTCATCCTGCTTCTGCTTGGGGTCTCGTGTTTCAGTCGTGTACTGCTGGGCACCGATCGCGGCCGCGGCTACGGCCATCAGGCCCGTGGCCAACACGACGCGACGGGTTGAGCGAACGAACACGGAACGAGGTAACATCTCGGACATGGGCTCGGGATAAGAGAGGGGGAACATCAGCGGTTGCAGCTCGGCATGGTCGGGTCAGCGCCCGCGATCGCCGGTTTGTCCTTGCGCATGGCGACGGCCATCATGACGTCGTGCACGAAGCGCCCCACACGAGCCGCATGCTCGTACTCGATGTACTGCGGCTCGTCCGTGGCCATGTGATAATCCTGCGCATATCCCAGCGAGAAGTAGGTGACCGGAATGTCCTTGCGAACGTAGTTCACCTGATCGCTCCGGCAGAACCGGTTCATCGGATTCGACGGCACTTCCCACGTCTTATCAATCGCCATCGTTTCGCTGCGCACGGCATTCACCGAATCGATGATGTCGCCGAACTCACGCGACAAGCGACGTGACCCTAACGTCTGCAGCGACGTCGGCCCACCGAACTTCACCTGCTCCACGCGCCCCTTTCCCACCATGTCCATATTGTGGGCGGCGACGATCTTGTCGAGTGGCAACGTGGGGTGATCGGTAAACCACTTGGAGCCCAACAGTCCCGATTCCTCGCCCTGATGCGAGATGAAGATGATCGAGCGCTTGGGCTTCTCCGACGCGAACTTCTCCGCGATTTCGAGGAGGACGACCGTACCAGATCCATCGTCGTCGGCGCCATTCATCACGGAGTCGCGTCGAATCGGACGGATGCTGCGGGCGCGCGCGATCAGCGAGTCAATCTGATGCTGCTGGTCGGGGGTCGGGCGGCAGGACGGGTCGTTTGAGCCCTGGCGACGCGTCACCGAGTTCACCGCGCGGGTCGAGTCGTGATCGACCGACGCAGCCAACGTGCCCACGTGATCGTTGTGCGCGCCAACCAAGACGTACTCGCCGGCGAGCGTCGGATCTGAGCCCGGCAGCACCGCAATCACGTTGCGCGCCGGGGTGTCGGACATCTTAAAGGCGTAGTTCCAGTTGGCCGACACCGCGGAACCCGTCGCACCGACGGTCAGTTGATCAACGGGCTTGCCGAACAGTTTGGTAGCCGCCGCATTCGAGATCGACGCCGCTGCTGGAGCCGCAATCGGGGCCGCTTCCATTCCGGAACGGGGCGCGAGCGCCGCAGCGACTGCCGCCGGGGTCATCCCGTCGAGGTTCACATACAGAACGGCCACTGCACCCGCGGTCACCGCGCGCGCGTCGCGTGTGGCACCAGCGCCACCGCCGCGTCCACCACGGCCCGCAGCTGCTGCTGCGGTCGCAGCGTCAGCAATGACGGCCGCCGCTGCACCAAAGCGATTGGGCACCGAGTCGCAGCGGGGCACCGTCGCGGTCGCCGCGCCGCCACGTCCACCTGCCGCCGCTGCCGGGCCACCCAGGTACACGGCAATCTTCCCCTTGAATGCGGCCGCGTCGAGCGCGGTGGTCTCCCCCCAGCGCCCAGCGAACACCACGGGGATATTCGTCAGCTCGGCCTTGCTCCCAATACCCGTGGCCGCATTGGGCACGAGCGGAATGAAATCGGTCTTCAGCGCCATCGCTGCACCATCGGCAACGAGCGTGGACTTGGACGCGTCGAACGCACTCGGGCCGTAGGCGAGATTCTGGAACCAGGTGCCATTGTCGCCGGCTGGCTTGAGCCCGAGTCGCTTGAACTCGTTCGCGATGTAGCCGGTGGTCTTGTAGTTGGTCGGATCGCCAATGCGGCGCCCGAGCATGGAGTCGTCGGCGATGCCATAGAGACGCGTGCGCAGATCATTCGCCGTGATCTCTGTGGTGGTCGGCCGCGGCGCCCACTTATACGGTCCTTCGTCCGGCCAGACCGGCTTCACATTGGCAGGCCAGGAGGTGACGGCTGGCTTGGACTGCGCGCCAACAGTGGCGGCAATGCAACAGGCGTAGCTCGCCAGGGCGAGGACACGGAGCAAACGGGGCACGGGCATCTCCAATGGGCGGGAATAGAGACTTCAAATGTGCCGCTCGGTGGACGACCCGGCAATGCGGCACCTCTCTCTAACGCACACCCTCCCCGGACTGATGACGCCGAGGACCCTCGGTCAGACGGGCAAATCGACCAAAATGGCCTCAGCGAGGCCGTCCCGAATGGTTAACCGGGCCACGCTGGGCATCAGGTTGAACCGACGAGCCCCGGCGGCCCCCGGATTCACGATCAGCTGGTGGCCAACCCGCTCAATTTTCTGGATATGAGTGTGCCCGTAGATACAGACGTCGGCGTCATAGGCCGCGGCGACCCGTTCAGGCTGTGGGCGCCCGAGTTCGTGGCCGTGGCTCACGTGAACCTTGAGGCCGCCTAGCACGAGGTCAATGGCACGCGGCAGGTGCAGCCCGAACGGGTCATCGGTGTTCCCGAGGACCGCGTGCACCGGCGCAATCAGCGCCAGTTCGTCCAAAATGTCCTGATCGCCGACATCCCCCGCGTGGAGAATGAGCTCCACCCCGGCCAGCGCCTCGTGGACGGCCGGACGGAGCAGGCCGTGCGTGTCGCTAATCAGCCCGATCAGCATCCGTAGGCTCCCCCCAGCGGGGCGCGAGCGTCTGCGGAACGTCCAGATGATCCAGCACGCGGGCGACCATAAAGTCCACCAACTGGGCGATACTCGTGGGGCGATTGTAGAACCCCGGCGCAGCCGGCATCACCACCGCGCCCGCGCGCGTCAGGCGGAGCATGTTCTCGAGATGGATCGCCGAGAGCGGCGTCTCGCGCGGCACCAGAATCAGCGGACGGCGCTCCTTGAGCGTCACATCGGCCGCGCGTTCCACGAGCGAGCGCGAGGTCCCCGCGGCGATTGAGGCGAGTGTCCCCATTGAGCAGGGGCAGATCACCATCCCGGCCGTCTTGGAGCTGCCCGAGGCGGGCGCAGCGCCTCGGTCGGCGTCGTCGTACACGGTCACATAGCGATCGAACGCCGCCTCGCCAATGTGCGCACGAAGGCCGGCGACGTCCTGCACATCGCTCTCGGTGCGGAGCAACCGGAATCCGTGCCCCGACACGATCAGCCGCACCGGACGTTCGGCCAGCACGAGTTGTTCCAGAAGCCGGATGCCGTACGGCGCGCCCGACGCGCCAGTCAGCGCCATCACAATCGGCAAGGCGCGGCTCATCGGGTCAACCGCTCCGCGAGGACAAAGGCAAAAAATGTGGTCGAGAGCGCCATGTTCACCGTAAAGAAGGCTTTGTCGACCTTCGTCACATCCTCCGCCGACACCAGCGTATGCTCGAACGCGAGCATCCCCGCGGCCACGAACACACCAACGCCGTACAGCACCCCGGCCCCGGTCACATACCCAACCGCCGCCAGATGCAGCACCGTCCCCACGTGGAGCACACGCGCCACGAGTAACGCTCGGTGCGCGCCAAGCGTGGCGGGGACCGAGTGCAACCCATTGGCGCGATCAAACTCGATATCCTGGAGCGCGTACAGAATGTCGAATCCGCCGGTCCAGGTCATCACCGCCACGGCGAGCGCGACGAGCATCCACCACGGCTCCGCCCACTGCCCGGTGACCGCCAAATACCCACCCACGGGGGCAATGCCTAAGCCGAGCCCGAGCACCAAATGCGACCAGCGCGTGAAGCGCTTGCAGAGCGAATAAAAGAAAATCCAAGCCGCCGCCACCGGCGAGAGCGCAAAGCAGAGCGGGTTCAGTCGGTACGACGCATAGGCAAACACCACCAGCGCAACCACAATCGAACCCCACGCTTCGCCGACCGACATCGTGCCGCTGGGAATCTCGCGCATCGCCGTGCGGGGATTCGCCGCGTCAAACACACGATCCGTCACGCGATTGAACCCCATCGCGGCAAACCGTGCGGAGGTAAAGGCGAGCACCACCCACCCGAGCACCGACCAGGTCAGCGGCGCATGATACGTCGCGAGTGTAACACCCACGAGCGCGAACGGCAGTGCGAACACGGTGTGCGGCAGCTTCACGAAGTTCGCATACCGCACAATCCTCGACCCACCGGCAAAGGTTTGCCCTTCTCGGACGACCTCGGCCCCGCTCGGCCCCGCCGTCTGCGTCACTGAGCGTCGAGCCCAAGCTTCGGCCACATCGCGTCAACCGTAGCCCGCGTCGCGGCATCCATCTCAATCACCTGCGGCCAGTTTCGCGTGAACCCTTCCTCAGGGAACTTCTTCGTGGCGTCGAGACCCATCTTGCTCCCATACGTGAACGCACGACTCGCGTGATCGAGCACATCCACGGGCCCCATGGTAAAGCGCACATCCCGTTCGGGATCGATGTTGTTCAACGCCACCCACCACGCTTCCTGCGGATTCCGCACATTCACCCACGAGTCCACAATCACCAGCACCTTCGCGAGCGACATCAACCCCTGCCCCCACATGGCATTCATCACCTTGTGGGCATGCCCAGGATATTCCTTCTTGATGCTCACGAACACGAGGTTGTGAAACACCCCCTCGGCGGGCATGTGATAATCCACGATTTCGGGGATCGTCAGCTTGAGCAGCGGCAGGAAAATCCGCTCCGTGGCGTGACCGAGATAGAAGTCCTCCATCGGCGGACGCCCAACGATCGTTGCCGCGTACACCGCGTTGCGCCGCATCGTGACCGCCGTGATATGCACCAGCGGATACAGGTCGGCCTCGGAGTAGTAGCCAGTGTGATCGCCAAAGGGGCCTTCCGTCACCAGCGCTTCCGCCGGATCGATATAGCCCTCGAGCACAATCTCTGCGTCGGCCGGCACTTCGAGATCACAGGTTAGCGCCTTGGTGAGCTGCACCGGCGCCTTGCGCAGGAACCCGGCGAAGATGAACTCGTCCACGGTCGGCGGCAGCGGCGCGCTCGCCGAGTACATCGAGGCTGGATCGCCACCGATCCCGATACACACCGGCATCTTCTCGCCCTTCTCGGCCATCTCGCGCCAGTGAGCGGCGCCCACCTTGTGGCGCTGCCAGTGCATTGCGACGGTGTCCTTCCCCATCACCTGCACGCGGTACATGCCGACGTTCCGAATGCCGCGCTTGGGATCCTTGCTGATCACCATAGGCAGCGTGATGAACGGACCTCCGTCATCGGGCCAGGTGGTGAGCACCGGAATCTTTCGCAGATCGATGTCATCGCCACGCCAGACAATTTCCTGGCATGACGGCGTTCCGCTCTTCATGCGCGGCGGGAACTTGGCCACTTCGAGCAAGCGAGGCAGCAACGAGAGCTTGCCGAGCAGCCCCTCGGGTACTTTAAGGTCCATCAGCTTGGTAATGCGGTCCCCGTGCTCGTCGAGCGACTTCACACCGAGCGAGAGCGCCATTCGGTTCATGGAACCGAAGAGGTTGATCGCGACCGGGAACTGCGAGATGGTGCCGTCGGCAAGCACCGGCTTCTCGAACAGCAGCGCCATGCCGCCCCCAGGCTGCTTGCTCACGCGGTCGACAATCTCGCACATCTCCAGCTCGACCTTCACGGGCTCGGAGATGCGACGCAACTCACCGATCGCGTCGATCGCGTCGAGAAATTCGGATAGGGTATCGATAGACACGGTGTGCTTAGTCCTTCGTGCCGTGATGGATGGCGGCAATCCCAAAAGTCTGCGGCGTATAGCTGACCGCCGTGAAGCCCGCGGCGGTCATGCGACGCGCCAGTTCTTCAGTCTCAGGAAAGTTCGCCACCGAATCCGGCAGATATTTGTATGCCGTACGGTGCCCGCTGATCAGCCCGCCGATCACCGGCAACACCCGATGGAAGTAGAACAGATACGCACCACGCACCAGCGGCGCACGCGGTGTTGAAAACTCCAGAATCACAAACCGTGCGCCCGGCTTCAGCACGCGGTACACCTCTGCGAGCCCCGAATCGAGCGACGCCACATTGCGAATCCCGAAGGCGACGATCGCCCCAGCGCAGCTGTTGCTCGAGAATGGAAGCGACAACGCATCGGCCACCACCGGCGCCAACACATCGGGACTCGCCTTTCCCTTGCCCGCGCGTAACATTGGCTCGGCGAAGTCCGCGCCGACAATGTGTCCGCGGAATCCCGGACGTCGACTCAACTCCGTCCCGACGTCGAGCGTTCCCGCGCAGAGATCGAGATACGTGCCGTCGCTGACGCGCTCCCAGTTGAGGGTGCGCAAGGCGACCTTCCGCCATTGGCGGTCGATCCCGAGCGAGAGCAGGCGGTTGAGCAGGTCGTAGCGCGGCGCAATCTCCGAGAAGATGCGCTGCACATACTGGCGCTTGCCCGGTGCTCCGGCAGCGGCAGCGCGCGCTTCCTGCGCTTCTCGGGAGGCCTCGATTTCAGTGGCTGTCATGAGCCCTGAAAGTTGCCCAGATGCGAGAGGTCGGGCAAGTTACAGGGACGCGCATGCCCGCATTTCTCGACCTCACCAACGCCCCCGACGCAGATGTGGTCACGCTCGCCCAACAGGGCCGCGAGGACGCGTTTCGCGAGCTCGTGCGTCGGTATGAGCGCCCGGTCTTCACGCTGATCTTCCGCATGGTGCGCGACACCGCGACCGCCGAAGACCTCTCCCAGGACGCCTTCATCAAGGTCCTGAACAACATCGACAAGTATAGGCCCGAGTTCAAATTCTCGAGCTGGCTCTTCAAAATCGCCAACAACATCGCCATCGACTTCCTCCGGCGACGGCAGCTCAACACCATCTCGATCGACGGCTCCCCGCACGCCGCCACCGCAGCCGAAGCGGAGGCCAGCGCGTTCGACATCGACGCCGGGGGCGAGAACGCGCTCGACGCGATGGCCGCCAAGGAGCTGGGCTCAGCCATCGAGCGGGCCATCGGCGCGCTCCGCCCCGAGTACCGCGCCTGCATCATGCTCCGGCACGTCGAGGGGCGCTCCTACGAAGAAATCGCTGCCACCCTCGACCTCCCGCTGGGCACGGTCAAGACCTACATCCACCGCGCCCGCTCCCAACTGCGCGAGGCGCTGGAACACCTGCGCGAGTAACCCGAACATACACCGAAACCCACGGGTCGCAGCAACACTGAAACTGGGCGCCACGCCCACTCGTACGGCACTTCAGGAGGTCATCATGCAACACCGCCACTTGCTTCCAGACGAAATCGATCAGCTGCTCGACGGCGAGTCGGGCGTCGACGTCGCGCCGCTGCTGGCGCACCTCGAGGCCTGTCCCGACTGCGCGCAGAAACTGGCCGACGCGCGCCTCGTCTGTGAGTCCATCGAACAGCTCCAGCACTTCGCACCATCGCCGCGCTTCACCGCGTCGGTGATGGCGCAGGTGCAGGTGGTCGAGCCGTGGCATGTCGCCCTCACGAACACGGCGCACCGACTGGTCCCTGCCTCGCGTCGCGTGCGTGCGGTGATGTTCGCCTCCGGCTCGCTCCTGGCGATCGGATTGTCGGCCGGCGTGGTGTGGCTGCTCACGCGCCCTGACATGGCACTCTACGCCGCGGGGCTCGCCGCCGGCCGCGCGCGCCGCGTGCTGCTCGATGCCACAGGCACGGTCATCACCGATGCCTTTGGTCAACCGGCGCTCGACGCACTGCGCTCGGGCTCCGTGTCGCGTGTCGCACTCGGCGGCGCGCTCGTGTTGACCGCCGTTGGCCTGGCGACCGTTTCCCTTCGGGCCGCCGCGACGTCGGCGCGCCGAGCGCGGGAGTAGTACGATGATCACGTCCCTTCTCCGCGTCGTGCGTGGCGCCTCCGTGGTGCTCGCGCTGATCGTCTCCGCTTCCCGGGGCGCCGCACAGAGTACGGCGGCAAAGACCACGCAGCGCGCCGAGCTCGCGGCTGTCCTTGCGACGCTACGCCACGACGCCGACACCAAGGCCCTCCCCACGGCGGAGCAGTTCACCTTTGGCGATCGCACCGTGGCCGCAGGCGCTGAGCCCGGGCCGGTGGCGGTCGCCAACGGCACGCTGCATGTGCGCGGCACCGTAAACGGTGATGCCGCGAGCTGGCACGGGAATATCGTGGTGCACGAGGGAGGTCGCATCACCGGCAATGCCTGGGCGATCGGCGGAAAAGTTCTCCTCGAGGGCGGCGCCGTCGAGGGCGACATGCGCGCGCTGGACGGCGATTTCGGCCCACTGGAGCGGGTGCCAGAGACACTCGACGGCGCCGCAGCCGTGCTGCACCAGGGGGCATTGGCATTTGGATGGCTCGTGGTCCTGCTCGCCGTCGGCATCGGCGTCCTGGTGTTCGCGTCACCGAATCTCAACGCGGTGGGTGATGCCATCACACGGGGATTCGGGCGCGCCTTCTTTGCGGGGCTCGCGGCGGAGTTCGCACTGCTGCCGCTGATGATTCTCCTGATCGTGGCCCTGTGCCTGACCGTACTCGGGATCCTGCTGATTCCGTTCGCAATCGTGGCGTATGTGCTCGCCGCCGCCGGGCTGGTCACACTGGGGTTCCTGGCGATGGCGCAACTCACGGGACAAGCGTTTGTCGGCGTGGGCACCGGCGCCGAGATTGATCGCCGCGCGAAAGCCCTGCAGTCCATGCTGCTTGGGCTCGTCGTCTTGCTCGCGCCCTGGTTCGTTGCCAGCGCGCTCGCCTGGTCCCCGAAGGGTGCACTCGTCATGCGCACCCTCGCCTTCGCTATCACGTGGGTCGCTGGCACCGCGGGGCTCGGCGCGGCACTCATGTCGCGTGCCGGCAAGAAGCGCCCCACACGCGCAGATCCGAACACCGCGTCGACCACCGGTTGGGCGACACCGACTCCTGTCGCAGGCGTCGCTGCCGCGCGACGGCCCGCGCCGTATACCACCGGAGGAACTCCGCGATGATCCCTCGTGCCCTTCGGTTCACCGCCGTGAGCCTCGCGTTTGCGGCACCGCTCTCTGCCCAACACTGGCGCACGCTCGACGCCTCTCGTCAGCTCAGCGACTCGTCGTCGGTTGACGTCCGCATCACCTACGCGGCGGGTAAGCTCGAGCTGCGCCCCGCCACTGGCGGCCGCACGCTGTACAGTATGTCGCTCAAGTACGACGCCGAGCATGGGGAGCCGCTCGCCAACTGGGACGCCGCGCACCACGCGGTGCACCTCGGCGTGAAAGGGGTGAAAGGCTCCTGGAATCGTCGCGATGCCGAGGGCAGCGCCATGCGTGCCGACCTCTCAACGGTGCCGCCGATCGATCTCTCGCTCGAACTGGGCGCGGTCACCGGAGACTTACAGCTCGGCGGACTCCGGCTCTCTCGGCTCCGACTCAAGGCCGGTGCCGCCGATGTCTCCGCGCGCTGGGACCTGCCGAATCGCGAACCCATGCACGATTTAACCATCGATGCCGGTGCGGCCACGCTCAAACTGGTGCAGGCAGGCAACGCGAACACGGGGCGGATTGTCGCGAATGTGGGTGTCGGGGCCCTGGAGATTGACCTTGGGGGCAACTGGACGCGCGACATCGACATGACCGCAAATGTCGCGATGGGCACACTCGACCTGCGACTCCCGAATGATGTTGGCATCCGGGTGGAGTCGAATGCCTTTATGGTGGACTTCGACAAGGCGGCCTTACGCAAACGCGGCAACGAGTGGTATTCCGAGAACTACGACGCTGCCCCGCGAAAAGTCCGACTCCGGCTCAACGGCGCGATGGGCAACGTC
>Ga0194048_10001673_pt1 | contig 11012 bp, 7 predicted proteins | sample JunL225m_MetaG_FD_161685 | JGI IMG/M metagenome (GOLD analysis project Ga0194048, IMG submission 161685) | Anoxic zone freshwater microbial communities from boreal shield lake in IISD Experimental Lakes Area, Ontario, Canada - Jun2016-L222-5m | ecosystem: Environmental > Aquatic > Freshwater >... | reverse complement strand
GCCCTACCCCTATTTGAGAATCATGCGCCCCCTCGTCGCCCTCCTCCTGCTCGCTCCGCTAGCCGCGCTCACTGCCGCCGACGCGCCCAAGGCCGCTAAGCAGGCTCCGAAAAAACAGGATCGCCCCACGCCTCCTACGCGTGCGTTCGATGCCCCGGGTGCGCCGGCCTTCGTCCGCCTAGACACGAAGACCTCGCTCGCCGACGGCAACTACCTCGTGGGCCCGACCTACGTCGCCGCCCCTGAGACCAAGGCCATCGAAGGCGTGCCGCAGGGTAAGATCCAGCAGTTCCAAATCGATTCCAAGACCACGCAGCGCTTCAACCCCGGCATCGCCCGCGACGAGTTCGGTATCCCCGACCCGCAAAACCCGAAGACCCTGATCGTCCAGACCCACACCATCGACTACAAGCGCACGGTGTCGGTCTACATCCCGGCCCAATACGTCCCCGGCACCGCCGCCCCGCTCATCGTCACGCATGACGGCCCTGGCCTCGGTAAGACCGACCAGGCGCTACCGCACATCCTCGATAACCTGATCGCGCAGAAACGCATCCCGGCCCTCATCATGGTGCAGATCGCCAATGGCGGCGGCGACGCCCAGGGACACGAACGCGGCAAGGAATACGACACCATGTCGGGCCTGTACGCCGAATACATCCAGCATGAGGTGCTCCCACTCGTCGAAAAGAATTACGGCGTGAAGTTCACGTCCGACCCCGATGGCCGAGCCACGATGGGCTCGAGCTCCGGCGGTTCCGCCGCGCTGATCATGGCCTGGTATCACCCCGAGTGGTTCCGGCGTGTGCTCACCCTCTCCGGCACGTTCGTCAACCAGCAGTGGCCCTTCGACCCCAAGACGCCCGGCGGCGCCTGGGATTTCCACGACACACTCATCCCCCAGAGCGAGCGCAAGCCCATCCGCCTGTACATGGCCGTCGGCGACCGCGACAACTACAACCCCAACGTCATGAAGGACGGCATGCATGACTGGGTCGAAGCCAACCACCGCATGGCCAAGGTCCTCAAGGACAAGGGTTACCCCTACCAGTATTACTTCTGCCAGGATGCCGGCCACGGCATCGGCAACGCCCGCCCCCAGCTCCTACCCTCCGCCCTCGAGTGGCTCTGGCAGGGCTATCAGGCGCGCTGAAAGACGGGCCGACAGGAGCTAAGCCACCCGCGGGATGTTCATTGGTCTTTTCGGACGCCAAAGCAGTGGAAGAAGTCATTCCTACTATTTGGCTACTTCCTGATATTATTGTCCAAAATTACCAAGTAGCGGCAGAGTATAGATAGATGCCCCCTGCTTGCTCCAATAACCCGCCCCCTCCGCTGACGCATGAGCAATTCATGCGACTCTTCTTGAGCGCGGAACGTGAGCTCTTGCGCTACGTCATGGCGCTGGTGCCGAACGTCAATGATGCGCGCGATGTAGTACAAGAGACCGCCGTAGCACTCTGGCAGGCAATCGGGAAGTATGACCCGAACCGACCCTTCGTGCCTTGGGCCTGTCGCTTTGCCTTGAATGAAGCGCGACTGCATCTGCGCACGGAATCCCGCCGCAGACGCTTTATCGAGGAGGATGTGGCCGCAATGCTCGATGCACGTCGCGTGGAGATTGCCGAACCATTAGATACCCGTCGCGAGTACTTACAGAGCTGCCTGAAGAGTCTACCCGATGACCAGCGCCAGCTGGTGCGTGGCTACTATTTTGAGGAAGAAAACATCGATACCCTGGCCGGGCAACTTAATCGTGGCACCGAGGCTATTTACAAATCACTGCAACGTATCCGGCAAACGTTACACCAGTGCATCGAGCGCAAACTTCAAACCAAACGCAAAGCATGAATAACGATCGCCAAGAACTCATTGACTTGATTTACGCGTACTTGGACGGTCGCGCGACCGAAGATCAAGCCACACGACTAAACGCGACACTGCGAGCCGACGAGGCAGCGCGTGACTTATACCTAAAACTGGCAGACACCCACTCCTGCCTCGCCGTAGATGAGGCCCTATGGGTCGGCCAACTGGCGGGCAAGAACACACCCGACCTTAAAGTCCGCCCTACCCCTAGACCCTGGCCCTCTTGGCGACCGATTGCGGCCGCGGCGGCAGGGATTGGGTTTGGGATATTCTGCACGTCGGTGGTCTTTGCTTATGCCGTGCCTCGGATTAAGCTAGATAGTCAACGGATTATCCCGATTCTAAACGATGGCTTTGAAGACGTGAAAGCGGCCTTCGGGCGCGGCTTCCCGAATGACGCCGGCGCCTGGTCGGGCGACTTCGCGACGGTGGTTTCCGCGCAGGAAGCCGTTGCCCCCAAAGAAGGACGGCACATGGTGCGGTTAGCGCCACTGACGGGCCGGAAATTCTGTGCTGCAGCACGCATCGTGGATCTTGCTGAGTTTCCGATACTCACTAGCATGGAAACATTTACCGTAGAGGTAACCGCAGCGTTCCATGGAACGGATCCGTCACGGGCAGATCGAAATCAAATTCGCTTGGCGGCCTTCTCCGAGCCACCGCGAGACGTAAAAGCTATTTGGAATAGCGATAGTCGTCTGGACCAAGCCCTTCAGCATCTTGGACAAACCGTCACAACGAAGCCGGGTGAGTCTGGATGGCAGACGCTCAAGGTCTCGATGGTAATTCCCGCGGGCGCCCGTAGCCTCGTAATCCATCTCGGCGCAGGTGCGGCGGACGATGCGGGCCCCAAGACGCCACATTACATCGACGATGTACACGTTCGTTTCCTAATCAAAGAATCTACTCCATGAAATTGACCCTGATTACGTTATTATTAATCGCCACTTTCAGCGATTCGAAGGCTGCCGACGCACCCAAGCCTCCGCTCAATCTTCTCTTCATCATCACGGATCAACAGCGCTGGGATGCGATGAGCTGCGCGGGTAACGAGATACTCCAGACGCCAAACCTCGACAAGTTGGCGCGGGAGGGTGCGCGGTTCACAAATTTCTATTCGGCTTGTCCGGTCTGCGTGCCCGCGCGCACGGCAATCCTCACGGGGCATAGCATCGAGTCAAACCACGTCGTCGACAACAAGGATGCCGATAAGACCGATGCGCCGCCGTTTCCATCTTTCGACCAGATCCTACTGCGCAGCGGTTATCACGGGGAATACCACGGGAAATATCATAGCCCTTATGCGCTCGCGCTCGAATACACGCAACCGGTGTCGTGGCTCAATGGAAAAAAGGCACCGGCAAAATCCAAAGCCTTGACGTCTGAAAGTGAAGCGTTTCGTGCCTACCTCGAAAAAAATGTCCCCGCGCGCCCGCTGCGCCCCGGAGAACTCTTGCAAGCAAATGGAATCTACACGTCGATCGAACTCGACGAACGTTTTGGTAAACCTGACGCGGCGAAAGGCTCTCAAGCCGAATCCTACGGCCGACTGGAAGTCCCCGCGGAGCATAGCCACGCCGCCTACACCGCCAAGGAAGGGATCGCAGCGCTGGACCGACTCAAAGGCGGCCCCTTCACCCTCACCATCTCCATCGACCCGCCGCATCCGCCGATGATTGTGTCGGAGCCCTATTATAGCATGTATCCGCCGCAGGGCATCCCCGCACCAGCGAGCATAAGCGACCCTCGGACTAACTCACCCTATGCAGACCGGCCCGGCGAAGGTGTGCTCTATCGACAACCGCAGCTAATCAAGCAGATGACATCAATCTATTACGGTATGGTCAGGGAGGTGGACGATTGGATCGGCAAGATTCTTCAGCGCGTCGACGACCTCGGCCTCGCGGACAACACTCTGATCATCTTCACCAGCGACCATGGCGAAATGCTCGGCGACCATGGGATGCACGGAAAATTCGTGTTCTACGAAGGCAGCGTGCACGTGCCTTTACTGATGCGTCTGCCCGGCGCCATCAAGCCTGGCACGGTTATCAAAGCGCCAGCATCACATATCGATCTGTTTCCGACCATTCTCGACTACTGCGGGAAAACCGGCAACGAATCCGAAGGACGTAGCCTACGTCCCCTCATCGACGGAATCGACCCAGGGACGAACCGCGTCGCCGTCTCCGAATGGCCCGCCACGCGCATACCAGGCTTCATGGTCTATGACGGGCGTTGGAAACTCCTCTATGGTCGCGCCGCCAACGCACCCTCGCTCGACGCGCTCTACGACCTGCAGACCGATCCGCAGGAATTGAACAATCTCATCGGAAAAAACCCCCAGCGCGAGCAATCCCGCACCGAAGTCACGCGCATGAAAGGTCTGCTCGTCGAATGGCTGATTCGCGTGAAGTCACCGCACCTCGAATCCGTCCGCGCCCGCCCAATTTTCGCTGAAGGCAGTTCCGTCGCCGGCAAGGCCGAAACTAGCGGTCAGCCGAAGGCGAAAAAGAAGGCTGCGAAATGAATGTATAGGCTGCCTGCCACCCCACTGCGTTCCTAAAGCTGAAATTACTCTCAAATGAAATTCCCTAGCAAACTCGTCGTCTCTCTATTGGCTTCGCTGTCCGCTTTATCCGCCGCGGACCCCGCCAAACCGAACATCGTCTATCTCCTCGCCGATGACCTCGGCTGGAGCGACATCAGTACGCATCCCGGTGGCAGCATTCCGACGCCGAATATTGACCGGCTCTTCAAGCAAGGCGTCGAGCTTCGCAACTTCATGGGTTGGTGCGTGTGCTCACCGACGCGTGCAATGCTGCTGACGGGCCGGCACCCTTTCCGCGTCGGCACCGGGCCGGAAACGGGCGGGGAATTAGAGAAAGCCGAGACAACGATCGCCGAAGGCTTCAAGGCGCACGGCTATCGCACCGGTGTCTTTGGCAAATGGCATAACGGCGAAGACCCCGACACGGCGGAGTTTCGGGCGGCTCATGCCGAAGCGTTTAAGGCGATGCCAAACAAGTCGCTCAAGGTCGGCCTCGGCGCGAACGAACACGGCTTCGATGAGGCGTGGGTTTATTACGGAGGTGGGGCAGATTATTTCACACGACGTAACTCTGGCGGCAAGGGGCCGGTGAGTTGGTGGCACAACCGCGAGTATCGCCCACAGGACGAAGGCTACACAGAGGATTTCATCGTCCAGCACGCGATGGAGTTCATTCGGGACAACAAAGAGAAACCGTTCTTCTGCTACGTACCCTTTCATATCGTGCATGCTCCTTTGCAGGCGAAGGACGCAGACCTCAAGGGCGTCGACCCCAAAGTCACGGACAAGACGAAGCGCACCTACGCCGCGATGGTGCAGGCGTTGGACAAGAACGTGGGTGCCATTCTTAACGAACTCGACCGGCTCGGCCTACGCGACAATACAATCGTCGTCTTCACCAGCGACAACGGCGCTACGCAGGACGGCAGCAACCTGCCGTTCCGCGGCGGCAAGCACTCGGTCTTTGAAGGCGGCACGCACCTGCCCACGGTGATTCATTGGCCAAACGGCAAGGCCACGAGCCGCACGTGGGACGGACTCTGCGGCGCACTCGACATGTTCCCGACCTTGATGTCGATGGCGGACCTAAAAATGCCTGAGACGCGTCCGTTGGACGGAAAAAATATCTGGCCCTCATTGCGCGCTAACACCGCAAGTCCCGTCGAGAGCTACTACTGGGCGTGGCGCAACGAGGACGCCATCCGCACCGCCGATTGGCGGATGCATCGCTTCTTCGACCATAATGAACTTTACGATATCAGCGCCGACATCAGCGAAACAAAGAACGTCGCCGATGAGCATCCCGACGTGGTGAAATCGCTCACTGCGAAGTTGACCACTTGGGCCGACTCGATCGGAGCCGCCCTTACGCATCAGACCCCGCCGGCGAAGTTCAACGCCCAGCCCGCCCCCGAGGGCGAAGTGCTTGCGGTCACCGTCACCATCACCGCTGCGGCCAAACCAAAGGACAAACTCATCGTCCCCATCGCGAGCTGGGGCGGCTCGCAATTTGCCACCGACTGGGTCGAGTTCGACATCGCTTTCGCGCCCGGCCATCCGAAGCGCCAGCCGTTTTACTCGCCTTTCAGCGGCAACGAGAAGAAAGCGGAACAACTCACCTTCAAGCGCGGCGAGGGCATCGACCAATTCGGTCGGGAGCAAATCAACGGGCCCGGAATGCAGGACTCCGCTGCCACCTGGGAGCACCGTATTGTTGGCCTATGCAGCTCGGCACCCGGACCACTGGGTCGTCACGGCATCGTCTTTACCGGCGGCCAGCCCGGCACCTATACCGTCTACCTCGACAACCTCCGCCTCCGCCACGCCGACGGCAGCACCGAGCCGATCTGGACGAACAGCAAAGACACGCGTGCAAAGAAAGTCGCCGACAACGAACTGTTTAAGGACGTACAGGTGCGTGCCGTGCCCGCCGCAGAAGTCCGCAAGTGACCTCCCTACAACCGAACCATGAAACTACTCCTCCCCCTCTTCCTTCTGTGTTTTCCCTGTCTTCAGTGTTTCGCCGCGCAGCCCCCTGCCCTCCCTAACATCGTCTTCCTCCTGGCCGACGATTTAGGCCGCGGCGACCTGCATTGCTACGGACATCCCTATGCGCGGACGCCGAACATCGATTCGATTGCCCGCGACGGCACGCGCTTCATGCAATACCACGCAACGGGCTGCACCTGCTGCCCATCGCGCACAGGACTGATGACAAGCAAGTGGCCGGCGTCGTATCCAACCTATCCGGCAAACGGCGGCTTTGCCAATCACGTCACCATCACCGAACTCCTAAAGAAGCAGGGCTACGCGACGGGGCACTTCGGCAAATGGCATATCGGCCCCGAGCAGAAGAACGGCACCTACGGCATCGATACCGTCGGCGCAGGCGAAGAAGAAGGCGGGAAGAAAAAGAAGGTACCCGATGAACGCGGGCGCGACGCACACATCTACGACGAGGCCATCCAGTTCATCGAACAGCATAAGGGCCGACCTTTTTATGTGAACGTATGGGGCCATATTCCGCACAACCCCGTGAATCCCACCGAAGCACTGGTGAAACGCTGGAGCGGACTTAAGGTTAAAGAGAGCGACTTCCCACCCCAGATGATGGCAAAGTTCGCCGACGTGCGCAAAGCCGGCGGAGACGTCGACGACGGGATGCGCCGCTACCTTGCCGATATCGAATCGCTCGACGACGCCGTGGGTCGCATCTTGAAACGACTGGATCAGCTCGGACTGCGCGAGAATACAATCGTGGTCTTTAACAGCGACCAAGGCGCCGACATGACCAAGGCCGGGGGCGGCGGACTTCGTTTCAATCAGATGGGCAGCAACGGCCCGCAACGCGGCGGCAAGCACACGAACTGGGAAGGTGGCCTGGACGTTCCGTGGATCGTAAGCTGGCCTGGCCACGTGCCCGCGAATCGGATCGACACCACTTCGGTCATCAGCGGTGCCGATTGGTTGCCGACGCTCTGCGGCATCACCGGCATAAAAATTAATACTGCCGATTTCGACGGCGAAGACGTGTCCTCCGCTTGGCTCGGCAAAGGCCCGCACGTGCGCACCAAGCCCCTGTTCTGGAAAACCAGTGCAACCGGTAGCGATTCCTATATCCGCGACGGCCAATGGAAACTGGCCCGCCCCACGCGCAAGAACGGTGGCGAATTGGAACTCTTTGATCTGACCGCCGATCCCGCCGAGACGAAAAACCTCGTCGCGCAGTATCCTGAAGTGGTCAAGCGACTGAGCACCAAGTTGGAAGCCTGGGTGGGCACTTTGCCAAAGGAATACGCCAAGACCGACGACAAGGACAAGTAAGCCGACTTTTCAAAGTTATAAAAATGAACCATCTTATCGTCTTCTTCCTCGCCCTGCTGCTTGCACCGCTTGCCACACTGCAAGCCGCCGAAGCAACGCCACCCAACGTCCTCATCGTCCTCGTCGATGACATGGGCTGGGGCGATCCGCAGTGCTTCAATCCGCAGTCGAAGATTGCGACTCCGAATATCGACCGGTTGGCGGCAGCGGGAATGAAGTTCACCAACGCGCATGCAGGGGCCTCTATTTGCGTGCCGAGCCGATATAGCCTGCTCACGGGACGGATGCCGTACCGTAACTGGAACTCGGCATCGGTGAAGCAGACCCGGAAGACCGACTTAAGTGCGCTGGAAAAGAAGCATTTTCCACAACCCCAACTTCAACATGAACCAGGACGGCTGAATCTCGCGACGTTGATGAAACACCAGGGCTATGCGACCGCCTGCGTCGGCAAATGGCATCAGGGTATGTCGACGAAGGCCGAGGCGGATGGCACACTGAAGATGACGCCGCTAAACTTTGGATTCGATTACTACTTCGGCTTCGATGCACCGGAACAAGGACCCTATGCGTTCATCGAGAACAGGCGGTTCGTTGTCGCGCCGACGGAGATGATTCCGGACCACCCCGGCGATGGCGTGACTAACCCTGAGACGCAAGGTGCGCATTGGCGCAAAGGGCTGGCGGCCCCAGGTTGGAAGTTTGACAGCGTCCTCTCGACCATCGGCGACAAGGCTGACGCCTGGTTGACCAAACAGTCGACCAACGCCGACAAAGCACCCTTCTTCCTCTACTACGCCATCCCCGCTCCACATGCACCTTGGGCGACGGCAAGCGAGTTCAAGGGTAAGAGCGGTGCCGGTCAGTATGGCGACTATGTTATGAACGTAGACGCCATGATCGGGCAGGTCCTGGCAACTTTGGACAAGCTGAAGCTACGGGAGAACACGCTGATACTCTTCTCCAGCGACAATGGGCCTGTCTGGTATGCGCAAGACATCGAGAAGTTTGATCATCGCGCAGCTGGTCCATGGAACGGGATGAAAGGCGCGCTCACCGATGCCGGACATCGCATGCCGTTTATAGCGAGCTGGCCGGGCAAAATCCAAGCAGCCAGTTCGTGCGGCGAATTAATCTGTTTCACCGACATGATGGCCACCTTCGCCTCGCTGCTCGGACAAAAACTTCCGGACGATGCCGGCGAGGACAGTTTCGATATCTCACCCCTGATGCGCGGCGAGAAACCCGCCCAACCCATCCGTAATGGCATGGTGCACGTCAACTACGGCTCCTACACCCTTGCTATCCGTGAAGGCGACTGGAAACTCATACTGCCCTCAGGCATCTATGTCGCAAAAGACGGTACCGTCACCCCTGACCACATCGTCGAGACCCATGGCAAAGGCCCCAACGACAAGTTCCAGCTCTACAACCTCCGCACCGACCCCGGCGAGACCACCAATGTCTTTGCACAAGAGCCAGACAAAGCGAAGGAACTCTTCGCTGCGCTGAAGACGGATATCGCCCGCGGTCGCAGCCGTTAAGCACGAAACGACTTTCTTTCTAAAACCATGAAAACATATACCCTCACCCTACTCACCACCCTGCTGCTCGCGCCGCTGGCCGCGCTGCACGCCGCTGACTCGGCAATCAATAGACCCAATATCATTCTTATCATGTCCGACGACGTCGGCATCGGTGACATCCACTGTTACGGCGGGCCGTTCAAAACGCCGAACCTCGACACCCTGGCACAGGGAGGCACGCGCTTCCAGTATTGTTATGCGTCGCCTCTGTGCGGCCCATCTCGGTGCGAGACGCTCACAGGTCGTTATCCCTTCCGCACCGGGCTTAACAGCAACGACAGCGCCAACGCCGTTGCCACGGATCGTGAGGTAATGATCCCTACAATCATGAAAAAAGTGGGTTACGTGACCGCAAGCGCAGGCAAGTGGGGACAGATCTGCCTCGGGCCGCGCGAGTGGGGCTTTGACGAACACATCGTCTTCAAGGGCAGCGGCCACTACTGGGCCTCGCAAACCAAGGGCTACAACGTCAACGGCCAGAGCAAGGAGATGACCGACACCGAATATATGCCCGATTTGTTGCACAACTTCGCCGTCGATTTCATCACGCGACACAAGGACAAGCCCTTCTTCCTCTACTATCCGATGTCGAGCATCCACGGGCCCATTCTCCGCACCCCCGACAGTATACCAGGTGCGTCCCCGGATGAGCTCTACGCCGATAACATCGAATACATGGACAAGCTCGTCGGCAAACTGATGGCCGAACTGGACAAACAAAAGCTGCGCGAAAAAACCGTCGTCATCTTCACCGGCGACAACGGCACGGCGCGCTTTGGTGCCGGGAAGGCGACTGTCGATGGCAAGCAGGTCAGCGGCATGAAAGCCACCATGCTCGAAGGCGGCAGCCGCGTGCCGCTCATCGTCAACTGCCCCGGCACCACGCCCGCCGGCGCGGCGAACCATGACCTCATCGACTTCAGCGACTTCTTTTCCACCTTCGCGCAGCTCGGCGGCGCGGCTCTACCCGCGGGAGTGACTCTCGACAGCCAAAGTTTTGCGGCCCAAATCAAAGGCGAAAAGGGCACCCCGCGCGAGTGGTGTTACGTCGAGCTAGGGGGGCAATCCTACGTCCGCGACGCCCGCTACAAACTCACGAACCAAGGCAAACTCTTCGATCTCCAGAACGCCCCTTGGGAGGAAATACCCGTCGACGCCGACACGAAGGACGCTGGGGCCATCGCCTCCCGGACCAAACTGCAAGCCGTGCTGGCTGAGCATCCCGCCAAGGACGGCAAGCGTACCGAGGGTAAGAAGGGCAAGAAGAAGGAACAAAAGAAGCGCAGTGCAGATGCGGCCAGTCCCACGAAGTCCGACGCACCTCCGTCCGGGGCCGCTAAGTAGCCCGCCATTTACGAACACAAGAAGAAGGCAAATGGCTTCACGCCTTTGAAGTGACGCTTGGCAACACAAGCAGGAAAAACTCCATGAAAACATATACCCTCACCCTCCTCGCCGCTCTGATGCTCTGCGCGTTCGGCACCACCGCAACCGCGGCGAATGCGAAGCCCAACATCCTCTTCATCCTCACCGACGACGAAGGACTCAGCGACGTCGGATGCTATGGCTCGGACCGGTTCAAAGGGAAGACGCCAAACATCGATGCGCTCGCCGCAACGGGCGTGCGGTTCACGCATGGCTTCGCCCCGCCGCTGTGCTGTCCGTCACGCGCCACGCTCAAC
>Ga0194048_10001672_pt1 | contig 11019 bp, 10 predicted proteins | sample JunL225m_MetaG_FD_161685 | JGI IMG/M metagenome (GOLD analysis project Ga0194048, IMG submission 161685) | Anoxic zone freshwater microbial communities from boreal shield lake in IISD Experimental Lakes Area, Ontario, Canada - Jun2016-L222-5m | ecosystem: Environmental > Aquatic > Freshwater >... | reverse complement strand
GTAGGGGGTACGGGTGTGAATAAAACCCATCAACCCGCCTCTGTCGAGTAGGCTTCTTGGAGTATGATTATTCCGACGGGCCAGCCCGGTGGCTTGGATTTTACCCCCGGCGGTATTCGGTGGGGCTTACTTTCATGGCCCTCCGGAACTGTCGCGAGAAGTCACTAGCATCATAAAAGCCCGTCTGGTGGGCGATTTCGGACGGACGGAGCCCGCTCGTGCGGAGTAGATCCGAGGCTGCCGCCACCCGCATACGCACCAGATAGGCCCGCGGGCTCATCTGGTAGGCCTTGTGGAATTTGCGTTCGAACTGGCGGACCGACATCCCGGTGAGCTTCGCGAGCTTATCTATATTAAGAGGCGACCCGAGGTTGTCCTTGATGAATTCAGCTGCCGCCTCGACCTGCAGGAAGGGCTCGAGCAGGGCCTTGGTCCCGACGTAACTGCGGACCGTGCCGCAGACCCCACAGGCTTTACCCTCGGTATCAAACAACGGAAGCTTGGTCGTCTCATACCAGACGTGTTCCCCGCTCTCGTTCGGGAAGAGTTCGATGATCCGGGGCAGGGGCTGGCCCGTCTGGCAAATCTGGAGGTCCTTCTTTTTAAAGGCCGCAGCCAGCTCCGGCGGAAAGATGTCGGCGTCGGTCTTGCCGAGTAGGCTCGCTTCATCGGCACAGCCGCAGCGCTGGGCGAAAGCCAGGTTGGCCATGGTGAACCTGCCCGCCAAGTCCTTGGCGAAGAACATCACCCCGGGCAGGTGGTCGAAGACGCCGCGCAGGCTGGCTGGGGAGACCCGGCGCATCCACTCCTCCCGGTGCTCTGGCGTTTTCATACTATTTAGGATGAGGTCCATCTGGCGGCTTTCCATCCGATTTCAAAGGGTTTTATGGTATTATATCGTCAACACCCCGAATGGGTCTTTGTCGTTTAAACCTTGGGCCTCCCGGCTAATGCCCCCTCGGGCTTGGGCTAATTACCTCACCATCCTGCGGGGAACTCTATTTTCGTTTTGAGGTCTTCGTGAAACCCGCCTCCTTTCCCCTCACACCCAAACCCCATGACCTCCCTGAAGTCCCTCGCCCTTTGCTTCCTCGCCGCCTCCGTCGCGGCCGCCCCTGACGCCGACACGATGAAGCGCGGTCAGGCCGTCTACGCTAAGACCTGCATCGCCTGCCACCAGCCGACGGGTACGGGCCTGCCTCCAGTGTTCCCGCCCCTCGCCGGGTCCGAGTGGATCGCGAAGAGTGCCTCCATCGCTGTTCGCAATATCATCAACGGCATGATTGGCCCCGTGACCGTCAAGGGCACGACCTACAATAGCATGATGCCTCCCCTGGCCGGCGTCTCCGACAAAGAAATCGCTGATGTGGTCACCTACGTGAACAATTCTTTCGGCAACTCGGGCGCTACCGTCACGGAAGCCGAAGTGAAGGCCATCAAGGCAAAGTATGCCGATCGCAAGACCCCTTGGACGGCTGCCGAATACGAGAAGGAAGGCAAGTAAGCCGCCAACGGCTGGGTAGGGTGGCTTGACCAGCGGGGAACATCGGGGCATTTTAAGGGTTCTTAACCCCTAGACATGAGTTCTTTCCCCCCTGCTTTGCCTTCCGGTGTTGTCGTGACTACTACCTTTGCGGTGGAGGGTTTCCGGGTGGTTGCCTACAAGGGCCTCGTCCGTGGCCTCATCGTCCGCGCCCCGACCATCGAGCAGGGAATCCTGGGCGGCCTGAAGAGCATCATCGGTGGCCAAATCGGCGCCTACTCGGAAATGTGCGAGCAGGCCCGCCAAACGGCTTACGACCAGATGGTCACCCACGCCGCCGCGATGGGAGCTAACGCAGTCATCGGGGTTTCTTACGATGCCTCGGAGGTCAAGATGAGCGCGACCGAAGTCCTTTGCTACGGCACCGCGGTGGTGATCGAACCCATCGCCTGATTTTATGGCTGACTTCATTCCACCCCGGAGTCGCGAGCAGGTGGCCGACCTCCATTTCATGGATGCTCGCTACAAGCTCCTTGATCTCGCAGCCTTCCTTGACCGCCTCGACCGCGCCTCGGGCGGCGAAGACCATCGCGTCCGCGGCCTCCGCGCCGCCCTCCCGCTCCTTTTGGAAAAGGATGAAGGCCGCGTAGCCAAGATCCTGAATCTCTGGAGCGACCCCTCCATTGTCCCCATCGAAAAGGCCGACACCAAGGCCGCCTCGGGCGTCTGGCCCGGCCTCAAGTAAGCCACGACCATGCGCTACATCGAACCGCACGGCCACATGGTGAGCCGCACCACCGACGACTACCAGGCGATGGCCCTCGCGGGCTGCGCGGCAATCTGCGAGCCAGCTTTCTGGGCGGGCTTCGACCGCAAGTCGGCCGATGGCTTCTACGACTACTTCTGCCAGCTCACCCAACATGAGCCCAAGCGCGCTGCCAAGTACGGCCTACCGCACTACTCCTGGCTCTGCATCAATCCGAAGGAGTCGGAAGACATGGCGCTCGCCGCTGACGTCCTCGCGCTCATCCCAGAATTTCTGAAAGCCCCGACGGTGCTCGGCATCGGCGAAATCGGCCTCAATAAGAACACGCGCAATGAAATGAAGGTGCTCGAGCAGCACATCGCCCTCGCGGTGCAGTTCGACCAGATGATTCTCGTGCACACGCCGCACCTCGAGGACAAGCGCAAGGGCACCCGCCTGATTATGGATTGCCTCAAGGCCAACGGCGTCGTGAAGCCCGAGCGCGTGATCATCGACCACGTCGAGGAACACACCATCCACGAAGTCCTCGACCAGGGCTTCTGGGCTGGCATCACGCTCTATCCCGAATCGAAGGCCACGCCCGTGCGCGCCATCGACATGATCGAATCCGTCTCCGCCCAGCGCGTCTGGCTCAACAGCGCGTGCGATTGGGGCCACAGCGATCCGCTGTCCGTGCCCAAGGCCGCGCAGGAGATGCGCCGCCGCGGTCATTCTGCTGCCGCCATCGACCGACTCGTCTACGGCAACCCGGTGAAGTTCCTCTCCCAGTCGCCGCGCTTCAAGGACCCCGCCGCCCAGGCCTGAACGCGTGAAGCTCACGTCCGGACTTTCCCTCGCCTACTGCACCAACGTCCATCGCGGCGAAGGGTGGGTGGAGACGTTCGCTGGTTTGCGCGATCACGCCTTGCGCGTGCGTGACCGCGTCTCGCCCGGCAAGACCTACGTGCTCGGCCTCCGCCTCGGCGATCTCGCTGCGAAGGAACTCGCCGTGCCTGCCACGCTCGCGGCGTTTCGCGCTTGGCTCGATCAAGAGAACTGCGTTGTCGCCGGCATCAATGGTTTCCCGTTCGGCCCCTTCCACGGCCAAGCGGTGAAGGATAATGTTTTTGCACCGGACTGGTGCGAGGCCCCGCGTCTCGAATATACCAACCGCCTCTTCGATCTCCTCGCCGCGTTCGGTCCGCCAGATAAGGTCGGCACCGTCAGCACGCTGCCGGGTTCCTTCAAAGGCTTCGACCGCAACGCCGACGAGCTCAAGGTCATGCGCCGCAACTTGCTTGCGTGCGCCGAACACCTCGCGCGCCTGCGCGACCGCACCGGTATGCATCTGCGTCTCGCGCTCGAGCCCGAGCCGATCGGCCACGCTGAGAATACGCCCGAAGCGCTCCGTCTGTTTGAACAACTGCGCGCCGAAGAGCCCGCCCGCGGCCTCGTCGACGCGCACCTCGGCATCGCCTACGACACCTGCCACTTCGCCCTGCAATACGAAGAGGCCCATGAGGCCATCGCCCGACTCAACGCCGGCGGTGCGCCCGTGCTTAAGTTCCATCTCAGCTCCGCCCTGAAACTCAAGCCCACCGAGGTCGCCCTCGCGCGCCTCGCGAGGATGCATGAGCCCACGTACCTGCACCAGACCATGGGCCGGGCCAAGGACGGCTCCATCGTGCGCTTCAAAGACATCCCGCTCGCGATGGCTTCGATTGATCAGCTCCGTACGCTCGAGGAACTGCGCGTCCACTTCCACGTACCGGTGAACGCTGATCACTTGTCGGACGAGCTCTCCACGACCAACGACCACCTCAAGGCTGCCCTCGATGTCATCGCCAAAGCTCCGGGTGCCTGCCGCGAGCTGGAGATTGAAACGTATACCTGGGAAGTCCTGCCGCCGGAACTGCGCGCGGCTGACGTCGCCGACATGATCGCCGAGGAATACCGCTGGACGCTTGCCGAACTCGCGCAGCGCGGCGTGAAGCCACTTTGAGATGCTCGCCCGCTTCTGGATAAAAGTCCGCGCCTGGCTAGTTCTCACGCGGGGCTCAAATCTTCCGACCGTCTGGAGTAATCTCTTCGCAGGCTGGCTGCTCGGGTATGCCTTCACGAACCGTTTCCCTTACGCCATGGGGCTGCTACTTTCGCTCTTCGGCCTACTTCTCGGGGTTTCGTTGATCTACGTCGGCGGCATGATCCTGAACGACGCGTTTGATGCTCGCTGGGACACGGAGCGGCGCTCGACGCGCCCCATCCCTGCCGGGATTGTCTCGGTGAAGTCCGCTTTCATCGTCGGTATCGGCCTGCTCCTCTGCGGATCTTGGTGTACCGTCGCGGCTTCCCTGGGCGGGCATCGTGGCATCACTTCCGTCTTGGTGTCCCTGCTTGTGGCGGGCGTCCTCGTCTATGATCGCTGGCACAAAGGGGTAAGCTGGGCACCAGCCGTCATGGGGCTTTGCCGGGCGCTCCTTCCGTTCATCGGCTTCTTCGCGGTGGGTGGCCTTATCGACGGCCCGCATTTTCGCGGCTGGCATCTCGTCGCCTTGCTCGCGCATCCGTTTGTGCTCTGGCTGTTGACTTTTTCGATCACGCTCGTTGCCCGCCATGAGGCTGGTCCCGGGGCGCCACCGCGCTGGGCCGAATGGTTGCTTTACCTCGTGCCCGTTCCATTGCTGCTGGCGCCGAACTTACCACACGTGACGGACGGTCAGGCCGGCCCAGCGAAGGTCGCGCTCCTTGGTTGTTGTTTATTCTGGCTCTGGGTCTGGCTTTCCAATCGTCGGCATCCTTTGCCTATGGGCGTCGGCCGCCGCGTCGCCGATCGCCTCGCCGCCTTCCCGATAGTCGATTTCGCGGCCGCGGGCCTCTTCTATTATTATGCCGGCTTCATGCGAGACGGCGTAGAAAATTCGATTCAAGTCGGTTGGGCGGCCTTGGCGATGAGACTGGCGTGGATGGTGCCCTTCGGGTCATTTCTCCTGACCCTATTTTTGCGCCGCTGGATTCCGGCTACCTAAGATCTGCGAGATTTGGGGTTTTTAAGGTGGGTAATAATGGGAACTTGGCTTGTCCTTCGGCGTCTAACATCTTCTGATAAACCCTCCCCCAGGGCTATGGACGACTCCCTTGACCTCGAATTCGCGGTAACCTACCGCCACCGCATCTTCTTTACGGAAGGGGCGTTCGCTTCGGGCAACCGCGTCCTCGCCGACCTCTTTGCCGGCGCGAAGGTCATCCCGATCGTCGACGCAGGCCTGGCCAACGCTCGCCCTGGCTTCGCCGCCGAGGTCGCTGCCTACGGCAAAGCGATGGGCGTGAATTTCACCCGCCAGCCGCTGGTACTCACGGGAGGAGAATCCGCCAAGAAAGACTCCGCTGTCGTGAAGGCCGCCTTGGCCGCTATCGAAGCAGACAAAATCTGCCGCCACTCCTACGTCCTCGCCATCGGCGGCGGCGCTTTCCTCGATGCCGTTGGTTTTGCGGCCGCTACCGCCCACCGCGGTGTGCGTCTTGTGCGTATGCCTACCACGACCCTCGGTCAGGGTGACGCCGGCGTCGGCGTGAAGAATGGTATCAACACCTTTGGTAAGAAGAATTTCACGGGCGCTTTCGCCGTGCCCGCTGCCGTCGTCAACGACCTCGCGTTGCTCGCCTCGCTCGATGCGCGCGGCCTGCGCGATGGCCTGGTCGAAGCCGTGAAGGTTTCGCTCCTCAAGGACCCAGTGTTCTTTGGTAATCTCGAGAAAGAGTCCGGCCTGCTCGCCGATGGCAATATTCCCGCCATTGGTCGAGCGGTGCGCCGCTCCGCTGAATTGCACGCGAAGCACATCGCCGGCAATGGCGACCCCTTCGAACTCGGCAGCGCCCGTCCGCTCGACCTCGGCCATTGGGCCGCGCATAAGCTCGAGTCGATGACCCAGCATCGCCTGACGCACGGTGAAGCGGTCGCCGTTGGGCTGGCCCTCGACCTGATTTGCGCACGCGAGCTTGGCCTCTTCGGCAAGGAAGAGACCGAACGCTCGCTCAACCTGCTCGTCGCCCTGGGCTTCCGGATCTATGCCCCCGAGATGCATCTCGAGGGTGGTGCTCCGATGCTCGCCGGCCTCGAAGAATTTCGCGAACACCTCGGCGGCCAGCTCACGCTGGTACTCCCGACGGCCATCGGTAAGTCCACGCAGGTCCACGAGATGGCTTCCGCCGTCGTCCGTAAGGCTGCCGACGAACTACGGGCGCGCGATTTGCAGACATGCGCCGCGCGGTCCTGAACGTCGTCGGCCTTTCCGCGCGCGACCTGACTTCTGGCGTGATGCCGCGCCTCGCTGCCCGCGCGGCCAAGGGCAGCGTCGCGAAGGTGCGCCCAGCGTTCCCGGCCGTCACCTGCACCGCGCAGTCCGATTATCTCACGGGCAAAAGCCCGTCGGAGCACGGCATCGTTGGTAATGGCTGGTACGACCGCACGCTCAGCGAGGTGCAGTTCTGGAAGCAATCGAACCGACTCGTCGGGGCGCCCAAAGTTTGGGACGAACTGCACGCCAAGAATCCCAAACTCAAGGTCTCCAATCTATTTTGGTGGTACAACATGGGCACGAACGCGGACATCTCCGTCACGCCGCGCCCGGTCTACAAGGCCGACGGCGGGAAGATCTTCGACATCGCGAGCTACCCGCAGCGCTACAAGGAGTTGCTCAAGCGCGACCTCGGGGACTTCCCGTTCCATTCGTTCTGGGGCCCACGTGCTGGCCTGCCTTCTTCGCAGTGGATTGCCGACTCGGCACGCTGGATTGAAGACCACGAGCAGCCGGACCTTAATTTAGTCTACTTACCGCATCTCGATTACGACCTGCAGCGCTACGGCCCGGCCGACCCGCGCTGCGATGCCGCGCGTCGTGACGTCGATAAGCTCGTTGGCGACCTCGCCGAATTCCTCGAAGCCCGCGGCGTCGAAGTCCTCATCGTCTCCGAATACGCCATCACCGCCGTCGACCGCGCCGTCCCGCTGAACAAGGTCCTGCGTGCGCACGACTGGCTCGAGCTCAAGCCCGAGGACGGTAGCCTCACCCTCGACACCTTTAACTCTAAGGCTTTCGCTGTGGTCGACCATCAGATTGCACATGTCGTGGTCCTTGATCCGTCAATCCGCGAGGAAGTCCGCAAGGTCCTGCTCGCCACTCCCGGCGTCGCGCAGGTGCTCGATGCTGACGGCCAGGCCGCCGCCGGCATTAAGCACGTGCGCAGCGGCGACTTCGTCGTCATCGCCGACGGACACAGCTGGTTCTCGTATTACTGGTGGGAAGAAGGACAGGGTGAACCTGACTTTGCGCGCTGCGTGGATATCCACCGCAAGCCTGGCTACGACCCCGTGGAGCTGTTCATCGACCCCAAGATCCGTTTCCCGATGCTCAGTATCGCCTGGTTCCTGCTGAAGAAGAAGCTCGGCTTCAAGGCGCTCATGAAAGTCATCTCGCAGGATGCCTCGCTCGTGAAGGGCTCGCATGGTCGCATCCCTGAGGACCCGCTCGACTGGCCGGTGCTCATCGCGCCCGCCTCGGCCACCTTGCCTGCACAGATCGGCTCGACTGACGTGTACGGCCAGATCGCGAAGGGCTTTTAAGCGGCCATTTCCTCTGGTCTGGGGTTGAAGCGGAAACCACGCCCGCCCAAGGTGGTCGTACCCCTATGTTCGCCCGTAGTCTTGCCCTCGTCTTCGGTGTCGCCGCCTTCGCCGCGCCCTTCCCGGAGCCGACCAATAACCAGGTCGAAACCATCCCGCTGCTGACCCCGCAGCAGGCGCTCTCCAAACTACACCTGCCTGAGGGTTTTAAGGCCACATTGTTCGCCGCCGAGCCAGATGTGCGCCAGCCCATCGCCCTTTGCTGGGATGAACGCGGTCGCCTCTGGGTCGCCGAGAACTACACGTACTCCGACGGCAAGGAGCGCTTCGATCTGAAGCTGCGCGATCGCATCGTCATTCTCGAGGACACCGACCACGACGGCAAATTCGATAAGCGCACGGTCTTCACGGACGATGTGCAGATGCTCACCAGTATCGAGCGCGGCTTCGGCGGCGTGTATGCGATGTGCCCGCCCAACTTGCTCTTCATCCCGATGGACGGCGATAAGCCCGCCGGCCCGCCTCAGGTCGTGCTCGATGGTTTTAGTACCACGGCGGCCAGCCGCCACACCTTCGCCAACGGCCTCAAGTGGGGTCCTGATGGTTGGCTCTACGGACGCGTCGGTATCTCGAGCACCTCATGGATCGACGTCCCCGGAGTGCCGCGCGAAAAGCGTCAGCCCACTGCCGGTGGCCTTTGGCGCTACCACCCGGTGACGAAAGTCTTCGAGCCCTATTGCCACGGCACGACCAATCCCTGGGGCTCTGATTGGACGAAAGATCACGAACTGCTCTTCATTAACACCGTGATCGGTCACGGCTGGCAGGGTATTCACGGCGGGCACTTCAAGCGGATGCATGGCGAGGATCCGTATCCGTTCGTCTACGAGCTCATCGACCAGCAGGCCGATCACTACCACTGGGATAGCGGCAAGAAGTGGAACGATGCCAATGGTGGCCGCGGCGGCGCCGATAGCTTCGGCGGGGGCCACGCCCATGTGGGGATGATGATTTACCAAGGCGACAACTGGCCGGCGGAATATCGCGATAAGCTTTTCACCCTTAACCTTCATGGTCGCCGTACCAATATCGACCGCATTGAGAAGGTCGGCAGCGCGCTGGTCATGAAGCACGTCGGTGATATGTTGAAGTCCGACGACGAATGGTTCCGCGGTATTGAAATCAGCCAGGGTCCGGACGGCGCCGTCACCATTCTTGACTGGAGCGATATCGGCGAGTGCCACGACCAGGACGGCATCCACCGCACTACCGGCCGTATCTTCAAGGTCAGCTACGGTGAACCCAAGCAGCCCAAGGTTGATTTCGCTAAGGCCACGCCGCTGGAGCTCGTCGAGCTGCAGCGTAGCCAGAACGAGTGGCTCGTGCGTATGGCTCGCTGGGAACTCCGTGAACGCGCCTGGAAGGGCGTCGACCTTTCGTCCGCCACCGTCGCCTGGGAGAAGCTCGCTTCGGAAGAAGACAGCGTCCTCGCGCTCAACGCCCATTCGACCCTGCTGGCGATGCGCACCGTAAAGTCTGCCGACAAGCCTTTCGCCGCGCAGCATGCCGCCCATTATGCCCCGGCCGCGATTCTCAAAGAGAAGCGCATCGATGTCCTCGCCCGTCTCATTGAGCGCGAGCTAACGGACCCGCTGGTGAATCGGAATAACTCTCTGACCAAATACGCCAACCAGCTCGGGTTCATTGCTAGCTGCGACGAACAGGAATCCGCGATTTTGAAACTCGCTAGCGAGCCACACGGCCAGCGGGCGCGTCTCGCGCTCGCCGAAGCCTTGCCACTCCTCACTCCTGCGGTCCGCACGCTCGTGGCCCAGCACCTGCTGCGTTACGACCAAGACGTCACCGACCATAATCTCCCGTTGCTCGTCTGGACGGGCATCCGGGAGCTTTCACCAGCCGAACTTGCGAATTGCGCCCACGTCAGCCGCGTGCCCCTTGTTACCAAGCTCATCTCCCGCCGCATCGCCGAAGCTTCCGTGAAGGATCCGACGGCGCTGAATGCCCTGATCGAAGGCTTTTCCCAGATGCCGGAAGGCCAGTCATCCGTGGTCGCTGGCATGGCTGAGGCTTTGAAGGGCCTCCGCAAGGCGACCAAGCCCACGGCCTGGGACCGCTTCGTCTCCATGATTCCCGCTGCCGATGCCGCCACGGCCGTGATGGTGCGTCAGCTCAATGTCATCTTCGGCGACGGCCAGGCCCTCGCGGATATCCGTAAGGTTGCCCTCGATGAGAAGGCCTTGATGGAACAGCGCAGCGTCGCGTTGCTCTCGCTGATTGAAGCCAAGGACAAGAATCTGCGGGCCGATTGCGAGAAACTCCTCAACACGCGCGGGCTGAGCCTGGAGGCCGTCCAAGGCCTGACGCAGTTCGACGATGCGGTGGTGGCGAAAAAAATCATCGCCCGTTATCCGCAGCTCTACCCGCATGAGCGCCCGCAGGTCATCATGGCGCTGGTTTCGCGTGCGAAGTTCGCGGCGGAACTCTTGGCCGCTATCGAAGCGGGGAAGCTCGGCAAGGAAGACCTCGGCCCGGCAGCCGCCCGGCAGATTCGCGCTTTCAATGATGACCAGCTCACCGCTCAGCTGACTAAAGTTTGGGGCGAGGCCCGGGAGACCTCCGCTGACAAGCTTAAGCTCGTCGCCGAATTCAAGACCCGCCACACGCCTGAATCACTGGCCAAGGGTGATCAGAGCAAGGGGCGGGCGATTTTTGCGAGTGTGTGTGGCCAGTGCCATAAACTCTACGGCGAAGGTGGTGCGCTTGGGCCTGACCTCACCGGCAGCGGCCGCCACGAGATCAATTACCTGATTGAGAACATCGTCGACCCCAGTGCCGTCGTGGATGCCGCTTATTATCTTAATATCATTGAGCACAAAGACGGCCGCGTGCTCAGCGGCATCATCGGTGCGCAGAGTGAGCGCACGCTCACGCTCCGGGCGGTCGGGCAGGAGACCGTCATCGACAAGCAGGATATTAAGGCGCGCAAGATCATGCCCATCTCGCTCATGCCGGAAGGCCTGCTCCAGGCCTTCACCTCTGAGCAGCAGCGCGACCTCCTCGCCTATCTCATGGGCAATTCCCAGGTCCCGTTGGCGAAGTAAGTTTACGATCCACCTAGCGGCAGGCCTTCTAGTTCGCTCTCCGTCTCAA
>Ga0194048_10001670_pt1 | contig 11023 bp, 7 predicted proteins | sample JunL225m_MetaG_FD_161685 | JGI IMG/M metagenome (GOLD analysis project Ga0194048, IMG submission 161685) | Anoxic zone freshwater microbial communities from boreal shield lake in IISD Experimental Lakes Area, Ontario, Canada - Jun2016-L222-5m | ecosystem: Environmental > Aquatic > Freshwater >... | reverse complement strand
GACAGGGGTGGTTCTGCCACCGCTGGTCGGGCGATGTAACGGCAAATGCGTTTCAGCTTTTTCCATTCGTGGGCTTGGGTGGCAACGGCGGCGTGAGGGCTAAAGCCATCGACTTTGCCCACTTTGCTGAAGCGGTCGTCCTCTTCGGCCTGGGCTGGAATCGTTCAGGGAAACCGAGTTCACACCTCACAGCAACGCGGAAAATACCGAGCCGGAATCCAGGGTCGTGCCGCCACTGTTCAAGAGTGCCAACGATTAGGCGTGGTCACGAATCCGTGAGGGCACGCCTAAGCGTGTCGCCAAGTGCGTCGTTGCAGAAAAAGGGTGCCGAGTATGGCGAGCCGGGCGAAGTCATCTTCGCGCCGATCGACGAACAGTTGTTCAACAGCACCATACGCGATCCATCGGCAGTGGTGCCCAACAAGGCGCCGTGACCGCGAAAGCAAGCTGCCGTCGCTCGAACGTTGCCATGAATGGCTGATCGCGCGCGCGAAATTGTTGCCCGGCAAGGCGCGCGATCAGTGCCTGTTCAGCGCGCGAAATCGATCATTGGTTCGGCGGGCATGGTGGGGATATGCAATTTGAGGGAGGGCTTTTCGCTCGCCTCATGGCAACCCTGGCAACCGTGCATCATGCCGGTATAGCCAGCGACAAATCCCGTCTTGTCTTTCGCGGTGATGCTTTGCTCGATCGCCGCCAATTGGGTAGTCTCCAGGGCGGTGGCAATCGGCGTCAGTTCCAGATTGCCGCTACTGATCTTGCGCGACGGCTGAACACGCATCGCCCCGCGCAGCCTGACCTTGGTTTCACTCGCATAAAACTGCGCCAACGGCCAGTTTTCTGCCTGCACCGCGAACCACAGGTTGCTGAAATTGTAGGCTACCTGCGTCATCGCAAAGGCCTGGCCGGGCATGATGCTCTGCAAGCGGGCGACATCAGCCTGCAGTGATTCCAGTGTTGGTGGTGCTGCTGGTTCCGCCGCCTGTAGCGGCATGACGCATACCAAGCCGGAAACAATCATTGCGCATATTCTTGTGTACATCTTTATGGCCCCCCTGGGTGAGTTGGTTTTGTGGTTAGTGTGCCGGCCCAGTTTGCTGGCCGGATTTGTTGGGCGTTCTGCTCCTCGACGTATTCGTCTGACTGCCCGTCAGTATAGCGAGCTACTTGCCAGGTAGTGCGAACACTTCCAGTGAGATTTCGGTTTTGGGTGCGGAGAGCTCGGGCACCAGTCCGCGACTGTAGTCGCCCAGATGACTGGCTTCGCCGCTGACCACGGCGATGTACTGCTGGCCGCCGACGGCGTAGGTGATGGGCGTGGATTCCGCCGCGGCCGGAAGCGGCGCCTGCCACAACAAGGCGCCGTTGCCCTGGTCGTAGGCGCTGAACGTGCGGCCCATGTCGGAGACGAACACCAGTCCGCCCGCAGTGGCCAGCAGCGAGCTGGCCATGGGCAGGCGCTGCCGGTGCGTCCACTGCACGCGCCGCGTGGTGAGATCGATGGCCATCACGCGACCCAGATTGCCGTCGCTGTCCGGCCGGGATCGCGGTGAGAAGCGGATGTCGCTGCCGCCGTTGGCTGTTTCCTGCTGGCCACGCGGTGAATAAGTGTATTCAGCGCAGGATTCCAGCACCGATACGAACAGCATGCCTGTGGCCGGATTCAGCGACGTGGCAGGCCAGTTGCGCGCGCCGAGATTGCCCGGGCATACCAGCAGGCCTTTGCCAGCCACGGGTTCAAGTCCGGCGCTGGTGCGTTTGTCACCAGTGACCGGATCGATGCTGACAAATACATTGGTCAGGCCTGTGTCCTGCGCAAACAGGAATTTACCGGTGGCTGCATCCACCGCTTCAAACACCGCGCCTTTGCCGCCCGTGACCACGGCGCGGCGGGCGTTTGCGCCGCTGCCCAGCGTCACCACGGTGCGCTCGAAGGCCCAGTCCTGATCCCACACATCGCGCCGATGATGCTGGTGATACCACACCAGTTCGCCCGTTTCGGGCCGCAGCGCCAGAGTGGTATTCGTGTACAAGCCGTCATTATTCGTGACCGCACTCGTGCCCGCGCGCGGCTCAAGCAATGTGGCGGTGTTGTAGGTGTTGCCCGTGCCGAAATACGCCAGGTTCAGTTGTGCGTCGTAGCTGCCTGTGGTCCACACGCCGCCGCCGAATCGTTCTTCGGTGGGCGCGTCATTCCAGGAGTCGCCGCCCGGTGTGCCGGGACGCGCAACGGTATAGAAGCGCCAGCGTTCTTCGCCCGTTGTGGCATCGAGCGCGACGATGAAACAGCCGCCCTTGTTGGTGAGGCCCAGGCTTACGCCGATCATCACTACGCCGCGCGCCACCAGCGGACCGCTGCTCAGCTGCAGACCACCATTGGGGCCGTCGCCGTTGAGCGCGTGATCCCACAGCACCTTGCCGCTGCGCGCATCCAGCGCCAACAAATGCCCGTCAGCGGTGGGCACGAACAGCGAGTGGCCGAACAGCGCCACCGACTTCGACTGCTTGCGCTGACCACCATTCCCGGACGCTTGCCGGCCCGCAACGGCCGGGCGTTTGAATTCGCGCTCGAATCGCCATAACGGTTTGCCAGTGGCCGCGTCGATGGCTTGCAGCCCCGCGCCGCTGAATACGAACAGCACGCCATCGTGTACCAGCGGCGTAACTTCATTGCTGCTGGGATCCAGTGGCGCGCTCCAGACCTTCTGCAGCTTCTGCACATTGCTGCGGTCGATCTGCTTGAGTGGACTGAAGCCGGCGGCATCGAAGGTGCGGCGCCACATCAGCCAGTCTGAATCAGAAGGCGCGGCCAGCATGGCCTCGGTCACCGGGCTCAGCGCCGCGAGCTTCTGCGCCAGATCCGCCGACACGGCCGCGGGTTTGGTTGCATTCGCGGCCACAGCGCTCTGCGCAGCCGGCTGCACACCGGCAAACGCAGCAGGTCCCTGGAGATTCGCCTTCACCAGAAAGGCCATCAGATCCGGGTAGACGTCGGCATTCAACGTGGGCAGGCCCTTGGGCGGCATGGTGTTGCGCATCTGTGTGAGCAGCTCCGCGGCCTCTTTGCCACGCCAGTGGCTCATGAATGTTTCGCCGATCAATGTGGGAGCGAAGGGGCTACCTTCGAGCTTGGGTCCATGGCAGCTGATGCAGCTCTCGGCATAGACCGACTGGCCCTTGGTGGCGCTGCCGCTCACCGCGCCATTGGCTGCGAAAAGAATCTGTGCTGAGGCATGCCCGCTCGCCAGAAGCAGCGTTGCGGTGAGCAGGGTGGCGTGTCGGGACAACATGAATTTTTTCTATTTGAAGCCGGTCCGCGGCGCTTGGCGCAATTTATAACGCATTATTCCGCTTGGGCATAGGGTATGGGTACAGGAAGCATAAAGCCCCATTTCCAGTCCTGGGTACAGTTGGACTCACCATAGTCCAGCTTTGCTTATCGGCTTACCGTAATACTGGTCTGAGTGTCCGTCGGGCCAAACTGATCCCTGCCAACGCCCTTAGTAGTAACGAACGGCGACAGTATCCAATAACACGGTCGGGAAACTCGCGCTGCCGCACGGCGGCAATCGTTGCACAGCCGAACCATTGTCGGCTATGGACGAAAACGTCATTCGCAGACTTGGATATTGCGTGGCGGCAGCGGGCGTGGCAACTTCCAATACAGGTAGTTGCAATAAGAAGAGTTCCAACATGCACAATCTGCACCCCGTCATCGTACTTACCCCGGTTCGAAACGAAGCCTGGATTCTTCGTCGCTTCCTGGAGGTAACCAGCCGCTTTGCAGACCGAATCGTGCTTGCGGACCAGCACTCAAGTGATGAGAGTCGTAAGATCTGTGCCGACTACCCCTTGGTCACTCTCATTGAGAATGATGCCATTGGTTTCAATGAAGCTGAACGACAGAAGCTGCTGATCGATGCCGCTCGCCAACTCTTCTCAGGACCCAAAGTCCTGCTGGCACTCGACACAGACGAAATCCTGGCCGCTGACGCTATCGGGACAGTTGACTGGCAGCGCATGCTTACAGCTGCACCCGGCACCATTATCGAGGTGGAGTTGTGTGACCTGTTTCAGACTGTCGAACAATGTTTCCGCTACGACACGCCAACGGTCATAGGCTATGTCGATGATGGGGCAGAGCACTTTCCGGAGAAGATCCATAGTACGCGTATTCCAACCCCCGCCGGAGCCCCCCGCCTTCACCTTTCCGACGTAACCGTGATGCATTACGCACTGACGCGACTCGACGCGTACGCTTCGCGAACGCGATTTTACTCAGTCATGGAAAACATTCTGGGCACGAGCAACGTATTTCAAAGGCGGCGTAACTATGCTGGAAATTACGACTTCGTATCGCCGGAAAACCTCGATGAGTCCGGCGGTCGAATCGAACCGACTCCGCCGCTATGGTTGCAGGGGTGGGAAGATCTCGGTGTCGACATGCGAACCATTCTGACTGCCCGGTACTATTGGCACGATTTCGAGGTCCTGAAGCATTTTCGCCGGCATGGCGTGGAGCGGTTTTGGCTGGAGAATATCTGGGATTTTGACTGGAATGCCTGCTGTGCCGCTGCGCCAGAATGGCTTTCCGAGAGGGAGATCCCGCATTGGGTGCGCAGCGCGCCGAAGGCCCTGCAGCCAGTGATGCGGTTGATAGACATCCTGTACGATTTCCGTTGCAGCATGCGGCGGACGTTATCCTCTCAGATGGTCCGTCAACCTTCCAATTGATTACTTTGTTCGAGGCCAACGCCGTCGGTAGCAATCTCAAGCCTCAGACCGTCTGGGCAGGTAAACAACTGCCCACCCTTTTGCAGTCATTTCACCCCGCTGATCACGCGCGCCGATTCCTTACTCCTGCTTATCGAACACCAGCATCCAGCTTTGCTTATCGGCTTACCGTAATGCTGGTTTGAGTGTCCAACGGGCCAAACTGATCCCTGCCAACGCCCTTGGGGGCAGTCGGGATTACCAGTTTCACCCAAACGGCATCCGGGCCCTTGAAATACGACGTCTCCGTCGCCTTGCGCAGGGCATCGATGGTGTCCTGCTGCTTCCCGGAGCTCGCGTTGGCGAAACCCGGCAGTTCGAACACGACCCAGGAGTCTTTGGCCATTTCAGTCAAACTGATGGCAACTTCCGGTCTTTCGGTCTTCACACGGATCTCGGTACCGGCGCGCACAGTGCTCTGATTATTCGTGATCTTGAAGTCCTTGCCATTGCGGCTCAGGGTAATTGGCGGTTGAGGAGCAGCAGCCGCTTTGTGACGGCTTGATGCAAAAAATCTGGACTAAACATCATATGCAGGCATCATTAGCAGGTATTGACCAATTCCTGGTGTCTGAAAGTGGGTAAGTCCTGTCTTTTTTTGGCTGTGCTCAGTGTGATGTTGAGTTCAACGGTCATAGCCGCGCCCAGCTATGACACGGGATCTGGTTTGCTGCAGTTGCCTGAGTTGCATGTGGGCAGCAATTGCTATGATGTCGCCTTGCGCACTGTCAGTGCCACGCCGATAACACTGGAATTGCTTACTGCTGACAAAACCGGTTGCAGTCCCGTTGCAACGAGCATATTCAATCCGTCAAATGGCCAGCTCTTTATCAGTGCACTCGCCGTTGGCAACAGTTGTTATGACCTCGGTCTGAATCAGATATCTTCAGGGCCGATTCGCATGCAACTTGCAACTTCCGGCGCCAGCAGTTGCCAAACCAAAGGTATCGTGGCACCCACAGCACCTTCCAGGCTTGTTGTCACTGCCGGCAATGCATTGGCATCACTTGCTTTTGAAGCGCCTGCAGACAATGGTGGTGCAAAGATTTCAGGCTATACCGCCACATGCCTGGGAGCCGGCAGCACTGTTACTGCCTCTGGTTCATCCAGTCCAATCGTCATGGGTGGGTTGATCAACGGCACCCTCTACTCTTGTTCGGTGACGGCCAGCAATGTCGGGGGCAGTTCCGGCAGTTCTGTCAGCGTGTCAGTAACCACCGTTGGGGCAGTCAGCAGTTTTGCACTGACCAGTTCCGCCGGCGTGGATGGTGGTGTCATGGGCGCTGACTATACCTGCGACGGGACGGGGTCGACGATTGATCTGGCATGGAGCGGAGTGCCTGCCGGCACCCGCAGCTTTGCGTTGTTGATGACAACCTTGCCAGCGGATGGCAACACCAAATGGAACTGGGTGCTCTATGACATTCCGGCCAATCTCACCAAATTGGCGAAGGACAGCTTTGGCATTGGCACCTTGGGCGTAGGCAGTGACGGCCCGATGGCTGCGTATCAACCCCCTTGCTCGCAAGGTCCGGGTGCCAAGCTCTATACCTGGACCCTCTACGCGCTTTCCGATACACCCGTTTTGTCAGTTGCACCAGCCAAGGTCACCGGCGACATCCTTGCAAGTGCCATCTCGCGGCTGATGCTTGGCAGCGCCAAACTCAACCTCAGTTTCACGCGCACAACGTTGACCGGGAGTGCTACCGGTTGTTTCAATATCCGCAGTTCCATGCTGGCCTCAACCACCGGCTATGCAACCGTAAGTTGCGACAGCAATTATGCCTATGTAAGCTCGATGGGGATCCCTACCCACAGCATGATGAACGGCATTATCGCCACCAATTTGCAGGTGCCGACCATTCAGAACTTTCAGGGTGCCAATGGCTGGAAAATTCCGTTGGCTCCCACCATCGCCGCTTCGACTACAACAGCGGTGGACGGCCCGATCGGCATCGCTATCAACGGTGTCCCGATTTTCAATCCTTGCAAGCAAGGTGGCTGCCAGAATGGCGACACCAAGGTGCAAGGTGAGCTGGATGCCTGTAACGGACATGCCGGTCGTGCCGATGATTATCATTACCATGCTGCACCGGTTTGCATGATGGCAGCACGTCCTGGCAATTACTGGGACACACACCCGTTGGGCTGGGCATTGGACGGTTTTGCCATCTACGGTTACAACAACGCCGATGGCAGTGTGGCTGCCCGTGATGCAGTATGTGGCGGCAATACCAGTGCCGTCAGCAATGGCCCTGCTGGTTACAGCTATCATGTGACAGATGCTTCACCCTATGTATTGTCTTGTTTTCGCGGTACACCCAGCCCCGATCTGACCGGACAAGCGGCCAAATTCCACCCGATGCGGCAGCCGCCGGTAACGCCATTTGCCGTATCCGGCATGTCCCTGTCAGTTGCTGCTGACGGCTATGAGGAACTGGAATTCACATCAGCCAAATCATTTGCTGCTACCGAAACCGGCAGTGACAGCTATGCCAACAGTGCTGGCACTTACAAAATCCGCTACAAACAGGCAAGTGGCACGGACTTGCAGGATTTGCTGTCACAAAGCAAAAATTCCGGGAAAACTGCGTGCTGGGTTTTCCAGTTTATAAACAGCAGTGGCACTGTCACCCAGCCTGCTGTCAGTTACTGCCGCTGACCAATGATAACTGTCCGCACAAATCGGGGTACCTCACTGATGCAGCTGCTGGCAGTCGTATTGCTTGCTTGTGCAAGCCGTGTGTTGCAAGCCCATGAGCTGGAGTCCAATCGGCTGACCCTGGTCTTGCGTGAGCCGAATCATCTGGTTGCCAGCTTCCATCTCAATTTCATTGACCTTCTGCATGACGCAGTTGCGCCACACCTGCCATTCGACGAATTTTTAGCGGTGTATTCAACTTTGCCTGTGCCTGTGCTGCAGTCGCAGTTGAATCGCGTTGAGCAGAGTGTGCAATCCACGCTTTTGCTTTCCACGCAGGATCATGAAGAGCTCAAACTGAAAGACTGGCTATGGCCCGATGCTGCGGCTGTTCAAGAGCAGATGCGCCAGCATGTCATGAAGGCGCTGACCATGCCGGAAGCGCACGACAAGCAACAGCAAATGGAAGTACACGCCGAAGCTGTTTCAAAAAACCCGATAATCAGTGCGCGTCTGATACTGCCGGCATTGCTCGGGCAAACCGTGGTGGTGTGGTATCACGTCAACCAGGCCCTTTTGGAGTCAGGAAAGGATTATCCTGAAATGAAATTCTGATGAAGAGATTCTTTGCCATTCTCCTGATTATGCAGATTATGCCCGGTAGCGGATCACTGCTGGGCGCAGAGAGCAACGGCTGCAGTGCTGCACCTTGCCTGGCACCGACCGCCAGCCAGGCCTCGGCGATGTTCAGCAAACTGGAGCAGCTGTATCCGCAGCTCTTCTATCCGGGTACGTTGACCCAAGCCACGATGCTCGGCAATGACAGTGCCTTTTACCGGCTCTATCCTTCAACCGCCCAATATGGCGGACTGGCAACCTATCAGGGTGGGCTGTGGTACCAGGACAAGGGGCAATGGATTCGCTACAAATCCCTCGATGCCAGCGACCAGCAATTTTGCAGCACTGGCTGTTTGGCAGCCTCGATTGCCGAAGGGGCATTCCGGGGTTCAGTCGTGCTGGGTGCTCCAACCACAAACTCCATCAAGGTCAGCGTGTTTGCTGCCGACCAGAGCGGCACACTTTACCTGGCCTATGGCACGGTGTCGGGCACTTACCTCCTGCAAACCCAGCCAGTGAATCTGGTGGCAGGCGTTCCTGTCGTAATTACCCTTGGCAATCTCGACGCCAACACAGGCTATTTCTATCGCGTGATTTTCAAGGCAAGCGATATGCCCGATGCACTGCCCACTTCAGAACATGTTTTTCACACGGCACGGCCTCCAGGTTCGGCTTTTACCTTTACCCTCCAGGCGGATTCGCACATGGATGAAAATTCGGTGACCAGCCTGTATCAGCGCACACTTGCCAACGTGCTGGCAGACCATCCGGATTTCCATATTGATCTGGGTGATACATTCATGACTGAGAAACACTCCGGACCACTCTCCGCCACCGTGCCGCCTGCAGCTACCCAGAGCCAGGTTGATGAACGCTACCGTTTCGAGCGCAACAACTTTGCCGGCCTCGCACAATCAGTCCCGTTGTTTCTGGTGAATGGCAATCACGAAGGGGAGGCTGGCTGGCTCAACACCGGCACAGGCGACAATCTGGCAATATGGACTACCAAGGCCCGCCAACGCTACTTTGTAAATCCGCTGCCCGACGGCTTTTACAGCGGTGACAATGCCAATGAGCCTTTTGTCGGCAAGCGTGCTTCCTGGTATGCATGGCAATGGGGTGATGCCTTGTTTGTGGTGTTGGATCCATTCTGGAACTCCGGCAAGACCAAGGGCAATGATGCCTGGGCGCTGACCTTGGGCGATAGTCAATATCATTGGCTTGAGCAAGTGCTTGGGGGCAGCAGCGCCAAATTCAAATTCATCTTCCTGCACAATCTGGTAGGCGGTCTGGATGGACAGATGCGCGGCGGCATTGAGGCAGCACCGTTTTTCGAATGGGGTGGCAAGGAAGCCGATGGCGTAACCAATGGCTTTGCCGTCAAACGCCCGCAGTGGAGTGCCCCCATCCACCAGTTGTTGGTGAACAGCGGCGTCACTGCAGTATTTCACGGCCATGACCACGTCTACGTCAACCAGCAGCTGGACGGCATCGTTTATCAGGAAGTCCCGCAACCTGCTGCCGTCAATACCAGCAATGGCGCTACCATTGCCCGCGATTATCATTACACCAGTGGAACCGTTGTCAGCAGTGCCGGGCATTTGCGGGTGAGCGTTAGCGCCAACCAGGTCAAAGTGGATTATGTAAGGGCCTGGTTGCCGGAAAATGAAAATTCACAACGTAAAAACGGACAGATTGATCACAGTTGGACGCTGACCAAACCATGAGGCATTGCATAGTGAGCCCGAAAGTTTCCGCAGCGAGCTATCCCGGGTTGGCATGGGTGCTGGTGTTGGTGTGCACGCTGGTGTTTCCTGCATCACCATTGCTGGCTGCAGATCCGGTTTGTGTGACAGGTGCGTCGTGCCTTACGCCATCACTGGGTCAGGCGGAGGCGTTGTTCAACAAGATTGAACTGAACTATCCATCCTATTTTTCACCAGCAACAAAGACCCAACTTTTGTCGGGCACGGATCCAGCCTGGTACCGCTTCTACAACAATGGCCGTCCGCCGGGTCTGGCCACCTTCCAGGGAGGACTGTGGTACAACCTCGGCAATGGTTGGGTAAGATTCAGCAGCCTGGACGAAGGCAACCGGCTGTTGTGTGCCGGCACTTGCTGGGGCCAGACTCTTGCGGTCGGTGCTTTCAAAGGCAATCTCGTGTTGGGTTCACCCACCGACACGCTTGTGAAGATCAATGTCTATGCGCCGGACCAGAGTGGCGAAGTCTATGTTGCCTACGGCAGCGTTCCGGGTGCTTATGAAAACAGAACACCATCAGGGATACTGACAGCCGGAAAGCCGCTCGAACTGACCCTGGCAGGTCTTGCCACCAATACCCGCTATTACTACCGACTTTACTATCTCGCGGGTGATGGCAATGGCAGCGGACCCACTGAGGAATACACTTTTCATACTCCACGACCGCCCGGCAGCACCTTCACTTTTGCCATCCAGGGTGATTCACATCCCGAGCGCGAACGCTCCCAATTTGATGCCAACCTTTATGCCAGAACCTTGCAGACGGCGGCAGCAGACCATCCCGATTTCTACATGACAATTGGTGATGATTTCAGTGTAGACACATTGAACCCGGACACCATTACCCAGGCACAAGTAGTTGAACGCTACAAAATTCAGCGACCCTATCTCGGACTGATCGGCAAGTCTGCACCGGTTTTTCTGGTCAATGGCAACCATGAACAGGCGGCGCGCTACTTGCTGGACGGAACAGCCAACAACGTTGCCGTGTGGGCGCAAAATGCACGCAACACCCACTATTCCCAGCCGGCGCCCGACAACTTCTATTCCGGCAATACGGAAGAAGTACAGTTCATTGGAAAATTGCGGAATTATTTCGCGTGGACATGGGGTGATGCCTTGTTTGCCGTGATTGATCCCTATTGGGGGTCGGATGTGTGTGTCGACAACCCGTTTTTCGGGGGCACCAAACGCAGCAACCTGTGGCCACAGGTTGCTGCGTTTGGTGC
>Ga0194048_10001669_pt1 | contig 11026 bp, 9 predicted proteins | sample JunL225m_MetaG_FD_161685 | JGI IMG/M metagenome (GOLD analysis project Ga0194048, IMG submission 161685) | Anoxic zone freshwater microbial communities from boreal shield lake in IISD Experimental Lakes Area, Ontario, Canada - Jun2016-L222-5m | ecosystem: Environmental > Aquatic > Freshwater >... | reverse complement strand
AGGTATTGCCGGTGCATCATATGGTGGAGCAGCTGCGCTCTTGACTGCAGGTTATGACAAGCGTATTGACGCCGTCGTTGCCGATATCACCTGGAATAATCTTAAGAATTCCCTATTTCCACAATCTGTCCAAGGTTCAAATACTGCTGGGCCATTCAAAAAGACATGGGCTGGAAGCTTTTTTGCAATTGCGACGCTACCCAATGCTTACTTGGGTGAGTGTGGGAACTTTTCCCAAGAATGGTGTGATGCATTTGTAAATAGCCTCAGCGCTGGGAAACCAACAGCTAGAGCAGAACAACTGCTGCAAGACTCATCACCTTCGACGGTTACCAAAAATATTACAGCACCTACGTTGTTGATGCAGGGTGAATCAGATTCCCTTTTCCAACTCTCTGAGAGTGTGGCAACAGTAACTCAGATAACAAATGCTCATCCGCAAACACCACTGTCGATGTTTTGGCATGCCAGTGGCCACGACGGTGGATCAGACGAGAGCGCGCTAATCGATAAGAAGACTCTTCAATGGTTTGATATCTATTTAAAGAAAAAGTTAATGACATTTCCTAAATTCCAAGTTGTTGATAGCAACGGAACCATTTCTTTGCAGGATTCAACGGTAATTGCGAAAAATCTACAGGGAAGTGTCCTACCGATTTCAGCGAATTCAATAAAAATGTCTGGATCTGAGCTCATTCAATTAGCGCCAAACCTTGCTCCTTTCACCGCTCCTATCGGTGGAATTCCAGCAGCTCTTTCGAGCCTACCCGGACTTGGGGGAGCCATTTCCCTCGCATCTTCTGCAATTGCATCACTCGGTGGCGGTATTCCGGGCGGAGTAGTTAGCCCAGCGCTACTTCCAGGACAGAGCGCGATCTTTGACTCTGAGCCCTTTACAGCTCCGCGCATAATTATTGGTGCCTCGAAAGTAAAAGTACACATCTCAAGTAACCGTAAAGATGCCACGCTATTTTTCTCACTCGTTATTCACACTCCTGAAGGTGGAGTAAAACAACCCAATGGTTTAGTTGCGCCCGTTTATGTTGACAACATTCCGCAAGGCGGCGTAGATGTCGTAGTTAATCTTCCAGCCGTAGTCGTGGATGCATCAATCGGCGACAAAATTGCAGTAGCAGTTTCTTCTACCGATCAAGGATTCCAGCTACCAAATGATGGTCGCTTTTACTCAGTGCAGATGATCTCCCCGCTCACAATTCCAGTCACGCCACTTGCGGCCGAAATCTCAAAATCAGATTTCATTACTTGGCCACTCGCTGCTTTCCTTACAATATTTATTGCCATCGGGCTTGTTTATTGGCGTCGACCTCGTCATAACGATCAGCCACTTGAAGATAGTGATGCGCTGGTATCTGTTACAAATCTTTCCAAGGTATATAAAGATGGATACAAGGCAGTTTCTGATCTCTCATTTAGTGTGAAGCGCGGACAAGTCGTTGGGCTCCTAGGACCAAATGGCGCGGGTAAGACAACAACTCTTCGCATGATGATGGGCTTGATTTATCCAACTGCGGGCGAGATTGCCATCGATAACAAACCAATTTATCCAGGATCCCCTGCCCTTGCTAACCTTGGAAGCTTTGTTGAAGGCCCTGGATTCCTGCCACATCTTTCTGGACGCGAGAATTTGAATTTGTATTGGAGATCAATCGGTCGCCTTGATGAACCGATGATTGAAGATGCGCTTAAGATCGCAGGACTTGGAACAGCACTCGATAAAAAAGTTCGTTCATATTCGCAAGGAATGCGCCAACGCCTAGCTATCGCGCAAGCGATGTTAGGTATGCCCGATCTACTTGTTTTGGATGAACCAACAAACGGTTTAGATCCACAACAAATTGTTGCAATGCGAAAAGTGCTGAAGCAGTACGCCAAAACTGGTCGTACGGTGATTATCTCCTCACACCTACTTTCTGAAGTACAACAAACGTGTACACATGTGGTGCTGATGCACCGCGGCCAACTCATTGCATTTGGAACTATGAAAAAGATTCTTACTCGCAGCAACAAGAAGGTTGAATCACTAGAAGATATCTTTATTGAACTCATCGGTGATGACCTCACGATTGGAAAGGAGTAACCATGAGCTATCAAGCAGAAAAAACACTTCCATATCGGGTTGAGCTCTATCGCCAGATTAAGCGTAAGCGCACGCTATTTGCCTATGCATTCGTACTCTCACTTCCTATTATCGTCGCAGCCGCAGTTAAATTTGGCCCATCAGGTCATAGCGGAGGACCTACTCGACTAGGTTCAGGAACAGCCGATTTGATTGGCCTTGCTACTCAAGGGGCTGCCAACTTCACAATCACGATGTTCTATTTCGCTACGCCATTTTTACTTATCGCAGTAGTTTCACTTTTCAATGGTGACACCGTGGCATCTGAGGCATCATGGTCGACGCTTCGATATTTACTTGCTGCTCCAGTTCCACGCACACGCCTATTGATCCAAAAACTCAAAGTTAGTCTCACTCTTTGCGCGATTGCGATGATCTTGCTACCGACTGCTTCGTGGTTCATCGGGCTGATTGCCTTTGGAAGTAAACCGCTACAAACCCCGCTTGGTGCGACTTTGGCAAACAACGTAGCAATTCATAGACTGATCATCATCACGATTTATGTCGCTGTTTCACTTCTCTTCACAGCTGGTCTCGCCTTTTACATTAGCGTAACCACCGATGTTCCACTCGGCGCAGTTGGCGGGGCTATAGGCGTAGTAATACTGCTTAATATTTTAGATGCTATTTCTGGTCTTGGAAGTATCCGCGTTTGGCTACCAGTCCACTATTCATTCTCCTGGTTCGACGCACTCTCTAGTTCAATTCAGTGGGGCTCGATGATTAGGGGTGCTTCTTACAGCCTTATGACATTTGTTCTTTTCATAGCTTTTGCGATTATCAAATTCGGTAAGAAAGATGTTACTTCTTAAGCAATTACTTAACGCAGAATATTGACTGCGCGAGCAACAACAAGTCCAACCAAGATAAGTGACGTTATCGATTGAATTGACATCAAAAGCTTGGCCCATCGAGTCAGGGGCATGGCATCTGTTGGACTAAAGGCTGATGCGTTTGTGACTGATACATAAAGATAATCGGGATAACGAGGGAACCACCCGGGTTCTGCATATGCCGGATCAGTCATTTGCGGAAATAGAAAATCTGGAATTGATTCTTTGGCTGCGGCGCGAGCTGCCGGGCCGCCTCGATCAAAGTCCCAGTACCAGAGTGAGAAGATAACGATATTAGATAGCCAAATTGAAAAGCCTGACCAAAGCAATCTGGCCGGGGAGGCTATCGATCCGTCTACGATTTTTTCAACAAGTAAAATTGCCGATGCAGCGTTGCTTAGCATCATGAAGGCGTTAAGAATCAAGGTAAGAGTCCGCTGCGGTACATGTGGAAGCCCGAGCTTTTTCGGCGCGATCAAAACAATTGAGGCCAGCAAGACCGCTTCAACAAAGCAGAAAACCTTATGGTGAGGTATCGCTAGTGATTTAGGAATAAAAAATTGAAGGGCAATTACTGAGAGAACTACTAGAAGAATGGGGCCGCGGTTCTCTTGTTTATGGATTTTTAGCCAATGTGGCTGGGGAATTTCTGGAAAACTCATGTTCAGAATCTACCTGCCTTCGCTCAATCTTGCACTCATCCATCTTTCAACTTCAATCCATCTTTCAACTTCAAGCACAGCCCCAGATACAGCCAATTCCCAGCGCTAGTCCATTAATAGTCCATTCATAATCGAATAAAGGTAGTTATAGTTCAAGCATGTTTAAGCGCACCGTGATTCTCCGTTTGCTCTCTTCGGCGGTTTCTTCGTTAGTTGCAGTGGCCTTTCTGGCTTCAGCATTTACGCAGTCATCTGCGGTTGCAATGGGCTCCGGTAATCCATATCAAGATGCACAAACTGGATTGAGCTATCAAATTTATCAACCTGGGACAACCGGTGATTTACTACTTCGTTCTTTCAAATTACTCAACTGCGGCCCAAAAAATGAGCAGTGGCTCGCCGCAATCTACGGTGAAGATCGCTCTATCCAATTCTTGGAGACCGATGCTTCGGTGAAATGTTCGAATCCGGGCCTTGGTGTAAAAGTTGCGACCGTAACAATTAATGGCGCTAAGGCAACTGTTGTTGCCTTCTGCGATCCGGCAAAACCAAAGCAATGGAAGAATTGCAAGACTTCAGATATTCAAAATTATGGTGGATATGCAATGTGGACGACCAAACCAAACAAGTCAACCGGTACGAACAAGTTACTTCACGCAACATCTATCGAAGTTCTGGTTTCAGGAATCACATACGCAAATCTGTTGAAGATTTCTAGAGCCCTCAAGCCAGTGGGACAGAAGTAGTCCTAACTTGCTCAAGAAGGATTCGCAATTTCAAAGCCTGAGTTTTTTTGCGATAAGTGCTGTAATCCTGAGTTTCGCGTCTTTTGTCTCTCCAGCAAGCGCTGCTACTAATACAGATCCATACTTACGAGCTCAAACAAAGATCACGTATTCACTCTATAAACCAGTAAACACTCTTGGTTTTGCACAAACTGATTTTAAAGTTCTGGTGTGTGGGGGCGGTGGTGAAAATTGGGTATATGCAGGATTTAGTAAAGCTAAGAAACATATCGACATCATGCAAACTAAAGTCGGTGCCCACTGCTCAAATCCTGGGCTTTCAGTGAAATTGCCTTCAATCAAAATTAATGACATCCCTGCGCAAGTTTTTGCTTTTTGTGATCCAAGGGCAGGTACGTCACCAAAGACGTGTTCAACTAGTTCAATTAATAAAGTTGGCGGATATTTAACTTTTATATTGCCAGGCTATTACAAAACAAAGCCCGTAAGTATGCAAGTTCAAGTAACTGGGGGAGTCACCTACGCGCAGATGATTGCAGTTGCTCGCTCTCTGACGCCTGCCTCAACAAAAGCTTCTGGCTAGCCCGTTAATCGCTCTTAAAAATTCGAAGGCGCATTTCGAAGGCGCATTGAAGGCTCATTGAAGGCTCATTGAAGTCTCATTGAAGACTCATTGCGCAAACTACTCACGAGTAGAAAATTTTCGTGGCTAGACCTTAGAAAATCCCGAAAATAGCCAGTGCTAGCACTTACCCTTTAGTTAATCTTTCGAGAAAGGGAAGGTTCTAATGTCAGATTCACAAAAGGGAAACCTAGAACGTGGCCTGGGATTTAAAGGTCTTTTGTCACTTGCTTTGAGCGACATAACTCCTATGGCTTCACTCCTTGTTACAGCAGGAGCAGTACTTGTCTTATCAGGAACCGCTGGCGTTTGGGCATTCACAATTGGATGCATCATCGCGATAACGGTCGCAATGAGCATGGCAGAACTGGGTTCTATGTATCCAACTGCTGGAGGTCTTTTCTACATAGTCAACAAAGTTCTTGGGCGCCCAATTGGGTTCCTCGCAATGATTGACTATGTCCTTCAAGGAATCTTTATTCCGGCAACCCTTGCACTTGGAATCGGCACATACCTACATTCACTCAATGCTTCAATTCCAGTCAATTCTTCTTCAGCAATCGGTATGGCAATCATCACGATTCTGGCTGTTCTTAGAATTCACTTGAGCGCAATCATCGTAACTGTCTGCCTAGTTATTGAAGGTATTGTGTTGGCGTTGATCATCGGCGTAGGTCTTGTCCACTTGAATCAACCTCTTTCCATTCTTACTCACCCAACCATGCTTCAAGATGGAAAAATGAGTTCTGTTGCTGGAGCGGCTATCGTCGCAGCAATCGCCTCATCTCTCTTCTCTGTAAATGGTTATGACAGCGCCATTAACTTCTCCGAAGAAGTAAAGGGCAGCGCCCGTAGCGTTGGTCGCGCGGTTATGTACTCAGCACTCGTAGGTGTTGTTCTTGAATTGACTGCATTCACATTCGGTCTTTTCGGCACGCGCGATTTGGGAGCTTACTTAGCTAGCGCAACGCCATTTACTGACTCTGTTACTTCTGCACTCGGTAAGGGTGCTGGTCAAGCAGTTTTGGTTGGCGCACTATTCGCCATTGTAAATGCAACCCTTGCTATTACTTTGCAGTTCGCTCGAGTTCTTTGGGCAAGTGGACGCGATAAGGCATGGCCAAACCCTGTTAACGAATTCCTTGGAAAAGTACATCCAAAGTTCCGCTCACCATGGACTGCAACTCTCGTTATCGGCGGAATCTCAACCATCTTCTGTCTTAAGTCTTCATTGATTTCGACAGTAACATTTACTGCAGTTTTGATCATCATTCTTTATGCACTGATCGCAATTGCAGCACTTGTAAGCCGGGTCAAGAATAAGGATGCAGACCGCCCATTCAAGATGATGTTCTGGCCTATTCCTCCAATTATTACAATCCTTGGAGTTGGCTTGACTCTTACTAAGCAGAAGACAGGTGATTTGAAGATTATTTTGATCATCATTATTGTCTCGATGGCTTACTACTTCTTGTATCTCAATCGTTCCAAGCACAGCAGGTGGGTTCCACACAATCCTGCCTTGATGGACTAGCAGGAAACGGATTAAAATGAAGGGGTTGGCTTACAAAAGCCAGCCCCTTCAGTCATATGATGTGCGAGTAATTACCAGTGGTTATCAGTACTTACCAGTCCCAATAAGGAGCACCATGGATCTTGAGAACTTTCCGGAAATCGATAAAAGTAATCTGCCCAAGTTAAAGCAGTATTGGGATTACTTGAACTCGTATCGTGCCAAGGTGGATGAATCAACCCTTATTAGCAGCGATATTGCCAATATTTTTACTTCGCCATTGGATGATAAAAAATGAGCAAAGAATTACATCAACTTTCGATTTCACAAGTAAGTAAATTACTCAAAAAGAAGGAAGTTTCTCCGGTTGAACTAACCAAGATTTGCCTGGATAGAATCGAAGAATTTAATCCAAAGCTAAATGCGTTCATCTCAGTTTATGCCGATGATGCAATGAAGCAAGCCAAGAAGGCTGAGCGAGAGATTGCGCGTAATGACTACAGGGGCAAGCTTCATGGAGTCCCGCTGGCCATCAAGGATAATATTTATTTCGCAGATCGAGTCACAACAATGGGATCTAAAATCCATAAAGATTTCGTATCCGATTTTGATGCCACAACTGTTATCAAGCTTAGAAAAAGTGGAGCAATCTTTCTAGGTAAGACTAATATGCATGAGTATGCACTTGGTGCAACAACAGATAATCCGCATTATGGAACGTGTCGAAATCCATGGCACTTAGGCAAGATTCCTGGCGGTTCAAGTGGTGGTTCTGCTGCTGCTGTTTCTGCTTATTTAGCTTATGGCGCACTGGGAACAGATACCTCGGGCTCTATTCGTGTACCTGCTGCAGCTTGTGGTCTTGTTGGCCTTAAGGCAACTTATGGCAGAGTAAGTAAGTACGGCTGTTTCCCAGAGGCGTGGAGCCTAGATCACATTGGACCTCTAACGCGCACAGTCGAAGATGCTGCGATCATTTTTGATGCAATTAGTGGTGGTGATGTGAATGATCCAACCTGCCTAGATTTAAAGCCAACGAATTTAGCCAAGAAGATAGATGGCGATGTGAGCAAGCTGACGATTGGTATCGAGGAAGACTTCTTCTTCCACTTTACTGACGAGGAAGTTGAGCGACAGGTTCGGGCCACTATCAGTGCACTAAAGAAGATGGGCGCAAAAGTAAAAACAGTAAAGATCCCATCTCTAAAAGATGCCTTCTGGGCTTTAACGATTATTGATACCTCTGAAACCACCGCAGTACATCAACCGTTGATGCGTGATCATGCAACGGATTATGGAGCTGATGTTCGATTCTTGATTGAATGCGGGTATCTTCCTTCTGCAGTTGATTACTTGCAGGCCCTTCAACTTCGTCGAAAAATCCAACAAGAAGTCTCTGCCGTCTTTGAAGAGATTGATGTTTTGTTAGCACCAACCCTTCCAAGTAAGACTCCCTCTGTCGGAGAACTTACGAGTGTGATTAACGGGAAGTCAGTCGACACAATTGAGACATGCATGCATAATGTTGGACCAGGCAATCTACTTGGTCTGCCATCTATCTCGATGCCATGTGGAATCATCGATGGTATTCCAGTTGGAATTGAAATTATTGGCGGGCCACTTCAAGAGTTGAATGTTCTCAATCTTGCAAAAGGATTAGAATCAACTAATCCGCTAGGCGGTCACGTTCCGACCGCATACCTCAGTTAATTAATAGGGTTGCAATATGAGCTATATGTCCCTTTCCGGAAAGCCGCGTGCGCGAGCTCTAGGCATTCAATTTCCTGGAGAAGTGGGAACTTTTAACGCAATAACTGATGTTCCTGGAGTTGAAGTTGGGTATGTCACCAAAATCGAAGGTCAAAATATCCGTACGGGTGTCACTGCAATATTGCCACGTGGAAAAGTTGACCTAGGAGTTGCATGCGCTGCAGCTTTTTATTCATTGAACGGTAACGGGGAAATGACGGGAACGATTTGGATTGAAGAATCTGGATCACTTTCGATGCCAATTCTGATTACAAATACCCACGCAGTAGGTCAAGTACATAGCGGAGTAATCGAATGGGTGGCCGAAAACAAGCCCGCTGTTGCAGCGCAATGGCTTTTACCTGTCGTTGCCGAGACGTGGGATGGCTTTCTTAATGAGATTAACAAGATTGTTGTCTCTAAGGAAGATGCGAAGAGCGCTATAGATACCGCGGCTTCAGGTTTAATTGATGAAGGTTCTGTTGGTGGCGGCACCGGGATGAATTGCTACGAATACAAAGGCGGTTCAGGTACATCATCTCGGACCGTGAAGTATGCCGATAAGAAATACACTGTTGGCGTATTTGTACAAGCTAATTTTGGTGATCGTGATGAGCTAACTATTAGGGGAGTCTCGATGCAGAACACAGTAATCCCAAATCCAAGTCCAGGGGATTGGTTTGAAAAAGATAAGCAAAGATCTACGCCACCTGGTGGCGCTGGGTCCGTCATTGTTGTTATCGCTACTGATGCTCCTTTGTTGCCCCTCCAATGTAAGGCCCTGGCAAAACGAGTTCCCATGGGACTTGCTCGCACTGGAACTACCGGAAGCCACTTTTCTGGCGATATCTTTTTAGCGTTCTCCACTGCTAACAAAGGCTCTTTTATTAGTGAATTTCCAATCGGTGAAGCAACCGAATCTGACTATGACAGCTCACTATCGATTCCGTGGGGCCGCATGGATCCTTTTTATACGGCAGTGGTTCAAGCTGTTGAAGAAGCGGTCATTAATGCTCTCGTGGTAAATCAGGATATGGAGGGGCGAGAGGGACATAAGAGTTTTGCGCTCACACATGAATTGATTCAATCTAAATTTGGACAGGGCTAGCAGAATACTGCTGCTTGGTCTTCTTCTACTTCTACTTCTTTTCGGCCAACCTAGCTTTCACCATTGCTTGCAACAGTTTGGCGTCAACGTTCCAATCATTAGGAACGCCTATCGTTTTCTTATTAACAACTAAATCCGGCATCTTTACCAGCTTTGATTCAAAAGTAGCTAGGACGTCTTTGCTCCATGGCGCAAGCAAAATATGATTCTTTGAGGCAGAAATGCCAAAAATATACTTGGTCACATCCTTGAGCATCGGTTGATTCCAGGCGATTACAAGTTCTAGTTCAGGATATTTGGATGTGATGGCTTTGAATATTGCCTTTATTGTCTTTACCTGTTTGGCATCGATTGTTTTGTAATACTCAGTCGGTGTTGTAAAACGCTTGGCGGATGTTGACCCTCGTGAGTACATGACTAGGGCATTGGCATGAGCCTGAGAGAAGCCATGATTTTCACGCAGATAAGCGATCTGTTGTGGGTACTTTTCATCTGATAGTTCAGCCATGACTTTAAACCAGTAAGACATTTTTTCGCCATGCTTTTTTTCGATTGCTGGGAAATGTGCTTCCCTACCCTTATCTACTGGTAAATCTTTAGCTGCCATCACAGGAACTTTCTTATTTAGAATTCATGGCGCTGATTAACTCATACATAATATGAGATGCAGCAATTCCAGTTATCTGGGCATGGTCATAGGCAGGGGCAACTTCTACAATGTCAGCGCCAACAATGTTCATATTGGATGTCGAACGCAGCACGGATAGAAGTTCACGGCTAGTCAACCCGCCAGCTTCCGGAGTTCCAGTACCAGGTGCATGCGCAGGATCAAGAACGTCAATATCGATACTGATATAAAGCGGACGCGCTCCTACCCGGGCTTGCATCTTTTGAATCGCCGCAGCAACGCCAAGATCTTGGAATTCAATGCTGGTAAACATTTGAAAGCCAAGCGCCTTGTCATCGGTAAGATCTTTTGCCGAATAAAGGGGACCACGCAGTCCAATGTGCATGCAACCTTCAGGATCTAGAAGTCCTTCTTCACTCGCACGCCTAAATGTAGTTCCATGCGTATAGTCAGCGCCGAAATAGGAGTCCCAAGTATCCAAATGTGCATCGAAATGTACGACGCTTATTGGACCATTTTTTGCCTTAAGGCTGCGCAAAATAGGAAGAGTGATGGTGTGATCTCCGCCGATTGTGACAATTCGCTTAGCTCTTTCTAAAAGTTGGTCATAACCTTTACGGATATTGGCAATGGCTTCTTCGATATCAAATGGATTAGCAGCAATATCTCCGGCATCGACAACTTGATGGTTTGCAAAGGGTGAAACATTTGTCGCAGGATTATATGGGCGCAATAGGCGCGAGGATTCGCGAACGTGGCTTGGGCCAAAGCGGGCACCCGGTCGATAAGAAACTCCGCTATCAAATGGAACTCCGACTATCGCAATATCAGCTGAGGTAACTGAATCAATTCCGGGCAACAGTGCGAAAGTCGCGATCCCGCCATAGCGCGGCATCTGTGTTGCATCTACTTGGCCAAGGATTTCTCCAGCAGCACCCGAAGTGATGCGGGGCATTTGATTTTCGCTCATACGATTATCTTAACGAATTACCAGGTTGCAATCGCGCGTACTGGTGCGCCGTCACTCG
>Ga0194048_10001668_pt1 | contig 11028 bp, 8 predicted proteins | sample JunL225m_MetaG_FD_161685 | JGI IMG/M metagenome (GOLD analysis project Ga0194048, IMG submission 161685) | Anoxic zone freshwater microbial communities from boreal shield lake in IISD Experimental Lakes Area, Ontario, Canada - Jun2016-L222-5m | ecosystem: Environmental > Aquatic > Freshwater >... | reverse complement strand
CGCGAGTAATTCGGCCGCATCGATCAGCTCAAAGTCTGGGTGTTCGGCCAAAAACCGCTCTGCCTGGGCCTGATTTTCTTCAACCAGCAGACTGCACGTCGCATAGACCAAACGCCCGCCAGGTGCCACACATCTTGAGGCGCTGGCTAAAATACGGGCTTGTAATGCGGTCAGTTCTTGCAAGCTCGGCACGGATTGTCGCCATTTCAGGTCGGGGTTTCGACGCAAAGTGCCGACACCGCTGCAAGGCGCATCGACCAAGACACGCTGGGCTTTACCCGCCAAACGCCTGACCCGCGTGTCGTTTTCATGCTCGAGCACCACCGGCACAATATTTGACAAACCGCTGCGCGCAAAACGTGGCTTAGCCTTGGCAAGTCGTGCCGCTGACACATCAAGCGCATACAAGCGCCCAGTCGAACGCATCAAAGCGCCCAACAAAAGCGTTTTACCGCCCGCTCCGGCACAAAAGTCCACCACCATTTCGCCACGTTTGGGCCCGACCAGTAATGCCAACAACTGGCTGCCTTCATCTTGCACTTCGATCAAGCCGTGTTCAAACTGATGCCATTTATTCATGGCAGGCCGCCCTGTCAACCTGATTCCCCAAGGTGAATAAGGCGTCGCAACAGGGGCATGGCGCACTGCGTTGCCGCGCGTTAAATCGGCGAGCATCTCGTCGCGCTCAGCCTTCATGGGATTCACCCGGATATCAAGCGCCGCAGGTTGATTCAGCGCGAGCGCCAGGGACTCAAGATCAGGCAAGTATTGAAGTCGCTCAAACAACCAATCAGGCAGACTTGTGCGAACCTCAACGGCCAGAGACTGTTCGTCGATTTGAGCAATACGGTCGAGCCAGGCAATTTCGCCAGGGTCAAGCACTTCGCGAACGCGACCGTTGTCGATCATCACGATTGCGCCCTGAATCGCCAAGCGCCGTACCGCATTGCCCACCCCGCTTTCCGCGAGCTGTCGATAACGTCTCAAGTTACGCAAGACGTCATACACGACCTCAGCGACTTCAGCGCGATCACGCACACCCAGTTTTGGGTGCGCCCTAAACCAATGCGATACGACAGAGTCCGCCGCGAATTGCCACGTCAACACCTCATCCAGTACCTGTCGAATTTGATCTAACCGAATCGTCATCGGCGGTAACCTGGGTTTGACTCGACCCGTGTAAGTGGACTGTTGTGGTTCAGCACGCTCACCAGCGGCTCGGTCGCCCTGGTAGCCTGCACCTTCACGCGCAGCGCCCGATCGTTGAGCAAACGGCGTTGCATTCATCAGTCGCTCAGTCGCAGACCCTTTACGCGGCAGCGCTGACCCACTTGCACGCGCAGCTTCACGCGCGGCCTCTTTGGTGCCAACACGTGAAGCGCCCTTCGCCCCACCTGGCGCACGTGTGTCTGAAAAGGTTTTACCGCCTCGCGCTGAGCCTGCCCGGGTATCGCGGCTTGCGGGTTTTTTTGAATCGATCACTGAGCCTGCTCCGAAACGAGTAAGCGCATGGACACGCCATCAACCTGTACGCGCTGATCAGGCATGAGTTTGACTCGCGCTTGCGCGAGCCACGTTGCAACTTGAGGATAAACACGGTGCTCGACGCTCAGGACACGCGCGGCGAGTGTTTCAGGCGAATCGTCGGCCAAGACCGGCACCACACCCTGCGCAATAATCGGTCCGTGATCCAGGACGGGCGTCACAAAATGCACGGTACAGCCGTGGCCTTGCACACCACTGGCCAACGCCTGCTCGTGCGTGTGCAAACCCGGAAATGCTGGTAGCAATGAGGGATGAATATTAACCAAGCGGGCGGCATAATGCTCAACAAAGCTTGGGGTCAACACCCGCATAAAACCGGCTAACAAGACGTAATCTGGCGAATAGCGATCGATCACCGTTGCCAAGGCCTGATCAAAGTCTTCGCGCGAAGCAAAATCTTTATGAGGGACCACCTCGGTCGCAACCCCCTGAGCCTGTGCCCATGCAAGACCCGCGGCCTGCGCCCGATTTGAAATCACTGCAACAACCTCGGCCGGACACGCCTCGGACTGACAGGCACGCACCAATTCCTGCATATTTGATCCCTGGCCAGAGATCAAAATAACGAAGCGACAACGCAAAATAGGGGTATCAGACATGGGTTTTCAAAGACAAGACAGTATGAAATTGTAAACTGTTGCTTGTGAACACCTCTTTATGCATTTTTCGACAAGCCTCGGCCCCTCTGTTACGACGCCCGACCGCGCTCTCTATCGGTAATTTTGATGGGGTGCATCTGGGGCATCTAGCCATGCTTGATCAAGTCACACAAGCCGCGCAAGCGCGGGGGTTGGCCCCCACCGTTTTAACCTTTGCCCCACACCCCCGTCAGTATTTTGCTGAACTGAACCGACGCCCAGAACTGTCTCCCCCTCAAATTAATGGCCTGCGCGACAAGCTCAGCGCTTTGGGTCAAGCGGGCATCGAACAGGTGATTCTTGCTCGCTTTAATCAAAAACTGGCAGAAATGTCTGCCCAAGACTTTATCGAGCAATTATTAGTACGGGGCTTGAACGCTCAATGGCTCATTGTTGGCGAAGATTTTCGCTTCGGTCGCCAGCGCTCAGGCGATGTGACCTTGCTCAAGAAGCTGGGTCCAGGCTATGGCTTAGAGGTTCATACCTTGTCTGTCGTCAAAGACCTCAATGACCACCGCGTCTCAAGCTCTGAAGTTCGGGCAGCGCTTGCCGCCGGTGATCTGACGCAGTCTGCCAGCTTGCTCGGACGCCCCTATTCAATGACGGGCCACGTTGTTCACGGCAAGAAGCTGGGCCGCACCCTGAATATGCCCACCTTGAACATGCGCGTCACGCCGCGTTGCGCCGCCCGCTCAGGAATCTACGTGGTTCGAGTGCACGGCCTAGGTAGCGAGGCACTGCCGGGAGTCGCGAGCCTGGGCGTGCGACCGACCGTCGAAGACGATGGCAGAATTTTGCTAGAGACCCACCTTTTCGATATCAACGTAGATGCTTACGGTAAACTCATTCGCGTCGAACTTCTCAAACATCTTCGAGACGAAGAGAAGTTTCCTGATCTTCCAACCCTGACTGCCGCCATGCATGCCGATGCACAGCAAGCGCGGGCTTATTTTGCGCCTCATGGACTATAAACAAACACTCAACTTGCCCGACACCCCATTTCCGATGCGTGGCGACCTGCCCCGTCGTGAACCCCTCTGGGTGGCACAGTGGCAAGAAAAACGCGTCTACCAAGCTATTCGCCAAGCAAGCAAAGGTCGCCCGACCTTCTTGCTACACGATGGCCCGCCTTACGCAAACGGTGACATTCACATTGGTCACGCGGTCAACAAAATCCTAAAAGACATCATCGTGAAAAGCCGCAATATGGCGGGCTTTGATGCGGCATACGTACCAGGTTGGGACTGCCATGGGATGCCGATTGAAATTCAAATTGAAAAAAAATACGGCAAGCACCTACCCGTCGCCGAAGTGCAAGCCAAGGCGCGTGCTTACGCACTTGAGCAAATTGAACGTCAGAAAAAAGACTTTGAACGTCTCGGGGTTCTGGGTGACTGGGATCGCCCCTATCTGACAATGAATTTCAGCAATGAAGCCAACGAAATTCGTGCGCTGGGCCGCATCCTTGAAAATGGCTACGTCTTCAGAGGCTTAAAGCCTGTGAACTGGTGTTTTGACTGCGGCTCGGCGCTTGCCGAGGCTGAAGTTGAATATGCAGATCGTAAAGATCCAGCTGTGCACATTGCGTTTCCATTTACAGATCGTGCTGCGCTTGCAAAGGCCTTTGGTCTGCACGAAGTTCAAGCCGGCGCCATCGTGATCTGGACAACGACCCCCTGGACGATCCCCTCGAATCAAGCGCTAAATGTTCACCCTGAATTTGAATACGCCCTGGTGCGCGTCAGCCCAGCACCGGCAACCGGAGCGCTGTTACTTTTGGCGCACGACCGTGTTCAAGCCTGCCTAAAAGAGTGGAATCTACAGGGTGAAGTGATTGCGCGCTGCTTAGGCCAGGCTTTAAACAAACTTGAATTCGAACACCCCTTGGCGCGCTTCGATTCAGGTTATCAACGGGTCTCTCCCATCTATCTTGGCGATTACGTCACACTCGACACCGGCACAGGTGTCGTGCATTCAGCACCCGCCTACGGTGTCGAAGACTTTTTGTCCTGCAAAGCAAATGGCATCAAAGATGCCGACATCATCAGCCCCGTCATGGGTGATGGTAAGTTTGTACCAAGCTTGCCCGGCTTCGGCGGCTTATCGATCTGGGCGGCCAATCCAAAAATTGTTGAGGCACTGACACAAGCGGGCACTCTACTTAAACAAGAGCCACACTCGCACAGCTACATGCATTGCTGGCGCCACAAAACGCCTATCATCTATCGGGCAACGAGCCAATGGTTTGCGGGCATGGATGTGCAACCCAATACAGCGGCCCCCACCCTTCGCAAAAGCGCTCTGGCTGCAATCGAAGCCACCGCGTTTTACCCAGCATGGGGCCGTGCACGCTTGCACGCCATGATCGCTAATCGTCCCGACTGGACCTTGTCTCGACAACGCCAATGGGGCGTCCCCATGGCCTTCTTTATTCACAAAGAAACCGGTGCGCTGCACCCCGATACACCCGCCTTGCTCGAAGCCGTTGCAAAACGCGTCGAACAGCACGGCATCGAGGCCTGGCAGTCAATAGAACCGGCTGACCTGCTTGGCGCTGACGCCAGTCAATACGAAAAAAATCGCGACACACTTGACGTCTGGTTTGACTCGGGCACAACGCACGCCACGGTACTTGGCGGTTTAGACAATGCGCAACACGGCTCACACGGCGAGCTCCCCTGGCCTGCCGACATGTATCTCGAAGGCTCAGATCAACATCGGGGCTGGTTTCATTCGTCACTACTTACCGGGTGCATGCTCGAAGGCCGCGCGCCCTACAACAGCCTGCTGACGCACGGCTTCGTAGTGGATGGTCAAGGCCGCAAGATGAGCAAGTCGGTCGGCAATGTCATTGCCCCGCAAAAAGTATCGGACAGTTTAGGTGCCGAGATTCTGCGCCTTTGGGTGGCCAGCACGGATTACTCGGGCGAACTATCCATTTCTGATGAAATTCTGAAACGCGTGGTAGAAAGTTATCGTCGCATTCGCAACACACTGCGTTTCTTGTTGGCCAATCTGGCCGACTTTGATGCGGCAAATGATGCGCTATTGCCCGAGAACATGCTTGAAATCGATCGCTATGCCTTGGCGTTGACCGCGCAGATGCAAGCCGAAGTCCTCAAAGGCTTTGAGCAATACGAGTTTCAACCCGCCATGTCTAGATTGCAACATTTTTGCTCTGAAGACTTGGGTGCGTTTTACCTCGATGTCTTGAAAGATCGCCTTTACACTTCGGCGCCACGCAGCATTGCCCGTCGTTCAGCGCAAACGGCTCTGTTGCACATTACACAAACTCTGCTCAAACTCATGGCGCCGATTTTGTCGTTTACCGCCGAAGAGGCCTGGGGAATTTTGTGCGGTTCGACCTTAGCGAACCAAACCGAGTTAATCCGCCTCACGATTTTTACTGAGTGTTATCACACCCTGCCTTCGATTTCTGAGTCAGACACCCTGCAACAACGTTGGAGTCGCTTGCGCGAAATTCGCGCCTTGGTGACACGCAAACTTGAAGAGCTTCGTACCGCAGGAAGCATCGGTTCCTCGCTGCAAGGCGAGGTCGATCTCACGGCTGCGGGTGAAGACCTGGCGCTACTACAAAGCGTTGCAGACCAACTGAAATTTATTCTGATAGTGTCTCGCGTAGGCATACACGCTGCCACTGGCACCAAAGACACTGAGCTACATATTGCCATCGCGCCCTCGCAACATAAAAAATGCGAACGCTGCTGGCACTGGTGTGACGATATCGGACACGATGCAAATCATCCCGATATTTGTGGACGCTGCGTGACCAACTTGAATGAAGCCAAAGTCAGCGGCTAGGCACCCATGACCACCGCTTCTGAATCACGCAGCCCCACGCAAGCGCCGCCCAAGTTAACGCGCTGGGTTCTGCTCGCGAGCCTGCTTTTACTCATTGACCAGCTCAGTAAACTTTGGTTCGATTCAGCCTTACGCTATGGCGAACGCCTTCACGTCTTATCCTTTTTTGACTTCACGCTTCTTTACAACCGCGGCGCCGCTTTTAGCTTTTTAGCGAATGAACCCGGCTGGCAACGCTGGTTTTTTACGATTTTAGGACTGGGTGCATCGGGCTTTATCCTTTGGATGATGCACAAAAATCGCAACCAGTCGCGCTTGCTGCTGGCCTTAACCTTGATTTTAGGAGGGGCTCTGGGCAACGTCATCGATCGGCTAGCCTACGGCCATGTGATCGATTTTTTGTTGTTCTATTGGAGAAACTGGTACTACCCAGCCTTTAATATCGCTGACACATGCATCACACTCGGTGCTATCCTGTTGATTCTAGATGAAGTTATTCGCCTTCGAGGCCACCATGCCAGATCTTCATAACAAACGCATCGTGTTGGGCTTAAGCGGCGGAATCGCCTGCTATAAGTCTGCAGAGCTCGTGCGCCGCCTCGTAGAACAAGGTGCCACCGTTGATGTCATCATGACCGACGCTGCCACCCACTTTATTACCGCAGTGACCATGCAGGCCCTCAGTGGACGCCCCGTGTTTACCGATGCGTGGGATCCCCGTATTCCGAACAATATGGCGCACATTGATTTGAGCCGCGGTGCCGATGCAATCATCGTTGCGCCAGCGTCGGCAGATTTCATGGCCAAGCTGGTGCAAGGCCGTGCGGATGACTTATTGTCAACATTATGTTTGGCATGTGCCTGCCCACTCTTGGTCGCGCCCGCCATGAATCGCGAAATGTGGTCAGCGGCCCCCACCCAGCGAAATGTGGCTCAACTCAAACAAGATGGCGTCAGCGTGTTAGGGCCGGCTGCAGGCGACCAAGCCTGTGGCGAAACAGGCGATGGCCGTATGCTCGAACCCTCTCAGCTACTGGCCGAGCTCATCGCTTTTTTTCAACCTAAACTTTTACAGAGTAAGCGAGTACTGATTACCGCAGGCCCCACCATCGAACCGATTGATCCGGTTCGCGTGCTGACCAATCGGTCGTCTGGTAAAACAGGTTATGCGTTGGCAAGAGCTGCCCGTGAGGCGGGCGCAGAAGTCACCTTAGTTTCTGGCCCAACCGCCTTGCCAACACCACATGGCGTTCTGTGCATTCAAGTTCAAACTGCGCAGCAAATGCATGACGCAGTGCTCGCGCACGTCAAACAACAAGATGTCTTTATCTCGGTTGCCGCTGTGGCTGACTGGCGGATCGAAAATATTGCGACCGACAAAATCAAAAAAGATCACGCGACAAATAAATCACATACCCCCGACTTAAAGTTTGCACTCAATCCCGACATCCTGGCCACGGTTGCCGCCCTACCCAATGCCCCCTGGTGCGTGGGGTTCGCCGCTGAAACTGAACGCCTCTCTGAATTTGCACAAGCTAAACGGGTACGCAAGGGAATCCCCATGCTGATCGGTAATCTTGCACAGCATGTGATGGATGCCGATCGCACGACGGTCAGTATTTTTGACGAACACGGTGAGCATCCTCTGCCCACAAACGCCAAACAGGATATCGCGCGTCAACTCATTGCCGCCATTGCGGCGCGTCTTCCGAACAAAAAATAATTACTGACCCGCATGGATGCGCTCATTACCCAGATGGGGCAGTTCATTCAGACCAATCAGGCCTGGGCCGGACCGATCATTTTTTTAATGACCTTTGGCGAATCGATGCTGATCATTGGCATCTTGCTACCCGCTACCGTTTTACTCATGATGAGTGGTGGCCTGGTAGGTAGTGGCATACTGCCCATGCTGCCGCTTTTAGTCTGGGGCTTTTCGGGCGCTGTTCTTGGCGATGCGCTGTCGTATTGGATCGGCAAGTGGATTGGACCACGTGTTTTAAGAATGAAGGTGCTCAAAACACACCGCCACTCGGTCGCGCGCGCACGCCTGCTTTGTTATCGCTATGGTTTCTTAGCCGTTTTGCTCGGACGCTTTTTAGGCCCGATGCGCAGCCTGATGCCGACGGTCGCCGGTGTCATGGGCATGCCTGAAAAGAAATTTCAACTCGCAAATATTTTGTCCGCTTTAATATGGGTTCCGGCTTTACTGGCCCCTGGTTACTTAACCGCGATTAGCGTCGATGCCGCCAAACACTCGCGCGAGTCGTTGATTTACTCAGGACTTGGTTGCGCGGTATTGATCGGACTTGCAGTCTTAATCTGGATGACGCGCAGCGCTCATCAAGATAAACGACGTCGTACCACCTTAAGGAAATAACTTTGAAAACGGTTGAATTAAAAATTCTAGATCCGCGGATGCGTGAACAGATTCCAAACTATGCCACCCCTGGCTCGGCGGGCTTGGATTTACGCGCCGCGATTGAAGCACCCTTGGTCATCGAACCAGGTGCCACGCACCTTGTTCCGACTGGACTATCGATTCATGTCGCAGATCCTGGCTATGCTGCAGTCATTTTGCCGCGTTCGGGGCTCGGCCATAAACACGGAATCGTCTTGGGCAATCTGGTTGGTTTAATTGACTCAGACTATCAGGGGCCGTTGATGGTCTCTGCCTGGAATCGCAGCCAAACGGCCTACACATTGCAACCGCTTGAGCGCTTGGCTCAGCTAGTCGTCATCCCAATCGCACAAGTCGAATTTACGGTTGTCGAAGATTTTGAACAAAGCACGCGAGGCACGGGTGGCTTTGGCAGCACGGGCCGCGCCTAACGCAGTGCGAGTCGCCCTTATTTAAGACTGAGTGCACTGCGCCTCGGCGGGTGCACTGCGCGAACTAAGCGCTTGTGCGATTTGAGCCGACAGTAATTGGGTATTCTTTTGTTGACCCAAAACAAGTGCACTCACCCCGATCTCGACCGTTTGCTTAAACCGAGAGAAGCACGTTAACACTCGCTTGTCTTGTCCAAAACGCAAGCGCCAGAGTGCATCGAGCGCGACGTACTGCCCAGGTACCATTTCAAAGCGCTGAACATCCACCTGCACCTGGATCACATTACCCTGCGTCGCGGTCAGATTAATGTTTTGCACAGGCGGCATCCCTAAGTGCCCAGTGAGTTCAAGGCTCAAGGCCGTCTGAAGATGCGAAGACAGCGGCGCAGTCCAACGATCATCTGCCAACAGTAACAAACGTCCGTTCGGTTCGCGCGTCACCAAGGCCGCATTATCAACCTCAGCGGGTACCGTGACAGCACTTAACGCGTATGGCCCGATATTTTGAGCCAGCGGCATCGACGCTCGTGCGGCGGGCGGACTCAGCGTGTAATGATAAGCCGGCGGCGTTGAGCAGCCAGCCATGAACACGAACAACACAGAAAGAAAAAAAGGTTTCATTTCGCAGGGGCTCCAAGCGTCTCACGCGAATAAGGTTTGGGGGGACGACCGGTAATCAGCGAATCGGGTTGCAACTGCAACGAATCTGTCAAACCACGCAAAGAACGCAAACTGGTTCTGAGATCCTCTAGCATCGCTTCTGCGCTAACGGTCATTGCGCTGCCTGGGGCAATCAGCCCATTCAGATTTTTGACCGCGACCTCAATCTGCGTAAGCGTAGTCGCCAGTTTCGGAACAACCGACTTATCGAGCGTCGTACTGAGCACCTTGATTTGCTTAATCATATCGTTGACCTCATTGCCGATCGACTCAAAGGGGATCTTATCGAGTTTGCTCACAATACTGGCCACTTGTTGCTGCAATTTATCGAGATCATCTGAAGCCAATGTTGGCATCTTGAACGGCAGCTCAGCTTTAGGAACTTCAATCTTAGGCGCCTTCGGGAAATCTTCGAGCACGATATAGAGCTGACCCGTCAAAATATTCGCCGTACGCAATTGCGCACGCAAGCCTCGCTTAGTCATGAGGGCTAACGACTCTGCCAGCTGCTCAAGCGAACGCCGCGACATATTCATCTCTCGGTATACAGTGCCCAAACGTTCTGGGTACAACGTGGCAGTCACCGACGTAAAGAAGCGACCAAGCACGACATCAAAATCCAATGCGACCGATTTCACGATTCCGATATCGACACCGTTAAAATCGACCATGGCGCCGACCTTCAGGCCCCGGGTTGCTTGATCAAACCGCATATAGATCGGCACCGCAAGACCCTGTGGCTCGATCTCGGCAGCGCGCCGATTGTCATATAACTTAAACAGTCGATTTACCTCAGCAATATCGCGTGGCGCGCCAAAAGAACCAAACGACACGCCTCCTGCAATTAAAGAGACCAAAGACTGTGTGTTGATCTGCATACCCTCGGTTGACAGTGAAACGTCGATCCCACTTTCGTTCCAAAATCTCGTACTACCATCGACATAACGATCGTAAGGTGCGTCAACGAAGACCTCGACTTCAATAAATTGACCCGCTGGATCAAGCTTGTAACTCGACACCATACCAACCTGCAGTCGGCGCATGTAAACCGGAACGCCCACACCAAGCGAGCCAAGATCTTCGGTGCGCAAGGTAAAGCGCGAACCGGGGCGATCACTTGTGATCGGGGGTGGGTCTTCAAGGCCGATAAACTGTTTTTTTGTCGCTTTACCCAGTGCACCGTGTTTCGTGTCGGTTTCGATATAGGCACCCGACATCAGGGTTGACAGACCCGAAATACCACTAATGCCAATGCGTGGTTTAACCACCCAAAATTGCGTCGCCTCGTTGGCCATACCTTCAGAATCTTTATTAAGCTCAGCTTCGACAATCACCTTATCGCGCAGCTCTGTTAGGCGGATATCCTTCACGATACCAATCACGACATCGCGAAAACGTATTTGCGTTTTTCCAACCTCAAGGCCCGTCGCAGAATGAAACGTGATGAAGATGCGGGGTCCCTGCTTAGACCAGCTGTGATACACAATCGACAGCCCCACCAAGGCAGCGATCACTGGAATCAACCATACCC
>Ga0194048_10001666_pt1 | contig 11034 bp, 8 predicted proteins | sample JunL225m_MetaG_FD_161685 | JGI IMG/M metagenome (GOLD analysis project Ga0194048, IMG submission 161685) | Anoxic zone freshwater microbial communities from boreal shield lake in IISD Experimental Lakes Area, Ontario, Canada - Jun2016-L222-5m | ecosystem: Environmental > Aquatic > Freshwater >... | reverse complement strand
GCCATTTACTCCAGCTAGCTGCGCTGACGCTAATGGACTTACCGAATGGTGATGACTGGCAAGCAATTCCCGTTAGTAGGCTGCACGCACTCGAAAAGCTCAGTCTCAGCGGCTCAGCAAATGATACCGTCACTAGAGGGCAATATAGAAGTTATCGTCAAGAAGTCGACAACGAAACTAGCAATGTGGAGACTTTTGTTTCGCTTAAGCTAGCATCGTCCGATCCAACGTGGCAGGGCGTGCCGATAACTTTAACTGCCGGCAAGGGGCTGAACGACACCCTTACAGAGATCACTATAACTTATAAAAAAATTGGCACAGAAGAGCCTAATGTTTTGATTTTACGTATTCAGCCAAATGAGGGTGTTGAATTGTATCTATGGACCAAAGAGCCCGGCTATGACCGTAAATTGCGTCAGGTTCCGCTTAGCTTCTCTTATAGTGAGCAATTTGAAGGATTACCGGAGGCCTATGAACGCGTATTTGTTGATGCTATGAAGGGCGATCGAAGTTTGTTTACGAGTAGTGACGAGGTCCTAGCATCTTGGAAAATTCTAAAACCTGTACAAGAAAATTGGAAGACAATTGGCGACCAAGGATTGATCATTTACGAGTCTGGAAGTAAGCCAGGCGACGTTGTTGGCACGATACCCGCTAAAGATTAAGACATTGTGGCTCTGGATAAGTAAAACAGAAAAGGCTATACTTAAGCGTAATGGATAAAATGGATGAACTCGACGAAATGATAAGTGCAAATGAGCCCGCTCCCGAGCAGGTTCATCAACCTTATTTCGAAATAGGCGAGAGTACATCAACCCCACCTCATAAGAGATTTTCCGTTGGCGGTATTAAGTCACCAATTATGTGGCTTGTTGGGGTCACCTTCCTGCTTGTTCTGGTCGTAGCGTTGAATATCTTTGCTCCAAAATCTAATAAAATAACGAATGAACAATACGCAATTGACAAAGAAGCCATGCTTATACTAGTAGATAAGCAGTGCCAAGATGTTGCGATTACTCTAGGAGTTAAGACTGGCGTCAAGGGGTATATATACTCGGATAAATTACCAGATAAAGATCCTGCTCAGCTTCCGATTATAACTGTATTTAAGCAAATTTCTAACTCTGGAGTTGCTACTATTGGTTGTACTGTAAATGGCGAGGTGTCATCATATATTGTTGACGATTTATTCTCCAAAGTTAACAACGAATGGAAGATAGTTACTACAAAAGTTACATTGTCTGATGCTGGTTATTTATGTAAGGCGTTAAACGACAGTAAAGTACCTAAAAGTTTTATCGACAAATGCTCTGACACCGAAAAAGGCGTAAGCCACGCTAGATAATTTTGCCTATCTAAAAGTGTAGACAACGAGCGCCGCTAATTCTTTAACTATCCTAAGCTAAGCAAATCAAGTATTAATTCGACGTGTACTGCCTGCTTAAATAGGTGCCGTAAGTTTTGTCGCCTCTACATAGCTTTACTGTTTTACATACAGCGCCGTCGTACTTAGAGTAGGTTAAGAAGGTAGAGAACTTACTGTCTAGTTCTGCGCCAACTACATTCTCGCTCATCTGCCTAACAGGGTATCCAATGTAGTGCTTAAAAGGTATTTTGAGAAGGTTAGCGTATTGCTGATTCATATAGGCTTCATAGCTTCTATCTACAAATTTTGAAGTGTAAATGTGATCACTATGGTCGGGTATTATGGTGCCATTATAATCACTTAAAGTATTTATAAATGATGGATGATATGTGGCCATTATCTCTAGCAAGGAATCAGTCAGTGCTTGAGAGCTGTATGTAGATTCACCATACAGAGCTTTAATGTTTGATATCGAGCCGTGATAAAGTTTTTCTATGCTTTCGTTGTTAGTAGCCTTAAAACCGCCACCTCTCAAATTCCCGTCAGGTAAGTGCATGAATAGTAAAAGAATTTTATCGTTGCCGACAGGGTTGGATGCCGTTATATAATGCCCGTTATCAAGCTCTACAGTACGATCGACCCAGAAATTATCGATACCTGCCATCTTGGAGTACGCGGCTTCTGAGCCACGCTCTCTTTGCAGCCAATAGAATCTATTATTGCCACCATCACCTGTTGTTAGGTATACAGTACGCACACACAATCCAGCAGTGATATATTTTTGGATATCAGGGTTCATAAATAATATATCGTCATCTTCGTGGGCGACAATGTTTAGAACACTAGCTTTAACACAAGAAGTATTAGTAAGGTCTTTCATTTTTGTCGGTACGACGGCTGAAGCAGCTGGTTTGCCTTTAGTATTTGCCACGGTTCTATCGCGGGCTGAATAGTCATAGAATAGTAAGAGTTCTTTTGGATTTTTTATGGTACCCGATACTACTAGGCTGCTGTTTGGTTCGCCGTATTTTGATATGACAGTGTTTATACTGCATCCAGGAAAGTCAGTTTGACCCTTTTCTATAGAAAGCAGATATGCAAAACTGCTGGTCTTTAAATCCACCTGCCATTCGCTACTAGTTAGTACGTTTTTGTAGGTTGTACAGTCGCTAAGTGGCAGCACCCTTACTTTGCCCTTAGAGACTTGCTTGATCGGTAATACTCGCCAATAATCCCCTATCAATACGCTAACTGGCTGAGCCTTAAGAATTTGTGATATGACTGAATTACGAAATGTGAATTCGTCGGTAGATGACGACTCTAGTCGATTGTATTTATAGATAGCAGGCATGCTTATAAAACTGAGCAATGCAATAGAGTAGCCGGCTATAACTAACTTCTCTGAAGATATATTAAATTTTCGTAAATATGTAGTGCCGGCTATAAAAATTGTAAATAATGCCATGCTAAGATATCTCGCGTCACCAGCATAGTAATGGTTAGTTACTACGAATGCTCCTAATGCCGCAACAGTTGACCAGATCATTGCTACAGACAATGTATTGTTGATGTCGGCGCCAAAATCTCCATGTTTTCTTAGACTATTTTTGATAATCATAAGCACCGCCACAATACCAACAATAAATAACATGAAGTTTAATAATAATGCGGGGCCAGAGTATGAAAGAATGTTTGCTAAAGCGTGTTTAGGAAATTGGCTTAAAATATTTGTGTCAAAGGCAAAGTTAGCTCCAAAGTTCACTAGAAGACCGCTTACTCCATATATAATGCCAAGAATTAATTGATGCAGGCTTGATGCTAGGTTGTATGTATTGGTTGATTGTGAAGAAATATTTACTAAACCAATTGCACTAACTAGTCCTAGAATGGCGTATGATCCTGCTGCTCCTGCTAATACCCCGAGTATCCATCTGGCAGATGTTGTTACGAGATTCCACCTTCGACTAAGTGCGTATACAAACAATGCTATCAGTGCGCCACCTAAAGATATATTAAAGAATAATGCGTCAGATGCTATGAGTATGCTCAGGCCAATTACTCCTGCCAGGAAGAGCCTATGTTTGATTTTTGGAGAACGTAGCAGCGCCAATATACTGGCTATATATAAGACGTATTCAATATTTCTAGTAGTGGCCATGCCCATATTGACTGGCAATAAAGCTCCTGCATATGGTTGGGCAGGTATTTGTAGAAGTACAGAAGCAAGCGCTAAAAATATAGTTCCAATTACTAAAGGCCGTTTTTCGATTTTGTAAAGCATCTTACTAAAGATCAAGACGGTCGCTAGGGCTAAAAAGATAGTCACAACTTCATAACTTCTGGCTGTGTCGCCAAAAAGATGAATTACATAAAATACTGGCCATTTCAAAAACTGAGAATGTTGCCCGGGAAGTGTTGAGTTTTCGAAGCTCGTAGAAGATTCGTATAGGTAGGGGTTTACTAATTGGTCGGCGTTGTTGCTATGCACTCTTGCGCTAAGACCTGCCCAGATAATCGTACTTATTATAAGAAATATGACCGACCCGATAAGATAATTTCTCTGATATTTTTTGTCGTTAACCAATTTCTTGAAGATGTTTACGCGTGTCTTCTTGTGGTCGTAATAATAAGTAAGTTTGTTGTTTTTATTTTGTTTATTCATAATTCGAATGGTTATAGTATGACCTATAATTGTATTTCTTAAAAGAGTTTATTCAATTGGTGGAAGCTCGTTATCGCCAAAAATTCGGGTTTTGTACAAATAAAAGTTCCAAATAGTAGTCAAGCCAATGGCCAGGGTGCGACTTATCACCGCCGGAACGGTGCTCCCCAACATTCTTGCTACGGTTATCGTAAATAGGAAGTTGAAGATAACAAGCATGTACGTATATAAAATTTGTTTGGCTAATATGCGTTTGTGCATTCGTCTGTCCCTGAATGTGATAATTTTTTGAAGCCAAAATGATACTAATAGTCCGGTCCAGTAACTCAGTCCAATCGCCAAGATTGAACTAGCGCCTAGCTTTTGCGCCACAAGAATTATGAGTAGCTCTAGCGCATAAACAGACAAGCCTACTGCTATATAGCGACTCATTCCAGCACTAATTAATTTATTATATCTACGCTTCATTTGATAAGTTTCTCTATCTATTATTATAGCAAACTTACCGCTTCTTTCAGAGAGGCTATCGACTATCTAACTTATTGGACCTAGGACGTTTAAATAACTATAAGCATAATATGGTATTTTATGGGATTAGTGATGTATTATGGTTATGGTAGAAGGGGACAATTTATGAGGGTTACTGTTTTCGGTGAAACTAATCGCACTAAACACTTTATATTAAATAGAGCTCTTTCTGCAGGTTATTCTGTTAATGTGATCGAAAATGGCAACAAAAAACATCCCAAGCGAAAGAATCTCAAGGTATTTAGTGGCAGGCCCCAAGACAAAAAAAGCATTAATCGAGCAACCAAAAACACTGACGCGGTATTATGTTTATTGCAAGACGCTATGAGCGATAAATCTGAAGCTTTTATCTATAATCTTGTTTCTGTAATGGAGGGCAAGTCTATTCGCAGGCTAGTAATTTATTCTTGCACTCAAGAGCAAAATGCTGGTGCAAGTATGGAGACCAGTAGGCTGGTTGCATTATTCAAATTCAAGAAATCCCCAAACCATAGTGACATAAAAGAGATTCTTAAGAAATCAAATATAGACTGGACGATCGTTGGGCACCCTCCACTCACAAGAACACTCAGCAGCGATATTGCTAAAAGCCAGGACTACCCTGAAAGCTTCGGAGCGGATTTAGCTAAACGATTAGTCTCTCAGATAACAGACTCATCATCAATTCGTGAAACATTATTACTCTCGGTGTAAAGACTAATTAACTGTGTAGTTAGAGGCGCTTAGCTCATTTTGAGTTTGATTCCATCTTAGACGATCTAGAATCATATTATATGTTCGTTGGTTTGATGGCTTGGTTGTTTTGTTGGATGTTTGGACGCCTATTACTCTAAATTTAAACTTGAAGGGTAATAGCCCAAGATTGCTTGTTTTAATTTGATCAAAACAATCATCGTGAAAGGTAGCACATCTTTCTCCCAAGCTAACCCATGACTGTAGCATAGTTTCTGTTTCCGGGCTTTGATCAATACTCATCGTTAAGCTTATAGCTGCTGAACGAGTTACTTCCTCGCTGAACTGCTGGTCAAATATAAAGTTACCCATAGAGTAGGCGATTAATTTTCCTTTATACACTTCTGTTGGCTGCACCCAATGTGGATGATTGCCGAGCACTATATCTGCACCATAATCTATCATCTTATGGTACAGAGCCTGTCTCTCTGCGTCTACAACAGAACTGTATTCAACACCCATATGAGGCATGACAATAACTGGCATATATTTTGCATATAATTTGATAGGCTCTAGGTCCTTGTCTTTTATTTTGTAATTCACGCCAGCAAAACCACACATTGCTACTGGGATTTTTACTTCCTTCTGTGTGTCATCCAGGCGCACCCTAGCAGGAATCGCTATGACCTCACAAGCATCGGTGCTTATACTCGGATCAAAATGTCCGAAATATTGAATTGCGTAATCGTCCAGTGCTTTTCTGGTTGCGAATAGTCCTTCTTCGCCTTTGTAGTTATTGGTATGGTTGTTGGCGAGCGAGAACACATTGAACCATTTAGATGCCTCTGAAAGATACGATACAGGGCAGTTAAATATCAATTTCTCTTTCTCGTCTTTAATTGACGCTTGCACTCCTGGAACTGAAGGACATTCAAGGTTAGCTACCCACGCATCGTAGCTTTCTTTTTTGAACTCGCCTAAATGTCTAAAGGGGTAGGCTTCTTTTAATGAGGTTTCTTGCGCCCACTTGTTTAGATTCCGCCCCCAGTAAACGTCGCCCGCAAATAGAACTCTACTTTCTAGAATTGTTGATTCCGGAAGTTTGGTCGAGTAGTCCTCCATCCGAATGGCATGACTACGTAGTGAAATGTTTACAGCAAGTCCAAGGCCAATCATGGCCAGCACCACCATACAGACTATATTTTTGCGTTCATCTTCTGTATATCGTTTATTGTAGCGTGCTCTACTTTTCTTTGCTTTGAACTTCAATAGAATAATTTTATTTCGCTTAATCTTATTAGCATTACGAATTACTTTACGAATTCGATTAATGCGAAATTTCAACTCCTTTAATTTTCTCTTAATAAGTCTTCGAGATTTTTTCGTAAGAAGTGCCATATTAATTACTTTCCTTTTCAGGATGCCCAAAACCTAGAAATCCGTAATTCTGTACAAATGAAAAATTCCGGTATTTCACTCCACCATTCAAATTGCCGCCAATCATACCGGCTCTTCCGATTTCATCGCCAACGTCTACAACAATATCTACGTGCCCAAGATTATCTTCATAATCGCCGCGCCAAAATATAACAAAATCACCAATTTCTGGCTGAAGTCCTTTCTGTGTTATCTCTGCGCTGTCGTGCCACGTACCATGTTCCTTTAGATATTCTGTGAACTTACGAGAATTTGTTATTCGCCAATTTTGATTTAAATTATCTGCTACTGGCGATCCTGCCTTCATAGTAACCCAGCTCGCAAACATGGTGCACCATTGTGAATGATAACCCTGCGTGTACATGTCGACCTGGGGTCCGCTATTAGATCCCATAGGAGATTCAAGGACGTTTTTTCTAAACTCCTGCATAGCAATATCAGCCCGTTTTATGCCATAAAATTCTTTTGGTTTTACTTCAGCCTTGGCTGTCTCTAATAATTGTTTTTGGATTTTTATTTCTGGCTGCGCTGCGACGTCAAAGAATAGGTCCTTGTAGCCAAAGTATGTATAGAACGTAACTGTAAACAAGACTAATCCAATTCGCACAAAGACTCTTTTATTAATGAAATTAAATTTAATGCGCATGATTTTTCTCTAAGAATTTTAATAGCGCTTGAGATTGCTTGGTGTGGATATTAACAGACCCTAATAGCAAAAACTCGTCCTCTACAATAGCTTTTGATATAACTTTAAGAAGCTTTGTTCCTGCTAGTTCTGAGTGCATGCTCTCGTTTCCCATACTTACAACCACGACATTCTTGTTTTTACGTTTGCGGGTTAATTTTGCAACTTCCTTAATGACATTTTTTTCATAATCACCGAATGCGAAGATATAGTCAGCGCCAATTGATCTGACTGCAATATTTGCAAATTGTGATACTCGATCAGGTCTATCGTGTCTATTGTTTAGAATTATGGCTCTGGTAGTCTTGTCGCCTACTTTAGTGCGCAAGGCTTTAGACGTCATTATGAAACTTTCTGAATCGTTAATAGCAAAAAGATTTGCCCAATGTATAGTCTTTTTGTGTTTAATTATTTTCTTTAGCGCAAAGGCACCAGGATCAGGTTGCGCTTTATGCATACCATTTAGAGCCGTGCTTCGCTTTATGCCAGTTAGTTGCGCTACTTTTATTGCTATAGCGACATTCGACTTATATTCAAAGTGACCAAACATAGACATTTGTTTATCGCCAATTCTCATACTCCCTACGGCATGAAATTTTGTATTACGTCTCTTGCACTCTTTGCGAAGAATCGTAAGAAGTTTAGGGTTTGTTTCCGCTGTAATTAAGTGGCCATTTTTGGGTATAGTTGCACATAGATTTCTGGCAATTTCCGGCAAGGTTTGCCCAAGCATATCCATATGATCTTCTCTAATATTCGTAATTACACCAATAGTTGAGTGCATGATTTTTTCTTCGAGATACTTTTGGTATATCGGGTTAATTGCCATGCATTCAAAAACAATAGCTCTGTATCCTTGGCCTTTGTACGTGTCTATAATTTGTTTTTGTTCTGCAATATCTGCTTCTGTTCTCGGGATTTCTATGTCTTTGCGATGTCCTATTACTAGGCGGGCAGCTGAGCCAGTAGTTTTACCAAGAGTATTGATGCCACCCTCTCTTAGCGAGGCTGCAATTAATCGAGTAACCGTAGATTTACCGCGAATGCCGTTAACGTGAATTCGATGCTCAAACTCTTCTAAAACTAAGTGCGAATGCTTACGCTCTATTAGAACGCTGTTCGTAATATATATTGCAAATAATATGGCAATTATAATCGGAATATACATGACTACACCGCCAATCTTGCTATGTATGCTAATAGAAGGGAAGGAAACACACCTTTAATCAGAGATTCACGGACAGGCTGCAAACAAAGCTCGTTCGTTAATACGGCGACAGCAATAATGGCAATAGTCGGTGATGGATGATATTTATTCATGTGTACAGCTAGAGCGGTATAATCTAGTATAGAAATCGTCAGATAGCCCATAACTAGACTGGCTACAAACCTTTCCAGCCCAATAATCAGCGTGTATTTTTGGATAAGTTTCATAGCCCAGAAACTAATTACTACGGCTAAGGATATGCACATAGCTTGCAGTGGCGCGATAAATATTAGAAGAGCAAGAAATGGACCGATCACATATCCACCACCACGAATACCAAAGCGATAATAGATCAAGGCTGCAGTAATTAAACTTATAGGTATCACAATAAATGGAGCAGTCAATGTTAGCGGTGTGTATTGAGCCAATTGAACGTTTAATGAGGTGAGGTCATGTTTTGGAATCACAGACGCCAATATCACACCTGCCGACCCAGTTAGCGCAGTAACCAGTAATGTTGAAGTAATAATTCGCGACTCGCCATATTTATGAGCGCTAATAGTAATAAGTCCTGGTATGACAAGACTAACGATTGAAGATTCTATATAAGCATTTCCGTAAGTTCTAAAAACGTACATCGTGATAAGTCCAAGAAGTGTAGATATCGACATGCAAATAATGGTAATCCAACGACTACTAAGTGCGTGCTTGGACACAAATATGCGATAAATAGTCCAGCATATAACAGTAGAAATAAGTAAAACAATAAAGGATTTAAAGCTGACGAATAACGTTCCTGCCAAGATTCCAGGTACAATAATACCGCCTGGTGTTACCCCATACTTTTTTTTATAAAGTATTGAGATAATTGCTCCCATTAGAAATAAAATACGAATAAGTTCGATCGAACTGTCTAATATCTCCACTGTACCTTGCCCACAATAAGTTAACAGGGGTAGTATAACGTATAAGTTGACTTTTTGTCAATGCTGTAGCGTTATATTTTCAATAATGTAAGATAGATAATGCTTACCAAGATCTGTCACTAGGTTGTCTTTTATAGAAAATTGTAAGCAGATCATTTAGATCGTGCTTGTGCCTTTAAATTTTTCACGATATATTTACTATGTAAGGATAATCATACGATTAAAAAAGATAGGATTCGTATTATGTCCAAAAAAGCAGATAGAAGAACACTAGATGTCACCTTCACTTTATTAGGTCTTGCAGTCACCGTAATATTATTCGTTGCCGGCTGTATCGGGATGTATGCCTATTGGACATTTGGTTTGATCGCTTATTATGCATCCATACTCGCACTTACCGGTTCGGCTGTAATGTTATTGCTAGTAATCCTAGGCTACCGACACATTTTAGGAGCTAAATAATATTCATTAATTTATTGAATGGTTTGCCGCTTACAACTATCCAAAATTGCAGGCTTTCAGGTAGTTGCACGACTTTTATCCTAGTAGGCGTGCACGCATTTCTGCGAAGCGTTGTTGTTCTTTATTTACACGTTCTTCAGAAGTAATAGCATATATAGGTCTTGTGTCGACTTTTCCGCCGATGATATTTATGACAGGTATGACAATCGGACTGTGACCAGTTCTCTCATACATAAAATGAGTGATGAAATCTTTCATCTCAGTCTTAAATCGTTCAAATTCAACTCGTTTGTATCTTTGTGAAACTGCTTGTCGTAGACCTGACCTGAATGAATTCATTAGATCTTCGTTCTCCTTCATAGCTATGAATCCTCGACTTATTACGTCAGGGCTTGTTAATAGTTGGCCCGTCTTTTTATCTATAGTCAGCGTTACCGCAATAATGCCTTCCTCGCTTAACATCAGACGATCTTTAATCACTAGACCACTTACAATTGTGCCGTTCTGGTCAACAAGCAGAGTTCCGTGCGGTACTTGCCCGCCAAGTTCAATAGTGTTTGAAGTTAAGTATATGGAATCACCGTTGTCGGGTAGCAGCACGTTCTTACGAGGAACGCCCTCCTCAACACCTAGATCTCCATGATAGCTGCGTCTTAGTGTGCCAGCGTGGACAGGAATGAAAAACTTAGGGCGAGTAAGCTGCAACATTTCTCGAAGCTCGCCTCTGCGGGCATGTCCAGATACGTGTAATGGGCCACAGCCGTCTACTTCATGTGTCGGATGTCTGAATAGATGCACGCCCTTCTTCTTAAGTTTATTGCTTAGATTATCGTATGAGAGTTCATTTCCTGGGATCGGAGATGAGCTAATTACGACCGTGTCGCCTTTGCTTAAATTGACGTGTTTATGTTCGCCTTCGCCCATTCGCTTCAGTGCTGCGTTAGGTTCGCCTTGTCCACCAGTACACATCACTAGCAATTGTGCGGGAGCGATACTGCCAGCCTGTTGGATTGGCACGACTGTACCTTTGGGTATTTTTAGGATACCTTGTCGTACGGCAATTTCTGTATAGCTGAGCATACCTCGACC
>Ga0194048_10001665_pt1 | contig 11039 bp, 10 predicted proteins | sample JunL225m_MetaG_FD_161685 | JGI IMG/M metagenome (GOLD analysis project Ga0194048, IMG submission 161685) | Anoxic zone freshwater microbial communities from boreal shield lake in IISD Experimental Lakes Area, Ontario, Canada - Jun2016-L222-5m | ecosystem: Environmental > Aquatic > Freshwater >... | reverse complement strand
GTCGTACACAGGTGCGTGTCGTAGTTCTCATTGCTGTCTATCACTGGCATTGACGCCAGCTTCGCATGAACTTCGATTGAAGCCGTATCGAGGCCGAGGTCGGTGGTTCGCCAATATGACGGGATGCCGTTCATCCAGGTCCAGCGCAGTGACTTGCCAATCGAATTCAAGTTGATCTTCAGTTGCACTTCGGTCTCTGCAGCAATCGTCAAGGGTGTCCCGCTGTTGTCAAGGAGCGTAATGTCAGAACCTGGATTTGATCCGTCATTGGGGCGCGTGAAGTTGTATCCCACTTGCCCCGAGCTCTTGCGGTAGACGAGCGAGACACCGATGCGATTTGGCGTGTCGTAGCAGTTGGTCGTTTGCGGCGATGGAGATCGATCCTTATCGCACAAGTTATACGGAGTGAGGACGACGCCGATCTTGCCCGCAGTGTTGCTCAGCGTGGTCGTTGTGTCGCCGGCAGAGATGATGGATGTTGTGGTTGCACCATTCTTAATGGTGAGGCTCTCAACAAAGGGTCGGAGCGTGAGGGCGCCATCAAGGTCGTACCAGTTTCCCGGTTGGTTCTCTTGGCCCATCGCAGCATTCGACTTGTCGAGTTCCTGCTGGTCAGGCATGCCGTCGCAGTTGTAGTAGCCATAGGTGGTCGAACAGGAGCCCCATGGGCTCGCGTCGTCGACGTAGGTTGGCGTATAGGTCGCCACCGCAGGCGATGCCGCCGGCAACAGGAGTGCCGTAGAGAGCATGAGCGATGCGATTGCCTGTCGACGCATGAAGATCTCCTCTTGCTGAGGGCTGCGCACACAGCTCACGACCCAGTCGCGGGCATTCTAGCCACTGGTCGGAGGCATGGTGAATCTGTCTCATAGGGCGAAGCGCCGCGTCGGCTACGCTGCGCAGATGAGTTTTGACCCGCTCGGTCCCCTCCACGCAGAGCCCCGGCTCGTTACCTTCATGACCGACTTCGGCCTGCGCGACCCATCTGCGGGGGTGCTCTCAGGGGTGGTGCTCGGCATCGCACCGGCGGCGCGAACGCTCGACCTCACCCACGCCATCCCGCCCTATGACGTTGAGGCGGGTGCTGAGGCGCTCGTTGAGTCGCTCGTCCACCTCCCTGTTGGCGCACACGTGGCGGTCGTTGACCCTGGCGTTGGTACCCAGCGACGGCCGATTGCGATCCGTTGCGGGCGCGGTGATGTGTTGATTGGACCAGATAACGGACTCCTGCCACCGGCGGCAGCTGCACTGGGCGGCGCCGTTGCAGCGGTGATCCTCAATGATGAGCGCTGGTGGGGCAACAGCCGTAGCCACACGTTCCATGGACGCGACCTCTTCGCCCCCGTTGCTGCGCATCTCGCTGCAGGTGTGCCGTTTGGCGATCTTGGAACGCCGCTAGCGCTCGACACTATTGTGCAGATGCCGCCACTCTCAATTGAGGTGGTGCCTGGTGAACTGCGCACCGTGGTGCGTATCATCGACGGCTTCGGCACGCTCGTCTTCGCCGGTGGGCGCGACGACATCGATGAGGCGCTCGGCGCACTTGAGGCAGGCGAGGCGCTAGCGGTCGTCATTGGAGCAACGCGGGTGGACACGGTGTGGGCACACCGCTTCGGCGACGTCGCTGAGGGGGAGCCGCTCTGCTATATCGACTCAACGGGTCGACTCGCCCTTGCCGTCAATCGGGGGAGCGCCGCCGAGCGCTATGGGGCAGCGCGACGGAGCCCGATTTCGATCACGCGCGCCTGAGGGCGCCGCGCTCCCTGCTATCCTCACGCAGCGAGCATGACCAGTCGCGCCGATTCCACGTCACGCTCGCGCTGATGCAGACCTTGCTGCGACAGCACCGTAGAGAACACGGCGCATAGGAGGCCAGACGATGGACACCCAGCGCGTACACCGGTTTACGCAGACGACACGACTCTCTGTTGCGATCATGGCGCTCGCCTTGATCCTCGCTGCGTGCACGAGCACCGCTGCGTCGCCATCGCCCTCACCCTCGACTGTTGCCTCGTGCGCGAAGGCGGATCTCGTCCTGAAGACCGCCGGCACGCTCACCCTCTCGACAGACAACCCCGCCTATAGCCCGTGGTTCCAGGGTGGGAACAAGGGTTCGGAACTGTTTGATGGCGACTACGGCAACGACCCCTATAAGGGGAAGGGCTTCGAAGGTGCGCTTGCCTACGCGATCGCTGGTGAGCTCGGCTTCGCCAAGGGCGAGGTGACCTGGGTTGTGACGACCTTCGACCAGTCGTTCGCACCTGGCGTGAAGGCGTTCGACCTCTTCATGAACCAGGTCTCGATCACGAGCACGCGTGCCGAGGCGGTTGATTTCAGCGCCGGCTACTACGACGTCTACCAGGCGGTCCTCACCGTGGAGGGCTCCGCTGCCGCAAGCGCAGCGAGCATCGCCGACCTGAAGGAGTTGCAGTTCGGTGCGCAGATCGGCACGACGAGCTATCAGGCAATCATTGACGACATCGCACCGACAAAGGATGTCATGACCTACAACACCAACGACGACGCAGTGGCGGCGTTGGAGAGCGGGCAGATTGACGCGATGGTGACCGATGTCCCTACCGCCGTCTACATGCGTGACTTCCAGCTCACGAAGGGGCTGATCGTTGGGCAGCTGCCAACACCTGGTCAGTTCGGCGTTGTCCTTGAGAAGGGCTCAACGCTCACGGCCTGCGTCAATGAGGCGATCGCTGCGCTCGAAGCAGACGGAACGATTGCCGCACTGATGACCAAGTGGCTCGGCACCGACTACACGGTTCCAGAGCTCAACTAACCAGGGGACGCGATACCTATGGCGGCGCCGAGGAGAAGCCGAAAGGGCACCCTCGTCGCCGCCATAAGCACGATCATTGCGTGCATTGCGGTCGCAGCAGTCGTTGGATCGTCTGCCGCATGGCCGGAGGTGCAACACGCCTTCTTCAATGGTGAGCGATTCGCCAACGCGCTCCCGAGTGTGTGGGGCGCGTTCGCCATCAACGTGCAGCTCTTCGTCTTTGCCGAGCTGCTGATCCTGCCGATCGGCCTCCTCATCGCACTCGCCCGGTCCGTGCAAGCGCCAGCGCTCGCGCCGCTCCGACTGTTTGCGATGGTCTATGTCGACTTCTTCCGCGGCGTGCCGAGCATCTTGGTGATCTATCTGCTCGGCTTCGGCGTCCCCGCCCTGCAGATCCCCGGTCTGCCGAAGGATCCATTCTTCTGGGCGCTCGTCACGCTCGTCCTCATCTACAGCGCCTACGTCAGTGAGGTCTATCGCGCTGGGCTCGAATCCATTCACCCATCGCAGGAACGGGCTGCGCGAGCGCTCGGCCTCTCGCGTATCCAATCGCTGCGCCACGTTGTGATCCCCCAGGCGTTCCGGCGGGTGATCCCGCCACTGCTCAACGACTTCATCGGACTCCAGAAAGACACGGCACTCGTCTCGATCCTCGGCGTCGTGGATGCCTTCCGCCGTGCGCAGATCCTCAAGGCGGCCGACTTCAACTTCACGCCACTAATGACAACCGCCGTGATCTTCCTCGTGATCACCTTCCCCATGACGCGCTTCGTTGACTGGCTCGCTGCGCGCGACCGCGCGGCGCAACTTGGTGAGCAACGCTGATGGCGAAGAGGCGCGCAACCCCCGTCATCGAGTTCCGTGGCATGCGCAAGAGCTACGGCAGCGCGACCGTGCTCCATGGGATCGATCTTGCCCTTGCGGAGCACGAGGTGGTCTGCCTGATCGGTGCGTCTGGATCAGGAAAGTCGACACTGCTCCGCTGTGCCGATCTTTTGGAGCCGATCGACGCCGGCAGCATCCTGCTAGACGGCATGCCGGTTTCCGCCGAGGACAGCGATGCGGACGTGAAGCGTCGCGCGCTCGGCATCGTCTTCCAGGGCTTCAACCTCTTCCCGCACATGAGCGTGGTGGAGAACGTTGCGCTTGCACCCCGCGTCGCACTCGGGCTCAGCCACGACGAGGCCGATGGTCGCGCCCGCACCTTCTTGGCGCAGCTCGGCCTGGCAAAGAAGGCAGACGCCTACCCCGATAGCCTCTCCGGCGGTCAGCAGCAGCGCGTTGCAATCGCACGCGCGCTCGCAACAGAGCCGCGGGTGCTCCTCCTTGACGAGATTACGAGCGCGCTCGATCCCGTCCTCGTCGCGGAGGTCCTTGAGACGTTGCGTGCCCTCGCAAAGAGCGGCATGACGATGTTGATTGCCACGCACGAGATGTCCTTCGCGGCAGACGTTGCCGATCGCGTCGCCTATCTCGAGGGTGGCAAGCTGGTGGAGATCGGCTCGGCGAAGCAGGTCTTGCGGAAGCCGAAAGACGCACGGACGAAAGAGTTCCTCCGGCGCGTGCGTTCTCGATAAGTCGCCACTACGCCAAGCGGCGTAAGATTTCTGCATGGGAAAACTCCGCCGCGTCAAGGTTGCAGGGCGCTGGGCAGAACTGCCGCAGTGGGTGCTCGACCTGCCGTTTGAGGTTCGCCCGATGCGCGGCTTCCGCCCTGCTGCGTGGCCGCGCTGGAAGTCGACACTCCTCCTCTTGGCTCGTGCGGCAAAGGCGAAGCGCCTGCGCCTTGAGTGGGTGCGTGTGCACGAGCATCTCGATACACGACGAGAGCCGTCACATCCGTTTGGTTGGGTCGTCACTGAAACTGGCGAGATGTTCCTCTGCTCCTACGACAAGGGGACGGCGCTCCACGAACTCGCGCACCTCGCCACAGGCGACTCGCATGGCGACCGCTGGGCACGCGCCTGTTTTGATCTACACCGCGCCTTTCTGTCGCGCGCGGCGATTCGCGCCGCCGACCTTGAGGTGACGCGCTACCTGTCTGGGCGCCGTGAGTGGAGGCGGCGCTTCGGCGAGCGTCCAGAGCCGCAGCCTGCACCAATGAGCGCCTGGATCCAGCGCGGCGCGCGCCGAAGCCGAGGTTAATCGGCCGGGGCTGCGCCCTCGTGCTTCTTGACGTCGAGCACCTGACCAGTGAGCCCAGAGCGGATGAGGGCGAGGGTCGCGGCAGCGATCGCCTCGGGTTGGAGGAGCGCGGCGTGATCTTCTGCTGGGAAGGCGTTACGGCGCATCTCGGTGTTCGCGCGCTCGGGCGCGACGGCGTTCACGCGAATCCCGTCGCCCACCCACTCATCGGCGAGTGCCTGCATCATGTTGACGACAGCCGCCTTCGTTGCGCTATATGCCGCATATCGCGCACGGCCGCGGGTGAACGAACTCGAGGTGAAGAGGGTGAGCGTCCCCTTGCTTGCTGCAAGGTGCGGGTGTGCAGCGCGTGCGGCAAGCAGCGAGCCGGCGAGGTTCACTGCCACGGTTTCAAGGATCTCTTCGGCTGACTGTGCTGCGATCTCACCAATGCGCAAGATGCCGGCCGTAACGATCACATCGTCGATGCCACCAAGGTTCGCTGCCGCCTGCTCAATCATCTCGGCGACCGCGGTGGGATTCTCAACGCCGCCCTTGCTCCCGCGACCGACGCGGCTCACCCGTGCGCCGGCAGCTTGTGCTGCATCTGCAATCGCCGCACCAATCCCGTGCGTTCCGCCGATGATCAACACGCGGCGATCGTTCCACGAGCCTGCGGTGGCTGGGGTTGAGGCGATGCGATCCCCACCGATCGCGCGCAACTGCAAGAGTCGATCCGCCAAGACGAGATCAATCCGCGTCGTGATCTTGATGTTCTCTTCGTCGCCAGCAACATGCACAAGTCGAGCACCTGGAACATGGCGCAACACGAGGGTGCAGTCGTCTGAAGCAGCCGACCCAACGGGCGTCGCCTCGTATGCTTGACGCAGCGTGCCGACAATGAAACCTTGCGGCGTTTGACCGCGGCGGAAGCGACTCCGCTCGGGAATGTCGGTGATGCGATCACCCTCTACAACGACGAGGGTGTCGGCGGTCGGGATCACCGTGTCCACTGCCTCGGCGCGACCCTCGCGCAGTGGGGCGATCACGCGTTCAATCACCTCGCGACTGAGCAGCGGACGCACTGCGTCGTGGATGAGAACGATGTCACCTGCATCTGCCCCGACCGCAGTGAGGCCAGCACGCGTCGACTCGTTGCGTGTCGCACCTCCTGGGACGACGCTGATCGGTGCGCCTAAAAGTCCGGCGACGGCATCGTGCGTCTCCTTCAGCCACTCGGCGTTCGCGACGACAACAACCTGGTCGATGAGCCCGCTCGAGGCGAGCGCGGCCGTGCTACGACGGAGGACAGGCTCTCCGGCGAGGCGGATGAACTGCTTCGGGGTGGCGTCGCCAAAGCGCTGCCCTGTGCCGCCCGCGAGGATGACGCCGAAGACCTTCATGCAGGCAGCATACCCTCGCCGCGCGGGGCGCTAGCCCCTCTTGGCGTAGGCGGGCAAGATCACCTGCTCGACGAGGCGCTCCGTCGCGTGCCCGTCGGCACGGTCAAAGGAACGCGCGGCAAAGGCGCGGACGCGCTCAAGGTCAAACGTTGCTGCGCTGATCCACGCAGCAAGTTCACTCGTTTCGGCAAATACCGGTCCAGGAACACTGGTTCGGTAGTCGAAGAAGAAGCCGCGCTCTTGTTCGTACCTGTCGAGGTCTGGAGCAAAGAGCGCGATAGGTCGGCCAAGGAGCGAGAACTCGTAGATCAAACTTGAGTAATCCGAGACAAGGATGTCGCCTGCGAGCAGCACGTTGTTGATGTCTTCTTCGCTTGATGCATCGACGACCCGGTCGCGAAGCGCTGCAGGGATCTTGAGCGACTGCTGCACAAATGGGTGCATGCGCAAGATCAGGCGATGTCTTGGCGAGAGTTGAGACATGAGTAGTTCCAAATCAAGGTCGCTTGGTGCAGCCGCCTCAAGAATACTCGTGCCTCGGAACGTCGGCGCCCAGAGCACTGCAATCTCGTCGCTACCGATGCCGAGCCTGCTCCTAGCTTTTTCACGTGCAGTTGCACTCCGCGCTGGGTCAACGAGTGGATCGGTGTTTGGCATTCCATAGCGCGCGGTGAAGATTGCAATTGGCGCACCAAAGGCTTCAGCATAGGCGGGAGCGACCGATTCAGAAGAGACGAGGGCGAGATCATAGTTTGAATGGATGGGAACGCGACGAATAAACTCTGTGTCGACGCCCCACCCTTTTCCAAGGGTTGCACGTCCAAATCGCTTAAATGCGCCCGAGGCATGCCAGACTTGCACGACCGTGGTTCCTGGACGTCGCGCAATGGGGTAGAGCGGGAAGTAGTAGTCATCAACTAGAACCACGCGAGAACTTGCAACACGGTACGCGCCGCGTGCCGTCGAGATGAGCTGCCGGATGCTCCGTATTGGTGCGACGCGATCAAGCGCCGGGATCCCCGACTGATATTTAACAAGGATGCGGAGTGGGGGTGACTGGCGTGCGAGCTCGTCGTGAAGGATCTGCAGGCTGCCTCGCAGTGCTCGATCGTGCGGAGCGGCAATGTAGATCCGGTTTTGCACGGGTCGGAGCATGGCCAGGCTCCCCCCAAGGCGCGCGGCACCAACCCGCAGCAGTGTGCGGAACGGGAACCATCGATGAAGCGTTGCGTAGAACCATGCCATCGCTCGGCAGTATAGGCTCCACCCATGAGCGCTCTTGAGTTTGCTGCTGCAGCGGCGGTTCTTCGGCTGGTAAGCCTGATCGCCTCGCTCTTCCCGATCAGGGAGGAGCTCCTTGTCGCATCGCCTCGTGGCGCCCACCTCTCCCCGCAGTTGGCCGCGCTGAGCAGCGCAATGAGCCGGCTCCAGCCGCACCTGCGGCAGCGCCACCTCCTTGAGCCATACGGCTACAGCCTCCGCGCGAAGATCGCCTACCTGCTCCGCACGATTCCCGGGACCTGGTATCTCCAGCGCGCACGCATCACGATCATCGATAACGCATGGCTTCCGGTCCATGTGGTCCCGCGCCGTCGCGGAACGATCGTTGTGCAGGCGTGGCACGCAGAGGGCGCCTACAAGCGCTTCGGCCACGCGGTGAACGGCGGTATGCATGAGAGTGCCTCACTCGACGCCGTACTGCATCGCGGCTACTCGCTCGCACTGGTCAGTGGAGAGCCTGCGCGAACCCCATTCGCTGAAGCCTTTCGCATGCCGAGAGAGGACGTTGCTGCTGTCGGCCCACTCCGTGGCGCATGGCTCGCCGATGCAACGCGTGTAGCAGCTGCACGTGATGCCGTACTTGCACGATGGCCACAACTTGCTGGCAAGCGCATCCTTCTCGTCGCGCCAACATTTCGTGGCCGTGGCGCTGGCCGATCCATCGGCGGCGGAATATCACTGAAAGACCTGCGGTCAAAACTTCCAGCTGATTGGACCATCGTCGCAAAAGGCCACGCGCACGTTGCCGATGATGCAGCACTCACCGGTGCCGATCTCATTCTTGATGCTGCGCTCCCCCTTGAGGATCTCTTCCCCATTGCGGATGTCCTGCTGACCGACTACTCGTCGAGCATCTTCCTCTGGTCACTCCTTGAGCGACCACTCGTTATCGACATGGGTGACGCGGCTGCATATCGGGAACACCCTGGCCTCTTCCTTGATCCAGCGGAGCCCTCCAGCGAGTTCATCGGCGACCTGGTGGCTGATGCCACCGCAGCCGCAGGGGCCATCACGCGCGGACACGTAGATGGAACGGCATGGCGGGCCTTTAGCGAGCGCCACCTCGGCCCTCGCAGCGGGCTTGCAGGTGCGCCAGACCGTGCAGCGGCAGCAATCGCGCAGCGGGCGGGGCTCTCTCTCCCCGAGTGACAGGCTGCTGGCACGAGAACGGATGATACTCACGCTATGAACCCACAGATTGAGCGCCGGCACCTCCTGTTTAGCTCACTGCTCGTGGCGCTCCTCGTCTGCTCACTTGCAGCCCCACGCGTGCTTGCGACAACGCTCGGCGCACCAGATTCAGGTGATGCGTCCCAGCTTCCCACCGATGCGGCTGCGGGCGACGAGGTGGCTGACCCGGCGCCGTCTGACGAGAGCGTGGATGGGGGCGATGAGGCACTCCCCACCGACGCACCGGACGAGAGTCTCGCACCTGAGCCTGGTGGCGACCCTGGCGATAGCAGCGATGGCGAGGGTAGCGGCGACGCTGCTGCCGATGGGAGTGGTGATGGCGGCGGCAGCGATGGTGGGCCGAGCGATACGCCAACTCCACCGCCAACTCCACGCCCAATCACGCTCCACGACATTCTCAGTGCGACGAGCCAAGGTTCACCGCTTGACGCAGGTCTTGCGCTCGAACTATTGAAGTATTACGCGCCGATAAGCGCACGGAACGTCGAGGTCTCGGACAGCTCGATGATGCGCGAGGTTCGCGTCTACGATCTGCGCGATGTCCATCGTTGGTCATACATGCCACATCTCGGCATTCAGTCAAGCACCGTGTGGATGCGCTTCTCTTCTGGCGATCGCACCCCCTTCGCTGTCTCCACTGGTCGCGACACAACTGCACCGCGCATTAGCAGCACGCGGGCCCAGCGTGGCTATGCGCATGGAAGCACGCCACCGCCCTATACGCTCTATCTGCGCGCATCCGATAGTGAAACAGGGATCAACCACATTGAGATTCGTGTCGGGTTTGGTCGGCCAGTTGTCTTCCCGTATGAGGAGCGCTTTGCGTTTGGGCCATTCTTCCAGGCACCAGGCAGCAAGCCGGTCTGGCTTGCGAGTGGATCAAGCATCGACCTTCGCGTCGTCGATGCAGCTGGACGTGCAAGTTCCTGGCGCCGAATCCGCCTCCCTTAGCGTCGCTCTCTACAGGAGCGCACGCCAACGCACCGTTGCAAATCCAGCCGCCAGGAGCGCGAGTATCCCTGCGACCTGGAGCGCCCCTGGCGCACCGATCGCTGCGACGAGAAGCCCGGTGGCGAGCGCGCCCACTGGCGTAGACCCGGCGAAGACGGTCGTATAGACGCTCATCACGCGCCCGCGTAGTTGCGCTGGCACGAGCACCTGGATCGTGGAGTTTGCCGACGCCGCCATGGCGATGGCACCAAATCCTGCGAGAAAGAGTGCCGCGCCAGTCGCAGCGGGGGCCCACGTCGCACCAGAGCCGCTCACGCCACCCGCGAGCACCGAGCAGGCACCAAGTACCGCCGCTCCGGCAAGGATTGGCGTGATCCGCGGACGCCGTAGTGCGGCCACGGCAAGCGCTCCTGAAAGTGAGCCGAGGCCGATCGCGGCCATGAGGAAGCCGAGGCCTGGCGCGCCAATGTTGAGCACCGTGCGCGCGAGGGGTGGAATCACCACGTTGAAGTTCATCGCGACCCCCGAGACAACGCCAATGACAAAGATGCAGAGCGCTACGGCTGGTGTTCTCCACACATAGTTCAGGCCCTCGACAAGGTTGTTCATCACCGCTCGGACGGATCGTGGCCGGGGTGGACGCGGGGCTGCACGAAGCTCCTGCTCGCGCATAAAGAGGAGTGCGACCAAGACTGCAAGGAAGCTCGCTGCGTTGACCGCGAGGCAGCCTGCAACGCCGATGATCCCAATGAGTACCCCGCCGATCGCTGGACCAATGACCCGCGCACCATTGAACATCGCAGAATTCAGCGCAACGGCACGACCAACCTCTTCTTCGCTCACCATCTCTGAGAAGAATGACTGGCGCACCGGCATGTCGAATGCGTTCACGATGCCGAGGAGTGCTGCCATGATGAAAAGGATGGGCAGTGTCATCAGGCCGAGGGCAACGAGAAGCGCCTGGAAGACCGCGAGGAACATGAGCGCACCTTGTGTTGTGATGAGCGCGCGGCGCTTCGGCACGAGGTCGGCAATCACGCCACCGAAGAGGCCGAGGATGAGGACAGGGGTGAACTGCGCAGCGGCAACGATCCCCAGCCACGCAGCCTCGTGGGTGAGCTCGGTGATGTACCAGGCTTGGGCGATCGACTGCATCCACGTACCGGCAAGCGAGATCAGCTGGCCGAACCAGAAGAGACGGTAGTTTCGGTGGCGAAACGGTCCACGCCATCGAGGCGAGAGGCGTTGGGGGATCTGCATCTCCTGAGGCTACACGCTCATCAGCGTCAGCGCGGGGC
>Ga0194048_10001664_pt1 | contig 11042 bp, 15 predicted proteins | sample JunL225m_MetaG_FD_161685 | JGI IMG/M metagenome (GOLD analysis project Ga0194048, IMG submission 161685) | Anoxic zone freshwater microbial communities from boreal shield lake in IISD Experimental Lakes Area, Ontario, Canada - Jun2016-L222-5m | ecosystem: Environmental > Aquatic > Freshwater >... | reverse complement strand
ATACACTACAGGAATACTATTATTTGTTCCTTGTTTATTAACGGTAGTGCCTGCGTTCTGGGAAGCTGCCGCGCTGTTGCTCATATTTGGCATGTCAAAACTTGGCGGATGTATCATCATCTCAACGGTTGTGCCCAACATATAACCAACAGCGGCGCCACTTAATAAGGCACCTGCCAGCACAAGACTGCTACCAAATGTAAATGGAGCAGCAATAACAGCAGCCACGCCAAGAATAGCACCAATGATACCTCCACCTCCACCACCACCAGCAAAGGCCAATCCACTAACGCTTAATAGCAGTGTAAATAGGGCAAGTCGAGCCGGATTAAACCGTTTCATGTGCTGTCGCAACATTGATAACCTTTCTTAAGATCACACCTGGATCTTGGAATCCGTTTTGTTCAAGAAATCTTTGGGTGACGCTAGGGCGAATACCTAAATCACCTGCCACAAATTCCACAGCACCCATCTTGGTTGCCCAGGCAATGCAATGTTCCAACAACTGTTCTGCTAGGCCCTGAGCACGATATTCTGGCTGAACATAAAAGAATTCCATAGTTGCTCTTAGTTTATCTGACCACATATATTCTTGTAAGTAGCAAACTGCGACACCAACAGTCGTATTATCAATCTCTGCCACAGCAGTTTTCATTACAGGATAAATCATTGCTTGACGCAAGAAATCTAAAGTTTTCTTTTGATCATATTTGTGTGTGGTGGCATATGGGCTTTGGTTAATATATGCTTGACCCAATCTAACTATATCTTTAAGATGATAACTTTGTCCATCAAGAATCATATTTTACCCCATTTAATATCACTAATTGTTCCTGTACTATACATCATACCTTGGTCCGTAGGATAGAATCTTTGATGACTACCTGAATTTGTCAAACGACCAGCAACTTTATCAAAATCATAAAACTCATTGCCAGTATCTATACTGACCTGAGTTTCGCTCGCTGTGTCAACAACGTTGGCACCTGTGATAGTGCCCGAATATATCAAACTTGGCGCGGCAATAAGAGAATTGGTAGTTATGTTGATCCACGTTTTATAAATCCTAATAGTTCTGTGTAGGTAACGATCTTGTAAGACCATATTAATAAATGTATCTGTTGAACCACTTAGTAATATGCTCACGCTGTTGATACGCAGTTCGTCAGTTTGACGAACACCACTGTAACTTAAAAATTTACCTTGTGCTAGATAAGTTTGACTACCACCGCTGGTCAAAGTACTGGCGTAGATATTATATCCTGCTGTGGTTAGATAGATTGGTGTATCAAGTTGAAACTCAATAAGTTCCGCAAACACAAAAGCATCTGACTCCAGTTGCTCAACGATTTCACTTGCAAGAATTTTCATAATGCCTCTTGGAGTTTAAGTTGCAAACCATTGGACTCAACGCCTAATGAATATTCTTGTGTTCCTTGTGTGTTGAATACTGTAAATGGAACATCCCAATATACCACACTGGTCCCTGCAGCAACATTGGCAAATAACCCTGGGAATATATTCATTGTTGCAGTATTGCTGGATATAACAACATCATCAGTGAGTTGATATGTTTTACTGTGTCCATTAAATTTAACAAAATCGCCGGCCTTAAATGCAGTGGTTGATACGCCATTACCAGTAAAAGAAGAGGCAGTTAGTGATGTAAATGCCACTGTAACATTTGCAGTAGTACCAATAGCATAAGTGGCACCTGTGGTAGTGATACCACCTGTGGCTTCAGTGTAGATGCTTTTAATGCTGCCATCTGGTCTAGAATGTTTGGGTAATACCACATCAAAACTCAGCAAACTGTTGCGTTGTTTGTTTAAGAAAGCCATTATCTGTGCGATCTCACTGCGTTGTAATGGACGATAATCACAGTCCATGGTCCAATATTGTGCTGCCAACTGTTTGCTTTGGCGATTGCCTGCCATGCTCATACTAGTTGCTGTTGGTGTATTACTTTTTAAAGTAACCTTGGTAAAATAGTTTATTGGTAATGTGCCTGACATTGTGTATCCTTATAATGGTGCTCGTTGACCACGATCATTAATAGCACTGCGGACCATACTAATAATCATACCTTTGCGTTCCATTAATAAGTTATCAACGCCACGAGCATCCACTGCTTGAATGCTAAAATTAATATTAGTTGTTCCACCGCTGGTGTTTAGATCTTGATTGCGTGTAATTTTACCTGATGTGCTGGGCGTGAACATTTCTGGTCCGTTTTCACCAACCATGTATGGTGTATTGCCCATAACTGGTCCGCCTAATGCTCTTCCTGAATATGTTTGAGCACGGATTTGTGCTACCTGTGCCATACCCATGGCCAATGCAGCACCTGCTGGGATTAAACTAAATGGAAACGGATATGCCGCCAGTGCTTTGGTCACAGAAGCATAAGTGCTCATCAAGGCTGATGCGATGTTCAATGCCTTGGCTGCGTCAAATGCTTTCTTGTTCTGGGCACCTAATGCATTGAACATCAGAGCTCCTTGTTCAATGCCAATTTGTGTCTTTTCAAACGTGGTCTTCATGTCAAACTCAGCGTGTTGTTTGCCTGCTTCTTGTGCAGCCTTTTCACCGCCAATAGTTTTAAGATAAAAACTGTCTGAATCACTTATTTGCTTGGCGTAGAACGAACTACGAGCTGCGGTCTCATCTGCCATTAATTTAATTTTGAGATTATACAAAGCAATCTCTTGATCATATTTTAATTTTGCACGCGCAGCATCAAGAGTCACTCCTTGCATGGCAAACATACTAGACGCCTGAAACTGATTTTTTAAATTAGTATCTGATTTCATAAAGTAGGCAGCATCAAGATTATCTTTTGCTTTTTGAAAATTAGCTAGTATTTGATATTCTTCTGATTTGCCACGTAAAGTAAGATTTAGTATGTCAGCGTTGGCTTGTCTTGCTGCAGAGGTAGTACCTGTAAAAGCCTCCTGGAGGGCTTTAAAATACTGGTCACGCTGCCCAGGATTTGTTGGTACGATTTGACTTAACAGCACTTGTAAGTCTTTGCCTGAGGTGATAACCTGTTCCAATGATTTAACTAGGTCTGATTTGTACGCTTCAGCAAGACTACGATTGAGATCTTTTTGTTTTTGTCTTTCAGTACTAAGCCTTTTGGCATTTTCTAATTCAATATAACTGTCAGTAATGCGTTGCTTTCCAGCTGCAGTGATAGACATATGGGCTTCAGCAAGTTTACGACCCTCTTCACTTAACATTTTATTGATATCGGCTTGTGATTCACCTAGAGCAATTTTGTCTTTTTCGTATTGCACTGACTCTTGTAACTTGCTGATCTGCTCATCAAATGCCTTGAGTGCTTTCTCTTGTAAAGCATTTAATTTTTCACTTAATACAACTTGTTCAGAGTTCTTCTTTCTTGTAACTTCTGCTTTTTCTGCTATGGACGCTGTTGCCGCTTCAACACCCTTGCTGAGTCCAAAGTACGCACTCATTGCCTCAGTGACATCAAATCCCAAGACTTTAGCCAACACCAATGCTGCTCCCACTGCCAGCCCTAACGGATTACGCATCACTATGGCATTAAATATGCCCATAGCAACGCCAGCAGTTCTAATAGCAGTAGCAAGCCCTACAGCAAATGTCACCATGCGAGACAAGGCTAATATCGCTGCTGTGAACACAGCAATGTTCATCGCTACTGTGATAGCATCTTTGATCCTGCCCCATATCACTTCAAAGCCACCTGCTTCTTTGATGGCATCTTTTATGTTAGTAACAATAGCAACAATGAGAGGAGCAATTTCAGCAACTGCTTTCTTAAGACCACTGTCAAATATTCCTTTGAGTTCATCAAGACTATCACCAGCTGCATCCAAAGCCGCAACATCAAAGTCACTGAGAGCGAGACCTAAGTCTTCCATCTCTTTCTTTGCAGCCGCAAGATTCTCAACCATTAAAAGAAGTTTAGGTCCTTGCTTGCCAAATAATTCTACAGCCAGGGCAGTACGTTCAGCAGGACTTTGCATTTCATTAAGTTTTGCAGCAATAACTTCAAACTGCTTGTCTGCCTTCATAGCAGCAATTTCTCTAACAGGAATACCCAATGCTTTAAGAGCATCAGTAGCACCACCAGCGCCTTGTAACAAAGCTGTACCAATATTTTGATTTAACTTGTATAATCCCATGTTCAAATTTTCAACACTAACACCTGTGAGGGCACCCGCATGTTGCATTACTTGTAGGCTTTGAGCCGCAATGCCTAGGTTGTTGGCTGTATCAATTAGTTCAGAGGCACTATCCAATGTTTTAATTATTGCATAACCCATTGCAGCCGCTGCCGCACCAATGCCAGCAAAGGCCGCTGCTGCACCTGCACCAACTTTCTCGATATTTTGAATGGCGTTTTCAAGTTTTTTAATGTCGCGTTCAGCAGCACTGGTATCTGCTGTGATTTTAATGTGTGCGTTTGATTCGGCCACTATCTGCTCCTTGCTTTTTGCATTTGTTTTTTGTGTTCTTCTGCTTCCATTTTATAGAAGGCAGCCCAACCTACAAATTCGTCTACTGACATTTCTAAAACATCCATTATTCGCAGACCCAAATCCTTTGCCAGTCTATAGGCAAACAGTAGATCAGGATCTGCTGTTAGTTTTTTTCTACTTGTTCCACCGTTTCTTCAGCATTAGCACCGTTAATCTCACCTACAACACGAATAATAACATTGGGATCAACTTCGTTCATTAAGGTCACCTTGTCTGGCATAGTAAACATCTTGGTGCCGTCTTCATTACGTGCTTTAACGATCAGACTTTCTACCAATGCTTCTACTTGTTTGCCTGCTTGACTCAGTTCAATCAATTTACTTTGCTCTTTTAGCGTAGTTGATGCCTTGAACCAAATCTTACATTCCCATTCAGGAACTGTGATTGATCCCATTTCTCCACTAATACGTGCGCGGAAGTGTGCTGTTGCTTGATCTAAAACTTTACTCATTTGAATTTTCCTTTTACTTGATTGAGAGCAGGGCCCACAATGCCCTTGCCTGCGTTTGCGGCACGCATTTTCCGTGTGCCAGATTCTAAATAGCCCACATACGGTACCCGGTTCTCTGCCGTAAACCCCGTGGCTTGCGTGGTTGTCTTCCAACCAGCCGCAGCACGACCAGACTTACGAGGAGTAAATCCAACTAAAGCAGCCGTTGTTGCGAGTGATAACTCCGCGACTGCTCTAGCCAGATCTGTTCGTAGGGCCAGTTGTGTGGATTGTAGGCCTGTGACGGTGACAGTAAATGACATATTACTTGTTGCCAGTTCCAGAGAATGTAGTTTCACCAGATCCTTGGAAACTGATACTAGCTTCTACCATACCATCCATGGAACTCTTGATGCTATAGCCTGTTACAACAATAGCATTGGCGTAGAACATCACGTCATTTGTAGCATCTTGATTGATGTAGAATTTGCCAGCAATACCACTGGCACCAACTGTGCCTGAGGTTGGATTGAAGTACACATTACCAGCAAAATTTACTGGATCAAAATACACATCAGCACTACCACTGTATGAACTCATACCTTGCACATAGGTGCGTACATCTGTGCCCATAGTTGTTGTTTCAATAGTATCTGCTGTGATATCAATACTAAAATTACGAACTGCTGCTACTGCTGTGCCAGATAGTGTAATCTGACCGTCGTTACCTGTTAAACTTGCCATATTATTCTCCTATTAGGCTGTAAATGTACAAGCGCCAGAACCCTGGAAGCTGATACTTGCTTCTACCATGCCATCCATTGCACTCTTTACACTGAAACCAGTGATGATTGCTTCGCCAGCAAATTTGTTTGATGTATCAGCCAAGTACAATTCAACTGTTGTTGTACCTGCACCCACTGTGCCGGCTGTTGGGTTCAATGCTGCAATTACATTTGCTCCACCTGTGTAGTTTGCTGTATCAAAATAGATATCAGCTGAACCAGACCAAGCACTCATACCTTTTACGTATGTGCGAACATCTACGCCCATAGTTGTTGTTTCAATTGTATCGCCGGTAATGTCGCACGTGAAGTTACGAACTGATGCTACTGCTGTTGGTGTTCCTGATGCGTTATCAATCTTAACAACGCCGTTGTTACCTGTTAAAGTCGCCATTATTTTTCTCCTTGGTTAATGGTTGTGCCATTGGCTTGATCTACGGCTGCCTTGACTTTGGCCGCTGGCTTGAGATTGATAACCTCGTCTGCCTGTTCTACAGCCACAACGGACACAGCCTTCTGAGTCCACCCTGCTGCGGAATACTGTTCATACTGAGCGGTGTTGATATCGCGCTCAATACCTTGTTTGTATACTTTCATTTTAGTTCCTCAAGTAATTGTAATTTACTGTTATTGTAATGCTAATCTCTGCCAGTGGTGGCACACGATCAATGATTTCAATCTGTGTGATCTGTGAATCAAGTACACCACGGTCTTTAAGACCCCAATAGCGATCAAGGTCAATTGCTTGTTCAACAGCATCAATAATTTCGTTACGTTTGGTATCTAGGTCTGTTCCACGAACAAATCCCCTGACATTCATTTCTATCGTGCCTGTTCTACGTCCTATGGCTGATGCACCCATACTGACATTTAGGCGTTCTTCTGAGGCTGTCTTGATCAATAGGGCTGGGAATTGCGTGATAGCCAATTTTTCAACTTCAAATGGTTCACGGGTAACCAAGACCGATCTTGGGTCTTGTATTTCTTGCAGGCCAAGTTGTATGGCTCGTGCTATGTCTTCTCTAAGGCTCATCTGCGTAGTCTCAAGTAAGTGTCAGGAAGTTTTTCAAAGGGCTCTATAACACTATCATTATTGATATCATAGCGAACGCCTTCACGGATACATAGATCCATTTCGTGTTCAAAGCGACCTTGATAATATTCCATCATTACTTGAAACTTGTCAGTTTCTGGGATAAACTTAGTTAGTTTTGGACAGATGTGATAAGCCAGTGCGTGATACACAGTTGCTTGTGTCCATTGTGCTGGCTCTAAACGGGTTTTATCCATTAGTGCCATTTGACCAACGATGGTAATATTTACCTTGAACTGTTTGCTATATTGAGGCCACCAGCGGACTGATAACACACGAGCAACTTCGGTTTGACTCTTTGCTAATTCTATGTCCCAATCTAGTTGTCCATAGTCTTGTATAGTTGGTTCTACCTGGAGTAGATCATCCAAGGTAGCAAATGGTGCGGTAAATGACATCGTGAGTCCTTCTCAATCGTGTGGGTCAAGTCCTTCTTGACATTATTATTTATGCCTGGCTAAAAATGTGGAAAAGCCCAGCATCCTAAAATACTGGGCCTTCTTGTTACTAAACTAAATTACAGATTAGTTGATTAAACTGTCTGCTGTTAACTTAACACCAAAACTAGTTTGGATTGCTGTAGCACCAGCAACTGCTTTCAATACTACGTCAGTAGCACGGTTAGCAGGTAGGTACAATGTGTTTAGTTCTACAGAACCACGCATTGCGTGACCAATAGCACCAGGCACAAACACAGCACCAACAGCGTCATCACTACCATCTATAGGCAATAAAGCACTTTCAAAAATCTGAACACCAGCGATCTGACCAATGTAGAAACCAGATAAAATCTCGTTACCAACATTAGAAGTTGCTGTGTATGCTGTAGTTGCTGTCAATGCTTTCTTGATGTTGTATGCTTGACCAGGAGTCACAACAGCGTAGAAAGGACCTGTCAACTTGCGTGAACGCAATGTTGCGGCTGCTTTGAAAATGTGATCAACTGTTAATTCAGCACCGGCACCAGGACCTATATCAGTAGTGAAGTCGCTGAATGTGCTGAACACTTGTGTATCTATACTTTCAGCAATAGCACGACCACTTTGGTCACCAATTTGTGCGAATACATTGCTGTATGCGGAATCACGTAATTGGTCAGTAACTTGATGGTAAACAACGTGTTCTTTTAGTGTAATTGTAGCACTAGTAGTGTTGGTTGTTTTTGCTGTTGCGGCTGCTTCGTCAGTGATCAACTGAGCACTGATACTGGACCAGATTGGAACTTGTAGGTTCAAACCTGTGTTTACTGGTGCGTCAAAAACTGTGACCATTTGACGAGCAACTGATTGCTCATATGCGGCAAACTGAGCGGCTGTTACTAAGGCAGCGTACAGTTCGTTGTTAATATTTGTATTACTATTTGATGGGTAAGACATTTTAATTTCCTTTAAGGGTTAAATTTATCTACCTTGTTGGTTTTTCCACTTTTTATATAACTCGCGGTCTGCGGGTTTGGACATATCCAACTTGGTGATATCTATTTGTTGAGATACCCCTTGAGAACCAATACTGCTCTGTGTCTGTGTAGTTGATGGGCCTGCCGCTACAAAGTGCGGGTTGGCATCTAAGAAGGACTTGACTAAGTCTTCTACACCCATTGGCTCGCCATTGTCTTTATAGCGAGTAGTTCCTGAGTGATCTACTACTTCAACTTCACCGTCTTGGGTTAATCTAATATTGTTTCGTAGCAAACTTTTAACTTGTTCAGGTGCTACGGCACGATACTTAGCGGCTGTTTCCACTAGCGGACTATCAACACGGTATTGAGCAATGATCTGATCTCTACGAGCGATCTCTGCGTCTTTTTTAGAAGCCAAGTCTTTTAGAATACTTTCAAATTCGCCTTTGCCCTTTTGCTCTTCAAAGCGTTTATTATCAAACTGCTCTTTTAGTGCTCTAAGTTCTTCAGGTGATCCAAGCGATTCATAGGCCTTAATGGCTTTACGTTCACTTGCCGCACGGGTTTTAGCCATTGCGTCGTCAAATTCTTTCTGACTATAAAACTTCTCTTGTGCCTGTCCTTCGCCACCTTCGTGACCAGCGTCAGTTGCTGGATTTGTTGCCAATGTTTGTTGTAGGTCCATTGTTGCCTATGCCTCCTAAATGAGTAATTGTGTAGTTATTTATGTTTATCTAAATCTTTAATATGGAAATGCTTATTAATATTTCTTTGGTGGTTTAGGTTTTTTTGTTTTTTTCATTTTAATCTCTTTAGATTTTAGGTGTTGGTTCTTCTGGGATACCTAACTTTTTATCTGCGGCCATTTCAGCGGCTTCAACTTTGGGATCTTCCATACTGGCACGTAACATCCAGCAAATCTTTTCCATATCTTCTAGGTAATCAGCAAGTATATTTTGTAGACCATAGCGTTTTTCTGTTTGGCAAAGATCAAATGCCGCTACAGCATCTTCTTTAAGCAACTCAACATCATAATATAGTTCTTTGACCATATCACATTCATCAGGAACTACTGTTTCATCTTTGATTTGTGTCAGTTGCTGGATTCGTTTGATACTAAATGGTGCTACTTCATCTAATGTGCGAATACCTTCAGCCAAGCGGTCAATGTATTCATAGATGGTGGTATAGATTTTTTCTAAGAATACGTGATACTGTGGGAAATCACTGCCTGTGACATTCACGTGAAATCCGTGTACTTTAGTGTAGACAACAAAGTTATCTGCCCATAGTTGTTTCATTTGATCTGATAACTTGCTCATTGTTGTGTTCCTTGTTGTTGTGGTGCTGGTGTTGTAACATCTGCGACGCCAGTTTGTGTAATGCCTAATGCGGCCTGTTGTACTTCATTAATTAGTCCTGGCGCCACAGGTGCTGGGTTTTGGTACATCATTGGATCTTTCAAGTAGTTGGTTAGATCTTCATCACCCAGTGCTGTTTCCATAATCTGATAATCCAACATCTTTTGATATTCAGGATCTACCACTGCGGCACGAGCATTGATCAGGGCTGTCAATTCATTTTGTTTGTCTTGGATATGGAATGTGTCTGGATATTCAATGGCTCCATCCCATACTTTGCCTTGGTAAGCGGCCCAGAAACGCCAGACGTTGTCTTCGCATAACTCTAGATTATCTGCCTTATCTGAGAGGCGTGCGTTTAACATCTGAAATTCTGTTTCCATTGCGATACCACTCAATGAACTACTTGCTTTGGTAGCACGAGCACTACCTAGGTTGGCCATCTTGTCAATGGCTTCAATGCGATTGTTAATACTTTCGTATATGTTGCTGACATTTTGTCCAGTTGGCTCTAACAAATATGGGCGTAATCCTGGATCCATATTTTCTGGCATTTGAATAATGCTACCAGCACCTGCCACAGCCTCAACTTCTGCTGTTTTAACTAGACTTGGATGTCCACTGATACGGATTGTCTGTTCAATCTCACTGTATTCATTGTAGATAGCACGTTGTAAGTCTGCGATATCATCTACATCACTGATACCAACACCACGCTTGGGACTACGCTGACTGTAGGCAATGCTGATAGGCAAATAACCAAGACCATTGGTCTCAACTGTTTGACTTTCAATCATCTGATCACCTTTGTTGACAATACTGGTTACAATACGATCAGGATGCCATTCTTTGATGGTAAAGATATGACTGCGATCACTGTCTTCCATATATTTGAAATACACAAGTTCGTAGTTACCAGCAGGACCACGACGCCATTCCCAATCTAGGGCCGCCAATGGAGTTACCATACTGATATAAGGACGACTGCCTAGGATCTGTTCATCAGCACGAGTCACAGCACCTACATTGGGCTTGGTTAACACACACCACACGTGACCAAATACGCCAGAGAATGTGCTGACATCTTTCATAAAACTATCAAAACTTTGTCCTTCTAGGTTGGCATCTTCTAAGAATCGTTCAATGTCCTGATCACCTTCCAAACTGGCAAAGTCACGCACGGGTGGCTTACGGAACAAGAAAGCATTATAAACTGCCAGGACACCTTTCACGTGATTGTCCAAGGGTGTGGTCCACATACGTGTGATGTAGTCCATTTCACTTTCGTTGGCATAACGAGTTAGGTATTGTCCTTGACGGTAAACTTCACCGCCTAGGAAACTGTTTAATAAGAATCTCCAACGACTGTTTAGATTCTGATATTGTTCGTGGGTGCCTAGCAATGCTTCATATTGCTTGCTGGCTCCTACTCCTGTGTTTGTTGG
>Ga0194048_10001663_pt1 | contig 11043 bp, 3 predicted proteins | sample JunL225m_MetaG_FD_161685 | JGI IMG/M metagenome (GOLD analysis project Ga0194048, IMG submission 161685) | Anoxic zone freshwater microbial communities from boreal shield lake in IISD Experimental Lakes Area, Ontario, Canada - Jun2016-L222-5m | ecosystem: Environmental > Aquatic > Freshwater >... | reverse complement strand
TCATCACGCAATAAAGGATGCGCCATTTAGATGCCTATGAATTGCCGAATTTGTGCCAAAGGTTTGCGTAGCACCCAATAAATCGCTGGTACATATGCTCCAGATACCTTCAGTGTTCCTTTGAGCCCTAAACGTGGGGAGGATTCACTCTTTGGAATACTTGCCCTAAGGCGATAGCCGTATTGACCGTCGGGTAGTTGTACGGGCTCATAAGTGATGTATTTAACATAACCGGTAATCGCGCCAAACGGGTTAGGATTCAGATAAAGCTTTACCCTGGCCCCTTGCTGGATATCAATCATGTCTGAAAGAGATATCCATGCTTGTATAGCTACATCGTCAGGATCTGCCAACATCATAATTTTCTCACCAATAGCAATTGGCTTACCAATCTGATCTGCAGGATCATCAAAAATAGCCCAGCCATCAAATGGGGCAGTCATAACACTTCTTTGTGCTAAACCAGCTAAGTATTGATATTCAGCTTTTTTTTCGTTTGCTTTTGCCTGCAAGATGGCTAAGTTAACTTTTTGCTTAGCGTCTGCCAAAGAGGCTATCGATGTTTGGCGATATTCCGCTTCAGCACTCATATAGGATTGTTTAGCGCCTTCTGCTTTAGCTAGCAAGGCAGCATTGTCATAACTAAATAAATTTTGTCCTTGTTTGACTAAACTATTAGGCTCTACATAAAACCTATCTAATACCCCATCGATAGGGGCACGAACAACTACGGGCTGGTTCGCAACAATCTCTCCTGGGGCAATAATAGTGAGTCTTACTGGTACAAAAATCAGCAGAAAAATAATCATCTTCCATCGAAATGATTTATCTGAAACAAAGCGCTGCTTAAATTTGATCCATTGATGATGATAGGCAGATACAGAAAACAGTTTTTTATAGCCACCTGCCACAAAATCATACAAAAACTTTTTCAGGCGTTTACATATACTTGCCAATTGCGAAGGGGTTCGCTCACGAAGCTGCAATAAAGACTCTGAAGCTCTTCCAAATAAGCCTTCATTATTTTGATGGCGAGTTTCTTCAAGAATACGTAAGCTCAAAATCCAACTATTAAGCCAAAAATCCATTGCGGCAATTTCTTCCTTGCCAAATGATTCAGCTCTAAATAGTAATAAATAGCTATATCCTAGTTCTCGATTCGCCTGAATTGGGACAATAAGTACCCCTGGTACAAACCATTGTTGATATCCATCAGCCCATTGCTTGGGCAAAGATGAGAAATCGATTTGGCCAGAAAAGTGATTGTTGTGGAGATAGTTGATAAAGGTTTTAAGCCAGATCAGCATTGGGGCATTTTCATCCAACTCTGAAAGTCCGGATGCCGCGACAAATCCCTTACCTTCTCTATAGAGAATTGCTTGTCGATAAGAGACTAACTGCTTTGTTAAATTTACTAATAAAAAATAAAGCTCAGATGAAGAGTTACTCTGCTGAGCTTTATTAATGAGATCGAATACGGCTCCTAAATTTGGCCTCGGTTCTGAAGGAGAAGAATCAAGGTCAATTGGTTCGCTCATGGCGTTACTTTTGGAGGTTCTATATTGATCTTCCCACTCATACCAGGGGATAACTCACTATTTTGGCTACGTATAAAGGCTACTACTTTGATGGATTGACTCACTGCATCTGTTTTAGAACCAATCGACCTGATACTCGCCAAATAATCTTTATTGGTTTCATCAATATGAATAGAAACAGGCGTACCTAAATTTAACCAAACAAGCCATTTTGATGGCACCAAAAACTCGAGCTCCATTTCAGAAGCATCCAAAATATCCAATAGTGCTTGTCCAGGCTGGACATATTGATCATCCCTAGCTTTTTGTTCGGCAATGCGCCCATGAAATGGGGCACGTATTGTGCATTTCTCTACGGTATTGGCAATTGAAATATATTCCGAGCGCGCTTTTTCAGATTCAGCAAAACTATTTTCCAATTCTATTCTGCCAATAGCATCTAACTCATAAAGGCCTTTATAAGCCTTATATATTTTTTCAGTGGCATCTTTAGATGCTTTTGCCTTTATTAATTGCGAATTTTGGAAAACGCAGTCCAACATAACCAAAGGCTCACCTTTTTTAAAGCTATCACCTTCCCTTCGTTTAAATTTTTCAATACGCGCAGGAATTTCGGCAGATAAAGTGGTGTATCTCAAAGGCTGAAGTTGCGCTCTAATTTCAGCGTTATTATTCTCTGCTTGAATTTGCGGTGGGCTAATCTCCCTCGGGGATGATTGGCTAACTACTGTATCTCTATCATAAGTATCAGAATCAAAACTTCCATAAATAGAGTAAATAATTGATGCCACTAAAAGAATAATACCAATTGTTTGATATTGTCCTTTTGTCGGTTTATTGAATACGGGTAATTTCATTCTAAATAAGACTCCACATTATTTTTTTCCCTCATCTAATGTAGCAATCGGTACTGTCATATTTGACTTAGCTGACTCAATAGGCAAGACTTTGGGAACCCAATCTTTTAAAGCAATCCCTACTTGTTTAGATAGTTCTTTCAAAGGAACTTTAGAGATATCACCAGCAACAATTTCTTGTCCTAAGGACGATCTCAACTTACCTTCTGCGTTATATAGCTGTGATAGAGCTTGGTACTTACGTAACAAGCTAAGTATGTAGCCTGTGCTGTAAACCACATGCTCCAACCTACTCTCTACTTCAGCTTCTACCTTAAGGGTAGAGATATCATTTAACTTTTTATCTACTGCTAGGAGAGATTCATTTCTTTGCATCGCATGGTAGTTATTGTCGTATTGTAAGCGAGCAATATGAACTTGAGTCACAAGATTCATCAGAACTGCTGATTTCTTCTGATCATACAAATTTTCAGCATTTTCCATTGCCGATATTTGACCAGGTATAGATAAAACATTCAATAGATTCCAGCTCACTTGCACTGCGGCATCACGCCATGAATTATTTACCAAGAAAGCATTAGAGTTATAGTTATTACCTACGTTAAACGATATTCCAGGAAATAAACGCAACATATTTTTCTTAATATCATCTTTTGCAATACGAGCTGTATATATCTGCTCCCTAAATTCAGCATTATTCGCAATGGCAATATCTTCTAACTCATCCATCGAAAACTTAATTTGCTTTGGAGAAAGAAACGTACTATCCGGTTTAGCAAGTTGATAGGTAACTCCAGGTCGAATATTAATATAAGACGCTAATTCATAACGTGCTGTAGATAACTCTTGCTGAATAGCCTCCAACAAGCGAATATTATCTAAGATGGTTTTTTGGATCTTAAGAATCTCCGCAGGACTGCGTAATTTAAGCCGCTCTGCCCTTCTTGCTTTTTCGAGCACGATCTCACTTTCCGCGATGGTCTGCCTTACAGAAGATTCCAATATCTGCGCTGCATAAGCACGTAAATATGCAGTACGAATATCTTGGACTAAATTATGCATCGCCCGACGCCTTCTTTCCAAGGCAATCAACATGCGATCTCCCTGCTGACGAGCATTGTAGTAACTAGCGCCAAAATCTAAAATATTCCAACTTAAAGCAAAATTGGTAGACCAAATCTGACGATCAGTACTAATATAGGTTTGAGGTGTCGATTGTCCTGTTTGAGGATTAACAGAGTAATTAATTAAATCATTAGCTCGTGTGTAATACCCAGATGTACCAACCACCTTAGGCAACATTTCAAGAGCGGCAAGACTTTGCTGATCAGTTGCAAGAGCTTCTTCGTATTGCTTTACCTTAAAATCAAGATTATATTTAAGACCACGCGCGATTGCCTCATTAAGATCAATCGTTGCACCAACTGGCTCAATATCTTTTTGCATACTAACTAAATCTAACTTGGATTGAACTAGTAACTGATTATTATCAATAGGTCTTACGCCAACAGAGCACGCAGATATTCCTATGGCAACAATGAGGAATAAACTGATTTTTTTAATGAGGAATGTAGTATTCATTAGTATGTGATTTAGATTGGATGGAGTTCGTCTTTTGCTTGATAAAGCTGTTGATTAAATGATTTTTTAATATTTTTATTTAAGTTCGAATTCTCATTCACATCCAAACTTAATTGAGTGTTACTGATGTTTCTTAGCGTATGTGCGCGATACTCTTTATATAAAATATTTTCAAGCAACGCGCTTGTTTGTGTTTTGTTTGGCTTCGCAACTTCACGAATACCATTGCTACTAATTTCTTTATAAACAACTGTCTCATACCCATTTACATCAATGAAGATTACTTTTACTGTTACACCATCTATTTTTTGATCTGCTATCTGAGAAAATACAAATACACGTCCTTCACTATCTATCTTTACCCAGTCCGGTAGGGGAGAGCCATCCGCTGATGCGACTTGAATAACCTTACCTGAATTAATAAAGCCCAAGCTTATATAGTCGGTAATTTTCTGATCAATACTCGACTTCCAGGATTCTTTGAAGCTTTTTGTATACGATGTTCTCTCATCAAAATCATTTATCACCTTATTTGAGTATTGAGCATTTTCAATAATGCTTGATAACTCTAAGCCTTCACCATAGAACAAGGCGTTGCTTACAAGTTTAGAAGTCATACTCTTATTCGGATCTATAAACATCAACGGCTTGTAAACATCATCACCGATAACAGTTGCAATTTTCCACTGCGTAGCTGATTGAACTTCCTCTAAATGATAGCTAGATGAGAGCGGATGATATGTATTGTCGATGCTTGTTGTAATAGCACTTGAAATAATGACCTGACTATAAACAGGCACTCCTGGATCGAGAATATTTCCTACTGTGAGGTTGTCATCTCCAAAAGCATTATCTGTGAGCATAATCTCAACAGCAATGATTTTCCCACCAGAAGTAATAAATCTTGCACCGTCTCCTCCTGGGGTACGTTGCGTAAAGTCATACCAACCAGCTTGATTAGTATCCGTAATATATACACCATCAAGCGTCACTAGATCTATATGCGCATTCAAATAACTTTGTATCGTATCAGCAGATAAATACTTCATATAAGCGTTAAATCCATCAGCTGGTATATCTGATCTTGAAATATCAATCACAACTTGGACTTGAGTTCCCACTCGAGATGTATTGATATCTAGGAAGCCCACAGAAGTATCTTGTGGAAGGATCGTGAAAACGATTGGATCCCAAACTGTAGAAATCGTCATATGAGGATCTAGGGATATTGGCTTAGGAATATAGTCAGTCGATGCCTTATCAACTAAATCACTATGTACTACTGAGATATTGGTAATAACTGCGGAGGAATCTACAATATTAGAAGAATTTGTGACAACCATTGATATGATTGAATGTGGTGATGGCGGTGTTACGTTAATAATTCCATCATAGGCAGAGGCGACAACAAAGTTTTGATTACTCACCCATGCTAGACTTTGCAATTTGACTGCTTGGTTAGTAAAGTTGCCCACTCTATTTCCCACAGAGTCTTCAACCACATTCCCACTCACATTGTTGTAATCGACTGTAACTACATCACCAGATAAAACAGGTGTATCAATAGTAACAATCAGACTTTTTGAGCTGCCATTTAAAGAAACTGCTAGAACATTTCTACTTTTTCCGTTAACCCTTACCGTGTAGTCACCTGCGGTTGGTGTACTAGAGTGAGAATCCAAGGCGGTCCATGAATAATCTAATTCAATATAAGCGCTATTAATCGTCGCTGAAATTAATATTGGACCTGTTCTATCTAGTCGAATCATGAGATTACTAGAATCAGCTGAACGATTTCCAGTCTGATCTACTACAATAGCTCTTACATCTTTGATGCCATCTGAGCCTAAATCAGAAACTACAACATTGGTATAACCATTACTTATGTCACTTGCCGTTAATAAATAACTAGCAATTTGGGTTCTACTAGAACCCGAGATGAGATAAATGATAACTCTATCATTCTCAAGCGGCGCTGCGGAGCCTAAACCATTTAAATCAACTCGAATACTTGGGATATTAATATTAGTCCTACTGTCCCCAATCACTCCTGAATCAGAAACTACAGCCAAACTAATATTAGGTGCGTCAGGTGCGGTAGTGTCACCAATTAAATTAGTTACTATTTGATCAGTAAAATCAGCCGCAAGATTACCAGCAATATCAATCAATGCATTAGTATCCAGGCCAGCAGCGTAGCTCACCTTAATGTTGATGTCTACAGGAGTAATCCCAGAAGCTAAGGTCAAGGTCACAGTGGAGTTCATGCTATCCACCGTTACACTACTAACGTTCACTGAGGTATTACCAACCCCCTTTGTCACCGTAAAGTCACTCGCGGATGGCGCCGTAGCAAACATCCCCGAACCACTCTCTGTATATGTCAACGTTAAGGTGGTATCTAAGACGCCAGCAGTGATCAGGTTGGGTGCTACGGTATCCACTTTTGCCACAAAGGCCGAAGAAGCTGCGCTGATATTGCCCGCAACGTCAGTTGCTGTGGCTGTGTAACTATACGTGTTGCCGTTCACTTTACTTGCGTCCGTATACGTCCAGTTTCCAGAGCTATCCGTAGTCGCACTGCCAATCACATTGCCACCTAGGGTAATATTCACAATACTATTGGCTTCAGCCGTTCCACTCAGAGCCAAGCTCGTGTTCTTCGTAATACCATCACTACCAGAACTTCCACTATCGTTACTCAAACCAGTAATCACCGGAGCGTTTGGCACCGTCGTGTCAATCCGCGCCACAAGAGCCGAAGAAGCGCCACTGGTATTGCCCGCAACATCGGTTGCTGTTGCTGTAAAGCTATAGTTATGCGCATCTAATAAAGTATTCGTATCGTGGTATGTCCAATCACCTGAACCATTCGCGGTCGCTGCACCTAAAGCAACGCCGTCCTGATAGACGGTCACCGTACTATTGGCTTCTGCAGTTCCACTTAAGGTTTGATCGGTAACATTCGTAATATTGTCACTACCAGAGCGGCCACTATCGCCGTTAATACTGACGACTACGGGGGCACTTGGTGCGACAGTATCAACCTTTGCTACAAAAGCAGAAGAGGCTCCACTGATATTGCCCGCAACGTCAGTTGCTGTGGCTGTGTAACTATACGTGTTGCCGTTCACTTTACCTGTATCTGTATACGTCCAGTTTCCAGAGCTATCCGTAGTCGCACTGCCAATCACATTGCCGCCTAGGGTAATACTCACAATACTATTGGCTTCAGCCGTTCCACTCAGAGCTAAGCTCGTGTACTTCGTAATACCATCACTACCAGAACTACCACTATCGTTACTCAAACCAGTAATCACAGGTGCGTTTGGCGCAGCAGTATCAATGTGTGCCACAAGAGCCGAAGAAGCACCACTATTATTGCCAGCAACGTCAGTTGCTGTTGCCGTAAAGCTATAGTTATGCGCATCTAATAAAGTGTTTGTGTCGTGGTATGTCCAAGCACCTGAGCCATTCGCGGTCGCCGTACCTAAAGCAACACCATCTTGATAAACGGTCACCGTACTATTGGCTTCTGCAGTGCCACTTAAGGTTTGATCTGTAGTGTTCGTAATATTGTCACTACCAGAGCGGCCACTATCACCGTTAATACTGACGACTACAGGGGCACTGACTGCTGTATCTAAGGTAATTGCTAACGCAACAGAAGAGTCAGAAGTATTATTCGCTGAGTCTGTAATTTGTGCAGTCAAACTCTTGCTACCATCCACACCAAGGCTTCCAGAATCAAGTGTAATATCAGCATACACATTATTAATATCTGCCTGCAATAATGAGTAAGTCGTAATCTGCGTACTACCCAAAAAGACTGCAACGGTATCGCCTGCCACAGGTGCTCTCGCAGCTGTGCCGTTCAGTGTGACACGAATCGTCGGCGCAATCGCATTCGTAATCTTATCGCTTGCACTACGGCCAGTATCAGAGATTAAGCTCAGCGTTGGCGCATCAGGTGCCGTCGTATCGGAAGAGTTAATCGTCACCGCTTGAGCACTCAAAGCAGTAGCTAAATTACCAGCTATATCCTGAATAGCATTTGCATCTGAGCCAGGAGTATAGGTGACTAAGACATTAGAGTCGGCATTAGTAATGCCAGCGGCTAGCGTGAGTTTAACTTTATGATTTGCAGCATCCACTGTCACACTACTGACAGTAACTGAGGTATTACCAACCCCCTTTGTCACCGTAAAGTCACTCGCGGATGGCGCCGTAGCAAACATCCCCGAACCACTCTCTGTATATGTCAACGTTAAGGTATCTTTTGCTACAGATGCGGTCGCTAGAGTTGGAGCGGCGGTATCTAAGACCATCGTTCTTGTATCTATCGAATTGTTACCAGCAATATCAGTTGCAGTAATTAAAATAGAAATATTACCGTCCACAAATGCAGTTGCAGCACTATTAGTAGCCGTCAGATCAAAATTAGTGCTCCAATTTCCATTACTATCAGCAGTTACCGTATTGGCATCTGTATTGGCATTTGCAGCACTATCCGCGATCGATATTGTTACAGTACTTCCAGCTTCTGCTATACCAGTTATATTGACTGAACTCGCTTCACTAGCTTTAATTTTGTTGTCACCCATCAATGATGAGTCAGTAGCAACCAAAGGAGCAACAGTGTCATAGGTAAAGTTCAATGAGCCTATAGCACTCTCTATGTTGGCAGCGCTTAGTTGCTTGACTTCGACTAAATGGTTTCCTTGCCCTAATCCAACTGGAGTAAAACTGATGGAGGCAGTGTTTGGATTAGATAAACTTACCCACGAACCACTATCAATTCTGTAGTAAACAGTAGAGCCAACTTTATAGCCCGAGATGGTCATCTTATCGAGATTAGTAATTTTATCTACTGCCGAGAGACCACTATCGTAGCCTGAAGCTAAGGCAATATATGGTGTAGCTGGAGTTGAGTTATTGGCTAGAGCACCACTGCTCAATGACGCCGCAAAGTTTCCAGCCTGGTCTTGGACTTGTAATGTACTGTTTATATTAGGGATGTAGGAAACTGTAGCGTTTACTGAATCTGAGACTGCAAATCCTAGTGTGAGAATAATTTTATTAGTACCAAAACTAACTGCCGTAGGTGTATAAGCAACCCCATCAATACTAACCGCATAATCTGAGGCCAATGGCGGATTGGAAATCAGGAGTCCAGAAGCTGCTTCTATATAATTTAAGGTTGCAGTGCTAGTGCCTACAGATACGTTACCGATAATTGTTCCAGAGCTAAATACTGGCGCAGTCCGGTCTAAAGTGAGTCCTAAATTACTCGACAGGGTTGAACTGAGACTAATTTGATCGCCAATAGCTGCAACAATATTCTTAGTGCCATCAGAACCTAAAGTCGAGGTTTGAATATCAATATAACCTCTAGTAAGATCTGCTGTCGCAATAGTAGCCGCACCGATAATGCTAGCGCTACCACTTACCACATTTCCGTATGAATCAACCGTTAAGCTAGCTGGATTTAAATACAAGGTGACCATATCACCCGCTAATGGATAACTATTTCCAGTGCCGTTAAATACTACGTGAATATAAGGTGTCAATACATTCGTAGTTCCATCATTCGCGACGCCAGAATCTGATGCGGATAGGAGGCTTAATGTCGGTGCTGCAGCGGCAACTGTTGGAGCTACAACAGGTGGATCTGTAGTAACCATTAAATTACCAGCAATATCTCGCAAACCATTACTTGCAGGCTGCGCATATTCCACCCTAACAGCTCGACTCACCGTAGTTAATAAGACACTATTTGTTGTGGACTCTTCAGTAAGACTTGTAACTGCCACAGTATTGCCAAGCCCCATCGAAGTACTTGTAACAGTTTGAGAATTATTGATGCGATAGGTTCCCGCACCACCGGTTACTCCACTTATTTGAGAAGTAATCGTAGTCCCTACTGTCACACCAATACCATTCAGTACTAGGGTGTTATCTACACTACCGCTATCAAGACGACTGACCGTCAAAACGGTTCCGTTGATAGAGCCAGTGAAAGTGGTGACGTTATCATATGCAACAAATGCCGTCTTATCAGGGGCAGGATTTTGATAATCAACTCCAGATCCACCTGTATCTGCTAAATAAACACGAATAGTTACAGAGTTCACTGCAACCGCCCTACTCAAAACGGGTGGTGCCGCGTCCAAAGTAAACCCTAATGAAGCAGAGTTACTACTGACATTGCCTGCAACATCCATTTCTTTAACAATAATTGTTTTACTACCATCCCCAGATAGTGAGGCGGTACTTCCAGTCCCAACTGCCCAAGTAACGCCAGCATCCACACTATATTGCCAAGTAGTTCCGCTAGCTGATTCTAAGCCACTGACTTTCACAACACCAGAGTTGGTGATTTTATCCATACTAGAAATACCACTATCTGTATTTAAAGATAAAGTGGGTGTGCTAGGATTTGTTGTATCCAGAGTAAAACTCAATGTGGCGGTAGCGCCATTAACACCTGATGCGCTAATCTGCCTCACAACAACAGTTTGTGTACCATCTCCAGAGTAACTTGGCGTAAACCGTGTAACGTCAGGATCTAAAGTGATCCAAGATCCAGAATTCAGTTGGTATTGCGCATGATTTCCCAAAGCTAAGCTTGCTAAATTAATCACCCCACTATTTGTAATTAAGTCAGTTGAGAGATAGCCTGAGTCATTATTTAATGTGGGAATAAGTGCGGCTGGCGCCGCTAAATTTGAAACTGAAATACCGGATAAGGCTACAGCAAAATTAGCGGCAGCATCTTGCAAGGGATTAGTTCCTGGAGTATAGGAAACAGAAATGGTGTCAGTATCAACAACGGCATTAGCCATTGTTAAGGTAACGTTATTGCCCGAAATTGCGACTGCGCTAACTGTGGTAATAGCGCCATTTACTAGTACTACGTAATCTCCAGCGGCAGGTACTTTCCCGGAATAAACTCCATTAGTATCGGCATATGTTAGAACTAATGAACTGCCAGTGATTGTTGCCGTTGAAATCGTAGGCACAATACTATCAACTGTAAATGTGTAGCTTGACGAAGTGCTAGAACT
>Ga0194048_10001662_pt1 | contig 11044 bp, 13 predicted proteins | sample JunL225m_MetaG_FD_161685 | JGI IMG/M metagenome (GOLD analysis project Ga0194048, IMG submission 161685) | Anoxic zone freshwater microbial communities from boreal shield lake in IISD Experimental Lakes Area, Ontario, Canada - Jun2016-L222-5m | ecosystem: Environmental > Aquatic > Freshwater >... | reverse complement strand
ATTTTTAGTGCCTCACATGCGAGTTAAGTACATCAATCTGCATGTCGCCCGACCGGAGCGGTTTGATGTACCGGGGGTCCGGTAACTGTTTATAGCACAGGTGTTTTTAGAATGCAAGTCCAGACGTAAAAAAGCCCACCGAAGTGGGCTTTGTCTTGCAGTTCAATCAGGTCGAACCGGGCGAACCGTACATGCCCAGCGGATCGCTGTAGCCGAAGCTATAACGCTCGCGAGCCTTGTACCGAGTGTTCCCAGTATCAAAGTCTCCATCCATAGAAGTTGCCAGCGGGGTCCGCACAAAGTGCTTCATGCCGTTAGGAACGTCGGTGGTCAGGAACCAGGCGTTGGTGTCGGTCAAGAAGTGATTGACCGTGTAGCCTTCAGGGATCGAGCCGTTGTTCTTGATGGCGTTGATATCGTTGTCGGTCGTGCCAACACGCAGCGACGTTTCCAACAGACGAGTAGCAACGAACATCAGCGCAGGCGGGATGATCAGCTTCTTGGGCTTGGCGGCGATCAGCAGTCCACGCTCATCAGTCCACGCTGCGATTTGAATCACAGCATTTTCCAACGAGGTTTCGTTCAAGTCAGCAGCAGTCGCAGGACGATTGCTATTGGTGCCGCCAGAGATCAGCGGGTGAGCCGTCGAAAACAACTGAACGCCATCACCGCCAAGAATTGACGGGTTAAAGCCGTTGTTTAGGATAGCCGCAGCCTTAACCTGCTTGGTGTACGCCATACCGCGAGCCAGCGCCTTGGTGTAACGAGCAGACAGGCTGTCGTACAAGTTGTCTTCCATCGCTTCTTCAGTGATGGAGAAACCCAGGGCAATGGTTTCGTGGTTGTAACGTGCGGTCCAAGCTTCCTGACCATTGTCATAAGAAATTGCAGAACCTTCGTTCTTCACCGGAGCAGCGGAGAAGCCCGACAGCTTGGTTTCCTCTTCAAACGAACGCTCAGAAGATTCAATGTCATAAATCTCCTTATGCTCTTCGCCGTAACGAGTGTATTCCAGGCCGAACAAGGCATTAAGCCCTGGGAGCAGTTCTTTAAGTAGTTGTGCGCGTGAAATAGCCATGATTTAGCTCCTTATTAGGCGACGTAATAGCGATGCGAGCCAAAAGTGATCTTGACGAGCACTTCAGGAGTCTGGATCAACGCAAGCGTACCGGCAGTGGTAACCGTCGAAGCGGTAACCGTCAGTGCTTGTGAAGTCGCCGAAGAAACAGTAGCTGCTGCCGTCAGGGTAGAACCCGTGAACTGCAACTGACCGCCCGACGCAACCTGCCAAATGTCCGTACCAATTGGCAAAACCTGACCAACACTTAGACCGGAAACCGTCAAGGTAGTGGTGCCGGTGCCAGAAACGTAAGTAGCCGAAGAGCTAATCTGCGTGTCAGGAACCAGATTCAGAACTCGGAAGTTACCAGCAGTGGTAGCCAGAGCTACAACCGCACCCGCTGAGTTGCCTGTAGAAGCGCTACCAGTCAGGGTGTTACCTGCCATGTTGATGCCAACGTTCAACGCCGAAGCCGAAGCAATGACGGTAGAACCAGCAGCAGCAGTGACAGCAACACGCATAACCATGTCTGGATCATCAGCAACGATAGCCGTGATGTCACCAGCCAGAATGCTACCAGGGTAGTACTGCGACCACAGACGTTGTTTAGTCGTCGGATTGGTGTAGTAGCAACCCAGGAACACGCCAACCGTGGGAGTGGCAATCGTGTTGGCAATGCTTGCGACAAAGCCACTGGCGATGTTAACAAAATCGCCGTAATAAATGGCGGTTCCGTAGTTGTAGGCAATCGGGATATTGCGGGTTGAACCAGCAAACACCTGACCGCCAATTAGGTTTACGGGTTTGAAACCGTATGCAGCATCAATATTGGGGTAAGCCATTTAAGACTCCTGTAAGTTATTTAGAACCTGTACCAAACCCACTACTGCCGCGAGTGCTTGAAGACTTCTTGTCTGCAAACAAGGGCATGCGGGGGTCATTGTTTCGCATGAAGTTATTTTCCACAGACTCCATCTGTGTAGCTGCTTGTTTGTTGTAGTAGTCGCCACGGGCTTCCACGCGATCAGTTGGCATTTTGCATAACATAAGCCCACCAATTTCGACATTGCCCGCAGTTGAACCCAAGTACAACATCTCAGGATGATCAACAGCTTTGACTGGCTCCCAGCCTTCCCGCATTTGCTTAGATACGTTTGCCGGAATTGCTTGATTTAGAACGTGCGTAGCAATCCAACGAAACGACATCCCCGGCTCAGGGGTAGGATCAGGTAGTGCGCTCGGCGGTACGTATACAGCACGAACAGTTTTATCGCGTGCAACTAAGTCACGGGGGATGCGGGGATCAGCCATTTTGATTCTCCAGTCGAGCTACTTGTTCAGCATATTGGTGTGGGGTCAAACCAAACTTCTTAGCTAACGCCATTTGCGTAGCAGTCATTTGGACGCGCTTGGTTCCGGTAGAACGTCCCGCAGGAGCCACCACAGATGCTGGTCTTCGCGTAGCACCACCAAATACATCAGGAAATGTTGCTTTCATGCGAGCATCAATGCGCTCGAAGTACTCATCAGAGCGGGGGTCAACCCCCGAGTTCACTAATTTTTGATGCAGCCCTAGTGAAAAGCTGGTTAATTCTTCGTTCCCTGGTGAACCAAACCACTGGTTTTTTGCCTGCCAGCGCAGAGTTTTGTCATCTGGTTGCACCGCTTTGGGAGCGGGTTGACGCATTTGTACCTGATTGTCTTCAACTTGTAAAGGGGTTGGCCTAAAATTGTTTGCAGAAGCTAGTTTAAGTTTAGCGTCAGTCAGTGCTTCCTGTGCTGCAATGATGGCATCAGTATCAAATGCTTCTTGCGCAGCCTTGTAGTTACGCCGCGCCATCTCAAGCTCAGTGCCCGCCACTTGCTGGATAGTTTCAGCAAATTGTTGCGCACCATTGTTGGCGTACTGCTTGAGATTCTTGTTTTCGTTGATTAGCTGTTGAGCAAAATTTTCCAATTCTGCGCGTTCACGCAAGACTGCTTCCTTGGCTCGCCGCTCATCATGCCGCGCATGCGTAAGTTCTTTGATCCGAACTTTTACTTTGTCCGAGTAATTTTCAATTTCATCGTCGGTAGGATCATCCACGTTGCGATCAAGCGGCTTGCGCCCACGATCCTTTTCGGGAGTGTCATCTACGATCTCAATCTCAATGTCTTCCGTTTCCTGTTCGTCAGGGAACTTAAAGTTATCCGCCATTTGTTTCTCCGTTAAGCGCGGGAAAGTCCGCGTGGGTCTTGCACAACTGCGTCAACTTGATCGTCGTTCAACAGTCGAAACTCTTTGCCGTAAATCTTGAAACGTGTGCCTGAGTACGCACGAACCAACACAAAGTCACCTTCCTTACACCAAGCACCGGCAGGGAACTTAGCGGCATCCTTGTATGCGTCTGGCCCAACCTTCACCACAAACAGCACCGTGGTGGCATGCTCTTCTGTCCGCATGGACGCTTCAGCTTTAATAATGCTGGAGTTCTCGTAGGTGTCTACAACATCCGGCACAACGCACAGAATCTTCCAGCCCGTAGGCGTGGGGATCGAAGTAGCCTTCTGTTCGTCAGATGCGTCGTCTGTGGGCTCTTCAGCCATTTGCATGGGGCGTGGCAACACCAGCCCCGGAGGTAGGATAAAGTTACTCATCTTCGCTTTCAAGTTTTGCTGCAAGGTCAAGGATGTAACGCTCTGCGATAGCTAGACCATGAATAGTGCCGCAGAGTTTTTGATACTCTTCAAAATTGCGACATGTCCCACTAGCCAAGTCATCGGCATAGTTGTTCATGTCAGTGCGTATTTTTTCTTTGATTACGCGAACAAAGTTGTGGATCATTTAATCGCCTTCTCCTTGGTGTAATTAAGCGCGGCTAACCGGGCGGCTGCTTCGCGATCTTCCTTACTCTTGGCAACGTCTATGCCCATCTTCACCCCGGCTTGTTGCTGCTGGGCTGAAAGCTGACGTTTTGTTTCTTCTGTTTTGTTGCCCAACTTCATGCCCTCAAGCTGCATCTGCAACGCTGCTTTTTGCTGTTCAAGTTCCATCTGATCAGATTTGGCGGTGGTATCAGCCAGCAGTTTTCTTTCTTGCAGTTGAGCTTGCGTCTGTGCTTGCTGCGCTTGGGTCTGTGCTTGCTGCATCTTAAGTTGCAGTTCTTGCTGTTTAATCTGCGCAGTCTGTTGCAACTGCTGTTGGGCTTGCTGGGCTTTCATTTGCAGTTCTTGCTGCTTAAGTTGTAGCTCTTGCTGCTTGATCTGAAGTTCTTGTTGTTGCATTTGCAGCACAGGGTCTTGCGCTTGTTGTTGCGCTTGCTGCTGTTGCTGATTGGCTTGGTTTTGCTGTAGAACTTGTTGTGCAGCCTGTGCCATCATGGACGACAACGCCATTTCAGCTTCAGGGGGCATCTTCGCGTCTTCAGGTGGCAGGGCCAACCCAAGTTGCTGTTCAATCTGTTGGCGGTAGCGGTAGCCCGTGTGTTCAGCAATGTGCGCGGTAAGCGCTGCTTGCATCTGCGGAGCTTTGGGGTTTTGCCCTATGGACTCCATGACCAACGGGTCTTGCATCATCATGCTGTGTACTTTGATGTGCGACTCATGGTCTTGATAGATGAACGCCTTTAACGGCTCACCTTTGAGCACCGCCATGTTCTCCGACACAGGGTCTTTGGGCTTCTGGTCGTCCGGCAACGGCACCAGTTTGTCCGCATTCTTGATACCCAGCACATCTAACATGTTTCTATGCAGTTGCGGCAAGTCGTAGATGTCAGGTGCCATCTGCGCCATCTGGATAACCGCTTGGTACTGCACAACCCGCTGGCTCATAGTGGCCGCATTGGGGTCGCTGACAGGGATGATGTCTACCTGTTCGTAGTCTTCCTTCTTGGCTTTGCGCGTAGCCGTGTCGGGGTCGTAGTCATAGTCTGGGTCCGTGTAGTCACGGATGATGACCGACAGCAGCCGCAGTTCTTGTTTGAACGCATAGTGCAACCGCGCCTGAACCGCCGTCATAACCTTAAGTTGGCGCTCAAGGATCGCAAGGGTGGTGCCAACGGGTGCCTGTGCCCCCATATCACTGACATTAACGTCAGCGGTGGCAGCAAACCGCCTGCCTTCTTCCACGATTTTGTCCAGCAACCCTGCAAGAACAGCGCTGGGTTCTTTATATGGCAGCGGCAAGATGTTGTCGCGCAACGCACCCGAGCCAATGTCTACGTCCCGGAATTCTCCGGGGGCAATGGGGGTATCGTCGCCTTTGATGCGCAGTCCGCGTGACTTGAGTCCACCGGGCAGGTTGGAAAGTGTGCCTGCGTCCACAAGCTGTCGCATAATGCTGGTAGCCGACTTTGCGAACCCCCCAATGAGGTGGAAAAGCCCGAACCCGTATGCGCCAAACCCCGGAATGTACTGGTAGTGGACAAAATGCTGCCGTTTAAGCTGTAATTTGTCGTCTTCTTTCCAGTTGCGCCTAATAGCCAGGATGTCATTGGTGCCCTTGATCAAAGTTACAACATACGGAAGCGCAATGCCTGTAAGTTCGCCGTCATCCGCGTCTTCGTAACCTTCAAGGTCAAGATCAACATGACTTTCGTAAATCGTGAAGCGATCATCGTTCAAATCGCTGAAGCCAGTCTCCTTGTCCTTGGCTTGTTTGATGTCTTCGTGGGTTTTAGGTGCATCGGGCAGTTCAATATCCCGATAAAAGCCAGCTTTTTGCAGTTTCAAGACCTCATTCTTGGTCTTGCGCATGACATGCGTCACGCGGTAGCACGTATCTAAGTCAGTTGTGCCATATGGCAGGAGAATATCCTCCGCTGGGATGAACATAGACACCTGCCGACCCAACGAGGGGTCGTAATACACCTTCTTGAACGCCGAACCTGTGGCTGGCAAGCTCCAAAGCATGCGCTCATGCTCTGGCCGGAACTCGCGCATCACCTCAGTAAGCTCATAGTTCATGTCTTCCTCGACACGGAACGCAGCTTCTTTCTTCTCAGGCGTTTCTTTGCCCAAAATCTTGGTCCGCACCGGGCCTTGAGCAGGGAAAGTCTCCGTGATCGTCTCAGACTGGAACCTAACAACAGCTTCTGTGATCATGGGGTGGAACACACCGCATGCGCCGTTCCACGGCTCGGTCCTTTCCTCGTACTGCAAGCCCAGAAGCTTCAGTCCCTCGGTATAGACCTTCTCCCAGTCCTTGCGGTTGTTCTTGTCGTTCTCAATATCATCAATCAAGTCGCCTGCAACAGACTGCAAGGCGCTTGAGGTCATCTCATCGGCCAAGTTAGCGTTGAAATCTCCTTCGCTATCCCCCGTTTCAATGTCAATATCCATATCCCCAATACCAATATGAACCGCTTCAGGATCAACAATCTCAATCTCAATGGGAGATTCATCTTGCGCTAGTGCCTCAAGCCCCGCAGGAGCTTGGGTTAAAGCCTTGTCCATATTTGTAGCCACGATATTCCTTAAATTAGTTTCTGTCGGCTTTGATCAGGTATCATACCGCCATTAGCAAACCCCATCATTTGCTTAACACGATCCAAAAATAACGGATCAGTCTTGTCCGGTTGCCTCGTATAGGGCGGTAGGTCTTTAGCATCAAGCCGTGATTGCCGAAGCCCCGTTAGTGCATTGTATGCGGAACGTTCGTCAGGTGTTTTTAATATGTGTTTGCGAACATACGGGTCATCCGTAAGCCGTTTATTCTGTGCTTGTTCTAGCGCAGACAACGTGGCAAACTGTTCGTACAAGTAATTAGGCGAATCGCGGCGTCCTTGTACATTAGAAGAAAAATAGCCTTCCTTAACATCAACAGGCGCAAGTCCCCACTTTTCTTGCAGGTATGGCGCATGCTCAATCAAGCGATTAACAACCTGATTTCTTGAAACACTCGACCCTGCCATCATGTTATCCCAAACGCCATTGATGTTGGAAGCTACTCCTAACCCTTGGTTACCTAGTACATGTTCTGCTTCATGGGCAGCTACGCCTTTAAAGTCATTACTATACGGATTTGGGCTTGAATTAATCTTAAGTAGGGATGAACCTTTGTCCCGACCAGACTTAGCGGAACTACGCAAAGTAGAACCACCAGTATTTTCATCCATTGGCAATGCTGCAATGCCTTGAAGATTAGTAGCGCCTGCAAGCGTATAGGGTAACTGTTTCTTTTGTGCGGGGGTTAGTGGTCTAAATGTGCGCGGGTTATAGCCTTCTTCCGATAAAGACTGCATCATGCCGGGGGTATAGTCCATCATCTCCCGACTGGCATCCAACTTGTCTTTTTTATCAGCCACGATATTCCTTAGTAATACGCAGAATGCCTGCGCTTAAACATTTTGGTCGAGTCTTGCTCATCGGTAGCCAGGGATATAAACCCGCCTTGCCTATATCTCAGTAATGCCTGCGTAGTAGTATCTACGTAGTCGTCATACTCACCAACAGGGAATGACGCCATTTCCTCAATAACTTCTCTGGCCCAGCGGGTATCGGGTGCCCATACTTTGCCCGACGAGAATAAGTCCGCTACTGCGTTCAACCGCACCATCTTGTCGTTGCCCCGGCTGGGGGAGAACTCTTGCACCGGGATGCCCATGTTACGCAACTCTTGGATCAGCGGAGCGCCAGCAGCTTTCTTCTCAACGATGAACGCATCGGGTTGCCATTCCTTCCAATGCTTGAGCGCGACTTGCTTTAGTTCTGGGAACGCCATCCGATCCTTGAACGCATCCAACAGTATTAACTGCGGCGAGTCACCTTCTTGCTCATTGTAGAACACCCCCCAGGTCGTACATGCAGAATAGTCTGCTGTGTTCTTAGTCTCAAACGCAGTGTCCCAAGACTGGATGACGTAGCTACATGTGGGTGGGTCGTCCGCTTCCCATGTGCGCCAGTGCTTGCGTGAGACTATAGCCGCCGTATCAGACGATGGCTGCTGCATATACTGCGCGTTCCAAAATGGAGGGTCCAGGCTGGCCTTGGTTGCCTTCAATGACTCAAGCGGCCATTGCTCCGGCCACAGGGATTTCTCATTCTCCTCGTTCTCGTTGAGGATGGCCGGTAGCTCAACTATCTCCCACGGGTCCGCGTCGGGGTTCTTCATCTGGTACGTCAGCAGGCGTCCAGTCAAGTCAACGAGCGACCACCGCGTCATAATAACTATGATCGCCCCACCCGGCATGAGCCGCTGTAACGGCCCCGTTTGGAACCATGTCCACGCTGTATCAAAGGCAGACCGGGAGTTGTTCTTGCCGTCCTGCTCCGAGTGGGGGTCATCAATGACGAACAGGTCCGCACCACGACCCGCTAGAGCCCCGCCAACGCCCGCAGCGTAGTACTGCCCACCTGCCCCAGTGCTCCACTTGCCTGCGGCCTTCTGGTCGTCTGCAACCGTCGTTGCCGGGAACAGTTCTTGGTACTCCTCCGAGGCAATCAAGTTGCGGATGCGCCGCCCAAAGTCTTCCGACAATGACGCAGTGTGCGTACCCATGATGATCTTCTTCTGCGGAAACTTCCCCAAGAAGTACGCCGGGAACAAATAGCTGCTGAACTCAGACTTGCCCATACGCGGCGCGATGTTGATGATCACGCGCTTCTTTTTGCCGTCAATGACATCCGTAAATATCTTGGCAAGCTTGCGGTGATGCGGCCCCACCTTGAACCCAGGGTACACCGCCCGAGCAAAGTCCAGCATGTCAGTACGCGCCGAGTTCAACCGGACGCGAGTTTCTTGCTTCTCCAAATCCTCCAGCAACTCAAGCTTGTCCTCCAAGCTCATCTTGGGCAGCGCGGCCATTAACGCCTTCGCTTGCTCCGTTGTCAGGCTGGTGAACTGGTCAAGTTGCATCGACGGCTTCTTCAATATCTACCACACCCATAAACCTGTTGAGCTTTTCCTTGATGCGGTGTTCCAAATCGCTGTCCGTCAACTCAGTCTTCTTGACCTCAATCTTCTCAGTGAACAACCCAATCTCTGTGACCTTGCCCAGCAAAGCTAGCGCCTTCAGTCTGATGCTGGCGTTGGGCGAATTGGTTTCTTCCAAAATCTTGGCGACGGTGTACCCGCGAAGCTCCTTGGCTTGCTGCACAAACTCCCAGTCATATGCCGTGAGCATACCCGTCAGATGCTGCACCGCAGCAGGAGTCTTAAGCACTAGAAGGTTATTCTTCTGCACTTCGTCGGATGTGTTCGTGGTCAACGAGCCGAATGCCTTGCGGGCGCTGGCTGTCTCCAACTCAGAACAGATCAGATCATCCGGGGTGGCCCCCAGGTCTTGCAGCCAAGCGGAAGTAGCAGCCTGGGCCGAAAAAAGCTCAGACGGTTCTGCATAAGCCAAATCTTTAAAATCTGCGGCTAGCGTTGCTGCCGGTGCGTGTACTAGGTGATCAAACATGCGTAGGTCTTTTCTGAACCTCGTTGTGCTGGACTATATACTATAACTTGTGCATAATGCAAATGCTTCTCCTTGAGCTTGTTGCAAGCTCTTTGCCACCCGGTTGGGTGGCTTTTTTTTGCAAAATTTTTATGGGGGCTGTGTTACCCGTGATTTTTTGCAATTTTTTTGTAGTACGTTTGACAAACCTTTTACAAAATATGGATTGCTTGCGCGGAACAGTGTTTTGACGGGACACCGCGTCGGCTCTCCAAAGGGGTTGGTGGGGGTACTGTGGGGTCTGGACGCTCACTTCAGGTGATATTTGGGCTGTCGGGGTCGCTGCCGGATCGGGCCGAAATAGGGGTAGCCGTAAAATGCGGTTGTCAGTGATCGGGGCATTCCGCCCTGAGCCGACCGTGTTACATCATGTAACACACACCAGGGGTTCCTCATGAAAGCAATCACCAAAGCAGTCGAGACCGTCTCTACCATCAGCACCAAGTATGGTGCGTTCCTCACAGCAGGCACCAGCTACAGCGCAGCCCTCACAGAGTACGCAGCCCAAGCCGACTGCGACAGCGATGCATTGTTCTACGCATTGGCACCAATACACGCAGCCAAGTATGCGTGTAACTTCAGCATCAGCAAGAACGGTACGCCTGTTTTCCACACTGGCACCGAGCACACGAAAGAAACCCGCGTTGGCGCTGCTGCAACATCGTGGAGCCGTAACGTTGGTGTGCATTTCACGCTGGTTGCTCGCAAGCCCAAGGCCGCGAAGGATCCTGTCGCGGCGCTGTTGAAGGCGTACGGTGAACTGTCGAACAAGGACGCGCTGCGTTTTTGGGCTGCGTTTGAGGCGTGATCTGTGCCGTGTTACATGATGTAACACGGTGTCCCTTCCGGGCAGGCGTTGCTTGCCCGGTGTTTCAATTCTTGTCAAAGAGGTTCAACATGCGTTCAAACGTCTACAAAACTTTCAACAACGTGGTCGAAGCTATGGCTTGGCTCAATGCCATCGCAGGGCGTGATCTCGACCCCGCAGTGCTGGAAGAGTACGCCTGTATGGGCGTGACTGTGATGGGTGTCAGGTACGTTGCCTACTTAACCGTGGCCTTTGGAGCCTGAGCAGCGTAGCGGCTAAGGGCATGCTGTGCCCTTGCCAGTGCGTTTTGCACTCGGTGTTACACGATGTAACACCGCAACTTGTTAGGAAACAACGTGAAGAAAATCCTGAGCATCAAGAACAAGATCATGAGCCAATGCATTGACATGGCTTACGAGGGCACCCCATCCGTCCTCTGGGACGCGCTGGAGGCACAGGTTCAGGCGATAGCTGAACACTTGCACAAGGCGCAAGAGTTCCTGCGAGACGCGAAGGCGCACACCAGCAGCGAGTACAGCGTACACATGCATGAACAGTACGAGAAGCATGTGGACATAGCCCACGCGCTGGCATCAGGCGATCCAGAAATCGTGGCCGCGTTGGGCCACAGGAAAATTCCCCTGCCGATGATCTAACTTCGTAGCGTAGCCCCTTGCCCTGTACGCAGGGCTTGGGAGTGCGTTAGCACTCGGTGTTACACGATGTAACACCGCAATCTGGCAGGTAACAACATGC
>Ga0194048_10001660_pt1 | contig 11050 bp, 8 predicted proteins | sample JunL225m_MetaG_FD_161685 | JGI IMG/M metagenome (GOLD analysis project Ga0194048, IMG submission 161685) | Anoxic zone freshwater microbial communities from boreal shield lake in IISD Experimental Lakes Area, Ontario, Canada - Jun2016-L222-5m | ecosystem: Environmental > Aquatic > Freshwater >... | reverse complement strand
CCCTTGGGGCGATCAAGTGCTTGATGTCGCTGATTTCATGATGAAATCAGCGCGGCTCAGTCTGGGATGGCGCGTCGGTTTGATTCGTTACCTTCCAGGTTCTTGGCTTCCGTTGTGCATGGGTCTGCCGAAACGGGGAGGGGAGGCGGAAGCTGCGTTGCTCTTCACCAGCGGCAGTTCCGGTCAGCCTAAAGGAGTCCGCTTATCACACCGCAATCTTTTGGCGAATATACGTCAGATTGAAAATGCCGAAATCTTACCTGAAGAAGGAGTATTCCTGAGTAGTCTGCCTGTCTTCCATAGTTTCGGATTCACCATTGGCCTCTGGTACTGCCTTTCGCGTTCACCACGTCTCGTGACATTGCCTTCGCCTTTGGATTCGGCGGCGGCGGTCAAGGCGATCAAGGAAGAGAAAGTCACGGTAGTAGTGGGCACGCCTACGTTCCTTCGCCCGTATATGCGCCGTGCTACGGCCGCTGATTTTGCCACCTTGGAGTGGGCGGTGGTCGGTGCTGAGAAATGCCCTGGTGATTTAGTCGATGCGTTTATCGATAAACTCGAGACGCCTATTCTTGAGGGCTATGGCATTACGGAAACCAGCCCGGTGCTCTCCGTGAACGTTCCGGATCTTTCTGACCCGGAAGAGGCTCCTGGCGGAGTTTGGGTGGGTACGGTCCGTGGTTCGGTGGGTCGCCCGGTGATTGGTGTGGCCATCCGGTTTATTGATCCGACGACCGAAGCCGTATTACCAAGCGATCAGGTAGGTCTTCTGGAAGTCCGTGGTCCGAATGTTTTTATGGGCTATCTTGATGCGGAGCAGACCGCGAAGGCGATGACGCCGGATGGTTGGTACCGTACTGGCGATCTGGGCCGGATGGACGACGAAGGCTTTTTACATCTGGTAGGTCGTCTCTCCCGGTTTTCTAAAATCGGCGGAGAAATGGTCCCGCACGGAACCGTGGAGGACGCTTTACGAAAGGTGTTGGGTTTAATCGCTTCGCTTGAAGTCAAGATCGCGGTCTCCAGCGCCGCCGAAGCGACCAAGGGCGAACAACTGGTGGTCTTGCACGTCGATGACATCGATGTGGAGACCGTCCGCAATGCGCTGGCCGCCGAAGGGCTCGCCAATCTTTGGATTCCCAAGGTGTTTAAAAAAGTGCCAGTTATCCCTATTTTAGGCACAGGTAAGCTGGATTTGAACAAGTTGCGGGAGTTGGCACAGGGCTGAAGCGGTTTTGGCTCGCTTGTGGCTTAAGGTATATTGTCCTAAGCCACGATCATGTCTAAAAAGAAGAAGACCCTTTTGAAGTCATCCCGAGCCGGAGTTGCGCGCAAGAAGGTAGCTCCTAAGGCCAAGACCAAGGCGATGGCACGGAAAACGGCCGCCGCACCGATGAAAGGCAATGGTCAGCAGGTCAAATTATTCAAGGAAGCCATCTTGCGGCATTTGAAGAGTACGTTCGCCCGCGACCCTATTACCGCGACCAAAAATGATTGGTGGCTGGCGACGTGCATGGCGGCGCGTGATCAGATGTTGGCCCGCTATATCGATACCCAGGCTCAGCACTCGAGTCAGAATGTCCGCCGGGTCTATTACCTCTCGTTGGAATATCTGATGGGACGCGTGCTCAGTAATAATTTAGTTAACCTGGGGTTGCGGGACGTGGCCACCCGCGCCTTGGCCGACCTTGGCCAGGATCTCGAAGCGGTCACGGAAGAGGAAGCCGACATGGGTTTAGGTAACGGCGGTTTAGGTCGTTTGGCCGCTTGCTTCCTCGATTCGCTCGCTACCATGGACATCCCCGCCATCGGTTACGGGATTCATTACGAGTTCGGATTGTTCCGGCAGACGTTCATCAACGGCCGACAGGTCGAGGTCGCCGATAACTGGTTGGCCAATAATAATCCCTGGCTGATCCGGCGCCCTAATTTCCGCGTCAAAGTGCCGCTCTACGGTCAGGTCGTCCATAGCACCGATGATCGTGGTAACCACCACGCCGCCTTGACGGATACGAAGGATCTGCTCGGTGTGCCTTGGGATATTCCTATCGCCGGCTTCAATGCCAGCAGCGTCAACTTCTTGCGCCTGTGGGAATCCAAAGCGTCCAGTGAATTCGATTTTCGCGCATTCGACCGAGGAGGTTATGTCGATGCCGTTCGCGAGCGCGACTCCAGCGAGACGGTATCCAAGGTGCTCTACCCGAACGACAGTACGGAGAGCGGCAAAGAATTACGCCTCGTCCAGCAGATCTTCTTCGTGTCCTGTTCCCTGCAAGACATTCTTCGTCGTCACCAGCGCCTGAACAAGAGCTGGACTAATTTCCCCGACAAGGTCGCCATCCAATTGAACGACACGCACCCGGCCATCGCCGTCGCCGAGTTGATGAGGCTGTTGGTCGATGTTGAACGCATGAATTGGGATGAGGCTTGGGGTATCGCCACCCGCGTATTCAGTTATACGAACCACACCTTGTTGCCCGAGGCTTTGGAGACGTGGTCTGTGCCGTTATTTGAGAAGGTTTTGCCGCGCCAACTTGAGATCATCTACGAAATCAATCGCCGTCACTTGGATGATGTCGAACGTAAGTGGCCGGGGGATGATGCCAAGAAGATGGAGCTTTCAATCATTCAGGAAGGTCAACCTAAACGTATTCGGATGGCTCACCTGGCCGTCGTCGGTTCGCACCATGTTAATGGGGTCGCCGAATTGCATACGCGGCTTCTGCGGGCGCACTTATTCCCGTCTTTTGATGAGTTATGGAAAGGTAAATTTGTCAATGTGACCAATGGCGTGACGCCACGCCGCTGGGTACGAGGCTGTAATCCTAGCCTGAGTACGCTTTGTGATGAAGTCGCCGGCCCAGGTTGGGAAGTCGAACTCAGTAAGCTGCGCAAGCTCGATACCGTGGCCGAACGCCCGATCTTCCAAGATAGATTTTTGACCATCAAACGTGAGAATAAGATTCGTCTCGCGGCGCGTATCCGTGAGCTCGTCGGCGTGGAGGTTTCGCCTGACGCCTTGTTCGACGTGCAGATCAAACGTTTGCATGAGTATAAGCGCCAGCACCTGAATTTGCTCCACATCTTGCATCTTTACCGCCGGATGTTGAACGAACCTCACACGAAATTTACGCCTCGGGTTTGCATCTTCGGCGCGAAGGCTGCCCCGGGCTATGCCTTGGCTAAGCATATCATCCATGCGATTAACCGTGTCGGTGCGGTGATCAATTCCGATGCCCGCATTAATGGCATGCTCAAGGTCGTCTTCTTGCCGGATTACCGCGTTTCCTTGGCGGAGCTGATCATCCCGGCGGCCGACTTGTCGGAACAGATTTCGACTGCCGGCAAGGAAGCCTCTGGCACGGGTAACATGAAGTTGGCCCTCAACGGTGCCGTCACCATCGGCACGTTGGACGGTGCGAATGTCGAAATCGCCGAAGAGGTTGGCGACGAGAACATCTTCATCTTCGGACTCGAAGTCGAAGCGGTGGAAGAACTTTGGTCGCACGGCTATAATCCCCGGGCGGTCTTGGAGGCCGATCCTGAACTCGCTGCGCTCTTGGACTGGCTTCGCTCGGATACCTTTACCCCTGAGCAGGCGGGTGTGCTCTCGCCGGTGGTCGATTCCTTGATCGAGGGCGGGGATCCTTATTTGGTCTTAGCGGATTTCCGGAGTTATGTCGAAGCCCAGTCTCGGGCTGAAAAAGCCTTTTTAGACCGTCGTCGGTGGGCTGCCATGGCGATTCGCAACGTCGCCCGATGTGCTAAATTCTCTTCGGATCGCTCGATTGGGGACTACGCTCGACTTATCTGGAAGACCAAATCCCATCCGATTCCGCGTTAACTCAGGGTTGAGATTTAGGCCAAGGCCCTTCAACGTGTAGGGGCTTGGACCTTCGTGCCCTCCTATTACTCTCGCTGGTCAGTCTTCTGGCTCAGACTCTTTGCGCCGCATCGAATGACCGTCCAATTTTGTCCTCTGGCTATACAGTGACGGCCGAAGGTGGTATCGAAGGTAAGCAGGTCATTCGCTATGACGCCGAAGGGAAGCCGGTTGAAGGTAACGTACCCTTGCCGATGTCGAAGGCGCCTCGAGCGAGCCAACCACCTGCCGGGGAAGTCGTTCCTAAATCTACCGAAAAAGCTGCTAACGTCTCACCCGCCGCTCCTGATTCGGCGATGAAGACCAAGGATGGTAGAAAACTTCCTTTCGCTTTGGAGGGTGGCGGCGTTAAGCGAGTCGACAATGACGTCGATTTTGATTCCAGCCTGAAGAAGGTCAGTAAGACGAGCAATCTCATCGAGAAGCGCTTTGAGACCTCCCAAGCTCCGATTGGCAAAGACATGGTTTATTCGCGGGAAAATCTTCTTACCTTAGACACCTGGCACGGGAAGTATGACACCATCGGCCGTCGGCGCTCCGATATAAAGTTGGAAGATACTTTAGGGGCGACCGTTCGCCCGAAAGACACGATTGAAGTCAAATCCATCGAGAAGATGTCATCTTCCGTGACGATGACACAGGCGGAGATTAAGGGCATCGATGGCCGGATGACGACGGAAAGGAATAGTTCCTACGAAGTTAAAGGCCAATCGGCTGCCGATCGTTTGGCCCCTAAGTCCATCGATCAGTTGTCCATGCAGGATATTAATCGGTATCAATTTCGTCGAAATCGTTCAGATGAACCTGGCATGCCCTTTGTTAAGCCCGGCTCGGATCAGGTCCAAACGAAGGGTTCTGGAGGTAAATAGGGAGGTTTTTACCTCGCAGAAGGTCTGGGTTAGTTTTATCCAGAACAGTCCACCCTCATGAGCGAAGCTCAATCCAGACCCGCCAGCCCTGGCATCAGCGATTTAGAAGTCAAAGATGGCCAGATCATTTTTGACTCCGTCTGGACGAGCTTAGAGCGGGAACTCGGTCGCGAAAAGCTGATTTTCCCTCGTGAGATTTTCTGGCTGAACGGTGCCCCCGGCGCCGGCAAGGGCACCAATACTCAGTTTATCTTACAGTACCGGGATTACGGCGCCGAACCGATCGTGGTCAGTGATCTGCTTTCGAGTCCTGAAGCCAAGAAGCGAATCGATGCCGGGATGCTGGTGGGCGACCGTGAGGTGGTGGAAATCCTTTTCCGGCGCTTGCTGCTGCCTCAATATGAGACCGGTGCGGTCGTCGATGGTTTTCCGCGCTCGATGGTGCAGGTCGAGTGCTTGAAACATCTCTTCGCCCGCCTAAACGATTTGCGCCAGGAATTCCGTCTGTCGTCGACGGGCGTTCGTTTCGCCAAACCGCATTTCCATATCTTGGTGCTCTTTGTCGATGAGAATGAGTCGGTGCGTCGTCAGCTCAAGCGTGGTCAGGAATGCGTCGCTCATAATGATAAGGTCAAGAAAGAGGGTGGGGTGGAAGTTGAGGTGCGTAAGACCGACTTGAACGCCGAGGCGGCTCGTAACCGTTATCGGGTATTCAAGGAGCGCACCTACGAGCCCTTGCAGTCTTTAAGGGATATTTTCCACTATCACTTCATTAACGCCCAGGGTTCCTTGCCCGAAGTGCAGGCCCGGATCATCAAGGAGTTACAATATCAGAGTTCTTTGGAGTTGGCGGAAGAGACTTACGATCTGATTTCACCCATTCCCTTGGCATCGCAGATCGTCCAGCACGCCCGACAGGATTTGGTCCGGCGTTTGGACGACTACGCTGAGCGCAATACCCCGGCTTTTCGTTCCGTCATCGACCTGATTCAGGATAAGTTCCTGCCCATCATCAAGGCCCATGCGATCTCGGGTCAGGCGCACGTCAATATCGAGACCGACGTATTTAACGACCCGCTGTCTATCTCGATGTTCATCGATATCTTCTCTGAGCGCGGCTTCCATGCCGTCGTCGACCAGCATCGGATCGAAATCCCGGAAACCCTTGTGGTGGCCTCAGGTAAGATTATTACCCGGGTCAAAAAGGTCTGGCGTGTGTCGATCCGTTTCGAGGGTTCGGAAATCCGCCGCGGCGGATCTTAAATCACTTTCGGCTTAGTTGATTCGGTCCGATCAGGTTGTCTTCGCCGCTGGTTTCAAGGGACGCCGAAGGGCTTCGCTTATCCGCTGGTCGATCGTCGCGAAGGATGTTGCCCATTACGACGCATTGGCGTGAGTTTGTAAGACGGAGCGCAATGCCATCCGAATCGAGTACGCTGTTGTTGGAAACCTGTAGTCGCACGCAGTCCTTAATATCTACGGCTGCTTCTTTTTTCCAGACCCCTGAGACAATGTTATTGGAGAAGCTGGAATCTTCGGTGCGGTTGATCACGACGCCGTCCTTTTCAGAGAGGTCGAAGCCGTTCACAAGGTAGCGGGGATTGCGGTCGAAGTTATTGCCCGTGACCACGATATTGGAACTGTCCTCGATGACGAGGTCGTGGCTGAAGCCTTCCCAGAAAGTATTGCCGGTAAGGGTGATACCGCGAGCGGTCTTGATCTCGACGTTGATCTGGACGTCGCTCATGACGTTGCCGGTAATCGTGATATTACCTTCACGGGTATGGTCTTTGCCTCCGCGGCGCAACAGGCTGGGGTCATAGCCAGCACCTAAGATGCGAATATTGGCCGAGTCGGCGGACTTGTGGGTGTGTTGTAGCGTGCAACCTGTGATGGTGACTTCATCGATGGATCCGGCCGTGGAATCTAGGAAGATGTTCGCACTGGGTGGGCCTTTTTCGGCGTGGTTAGCCTCGATGTCGCAGGTGCCGATTTGCACGTTACGGATCTCGCCGCCAACAGCGACGATGCCTCCGCCGCCATTGTAACTGATATGACATCCGATGATGTTTGATTGGTGAAGGTTGACGTGATCATAGAACACGCCGATGCCGGAATTATGGTAGAGGTTGCAAGCGTTGAGGATGATGTTGCGATTGCGCTGGGTCAGGTGCACGGCGTGGTGGCATTCGCGAACGACAACTTTATCAAGGGTAAGTTGCATGACGCCAGTAGCCTCGATGCCGTTGGCTTTCGCATGTGTGCCAATAATCTCGATGCCTGAAACCGTTGGGGAACGTTGGGTCTTCCAAACGTCCGGCTTAACCGTAGCTGGCGCGGCGGTGCCTCCATGTGTGCCGATGAAATGAAGGGCTGGGCCGGAACCGGCCATGATGATCTGGGCCGTACCATCTCCGCTGATTGCGGCGTAACCTGTCTTGGCGAGGTCGACGGTTACCGTCTTTGTCAGGCGATAGCGTCCCTTGGCGAGATGGACCGAACCTTGGGTGTCGACAAGTTTTTGGAGTGCGGCGGTATCATCGGCTACGCCGTCACCGACGAGCGTCTGGGCCACGGTCGCCGCGGTCAATGCGAGCCATGAAATGAGGCTGCGCATCTTTTATTGGGCGGCCTTCGTGAAACCTTCGGCAGCCATCCATTCTCCGGCGGATTTGGTCCAGCCGTCGACTGGCATCTTGGTCTGGCGCGTGCCGAAACCGTGGCCGCCCTTGGAATAGATGTGGAGCTCAGCCTGAATGTTCTGACGTTTGTATTCGAGGTAGAGTTTCGCGGCTTCAATCGGGTTGGTACGATCGTTATGGGCGACTACGAAAAAGCAGGGCGGGGCGTCGGCGGGGACGCTGAAGCCTTCGCGGAACTTGGTTGCGTCTTCCTTATCGATGAAGCCGCCGCCATAGACGAAGATCGTGAAGGCGGGTCCGCGCGGGTCGTCGACGCCGGACTTCTGTTCGTAGGTGCGGGGCGTACGATCCCATGAAGCGTGGCCGACGAGATTGCCGCCAGCGGAAAAGCCAATCACGCCGACGCGCTTCGGATCAATCTCCCATTCCTTGGCGTGGGTCCGGACGAGGCCGAGCGCACGTTGTAAGTCCTGCAAAGGGTAGTCATACGGGAGGGCTTCGTCGGATGTCGGCGTACGATAGCGGAGCAGGATGGCGGAGACGCCGATGCTATTAAGCCATTCGCAGACGCCCGTGCCTTCGTTGTTGGTCGAGAGGAACCAGTAACCGCCGCCCGGGCAGACGATCACGGCGGCACCATTGGGGTTCGGAGCCGGGTAGAGCGTGATCGAAGGATCGTTGATAAAGGTCTCGTGCCCGGCGATGCTGCCTTTGGGGCCAATCTTATCGATCGTGCTCTTCGATGGCGCGACGCGTTTGCCTGGAACGCCTTCAGGCCAGAGCGGCATCTTAGTTTCGGCGGCGTGGGCGGAAGTTGCCAAAGCCAAGAGAAGGAGCGTGAGAAAGCGCATCGGGGTAAGCATAAGACAGCACACCTTGACGGATGTGCCAAACAAAGAAGCGACCGAGTGGCCGCTTCTTTTAAGGATGATATAGGCCTAAGCTCAGGCCGTCGCCTTGGCGTAGATCGCATCGGCCTTCTTCCAATCGACCAGCTTCCAGAAGGCATCCACGTAATCTGGGCGGCGATTCTGGTATTTAAGGTAGTAGGCGTGTTCCCAGACGTCGAGGGCCAGGACGGGTGTGCCGTTGACGTCGGCGATGCCTTTCATGAGGGGGCTGTCTTGGTTCGGCGTGGAGACGACGGCGAGTGACTTGTCGGCTTTGACGACCAGCCAAGCCCAACCGGAACCGAAGCGGGTGGTCGCGGCGGTTTTAAATTTGGCCTTTAATCCGTTCTCGCCTTCAAGGCCGCCAAAAGCTTTTTGGATGGCGTCGCCGAGGGCGCCGACGGGCTCGCCGCCACCATTGGGCGAGAGGATGTTCCAGAAGAAGGTGTGATTGGCGTGGCCGCCGGCGTTATTGCGGACGGCGGTGCGAATCGCATCAGGTACTTTGGTGAGGTCGGCGATCAAAACTTCGACGTCGGCCGGGGCGCTGAAGCCGGCTTCTTTGGCCAGGGCGGCGTTGAGGTTGGTCACGTAAGCGTTGTGGTGCTTGCCGTGGTGAATTTCCATCGTCGCTTGGTCGATGTGCGGCTCAAGGGCGGCGTGTGGGTAAGGCAGGGGGGCGAGGGTGTAGCTCATGGTTTTGGTGGAAGAGGTTTGGGCGGAAAGGGAAGTGGCTCCGAGTGCGGCGGCGGCGAGAGATGCTTTACTTATGAAATCACGACGATGCATGGGGATAGGTTGATGATTTGTGACGGGGGTCAAGCCGTGGCGGAAGAATCACGCCCTCTCTTCATATTGAAGTAGGCTTGGAGAATCTCGCGGCAAGGGGCTTCGAGGATTCCAGAGGTCACTTGCACCCGGTGATTGAGCTTAGGCAGGCTATGAAGCTCCGTCGCCCCGCCCATGCAGCCCATTTTAGGGTCGCCCCAGGCATAGGTCACACGGTTGAGCCGGCTCATAATTGTCGCCCCGGAGCACATCGGGCAGGGCTCCTTGGTGACGTAGAGGTTACACTCGTTTAGGCGCCAATCTCCGATTTTCTTCGCTGCCTGAGTGATGGCTAGCATCTCGGCGTGAGCGGTCGGGTCGTTGGCACGCTCGACCTCATTGTGTGCCGCTGCGATAATTTCTCCTCCACGTTCGATGATCGCCCCGATCGGCACCTCATCGATTCTCCATGCGTCCACCGCTAGGTTAAAAGCTAGGGACATGTAAAAAGCATCATCCCTTTGCAGCTGCGAGGGGCGCAGCTTTTCAAAGGGGCAAATCAAGCCTGGTCGGGGGGTGGGCGTATCGCCTTCCATGGGATAGGGTGAGATTTACCTTCCTAGGGTAGGAAGCAAGCGGGGAGGCGGTTTACTACGGTGATTGACTCCTTTGGGCTAAGGAGATGGAGTGCGTGCCTATAAGGCATGGCTGAAGAACCCGTTATCGAACTCGAAGGCAAAATCCTGCAAGTGCTTCCTGGCACCATGTTCCGGATTGAGCTCCCCAATAAGCACGTCGTGCTGGGACGTATCTCAGGCCGTCTGCGCAAGAATTTCATCCGGATTAATCCTGGAGATCGCGTAAAGGTCGAAATGAGTCCCTCTGACCTTACTCAAGCTCGCATTGTTTTCCGACTGAGGGATTCGGCACCAAGGCTTGGCGCTCCGCCGCCTCGCCGCCGTTAATTTGATCGACCCGGTGCCCCCGGGTTTTTTCTTGCCCCTATTTCGGGCAAAATCTATTAATTGTTACTTAACAACCAATCATTACCCTATGGCCATCTATAACAGCGTCCTTGATACCATCGGTCACACGCCCCTCGTGCGGCTCAATAAAGTCACCGAAGGCCTTCATGCTGAAGTTTTGGTGAAGCTTGAATTTTTTAACCCTCTTTCGAGCGTCAAGGACCGTATCGGTCGGGCGATGATCGATGCTGCTGAGCGTGACGGGCGTCTGAAGCCAGGGGGTACGATCGTCGAGCCAACCTCGGGTAATACCGGTATTGCCCTCGCTTTTGTGGCCGCCGCGCGCGGTTACCGCTGTATTCTTACCATGCCCGAGACGATGTCCATCGAGCGTCGGGTTCTGCTTCGTCTTTTGGGCGCTGAAATCGTTTTGACGCCTGGTGCCAAGGGCATGCGCGGCGCCATTGAGCGTGCGACGCAACTCCGTGATGAAATCGGTGCCAACGCTTTCATGCCGATGCAGTTCGATAACCCGGCCAACCCCGAAGTACATCGTCGCACTACCGCGGTCGAGATTTGGGATGACACCGAAGGCAAGGTCGACGCCATCGTCGCGGGCGTCGGTACGGGCGGTACCATCACCGGTGTCGCTTCCGTCATCAAGGGCAAGAATCCGAAATTCCGTGCCATCGCGGTCGAGCCAGTCTCTTCTCCTGTCATCACGCAGACCATGGCCGGCCAGCCCGTCCAGCCTGCGCCTCATAAAATACAGGGCATCGGCGCCGGCTTCGTTCCGAAGAACTGCGACATCTCTCTGATCGATGAAGTCATCCAGGTTTCGAACGAAGACGCCTTCGCTACAGCTCAGGAAGTTTCCATTCGTGAAGGTCTTGCCGTAGGTATTTCCTCGGGCGCCAACATCTGGGCCGCCCTTCAACTTGCCAAGCGTCCGGAATATGCCGGCAAGCGTATCGTTACGATCGCTTGCAGTCCGAGCGAACGCTACCTCTCGACCGCTCTGGCTGAGAAGGTA